>Ga0123354_10000061_pt1 | contig 80242 bp, 86 predicted proteins | sample TergutLab28metaG_2_FD_97872 | JGI IMG/M metagenome (GOLD analysis project Ga0123354, IMG submission 97872) | Labiotermes labralis P4 segment gut microbial communities from Petit-Saut dam, French Guiana - Lab288 P4 | ecosystem: Host-associated > Arthropoda: Insects > Digestive system > Gut ... | reverse complement strand
TTGTAATCGTCCTGCGCGCCTTTGAGGCCTTTCGTCACGGCGTTGTGCAGGAGACCGCACCCTTTCTTGACGTCTTTGGGCACGCCTTCGCCCCCTATGTACAGTATCCCCAGGAGCCCCTCCGCCGGGACATGTCCTTGATTCGCCGCCTTTTGAAGAAGCCCCGCCGCCTTGGCTAGATCCTGGGGCACGCCATTGCCCCGCGCGTACATCATTCCCAGCAGGGTTTGCGCCTGCGCGTCCCCTTTGTCAGCGGCCTGCTGCAGAGCGGCCAAATTATTGCCCGCGTTCGGAGCGCCCTGGGCGCAAACCGCGCCCGTCCACAACATGCAAAGAACCGCCGCCAGCACGAGACCACGAAAAACCGTACGACCAGACATTTTGCCTCCGATAGTGTTACCGTTTCTTTCCCATACTCGCCTGAAAAAGCCCGCGTAGCGCGTCGAAGCTCGTCACGTGCCGCAGGGCCGCCAGGTTGGGGCTTTTATACGCCCAAAAGGGCACTCCGGCTCCGCGCGCGGCCTGTTCGTCAACGATGGTATCCCCGATATAGACCACCTCGAAGCGGGTGACGTCCCAGGCCCGCAATATCTTGTGCATCCCCTCCGGGTTGGGCTTGGGGTGGCTGACATCCCCCGCTGTAATCACCGGATCGAAGTACCCGGTCAGGCTGAAATACTCCAAAAGATCTCCCATGGAGTCCGTGCGGTTGGTGTTGACGGCAAGGAGAACCCCAAGACTTTGCAGGGCGTCCAAAAACTCGACCAGCCCGTCCTGCAGGTAGGTATAGGCCAGCATTTGGGCGTACTTGATCTCCCGCATGGCGGCATGGGCTTCATCCATGCGCTCGGCCGGAATGATATGGGCCAAGGAGGGATTCACGGCATGGGCGTGAACGAACTCCTCTTCGCCGGGCGTCATGGGGAGCATCCCCAGCTTTTCGCGCACCTCGTTATAGTACATGCGGTTGGCGTCCATGGAATCCACCAGAACGCCGTCGCAATCAAAGATGACGCCCTTGATGTTCGTCACCTGGTCGGCCTCGGATAAAAACTCACGCACGGACATGCGCTTATTCCTCTAAAGGAGCGATCACAAGGCGCTCCCCCGCATGCCAGGGCTTGTACGGGTCAGGACGTTTGGACAGACAGAGCAAATGGGCGGGGACCACCGCCTGCCGGAAGGAGCCGGCCAATCCGAAGCGCGCGAGGATTTCAGGCTCGGCGGGCGAAAAATGCGCCCCGTACTCCTCCCAGTCGCTTACCAGCGCGGCGTCCGAAGAGTAGAGACCGCACCCTTCCGGCAAAAAGGCCAGCACCGCATCCACCAGGACGGACGCCTTGGGCTTCTGCGGACTGACCACGAAATCGGGCATGGCCTCTGTCAGGGAATCGTCCTCATCCGGCGTTTTCCCGTCAGCAAGGCCCAAATCCTGTTCAAACTTGGACCATTGCTCGCCAAAAGCATCTTGAAGTCCGGCCAACTCCAGGGCGTTCTCCTCCAGAACCCAGGCCAGGCACAGTTCGGTCTGCGCCGTGGCCAAGAGTTCTTTGATCTTTATCTCCCGCTCCCGGCCCTGACGGGCGGCCGTTATCGCATCGCGGATGGCGAAGCTTGTACCCGCATGGAAATCCTCGCGCGCGCCGGGCGCGAACGCCGAAAGATCGGCCACGCTGCGAGATTCCCTCGCAAGAACGGCAAATTGCGCCATCATGGCCGCGACCGTTTTTTCAGGCATGGGCAGCCCACAGGGCCTAAAGAGACGCGGATTCTCCCCGGCGGCCACTCCAGGGTTCAAAAAGCGGACGCCCGCCGGAGCATCAGGGTCGCTCCGGGGATTCAGCGCGGGAACATTCACCAGAAATACGGACGCATCAAGGCTCATCGGCACAAATCACCCTGCGTGTTTAAGGTGTAGCGCGGGCAGCGGCCCGGACATTCCGGGAGTCTTTTCAGGCACACGCCGTCCGCGAACAGAAGACAGCCCGGATACGCGCTGTTATCACCAGGCTCGTAGTCCTGACAACCGCTCTCTTGGCACAGGCGCTGACAGCGCGCGTTCCACAGGCTCGCGGCGAGCGTTTCGTCCAGGGCGAAGGCGTCGGCCTGCGTCAAAAATGCGTCATAGGCGCTCTCCAAACGTACCAGAGCCTGGCAGCGGAACTTGGGATAGAGACCCGGATTGACGTTTTCCTCGTAACGGCAGCGCCCCAGCACGAAATGCGCGCACGCCGCGGCGGGAAGCCTAGCGACGCGCGTCACGGGGTCATCGCGGCGTCCGCTCATTTGCCGAACATCGCCAGGCCCCTGGCCACGTAGTGTCCGCCGGAGGCTATGGTAAGGGCGGCTGTAAGCCAAATAAGACCCGCAAAAGCCCCGTCCAGACTTCCCGGGAGAAGCCCTCCGAAACGCGCGAAGGCCGCCAGGATAAGAAACATCTGACACGCCGTGGTGATCTTGCTTAAGACGCTTGGCCGTATGCGCAGCCGCATGTCCTGACCCCAGAAGCTCAAAAGGGCCACCCCCACGAGAATCAGAACGTCGCGGCTCACCACCGTCACGACAAGCCACGCGGGCAGCCAGTCCACGGAGGCCAGACAAATAAAGGACGCGGTCAGAAGCACTTTGTCCGCCAAGGGATCGAGCATGGCCCCAAGCGCCGAGCGCTGAGAAAGTACCCTGGCCAGAAATCCATCCAGGGCGTCGCTCACTCCGGCCAGGGCGAACATGGAAAGGGCCGCCATATACCGGCCGTTCAAAAAAAGGGCGATAAAAAACGGCGTACACAGAATACGCGCCACGGTGAGCGCGTTGGGGATGGTCCAGTTGCCGGAATGTTCCGCCATGGCTTTGTGAAACCTCATCCAAGGCGGCCAGTCAAGACCGCGGCCAGGCTTTTCGCCATGTTTTCCAGGTAGTCCCCGTTGGCCAGCGCGGCCGCCTCCGCCGCATCCGACAAAAAGCCCGTCTCAAGTAAAACCACCGGGCACAAAAGCCCATCCAAGACGATAAGCGGCGCGGCAGCCGCCCGCAAGCGCTCCAAAGGCTTGCCCGGTGAAAACTCCTTCACCACGCCATCGGCCAGATCTTTTGAGGCCACGGCCTGTCTTCGCTTCTGCCAGGAGGCTAAAAGATCCACCGGGCCGGGCAAGGCTTTCGCCGGGGCCTTGACGCGCTCAAAACGCGTCACCCCGTTTTCCATGTCCGCCACGGCGCTTGCCTGCGAGTCCGACGCGTGCGGCGCGAACGTATAGACCTCGACGCCCCCATATCCCGGAAGCGCCGCCGAACAATGCAGCGACACGAAAAGATCCGCCCCGAAAAGCGCGGCCAAGGCCGCCCTGGCCCACAAGGGCATGGCCACGTCCGCCTCCCTGGTCAAAAGGACCGAGGGGCCGCCCTTTTCCCCCGCCATGAGGCCGGACAGTTTACGCGCTAACGCTAGCGTCACATCCTTCTCGGCAAGCCCGGAATCCGCAACAACGCCCTTGTCCGCGCCGCCGTGGCCGGGATCGATGACCACAAGCCTGCGTCCGGGCCTTGCGCCGGTTTTCAGAAATCCGTCCAATTCCTGACGCGCCTGTGTTTCCAGTTGGGTGGGACGCTTACGGCTTTGCGGCTTCGCGTCAACGGACCCTGGGACTCCCGGACGCATCGCTTCGGCGTCCATCGGCCTGTCCGGTTTGGAAGCCCGCAGCGGATGCTGGGCCAGCATGGACAGCATCATGCGGGCGTATCCGTCTCCATGGTCGATACGCAGGGCCATCCTGAAGTTCTCGGCCGCCTCGTCGTTTCGGCCCCCCTGGTAACAGACCCGCCCCAACAGGTTGAATATCCAGGGGTTGCCCGGATCACGCTTGGCGGCTTCGAGAAGAACATCGCGCGCCTGCGCGAGATTTCCCGCCGTGAAGAGCGTGTACCCCTTCGTCGCAAGAGCCTGGCCCTCGTCCTCATTGTCGGCCCAGGCCAGCGCGCCTGGGGCCAGGCCCAAAAGGGCCAGCAGGCCAAGCGTTTTTCGTCTGGTGATGCCCGATGCGTTCATCGCGTTCATGACTTAGCCCGCGGCCAGGGCGATCATGCCGGAAATCTCGTCCGGGCCAAACCACTGTATGCCGGGGTCCTTCGCAAACCACGTCATCTGGCGCTTGGCGTAGGCCTTCGTGTGGGAGAGCCACAGCCGCTTGGCCTCTGTCAGGTCTATCTCGCCGCGAAGATGCGCGGCCAATTCCGCGCAGCCGATGCCCGTAAGCCCCGGCGCCTGGGGATCAGGACAGGCTTCCAGAACCTTGCGGACCTCGGCCAATGCGCCCGCTTGCAGCATCGTTTCCATGCGCCGCGCCAACCGGACATCCAGACTGGGCTTGTCCATGCGGATGCCGATTTTGAGATACGGCAGATTAAGCGCTCCCACGGCGTCCTTGTGCCATTCGGAAAGCGGACGGCCCGTGGCCTCATAGACCTCAAGCGCCCTTGTGACCCGCTGGCAATCGTTGGGATGGACCTTGGCCGCATAAACGGGATCAACGGCGCGCAACCGATCAAACATGGTTTCAGGGCCAAGACCGCGCCAGGCCGTAAGGATCGTCTCGCGAAGCGAGGGGGGAACGTCAGGGATGGGGGCCAGGCCGTCGAGCAGAGCTTTCAGATAGAGTCCCGTTCCGCCGACCAGAATAGGCGTCAAGCCGGCGCTCAAGGTCTCCCGGACAACGGATGCGGCCTTGGCGGCATACGTTCCGGCCGAGATCGTCTCGCGGCAGGACAAAAATCCGTAGAGCAGATGCGGACAGCTCGCCTGTTCCTCGGGCGTGGGCTGGGCCGTGGTTATGAGGATGCCGCGATAGACCTGCCGGGAATCGAAATTGATGACGGCTCCGTTTACGGCGCGCGCCAGGGCCAGCGCCGCTTCGGTCTTGCCCGCGCCGGTCGGCCCGGCAAGACAGAGAACCCTATCCATCGCGCTCTTTGTGCCTTTTGGCGTTCGCTTGCCCAAAGCGTTCATTCAGGCGGCGCATCACAGGCGAGGGAACCAGGCCCTCGCAGTCACCCCCGGCCCTGGCCACTTCTTTGACGATGGTGGAGCTTATGTAGAGCCACTTGAAGTCCGTCATAAGAAAGACGCTTTCGATGTCTTTATCCAGGCGGCGGTTCATAAGGGCCATCTGGAACTCGTATTCAAAATCGGACACGGCGCGCATGCCGCGCACGATGACCCTGGCCCCGATGCCCCGCACGTAGTCGATCAAAAGCCCGCGAAACGGCTCCACGCGCACGCGCGGCTCATGGACGAAGACCTCGCGGATCATTTCCACGCGCTCCTCAAGGGAGAAAAGCGGCGCTTTGGGCGTGGTTTCGGCCACCGCCACGATGACGGGACTAAACATCGTAAGCGCGCGGCGCACAAGACTTCTGTGCCCCATGGTCAGGGGATCGAAGGTTCCGGGATAGACGGCGGCGCATCCTGGCGATTGTTCCATAGAAGTATCCTGGTCTGCCCAAAAAGCCGGTCCGTTGAGAGTTCCAGACAGGCGGGCCAATTTATGACGGCAAGGTTTTTTTCCACTTCGGCGGCCACCAGGGCGTCCGGGGCCAGCCAGTGCCTTTCTGTAATGAGCGTAAGCACTGGTTGCAAGAGGTTATGGCCGTAAGGGGGGTCCACGAACACCACGTCAAAAGGCCTTACAGGCGGCCTGATGAGAAGCTCCAGGGCATTGCCGGGAACGGCCGAAAAGATTGCCGGGCCAAGACCCAAAGCGCGAGCGTTGTCCGCGATGCGCCTGGCCAGGGATTTGTTGGCCTCGACGAAATGGACGAAATCCGCACCACGGCTTAGGGCCTCAAAGCCTAAGCTCCCCGTTCCGGCAAAAACGTCCAGCACCCGGCCGCCGCAAAGTCCGGCTCCCCTGGCCGCGAGCATATTGAAAAGCGCCTCGCGCACCACGGCCATGGCCGGACGGCAGCCCGCGCTCTCGAGCGTGGGGAGACTACGCCCCTTGAAGGTTCCGCCGGTTATTCGCATACGCCGGTCAATCCAGAAGATCGAAGCGGGCGAACTGCATGACCAGCCCCGCCCTGCCCTGGGTGGCGCTGCGCAGGTCCGTGGAAAAACCGAACAACCGGCCAAGCGGCGTTAAGCCTTGAATCACCTTTTGTCCGCCCCGGTCGAAGAGGTTTTCGATCTTGGCCCCCTTGGCCCCCAAAAGCCCGATGACATCGCCCACAAAATCATCCGGCACGGAAATCTCCAAAAACATGATGGGCTGCAAAAGCGCGGAGTTGGCCACGCTCAGGGCGTTTTTCAGGGCTTGGGCCGCCGCCATGCGGTATCCCACGGCCGACGAGTGATCGGTGCGGCCAAGCTCCGTGACCGTAACGGATACGTCCTGTACGGGCGCTCCCTGGAGAACGCCGGAGTGCAGAGCGTCCTCAAGGCCTTCGTGCACGGCGGCAAGCCATGCTTTGGGCCATATTTTGGGGTCAAAGGCCGAGAGGCCGATCTCGCGGCCGCTCCCACGCGCCGTGGGCGCGACCGTCACAACCACCTTGCCGTAGTGCGGTTCCCCGCCAAGCTCCCGGTCGAACTCCGCCGCGGCGGACGCCTTCCGGGTGACGGTCTCCTGGCAGACCACCTGCGGCTTGCCCGCCCTGGGCGAGAGGCCGTATTCGCGGCGCATGCGCTCAAGCGTCACGTCCAGATGCAATTCGCCCATGCCCTCAAGGATGAGCTGGCCCGCATCCTCGTCGTAGGCTCCAGCCAGGGTCGGGTCTTCCAGGACCAGACGCGCCACGGCATCTTTCAACTTCTCCAGCTCTTCGGTGTTTCGCGGCTCGATGGCCAGGGAAAGCACCGGCTTGTATTGAGAGATGGCCTCCAAAAGGATCGGATGCGCCACATCCGCCAGCGTATCGCCGGTACGGGGCAGCTTCATGCCGGATATGCCCACGATCTCGCCCGGCCCGGCCTGGGGAAGCGGCTCCTTCTCGCCGGCATACAGATGAAAAATACGGCCGATGCGTTCCTTTTTGCCCTGAGTGACGTTTTGGGCCTCCACGCCCTCGGCCAGGATGCCCGAATAGATCCTGGCCAAGACGAGCTTGCGGCCCGCTTCCATGACCACCTTGAACACCAGGGCGCAAAACGGCGCTTTGGGGCTTGCGGGAAGCTCCATGGGGGCATGGGTGTGGGCATGGATGCCATGCACCGGGCCGATATCCGCCGGACTTGGCAGATAGTCCACAATGGCGTCCATCACGGGGGTCACGCCCATGTTGCGAAGCGCCGACCCCACAAGAACCGGCGTCAGCGACCGCTCGATGGCGGCCTTGCGGACGGCCGCCTTAATCTGATCCGCCGTGATGTCCCGGCCGCCCAGATACGCCTCCATAAGGCCGTCGTCGCGTTCGGCCAGGCTCTCAAGAAGCGTGTCGCGCCAGGGAGCGGCCAGGGCCGCTTCGGCGTCCGTCAACGAACGGCGTGAGACGGCATCATTGGTAAAGTCGAGGGCCTCCATGCTCACCAGATCAACGGCCCCGGAGAAATCGCTTCCCGCGCCCAGAGGCATCTGGAGGGCCAAAGGCTCAGCGGAAAGCCTGTCGCGCATGGACCGCAAAACCGCCGGGAAATCCGCGCCCGGACGGTCCATCTTGTTCACAAAGGCCAGCTTGGGCACACGGTAACGCTCGGACTGACGCCACACCGTCTCGGACTGCGGCTCCACCCCGGCCACGGCGCAAAACACCCCCACGGCCCCGTCCAGGACGCGCAGCGATCGCTCCACTTCGATGGTGAAGTCCACGTGCCCCGGCGTATCGATGACGTTTATCTGATGATCGGCCAAAAAAACCGTGGCGCAGGCCGAGGTGATGGTGATGCCGCGCTCCTGCTCTTCGGGCAGGTAGTCCATGGTGGCCGTGCCCTCGTGGACTTCGCCCATGCGGTGAATTTTGCCCGCGTAAAAGAGGATGCGCTCGGTCAGGGTGGTCTTGCCGGCGTCGATGTGGGCGATGATGCCGATATTGCGCAGCCGGGCGATGCCCGCTGCCTCGTCTTTCGCGCGTTGTGCGGCCATGATGGCTAGCTATAAATGAGGCGGCGGGAGAAGAAAAGCTCGGAAGGCATGTCCGGCCAGTCCCAGAGGGCCTCGCGGCCCGGTTCCAGAACGAGCCTGGCCGATTGCGGGGCTTTATCGCGCGGCGAGAATGCGGCCCAACACGCCTCGCGGGGCGAAGCGTTGGGACCATACTCCAAAAAGCGCAACCCCGCATGGGAGAAGGCCAGGGTTTGCGCGTCCCAGTGGACGCCCGGCCCGCGGTAGAGGAAGGCCGACTCCGGCGGAACAAGCCAGTGAAAGAAACAACCCTGGGGCACGGACGCCCGGATGCGCTCCATAAAGGGAGCGTCCCCCAGGCAGCACAGCGTGCCGTTTGGCTCAAGTTCTCTCAAGAATCGCTTGAAGGATTCACGGGGCGGGGCAAACACCTGTTCCACCCCGGCAAGCTCAAGGGCGGCCAGCACGGCGGGCGGCCAACCGGCGCGGGATTTGGGGCGCACCACGAACACCGGGATGCGGCGCGCAAGCGCTGGGCTGACGGCGGCCACAACCTGAGCGGGAGAAACGGCGGCAGGCCCAAGAATAAGCGCGTACCACGGCCGCGACACGCATTGCCCGGCATGGGAAAGGCCGGAGGGCAAGCGTTCGGATACGGTCACAGAAGGAGAGCGCCCCAGACGCCCGGCCTCGAACAAGGCGGCGATCGCGGATTTGATGAGCGCCCTGCCCCGGTCCCCGGCCAGGCTATACGCGCGGGCAAAGGCCGCATCGCTTACGCGCCACGGTTCAAGGGCTTGAAAAGCATCCAGGCCGGAATTTACGATACCGCTGTTATGGCCGGACATAGTAGCCACCACGTAATATGCTGAATAGCCGACGTTACTGCAGGCGCATCGTTCCCGTCTGCCTGGTGAATTGGTCGGGCTGGTTCGATTTTGCGAACCCTCCTCCTCCAGGCATATTTTGCATTTGATTCAGTATCATTCTCTGACGTTCGTCCCGCTGCTGCTCCTGGGTTATCTGTTCCCGCCGTTCTTGCATTTGCTGTTGATTTTGCTGCTCATCTTCCACTTTTTGTTCCCTTTGCCGCGCTTCCATGCGCTCATTTTCTGTTTGAACCGTTTTGGACGGCGTGTCCCCATACTTGGGAACGGGAATATTCACAGAATTTACGGAAGGAAGCTGCGCGGACTGTGTCTGGGCCGGCTGCTGCGCGTATGATGAGACGCTTACTCCAAAAAGTAAGCCGGATACCAAGAGAAGAGTCAGCTTTTTCATACTCCCTTCCATTCCGCAATTTTTTCCAGCCTGCAAAACGAAAAGAAAAAGGCGGCCCGGAGGCCGCCTTTCGTCAACGGCCCTAGAGCCATTTTTTCACGATATTACGCCAACTGCCTTCCGCCGCGCGTCTCTCGTCCTCGGAGAGCGTCTTCTGGTACTCCAGGTAGGCGATCTGGGCTTTATCCCTGGCGTACTGGAAAACCTTCGGCAAATCCTTAAAGTTTTCAGCAACATACGTGTAGCGCCGCCATGCCGCGCCATAGCGCCCGGTGTTCCAATAGAAGTCCGCCACCAGAATTTCGTGGTCGGCCATGCGGTTGCGGGCTTTGGCTATCCAGTTGGGGGCGTCTTTTCCCCATTCGGTGTTGGGGTAGTGATCCTTTAAGAGCGTAAAATACTGAATCGCCTCGCCCAGACCGTCCTGGGGCAGGTCGATGGAGTCGAGCTTGCGGAACGTGGAGACTCCTATCTGGTAGAGAACATAGGGAATCATCTCGTGACGCGGATGGAGCGATTCAAATTCCTTGTAGGCGTCGGCGGCCTCCATGAATTTGCCGTCCATGAAGTAGGCGTCGCCAAGCCCGATCAGGCCGTCAGCCGCATAGGGGCTGAAGGGATACTTGTCCTTCAGGGACAAAAAGTCTTCCTGGGCCACTGTGTACTTCTTTTCCCGCATGGCGTCGCGGCCGGCTTCCCAGAGTTCCTGCGCGGTATCCTTGGGGGGCGGCAGGAAGGCGTAGTCAATAAAGCCGCAGCCGGAAAGGGTGGCCAGAAGAAGCGTCACGGCAAGGGCGCGCACGAATGTGGTTTTTGTCATGGGTGTAAGCACGAGCCTGTGTTAATGGGGCGGCCGGAAGTTTCCAGATAGGAGATGGCTGTGCTGGCCGCTGTCGCGCCGTCTCCCACCGCCGTGGCCACCTGGCGCACGGTCTTTACGCGGATGTCCCCGGCGGCGAAAATACCGGGAACGTTTGTCTGGCAATTATTGTCGGTTACGATGAACCCCGCGCCGTCCCGCTCGATCGCATCGGGCAGAAAACCGGCGGACGGCTCATAGCCCACAAACACGAACACCCCTTCCACCTCGATGCGCCTGACCGCATTGGTCTTGACGTCGCGCACCATGACCGCCTCGACTTTGTTCGTTCCCACGATCTCGTCCACCACGCAGCTGCGCAGTATCTCGATGGCGGGGTTGGCTTCGCAGCGTTCCTGATAGCAGCGCTGCGCCCGAAACTCATCGCGGCGGTGAATCAGATAGATTTTTTTTACCAGTCTGGCAAGATAAAGCGATTCCTCCAGGGCGGAATTTCCGCCGCCGATCACGGCCACATCCTGACCCTTGAAGAAATTGCCGTCGCACAGGGCGCAATAGGAGACGCCCTTGCCCAAGAGTTCGCGTTCGCCCGGCATCCCCACGCGCTTAAAGCGCGCCCCCGAACAGATGATAACCGCCCCGGCCTCGATCCATTCGGACCCGATCAGCAGACGGTGCGCGCCCTCATGTATTTCGAGCTTTAGCACCTCGTCGGAGATTCTCGTGATGGCCGGGTAGGCCTCCAGGTGCCTGGAGAAGGCGTCGGCCAGCTGCCAGCCCTCGATGCCGTCTGGAAAGCCGGGATAATTCTCGATAAAATGCGTCATCAGCACTTGGCCGCCGGGCGAAACCATCTCCGCCAAGGCCACGCCAAGCCCGCTCCTGGCCAGGTACAGGGCCGCCGTCATGCCGGCCGGCCCTCCCCCGATGACGACGGCGTCATAACTCTTCATGAATTACAGCGCCTTTTGTACGATCATGTCCTTCACGGAGGATTTGGAGACAGCGCCCGTCACCTGATCCGCCACCTCGCCCGCCTTGAAAAGAATCAGCGTGGGAATGGCGCGGATGCCGTATTTGCTCGGCGTGGCGGGATTTTCGTCCACATTCATCTTGGCCACCTTCAACTGCCCGGTGTACTCATTGGCCAACTCGTCGATCACCGGCCCCATGGCCCGGCAGGGGCCGCACCAGGGCGCCCAGAAGTCCACAAGCACGGGCAGCTGGCATTTGAGGATTTCCTCTTCAAAATTCGCATCGGTGACTTGGATCGCCATACTCTTCTCCTTTACTTGAAGGCTTTCCCCTAGGGGATATATTGACCAATCATTTCCTTCACAGAGGACTTGGAAACAGCGCCCGTGATCTGATCCGCCACCGCGCCAGCCTTGAAAAGAACCAGCGTCGGGACGGCGCGGACGCCATACTTGCCTGGCGCGGCGAGATTTTCCGCAACATCCAGCTTGGCCATCTTCAACCGGCCGGCGTACTCATCAGCCAACTCTTCGAGCGCCTGTCCCAGGGCCCGGCAGGAGCCTCACCAAGGCGCCCAAAAATCAACAAGCACGGGCAACCGGCAATTGAGGACTTCCTCCTGAAAATTCGCATCGGTGACTTGGATCGCCATGCTTTTCTCCCTTAGCGTGAAGCTCTCGCAGAAATAAACAGATTACCGCACATAATCAAGAGGCACGGCGCGGCCGCGGGGAATCGCCTCCAGGTCGAAACCGTGAAAACGCCCTGAGCGCGCCAGCTGTTCTCCCGCGACGGCGATCATGGCCGCGTTGTCCGTACACAACCCGCGCGACGGAAAGATCGCTTCGACGCCGCGCTTAGCGCACAAATCCGTCAGTTCCCGGCGGATCATGGAATTGGCCGCCACCCCGCCCGCCACGATGAGCGCCTTCGCCTCTGGATTGCGGGCCAGGGCCAGTCCGGCCTTGACGCTAAGGGTCTTGGCCACCGCCCAGTTGACCGAGGCGCAGTAGAGAGAAAGTCCCGGCACATCGGGCAATGCGCTCTCCGGCAGCGCGGGCAGCACAAGCTCTGGCCGCTCGGACACGTACCGGGCCACGGCGGATTTCAGTCCGCTGAAGCTGAAATCGAGTCCGTCGCCCGCGGTCAGGGGCTTGGGGAAAAGGGCCTTATCCGGCTCTGCCCGGCTGCCCAGCACATCAATATATTTGCCCCCCGGATAGGGCAGATTGACCATCTTGGCGGCCTTGTCCAGGGCCTCGCCCGCCGCGTCGTCCAAAGTGCGGCCCAGAAGCTCGAACTCGAAGGGGGAACGGATGTAATACAGGTGCGTGTGACCGCCGGAAATGAGAAGCCCGATTGACGGAAAGGGAAGTTCCCGTTCCAGGCCGGCGGCCAAAAGATGCGCGTGCAGATGATTGACCCCGACAAGTTTCGCGCCAAGCCCCAAAGCCAAACCTTTGGCCAGATTGACACCCACCAAAAGGCTCCCCAGAAGCCCCGGGCCTCGCGCCACGGCCACAACGTCCACAGAGGCGGCCAGAGATACGGATTGTATGCCCGTTTGCGTGAACAGCGCGTCAAAAAGCGCCGACGCCTTGCGCAAATGCTCCCGCGAGGCCAATTCCGGGACCACCCCGCCGAAAAGCGCGTGCAGATTTTCCTGGCTGGCCAGCTTCTCTCCCAAAAGCACGCCGTCCTGCACGAGGGCCAGGGCCGTCTCGTCGCAGGAGGTCTCCACGCCAAGGCAAATCATTGCCTGTGCTTACGATAGATTTCCACCACTTTGCGCACGTCGTTTTTGCTGCCGATAAAGAGCGGAACCCGCTCGTGCAGCTCGGTGGGTTCGATGTCCAGGATGTCGCCGACGCCGTCGGAGGCCGCGCCGCCGGCCTGCTGGCACACGAAGGCCAAGGGGCTGGCCTCGCACATGAGCCGAAGCTTCCCGTGGGGCTTTTTGGGGTCCGCGCGGTCGGCCGGGTAGAGGAAAATGCCTCCGTAGAGCAGGTTGCGGTGGAAATCCGCCACCAGAGATCCCACGTAGCGCAGCGAATAAGGCGCTTTGCGGTCATTGTCGGATGTCTTGAAATACCGCATGACCTCAAGGGTGGGTTCGTCCCAGTAGGACGTGTAGCCTTCGTTCACGGAGTAGATTTTGCCGGTCTCCGGGGTGCGGATGCCCGGATGGGAGAGCAAAAACTCGCCGACGCTGGGATCTAAAGTAAAGCCGTGGACCCCCCGGCCCGTGGTATAGACCATCATGGTGGACGTGCCGTAGAGGAAGTACCCGGCCGCCACCTGCTCCGCGCCTTTTTGCAGCACCTCGCACAGTCTTGCCGAACACGTCGCCGTGCGGTCCTTGCGGCGCAGGATGGAAAAGATGGTTCCCACGTTGACGTTGGCGTCAATGTTGGAGGAGCCGTCCAGAGGGTCCATAATAAGGATGTAGTCCCCCTTGGGAAACTGATCCGGGATCTCCAGAAGGTCCGCGTTTTCCTCGGAGCCGATGGCGCACAGAAAGCCCGCGCGCTGCATACGGTGGATGAAGATGTCGTTGGCGTATTCATCCAGCTTGCGCACGGCCTCGCCCTGGACGTTCACCGTACCGGTGACGCCCGCGATGTCCACCAGTCCGGCCTTGTTCACCTCGCGCGAGACGATCTTGGCCGCCAGTATCAACTCGTTTAGGAGCCCGGTGAAGCGCCCGGTGGCCATGGGCGACTCTTTCTGATGCAGAAGCAGATGTTCCGTAACCGTGATCTGGCGCATACAGGGCTCGCTTTTCCGAAGGGTTACTTGGTCGGGGCCGGGGTCGGGAGCGGAACCGGCCTGCCCGCCGTATCCTGACCCGCATCAGGGCCCATCTGCCCGGTATCCAGCCCGGTATCCTGCCCAGGGGTTTGGGGCGGCGCCGGCTGAACCGCATCCGGGGCGGACGCGGGCGCTTTCACGGCCTCGGGCTTGCCTTTGACGGGCTTGGGAGCGCTCGCCACGGCATAGAGCAGGTGCAGCTGGGCCACATAGCGGGACTGCCAGAGATAGGAGGTCGCGCCGACGGTAATCTCTCCGCTGACGTTTGACTTGAGCGTTTTCTCCCAGTCCTTGCGCGCGGCCAGGGCCTGCGCCGCGTCGGCATTGCCGCCCGCGTTGAACGCCGTGCCCGGCATGAACATGATAAGCTGGCTTGGATCGGGCGAGAACTTGGCCAGATTGACCGGATCAAAGTAGGTGACAAGAAGTCCCTTGTACTCGCCGTCCACCCAGAGGGGCTTTGCTATGAGAATCTCGGGGCCAAGTTCGTTGGGGGCCACAGCCGCCGCCATGTCGTGCGTCTTGTAACGCTTGTCGAACGCGAGAAGCGGCTCCCAGCTTATCTGCTTGGGGCTGACCTTCATCCCCCGGACCACCTTGTTGGACTCATCCAACACCACCACGCCCGACACCCAGGGATAGACGTTCAAAAAGGCCTTCAGCCAGTCGTCTTCCGGGGGGACATCGCGCGTGGAAAGCGTGCGCAAGAGATGCTCAAGGCGAGCATCCACAGGCGTGAACAAATCGGCCAGCTTGCGCACCGTCGGGTTGCTGGTCCCCTTGTCCTCCGAAGCAATATCAATGGTCGGATCGACGTTGATGTACGTTTTGTAGAAGCCTTTTGTGCTTTTCCAATACGGCTTGACGGTATCACAGCCGGATACCGCGAACACCACGCAGGCCAAAACGATCAAACAAACACGCTTGTGCATAACGCCGTTCCTTACTTGCCGGATGATTTACGAGATGCTCCGGGCGTCCAGCCGGTCGGCCAGGGCTTCGAGCATGGAAACCAGATCGCTTTTGCTTCCCTTTTTCGGGGCGGACTCTTCGCGCGCGGCGGCAACGGCGGGTTCGGCCAAGGCCTGCAACTCGCCCGCGCGCCTGTACAGCTCTTCGCGCTCAGCCTGATCAGAAGCTTGCTCCGCAAGCTGCTTATAGATGCTCACCGCCTCGGCATAGTCGCCGTGCTTGGCCAAAAGATCGGCCATGGTCCGGGTCTTGACGGCGAACGGCTTTTCTTCGGCGCGCGGCTCGCCGTCCTCCCGGAGGCGTCTGGCCAAGGCCTGAACCTCGGCCGCTCCGCGCAGGGAGAAGTCCTCGCCTTGTTCGCGCGGCGTTTCAACCACCAGGCCAGGTGACGCCGTTTCGCCCGCCGTCTTGCCGATCGCCGCAAGCCCCTTTTCCAGCACGTCCAGAAAAGAGACATCGCCGCCAGCTAAGTTTTGCGCCACAAGACGCATGGCCACGGACGAATCCCTGGAGAGCTTCGCCTTGGCGGCCCACAAGGACCAGACGCTCGGATACCTGGTGAGAAGCGGCAGCACCTCGTCAAAGATGGCCGCGCTTTCCTGGCCGCGTCCAAGCCGCGTCAGAAGCTCCACCAGGAGGAATCGCGCTTCCAGGTGTCCCGGATGAGCGCTGACGGACTTGGTGAGAACCGCGACGGCCTCTTCGGGCCTGCCGCTCTCGGAGAGCATTTTGGCCAGGGGAAAAAACACGCGCGAAGTGGGGTCATCCTCAAGCACTTCACGATAGAGGGCGATTTTCGATGTCATGTCGTTCATGGGTCTTTGCCTCAAAAATCAGTTTTTGATGTCGTCGCCGACGGCCGTCTCGGGAGTCTCTCCCGGAAACAGGTACACAACTTCACTCTCGCGCAGATAGTTGCCATACGCGCGGGCCATTTTTTCCGTAAAGGCCTTGTCGGATTTCAGCCACCTGATCTCCTGGCTTAAATCCACCGAACGGGAGCTTAGGTCCGTGAGCTTTTGCCGGAGTTCTTTTTGATGGCTCTTCAAATCGAGATAGGCGAAAATACCCTTGTCGCTCCAGATGAGGCTGTAGAGCAAAACGGCGTTGCACGCGAGGATGAGCGCCAGGATGAGTCGCCGCATGAGCATCCCTACTGGAGCGGTCCGTTTTTCCAGGCGTCCATGCCGGATAATGGCACGGACGGCACGAGTTCATGGAGAAACCGCTCTGTGGCGGTCTCTATCCGGGACACGTCATCCTCGTCAAGGGATACCCCGTCCAGGCCGTCCAGGAACTCCTTCAACGCGGAAAACTCCGGCAGCAGAAATTTGCCGAGTTCCATGGCGCGCAGCATCGGTTCGAATTCAAGAATCGTCTGAAGACAATTCACGATGCGCGCGGTCAAAGGCGCTACAGGGTCAAGCATTGCCGCGTCCCGCCAAAAGCCGTTTTGTCCATTTTTCCGACACCATAAGGATTCCACCATACGGCGCTTTGCCCCCGTTGGCAATCGCCTTTCAAATATCTCCGGGCTTCCAGTTCTTGAAAAACATATACAGGTAATTGACGCCGGAGCCTACGGTAAGGATGAGCGCCGCGTACAAAAGCGCATTGCCCAGAGGCGCCGGATCAAAGCCCCACATGGGATAATGCGCGAGCAGCGGAAGGAGCGCCGCCGTCTGGAGGATGGTTTTGAGCTTCCCGAAACGGTCCGCCGCAATGACCATCCCGGCGTCCGCGGCCACGGCGCGAAGCCCGGTCACGGTCATTTCCCGCCCGACGATGGCCGCCGCCACCCATGCCTCCACCCAGTGCAGGCGCGTCAGCATGATAAGCGCCGTGCCAATGAGTATTTTATCCGCTAAGGGGTCCAAAAATTTGCCCAGATTGGTCACAAGCCCCATGCGCCTGGCCAGAAGCCCATCCGCGACATCCGTGACCGACGCCGCCACAAACACCAGGGTCGCCGCCATGCACACGGCCCGGCTCGGAAAATAGAGCAGGACCACCAGGATCGGCGCGGCCGCGATGCGGGCCAGCGAGAGGATGTTGGGCGGGTTCATGCGGCTTTTTCGCTACTCGCCTGTTACGGCCAGCGCCTCCAGGCTCTCCCCCGCCGCCCGGTCCACAACGTCAGCCAGCGCCATGAGCGCGTCCTTTACCCGGGACGGCTCGGGAAGAAGCACCACGGGCTTGCCCGTGTCCGCGGCCGCCACCGTGACCGGATCGAGCGGAATCGCCCCCAAAAATTCGATGCCGTACTTTTTGGCCAAGGCCTCGCCCCCGCCCTTTTTGAAGAGCGTGATCTCCTTGCCGCAGTGGGGGCACACGAGTCCGCTCATGTTCTCCACCAGCCCCAGAATGTTGGCGTTGACGTATTGCAGGAAATTTATGGCCTTGCGCACGTCGGCCAAAGACACCTCCTGCGGGGTGGTGACCACCACGCACAGGGCGTCCGGGATGGTTTTCAGAACGGTCATGTGCTCGTCGCCGGTTCCCGGAGGGGAATCAATGACCAGATAGTCCAGATCCCCCCACTGCACCTCGCTCACAAACTGCCGGATGGCCGAGGATTTCATCGGACCGCGCCACAAGACGGCGTGATCCGGGTCCTCAAGCAGGGACTGCATGGACACCACGCTCAAATTGGCGTTGTACGCCTTGGGCGTAATCTCGCCTTTTTCGTTGGTTCCCAGGTTCCCGGAAAGCCCGAGCATCCCCGGAACGCTCGGGCCGTGCAGATCCACGTCCAAAATCCCGACGCGCCGCCCCTTGGCCGCCAGAGCCGCCGCCAGATTGACCGCCACCGAACTCTTGCCCACCCCGCCTTTGCCGCTCATCACAAAAATTTTGTAGGTGATTTTCGACAAAGCCGAGGCGATGCGGCCGTCCTGCTCCTTCATCTGATCGCCCGCGCCTCCGCCGCATCCTCCGGCCTTTGTGGCCGAAGGGCATGAAGACGCCTTGGAGCAACTCTTACACTGTGCGCTTTCTTCCTTTCCCGGCATAACTTTAATACTCCTTACAGTACGCTCACCAGCCGTGGCGGCCCACAAGATCCACAAAGGCCACCCGGCCATGGGTCTCGCGCCTGACTTCGCCATTTTCTTTCAGCATCGCGACTAACGTCTGGCTGCCCCGTTCCTCGCCCACCGGCATGACCAGCCGGCCCGGATCGGCCAACTGATCCAGATACGGAGCCGGAACCACGGGACCGCCCGCCGTGACCAAAATGCGGTCAAAGGGCGCTTTTTCCGGCCAGCCGAGCGTTCCGTCGTCGAGCTTGAACCGTACGTTGCCGTATCCCAGGGCTTCAAGGCGTTCTTTGGCCTGGGCGTGAAGCTCCGGCACACATTCAACCGTAAAGACCAGCGCTCCCATTTCCGCCAGAACCGCGCTCTGGTAGCCTGATCCCGTGCCGATTTCAAGCACGCTCATGCCTTCCCGGACATCCAAAAGCCCGGTCATAAGCGCCACCACATAGGGCTGCGAGATGGTCTGGCCAAACCCTATAGGCAGCGCGTTATCGCTGTAGGCCTGGGCCGCCAGGGCCTCTTCCACGAACAAATGGCGAGGGACGCTGCGCATGGCCCTTATCACGGCCGCGAATTTTATCCTGCGCTCTGTGACCAGATCCAGCGCCATGGCGTGTCTGCGTTTGGAGTCAATATCCATCGATTTCTCCAGGCAGCCGGCCAACATCACTCAATGGCCACGATCCCGAATTGATCGCCAGCTCCGCCAGTTACGCACGCGCCCCCGGACTGAGTGACTTCAAACGTGTTCTCCACGCCCACCATGCCGACATTAGGGATGCCGATCTTGGGCTCGACGGCCAGGGTCATCCCCTCCCGCAGGGGTTCGTCGAATCCTTTGGCCAAAACCGGTCAGGCGTCAATGGTAAGCCCTATGCCATGGCCCAGAAACGGAACCTTGTTGCCGCCAAGCCCCATAAATCCGTCCGCGAAGCCCTCTTTCGCCGCCCGTTCCAGGCTGCGTTTGTATATCTCGCTTGGAATTTCACCTGGTTTCAAATGCTCGGCCACGTAGCCTTGTACATCCACGCAGCACGCGTGAGCGCGCGCCGCCACATCGGGAATGGAGGCTTGCGGCCCCGCCCAATAAACCTGCTGCGAGTCCGTCATGTAGCCCTCAAGCTGGAAACCGCAGTCCACGGCCAGCGGTTCGCCTTTGCGCCACACCTTTCCCGCGTATCCCATGACCGCGACGGCCGGATGCTCCCCGCGAAGCCCGACAGGGCCGTTGAACACGCTGGGATAGTTGCCGGAATCGCCCGCCGCGATGTGGCCCAGAAAGATCTCCTCGCCGCCCGCGCCCATACGCATAAGCCCCTGATGCCCCAGCGAAAAAAACACGTCCCAGACCGCAAGCGAGACCTCCCGTTCGGTCATGCCGGGCCTTAGACGCTCAGGCAGCAGCTCCCGCAGCGCCTTGCCGTGGCGCGCCCCGCACAGGCGGATTTTTACAAGCTCCCACTCGCTTTTGACCGCCTGCGCCCTGGCCAGCACACCGTCCCCGGACACGAAGCGCGTGTCTTTAAGCCTGGCGGTGAGAAGATTCGCCAGGTTCCAGGAGAGGCCGTTCATCTCGGCGGCCGCGATTTCCGTTAAAGGCGAACCGGCCTTAGCGCAAAGGCCTGGAATGTCCGAATAGGAACGAAACGGCACGGCATAAAGAGTGGGGGACTCCAGGCGCGCCCGTTCGATCCCCTTGCGCGCCAGAAACACCGGACGCCCTTCCAGCGGCAGCCAGAATACGCCGTTGCCGAATGTTCCGGTGAGATAATAGATGGCCAGGCGCGAAAACACGGCCAAGCCCCCGGCATCCGGGAGTGTTTTGGCCATGATCTCCCGGCAAACCTTGTGGCGCCGGGCGATTTCCTCTACCGGCAGTATTTCAAGCGCGTGAAACATTTAGTTCTCCGTGGACAAGTGAGTACCGCCAAGCCGCTTACCCCGCAACATCTTGCTTGAGGGCGACACCCTTTCGGGGTAAAAACGACTTCTCGTGACAAAAAGCCCGCCCGCTTTCGAATGTCGCCGCTGTGGCCACTGCTGCCGGGGAACCGGGGGCATCGTCCTTGCCGCCAAGGACCGCGCCCGTCTGGCCGCCCATCTCGGCATGACTCTTGACGCCTTCACAACAGCCTTCACCGCCCGCAAAGACGGCAAGTTCCACCTGCGCGCGCGTAAAGACGGCTTCTGCGTCTTTTTTGACGCCGGGTGCGCCGTGCATCCGGCCCGGCCCGACATCTGCCGCGCCTGGCCGTATTTTCGGGGCAATCTCCTGGACGCCGCAAGCCGGGAGATGTCCCAGGAATACTGTCCGGGCATAAACCCCGGCGTTTCCCACGCGCAGTTCGTGCGCCAGGGGCTTCTCTCGCTTCGCGCGCAAGGCGTCCGCACAGAAGATGATCCCGAAGCCCCGAACGCCCTGCGCCTTGACGGCATCAGCGCGCCCGGTCAGCCCGATCAAAAAGTCCCGTCCAAAACCAAGTGTGAGTAGTATCCCAGGACGACGGCCAGATAATACGGCATAAGCGACTGCCAGGAGACGTCCAGAAACGTCACGGCCCCAAGAAGCGCCGCGCTCGGAACGACGATCCCGGCCCACCAGGTGTGCGTCCAGCCGCGATGCGCCCCCACGGCGGGCAATATGGCGCAAAAGCCCAAAATCGCGGCCATCTTGTATTGTTTGACGACGATGAGCGCCGCATCCGCCAGGGCGGCCGCCCCGTAGTAGAGACGCCGCCCCTTGGAGCTGGTGTCCACGTCCGGAAAAAGCGCGCCTAAAACCGCCAGCACGGCCAACGTCAGCACTGTCCGCGGTCCCGGCCGGTACAGGCCGAACCACCACGCGCCGCCAAGCGCCGCGCTTGTTGCCCCAAGCGCCCCGGCTATGTGTCCCTTATATCCCGGCATGGCCCTCTATCTCTGCTGTTCCTGCCGCTCGTACGAACGGTTCTCTTTCACGTAGCAATACCGGCAATCGCGCGTTCCCAAAAGGCGCGCCAGGGCCATCCCAAACAAAAAGCCGCCCGCATGCGCCCACCAGGCGATGCTTTCCCCGTCTCCCATGCTCGCCGCTATCCCGGAGACAACCTGTATGGCGAACCACAGACCAAGAAACGCCACCGCCGGGATCTCCACGATCCAGGGGATGAACACAATCGGGATCAGAACCGTCACCCGTCCTTGCGGAAACAATCGGAAGTACGCCCCCATCACCCCGGCAATGGCCCCGGAAGCCCCAATGACCGGCTGATCGGACCCGGAGTTCACCGCCACGTGCAGCGTGAGAGCCGCCAGCCCGGACAGCATGTAAAACAGCGCGAAACGCCAATGCCCCAGGGCGTCCTCCACGTTGTCCGCGAACACGAACAGCACCCACATATTGAGAATAATATGCAGCCATCCGGCGTGCAGAAACATGTAGCTTACGGCTGTTATCCACCTGGTGTCGGGAAACCCGGCAAGCGCGGCCCACTGCGGGTCCATAAAGCGCTTGGGAATAGCCCCGTAGGCGATAATCAAAGCTTGTCGCCAATCTTCCGGCAACAGCATCTCAAAGGCGAACACAAGGACATTCAAGCCAATAATGATCCAGACCACCACCGGCCTGCGGATACGAGGAATGTTGTCCTTTAAGGGGATCATAACACATCAGGCATACCCTTGCCCGCGCATGCAGGCAAGCAGGCCGCGCATCTTGTCCCTGCGCTCCCTGCGAAGTCCCGCCAAAAGCTTGTCCACTTCCCCCCGCATATCCGAACGGGCGCCGGAATTATCCAGCACATACTCGCAGGCGGCCAGCTTCTTCTTTTCACGCCACTGCCAGGAATCCATGAGGGCGATAGTCTCCCCATCCCAGCCGCGATCCGCTGCCAGCCGTTCATGGCGAACAGCCTCCGGACAGGCCACTCCCGCCACCTTATCCACCATGCCACGCCCGGCCCAGCCCGCTTCCAAAAGCATGGGCACTTCCGCGAACGAAACCCGCGCCCTCGCATTTTCCGCGAAAAACATCTCCAGCCGGTGCGCCACGATGGGATAGAGAAGCTCCATAAGCTCCCGGCGAAACCCCTCCGAAGCGCGTATGGCCGCAAAGAGCGCGCTTTTGTCCACCGGGGCGTCATCGTCCGGCGTAAATCGTCCCCCAAAGCGCGAACGCAGCATCACCCAGCCGTCCCGGCCCGGTTCATACAATTCAGCCACACACCTGTCCGCGCTCCACACGGGATGCCCGCGTTCCAGAAGCATCTTCATCACCGCGCTCTTGCCGCTGCCCGGCAGCCCCACCACGCCCACGCGCTGCATCCGCCTCGACGCCAGAAGCAGCGTCCGCCAGAAATCCTTGGGCATCCGTGCCTCAAAACGCATCTCTTCACCCGTTTCAGGATGGACGAACGCAAGCCTCCAGGCATGGAGCATCTGCCGCCCGGCCAGCCTGCCAAGCGCCGGATCACTCTTTTTCAGTTTCGCCTTCTCAGCCGCCCCGTACACGCCGTCTCCCACCAACGGATGGCCGATATACGCCATGTGCGCCCGTATCTGATGCGTGCGCCCGGTCGCGATCGTCACTTCGCAGAGGCTCATCCCCCCATCCGGCGCGGTCCAGACGACCTTATAGGCGCTATGCGCCTCGCGGCCGCCCTTTTGTACCGCCATGCGCGTCTTGCGCGACGGATCGCGGCCAATCGGGGCGTCAATCACCCCCTGCTTCTTGACCGGACAGCCATTCACCAGGGCCAGATACGTTTTCTTCACTTCCCGCTTCGCAAACGCCGCCGAAAGTTTCAGCCGTACGGCCTCGCTCAAGGCCACGACCAGAAGCCCGGAGGTGTCCTTATCGATGCGATGCACAATGCCCGGACGCTCGCCCTCTATGCGCTTAAGCTCAGGGAAATGCCGCAAAAGCCTGTTGACCAGCGTCCCGTCCGGACAGCTCGGAGCCGGATGCACCGTAAGGCCGGCGGGCTTGTCCACCACCGCCAGCGCATCATCACTGTACAGAACCGCCAAACTCCCCTCTTCTTCCCGTGCCCCGGCGCACGCCACAGGCATCGCAAGCCTAACCGCCTCACCGCCGCGCAACTTGTACGAAGGTTTGCACACAATCGCGCCATCCACCACGGCCAGCCCGGCCTTGATCCACTCCTGAATCTTGGCCCTGGTGACCGAGCGTTCCGCCAGTTTTTCCGCCCAGAACTGATCCAGGCGGGCAGGCGTTGCAACGGCGTTTATGATATCCATAATAGTCTTTACCTGGGTTGGGATTCTCGCCGCGCGGACTTGGGACCGGGTTTTCCGACGATCCCGCGCCCGCGCGGCTGCGAACCCCGCCCCAGGCCTAGTCACCTGGACCAGGGCGTTTTTCTTCCATGTTCTGTCGGAGTTGGTGAGCGGCGAAGCTGTGCGGGGGCCGGTCGAGAAAGGGATCGTCTTCAAATCGATCCCGTCTCGACCGGCAAAGCATAGCTGAGCCGCCAAACGACGTTTACTTGTAACTTCCGGCCACGAAACCCGCGCGTTCGATGGCGGCCCTGACCTGCGCCTCGGGCACTGTCCCGGCCTCATTGAAGGTCGCCGTACCGGCCAGCAAATCCACCTTCACGCTGACCACGCCGGGAACCCCGGACAAAGCCTCTGTTACAGCCTGGACGCAGTGGCCACAGCTCATGCCTTTGACTTCAATGGTTTTGACGCTCATGAGTTAGCTCCGGGGTAAGGGGGTCAGGCTGTTTCGCACCAGCGCAGAGCCTTGGCGAAGTCGAGGGTTCCGGCGTAGATGGCGCGGCCGCTGATGACGCCGTAAAGCCCTTTGGCCGCAAGCGGAGCGAGGGCCGTAAGATCCGCCAGAGTGGCCACGCCTCCGGCCGCGATGACGGGCAATTTGGTTTTGGCGAGAAGCGCTTCCAGGGCCGGGAGATTGACGCCCGACTGCATCCCGTCGCGGCTGATGTCGGTATAGACGAGAAACGCCGCGCCCTGGGCTTCCAGACGCGGCAGTACGGCGTCTATGGTGAACCCGGAGTCCTCCACCCAGCCTTTGGTTTTGAGGCGTCCGTCAACGGCGTCCAGGGAGACGCCGGCTTTGCCGGGGAAGGCGCGGGCCAAAAGCGCGAAGGTATCGGGGTCGGAAAGGGCCATGGTCCCGATGAGAAGCCTGGAAACTCCGGCGGCGATGTAGGCTTGGGCCGTGGCCATGTCCCGGATGCCGCCGCCAAGCTGCACCGGGACGGCGCCCGCGCGCTTGCAGATGGCCGCGACAAGGGCGCTGTTGGCGGGTTTGCCGTCGAAAGCGCCATCCAAATCCACCACATGCAGGGCCTTGGCCCCAAGATCCAGCCAGTGCGCGGCCGCGGCCACAGGGTCTGGATCAAACACCGTCACCTGGTCGGCCAGCCCTTGTTTCAGGCGCACGCACTGGCCGTTTTTGATGTCAATGGCGGGGAAAAGGATCACAGACCCAGTTCCCGCACGCCCCGCTCAATGCCCTCGCGAGCCAGATCCATGGCGGAGACCCACTGGCCCCGGCGCCGGACGAATGAGCCTACCTCAAGGAGATTATCGCTTAAGGGGCGCTGCTGGTAGTCGTAGTGGAAGCGGTTCAGCACCGTGCCGGTCGCGACATCGATGAGGTTCAGATCAAGGACGACCCAGGCCGGATCGCTCGTGCCGCCCGCCGAACCGCTGCGGTCCTTCCAGTTAAGCACCACGGGAACCAGAAGAAGCTGGGTCTTCGCGCACTGGCCCACCTGCTGCCAGTAGCGCAGATTTTCCGCACGGGTGGGCACAAGGCCGCGATGCACAAAGTTTATGCAGGAGCCGACGGTGCCTGCGGCCCTGATGGTGCGCTCCGGTCTGTCGGGCCTGGGTTTGAGGGCCGTCTGGAGAATCGCGTCCAGAGAGGCCAGCGTGTCCGGTTCGGGAATCACGTTGTTTTGGGGCATGTTTCCGGCCAGAAGCTGCCGCTGGTCGCTTGCGCCGCTAAAGGGGGCCACAGCCAGAGACAGGCGCGGGTCCAGCGTATTGGCGGGGGCGTTAGCGGCCGCATTGGCGCGCGCATTGGCAGGGGACTGCTCATCAGGGCGCGCGGCGGGGCGGGGCTGGCAGGCGGCCAGAATGACGCTCAAAACCAGGGCGAGAAAAATGAGACGGCGTGTGCGGATCATGCGAGACTCCCTTTGGTGCTTGGCACTCCATGCCTGCCGGCAGGGGCCATGGCCTGGCGCAGCGCGACGCCCAGGGCCTTGAAGGCGCTTTCCAGCAGGTGGTGTCCGTTTTTCCCATAGAGCATGCGAAGATGCAGATTCATTTGGCCGCGATACGCAAACGACTTGAAAAATTCGCGCCAGACGTCCTTTTCCTCCCCGGCCACGATTTTGGGCAGCGGCTGGTCGTCATAAACCAGATACGCCCGCCCGGAGAGATCGACCACCGCCTCGGACAAGGCCTCGTCTAAAGGAAACCGGGCCTGGCCGACGCGCGCGATGCCGGTTTTGCCGCCCAACGCCCTGGCTATGGCTTCTCCCAGGCACAGGCCGATGTCCTCCAGGGTGTGATGGGCATCCACCTGGAGATCGCCTTTGCAGAAGAGCTTCACGTCCATGCCCGACCAGAAGGCTAACAGCGTCAGCATGTGGTCGGCGAAACCTATTCCGGAGGATACTTCAGCCTGGCCTTTGCCGTCCAGATCAATCTCAAGTTCGATGGACGTTTCCTTGGTGGCGCGCGTGACGCTGGCCTTACGCATTGGTGTTCTCCTTGGCCGCGTCCGCGTGGGGAGCGGTTTCGGAAGGCGTTTCGGGAACGGAAGAAGACGGCTTGGCAGACTCGGCCGCTTCGCCGGGCACTTCCTTGGGCGCGTCCGCGGATGCGGCGGCTTCGGCTCGCTGCTTTTCGGTTTCGCGCACGGCCTCGTCGGCCTTTCGGATTTCGCTCTCAAGCGTGGAGCGCACGTCCATGGTCATGCGGCGAAGCTGCGCGTATCCCTTGCCCGCCGCGCGCAGGATCCCCGGCAGCTTTTGCGGTCCCAAAAGCACCAGGGCCACGACCAGTATAACGATGAGTTCGCCGGAACCTATGCCGAACATGCGCTTACTCCCATTCGATGGTGGCGGGCGGTTTAGAGGAGATGTCCAAAACCACGCGGTTGACCCCTTGCACCTCGTTTATAATACGATTGGAGATGCGCGCCAGGATGTCCGCCGGAACGCGCGACCAGTCCGCTGTCATGGCGTCCAGCGAATCCACGATGCGCAGCGCGCACACGTTCTCGTAAGTGCGGCCGTCGCCCATGACGCCCACGGTCTTTAGGGGCAAAAGCACCGCGAACCCTTGCCACACCTTGCGATACCAGTCCGAGGCCAGAAGCTCGCTTTGCACGATCTTATCCGCGCGGCGCAGGATGTCCAGCCTTTCGCGGGTGACGGCCCCGATGATGCGGATGGCAAGCCCCGGCCCAGGGAAGGGATGGCGCCAGATGACGGACTCGGGCAGGCCAAGCTCGTAGGCCACCTTGCGCACTTCGTCCTTGAAAAGCTCGCGCAGAGGCTCGACGAGCTTCAAATTCATGGTTTCCGGCAAGCCCCCGACGTTATGGTGGCTTTTAATCACCACCGACGGCCCGCCCTTGAAACTGACCGATTCGATCACGTCCGGGTACAACGTGCCCTGGGCCAGCCATTTGACGCCGGGAATGGCCTTGGCCTCTTTTTCAAAGACTTCGATAAAGGTATGGCCGATGATCTTGCGCTTTTTTTCCGGGTCCTCGACCCCCTCCAGGCGGTCTAAAAACAGATCGCTGGCCTGGACGTACTTGAGGTTCAAGTTGAAGTGTTCGCGCAGATACGCCGCCACTTCCTCGCCTTCGGAAAGACGCAGCACCCCGTTGTCCACAAAAATGCAGTGCAGACGTTCCCCTATGGCCTTGTGGAGCAGCACGGCCACGACAGTGGAATCCACCCCGCCGGAGAGCGCGCAGACCACATGGTCGTCGCCCAGCCTTTTTTTAAGCGCCGCGATCTCGGCCTCCACAAAGCTGGCCATGGTCCAGCCCGTGCCCACCTTGGCCACCTTGAAGAGAAAATTGTTGAGGATTGCGGTTCCATCCTCGGTGTGGGCCACTTCGGGATGGAACTGCAGGGCGTAGATGTTGCGGCTTACGTTCTCCATGGCGGCTATGTCCACGCTGCCGGTGCGGGCCGTGACCTCAAAGCCGGAAGGCGCGGCCAGCACGTGATCGCCGTGGGACATCCACACGGTGCGGGGCTTGCCCTCTTCCACGCCCGTAAAAAGGACGTTTTTGCCCGTGACGGAAAGCTCCGCCCGCCCGTATTCGCGTTCCAGAGATTTCGCCAGCTTGCCGCCCGGCAAACTGTTGGCCAGAAGTTGCATCCCGTAGCAGATGCCAAGCACCGGAACCCCAAGTTCGAGAATCGCGGGATTTAAGCGCGGGGAATCCTCGTCCAGGACGCTGGCCGGACCGCCGGACAAAATGACCGCCTTGGGCGCGATGGCTTTTAAGGCGTTGGCGTCCAGGGTGCAGGGGTGGATTTCGGAATAGACCCCGGCCTCGCGCACGCGCCGGGCGATGAGCTGGGTATATTGGGAGCCGTAGTCCAGAATGAGAACGGTATCCTTTTGAGGCATTAGTAGCTCTCCACCCTGTAGTTGGGCGATTCCTTGGTGATGATGACGTCATGCACGTGGGACTCGCGCAGTCCCGCCGGAGAAATGCGGATAAACTGCGGCTCGTCCTGCAGCTCTTTTATGGTGGATACGCCCACATAGCCCATGCCGGAGCGCAGGCCGCCCACCATCTGATAGATGGACTCAGCCACCGGCCCCTTGAAGGGCACGCGGCCGACGATCCCCTCGGGCACGAGCTTGGAGCTTTTATCCTGGGAATAGCGGTCGGCGCTGCCCTCGCGCATGGCGTCGATGGAACCCATGCCGCGATAGATTTTATAGGTGCGGCCCTGGTAGAGAATGGTCTCGCCGGGGCTTTCCTCGGTTCCGGCGAACATGGAACCCATCATCACGGTATCGGCTCCGGCGGCCAGAGCCTTGACCGCGTCGCCGGAGAACTTGATGCCGCCGTCGGCCACGCAGCACTTGCCGCCCTCGCGGCAGGCCCGTACGGCCTCCATGATGGCCGTGACCTGCGGCACGCCAACCCCGGCCACGATGCGCGTGGTGCAGATGGAGCCGGGTCCGATGCCCACTTTCACCGCGTCCGCCCCGGCTTTGATTAAGGCCTTGGCCCCCTCATAGGTGCCCACGTTGCCCGCGATAAGCTGCGCCTTGGGAAACTGGGAGCGGATGGCGGAAACGGCGTTCAAAATATTTTTGGTGTGGCCGTGGGCGGAGTCCAGCACGAGAAAATCGCACCCGGCCTCAAGCAGGGCCTCGGTGCGGGCGTCGCCGCCCTTGCCCACGCCGATCGCCGCGCCGGTGCGCAGTCTTCCCAGCTCATCCTTGCAGGCGTTGGGATATTTCTGGATTTTATCAATATCCTTCATGGTGATGAGGCCTTTCAGCTTCTTGTGTTCGTCCACCACCAGAAGTTTCTCGATGCGGTGTTCGTGCATGTGGCGCTTGGCCACCTCCAAGGGCGTGCCCACGGCCACGGTGATAAGACCCTCTTTGGTCATAACATCGCGTACGGTGGTCACGTCGTCGGTCACGAAACGCACGTCGCGATTGGTCACGATGCCGGCCAGCCCGCCGTTCTCAATGACGGGAAGCCCGGAAATGGAATAGTCGGACATGACTTTCAGGGCGTCCAGGACGGTCATGTCCGGGTGGACGGTCACGGGATCTATGATCATGCCCGATTCGCTCTTTTTGACCTTTTCCACCTCCAGCTTCTGCTTGTGGATGGACATGTTCTTGTGGATGACGCCCACGCCGCCGTTTCTGGCCATGGAGATGGCCATGCGCGACTCGGTGACCGTATCCATGGCGGCCGAAAGAAGCGGAATGTTCAGGCGAATCTCAGGGGTAAGCCAGGTGGACACATCAGCCTTGTCCGGCAGCACCTCGGAGTAGCGCGGGATAAGCAGCACATCGTCAAACGTCAGCCCAAGATCTTTTATTTTATCCATAAACACGCCCTCCACAGGCGAAAGTATTCCTGCCCCGATTATTCCAACCCGAGATACGCGGCGCGCACCTTGGGATCTTCCAGCAAATCCTTGGCCCGCCCCTCCAGGGTGACCGCCCCGGTCTCCAGGACATAGCCCCGGTGCGCGATGGAGAGAGCCATCTGGGCGTTTTGCTCCACGAGCAGGATGGTCACGCCCTCCCGGTTGATACGTTCTATGATCGCAAAGATATTCTCCACAACGATGGGCGCAAGTCCCAGGCTCGGCTCGTCCAACAGCAGCACCTGAGGCTTAGCCATGAGCGCGCGCCCGATGGCCAGCATTTGCTGTTCACCCCCGGAGAGCGTGCCTCCGTGTTGCTTTATGCGCTCTTTGAGCTTGGGGAAAATTTCGTACACGCGCTCCTCGGCGGCTTTTATGCCGTCCTTGTCGCGCCGCAGATACGCGCCCATGAGCAGATTTTCGCGCACCGTGAGCCTGGGGAAGATCATGCGTCCCTCGGGAACCTGGGTTATGCCCTTGGCCACGATTTTATCGGTGGGCAGGCGCGTCACGTCCTCGCCCAGAAACTCCACCTTGCCCTCGCGCGCGTGCCGCACCCCGGAGATGCTCATAAGCGTCGTGGACTTGCCCGCGCCGTTGGCCCCGATAAGGGTCACGATCTCACCCTGGGCCACAGTTAAGGTCACGCCCTTCAAGGCATGGATGGAGCCGTAGTAGGTGTGGAGATTGGTCAGGCTAAGCATGGGCCGCTCCCTTGCCGAGATAGGCCTCAATAACTTCGGAGTTTTCCTTGACCAAGGCGGGGGCTCCCTCGGCGATCTTCACGCCGTGGTTCAGCACCACCAGATATTCACAGATTCTCATCACGAGCTTCATGTCGTGTTCGATAAGAACGACCGTTATGCCCTTGGCGAGTATCTGATGAATGAGGTCCACAAGCGAGGCGGTCTCCTGGGGATTCATGCCCGCGGCGGGTTCGTCCAAAAGAAGCAGTTGCGGTTCGCTGGCCAATGCCCGGGCTATCTCCAGACGGCGCTGATCGCCGTAGGCCAGCGAGCTTGCCAGAGAGAGCGCCTTGGGGCCAAGCCCCACAAATTGAAGATGCTCCACGGCGCGTTCCACCAGAAGCGCCTCCTCGGCGCGCTGCGCCCTGGTGCGCAGCACCGCGCCCCAGAAGCCCTTGGAAGCGCGGCAATGGGCGCCGATGCGCACGTTGTCCAGAACCGTCAGCGCCCCGAACAGGCGGATGTTCTGAAAGGTGCGGGCCACGCCCAGTTGGGTCATCCGCTCCGGGCGCGAGCCTCCGACATCCGAGAAATCGTCCGTCTGGCGGTACAACACCTTGCCGACCGTCGGCTTGTAGATGCCGGCGATGCAGTTGAACATGGTGGTTTTGCCCGCGCCGTTTGGGCCGATGAGTCCCAAAATCTGTCCTGTTTTCACCGCGAAGCTGACGTCCGAGAGGGCCATAAGCCCCCCGAAACGCATGCTCACGCTGTCAACTTTAAGAACGGCGTCCATGCTAGAGGACCTTCCCCGCATCAAGACGCGCCTTCAAATCGAGGATCAGTTTGCTCTTTTTGCTCGTGGCGGCAATCGTGGGGAAAAGTCCGCCGGGCTTAAAGCGCATGATGAGGATCATAATAAGGCCGTACATCAGATACCGGCTCTCCGGGGGCAGGCCGAGGCTGGACAATATCCCCCGCAATACCTCGCCCAAGGAGACCAGCACCACGGCCCCGACCACCGCGCCGTTTATGTTGCCAAGCCCTCCAAGCACGATCATGCACAAAATGAGAAAGGATTCCCAGAACTTGAACATCTCCGGGGACAAAAACGCGGACCATGGGGCCATGAACGACCCGGCCAGCGCGCCAATGCCCGCTGAAAACGCGAACGCCACGGTCTTGTAGGCCATGAGGTTTATGCCGCAGCTGGACGCGGCCAGAGGATCCTCTTTGATGGCAAGCCAGGCGCGGCCCAGGCGCGAATCCTCCACTCGGCGCATCACCACATAGACCACGGCCGCCATAAAGAGCGCCGTCCAGTAATAGCCCGCCTCGCCGGGGAGCTTCACCACCCATCCCGGAACGAGCCAGTCAAACGAGATCGTGAGCGGATTTATGAACGCATAGCGCCAGCTTGCGCCAATAAAGGAGAGGCTCGCCGTAACCGGCGGGATGCCGGGCATCCCCAGGGGGCCGCGCGTAAGCCAAATCTCGTTGGTGAGAAACAGCACCACAAGCTCGGTAAAGCCGAACGTCACGATGGCGAAATAGTCCCCGGAGAGCCGAAGCGTCGGCGCGCCGCGGATCACGCCGCACAACGCGCCGAGAAGAACCGCCGCCGGGACGATGATAAAAATACTCACCCCGTGGTTTAACGACAATATGCCGGCCGTGTATGCGCCTATGCCGTAGAAGCCCACGTAGCCCAGATCGAGCAGATTGCAGAAGCCGGGCAGGACGTTCAGTCCCATGGCCAGCACCGTGTAGATGAGGATAAGCACCATGACGTGCAGGATATACTGGCTGACATAGGGCAGCGCGGGCAGGAGCAGCGCGAGAAGAACGGCGAGAAGCACGAGGCTTTTTCTGGCTGACACGGGCTGTACCTTCATGCCCTTTGAGCGACGCTCTTGCCGAGAATCCCGGAAGGACGCAGTAATATCACCGCGATCATAACCGCGTAGCCCAGGCCGTCGCGATACTCCGAGGACACGTAGCCCGCGCCCAAGGTTTCCGCGATGCCAAGCACCACCCCGCCGAGCATCGCCCCGGGCACGGAGCCGATGCCGCCAAGCACCGCGGCCGCAAAGGCCTTGACGCCCGCATTGTAGCCCATCGTGGCGGAAAGGGTGTTGTAATAGACGCCGACCAAGACGCCTGCCGCGCCGCCCAGGCTAGACCCCAAGGCGAAGGTGAAGGAAATCACGCGGTCCACGTTTATGCCCATAAGGGCCGCGCTCACCGGGTTTTGGGCCAGGGCGCGCATGGCCGTGCCGATGCGGGTTTTGTTGATGATAAGCGTCAGGGCAGCCATCATGGCGATGGTGACCGAGTAGATGAAAATCTGCAGCCCGGAGACGGCGACCCCGGCCAGGGTAAAGGCCGTGTTGTCGAAAATCGCCGGAACCGCCGTGCGGGCGAAGGGAACGGGCCTGGACGCCCAGACGATCATGGCCAGGTTTTGCAGAAAAATGGAAACGCCGATGGCGGTAATGAGCGCGGCCAGACGCGGGGCGTTGCGCAAGGGCTTGTACGCCACGCGCTCAATGACCATGCCGATGACGGCGCAGCAGGCCATGGCCAGGATCATAGCCGGGAAAAAGGGCAGGCCAAGCGCGGTGATGAACGTCAGGCACAAAAAAGCGCCGAGCATATAGACTTCGCCGTGTGCGAAGTTGATAAGCTCGATGACGCCGTAGATCATGGTGTAGCCCACGGCGATGAGCGCGTAGATGAGACCCAAAGTGAGTCCGTTGAAGAGCTGCTGCGTGAACACTGCCTTCTCCGAACAAGTGTACCCGAAAAACGAAACAGGCTGGACGGTCATCCACATCCAGCCTGTTTCAAATCGTCAACTTTTCCGCCTGTCAGCGCATTTGCTTCTCAGCGGCGACGAACTTGCCGTCTTTGACCGCCTTCACAAAAGCGGGTTTGACGCAATCGCCCTTGGCGTCAAAGTAGGTCAGGCCGGTGATGCCCTTGTACGCCTTGTCCTTGGAATCCATGGAGGCCAGATAGTCGCGGATCTTCGCGCGGTCCGGCCCCACCTTGGCAACGGCGTCAATGATTATCCCGGCGGCGTCATACGCGTTGGCGCTCATCCAGTCAACATCGCGGTTGTATTTGGCCTTGAACGCCTGCGCGAAGGCCTTGCCCGCGGGGCTGGCCACGTCGGCCAGAAACGGCGCGGTAAAGTACGTATTTTCCACGGCCGGACCGCCAAGCTTGATGTAGTCGGCGTTGTCCAGGCCGTCGGCCCCGAACTTGGGAATATCCATGCCCAGTTTCTTGGCCTGATCGGCAATGAGCGCGCCTTCAGGATAGTACCCCGCGATAAAGATGCCCTGGGGAGCCAATTCCTTTATCTTGGTCAGCTGCGGGGTGAAGTCGGTTATGCCTTCCTTGTACGCCTGAGGCTCGCCGACCACCGTAAGCCCGATGGCCTTGGCCTCTTTGGCAAAGGCGTCTTTGAGCCCCAGGCCGTAATCCGTGGTGGCGTAAAAGACAGCCACCTTTTTCAACCCCAGCGTCTTGGAGATGTAATCGGCCAGAAACGCGCCCTGGAAGTTGTTGTTATAGACGTTGCGGAAACTCCAATACCTGCCGTCCGCGCCCCGGCCTTTGTCGGCGATGGAGACATCGGTGGCGGTGGGGGAAATGGCCGGAATCCCCACGCGCACGTAGTTGGGAAGCCCCGCCAGGTGCGCGCCGGAACACAGATGCCCGACGATGGCCACCAGGGTGTCGTCGCCGACGATTTTCGTGGCCACGGTGGCGGCTTCCTTGGGGTCGCACTGATCGTCAAAGAACACCGCCTCGACCTTTTTGCCGTTCACGCCGCCCTTGGCGTTCACCTCGGCCACCTTCATGTCCACGCCCGCTTTTATGTTGTCGCCGTAGCTGGCGGCTTGGCCGGTCAGGGGTGTGGGCACGGCGAAGCGTATGGTGTCCGCCGCATGGGCGGCTACGCCCACAGCCGCAAGCGCGGCCACAGTGAGAATCACAAACAGAATTCGTCTCAAGCTCATGCTCCCTCCGGGAAACTATCTCATTTGCTTTTCGGCGGCCACGAACTTGCCGTCTTTCACCACCTTCACGAAGGCGGGCTTGACGGTATCGCCCTTGGCGTCGAAGTAGGTAAGCCCGGTAATGCCCTTGTACGCCTTGTCCTTGGAGTCCATGGAGGCCAGATAGTCGCGGATCTTGGCGCGGTCCGGCCCGGCTTTGGCGATGGCGTCGATGAGTATCCCGGCGGCGTCATACGCGTTGGCGCTCATCCAGTCCGAGTCGCGGTGGTACTTGGCCTTAAACGCCTCGGCAAAGGCCTTGCCCTCAGGTCCGGCCGCCTCGGCCAGAAACGGCGCGGTCAAATAGGTATCGTCCGTGCCGGGACCGCCAAGCCTGATGTAGTCGGCGTTGTCCAAACCGTCGGCCCCGAACTTGGGAATATCCATGCCGAGCTTCTTGGCCTGGTCGGCGATGAGCGCGCCCTCGGCGTAATAGCCCGCGATAAAGATGCCCTGGGGATTCTCGGCCTTTATCTTGGTCAGCTGCGGGGTGAAGTCCGTAGAGCCTTCCTTGTAGGCCTCAGGCTCGATGACGGTAAGGCCGATGGCCTTGGCCTCCTTGGTGAAGGCGTCGCGCAGGCCCAGGCCGTAATCGGAGTTGGCGTAAAAGAGCGCCACTTTTTTCAAACCCAGCACCTTGGACACGTAATCGGCCAGAAACGATCCCTGGAAGTTGTCGTTATAGACGTCGCGGAAGCTCCAGTTCTTGCCGTTCGGGTCCACGCCCTTGCCGGTGATGCTGGAGCTTGTGGCGGTGGCGGCCAGGGCCGGGATGCCCACGCGCACGTAGTTGGGAAGCCCGGCCAGATGCGCGCCGGAACACACGTGCCCCAAAACGGCGACCAGGGTGTCGTCGCCGACGATTTTCGTCGCCACGGTGGCGGCTTCCTTGGGGTCGCACTGATCGTCGAAGAACACGGGTTCGATCTTCTTGCCGTTGATGCCGCCCTTGGCGTTTATCTCGTCCACCTTCATGGTGACGCCCGCCTTCACGTTGTCGCCGTATCCGGCGGCCTGGCCGGTCAGGGCGACGGGAACGGCGATCCGTATGGTGTCCGCCGCATGGGCGGCAGCGCCCAGAGCCAGAAATGCGGCCATGGACAAAATAAGAGTCAGAGTCCGTTTGAAGCTCATGCAGGACCTCCGGGAAACAGTGTTTTTAGTATCGTGGACTTTTAACGAACACGCAAAAAAATGCAATCACCCCATCGCGTTAGGGTTTGGAGGGCGCGCCGCCGGGCGCGGCCAGCTCCTGACTCACCTGCGTTTTGGTCTCCGGGTCGGTCTTGGGATTAGCAAGCACCATCTCGAAATAGCTTTTGGCCTTGGCCTCGTCCTTCAAGGCCTCTTTATAGACCACTCCGAGATTGTACTGCACCATGTAGTCGTCCGGACGAAGCGCGAGCACCCGCTCGAACGCTTTGACCGCCTCCGGGCCGTGGCCGGTCTTGAAGAGGACCACCCCCTGAATGTTCAAAAGTCCGGGATCGTCCGGGGCCTTGGCCAGCCCCTTGTCCGCAAGCTGTCCCGCCCGCTCCCACATCTCCGCCGAAGCGAACGCCTCGGCCGCTTGGCGCAGGGCCCCCACGTCATCCGGGCTGGCTTTCAGCTTGTTCATGGCGTCTATGACGCTCTGCATGGCCGGGCCGCCCATGCCCATGGAATCCATGGGGTTTCCCCGCTGGCCCGCGCCCGGATCGAGCCGGGCCGTGGTGGACGGATTGACCGCCCGGTACACGAAGGACCAGACGAACATACTGACAAGCCCCACGAACATCAGGGCCAAAACAACCTTACTTACGCGAACAGGCGCGCTGTTACTCATCGCGCAAGGCCTCCAGCTGTTTCAGACGGCGTTCCAGATGTTTCTGGCGTCCGGCCACGAAGATCACATAACCGCAGATGCCAAGCCAGATGACCACATTGGCGGCCAAAAGATAACTTTCTTTTCCCATATCCTACCTCGCGCGATGCAGAAATTCATGCCGCAATGCGGCGTATTGATTGAGCTGCCGGGAACGAAGCCGCAAAAGCGCCGCCCAGAGAAGTCCGATGGCCAGAGCGCTCACCAAAAGCGTGGTCAGCATTTCCGGCTCAAGGCCCGACCCTTGCGCGCCAAACACCGTGGGGTGGATGGAGCGCCACTTCCTGGCTGAAACAAAGACCAGAGGCACATCCAGAAAGGCCACCACTCCAAGCGCCGCGCGGATCATCGGGCCGCGTTCGCCGCCGACTTCGCTTGCGCGCACGACCAGATATGCCGCATAGACGAACCACATGACAAGCGTGGTGGTAAGCCTCGGGTCCCACGTCCACCAGACATTCCAGATGGGTCTGCCCCAAAGCGATCCGGTGACGAGCGCCAGCCCCGAAAAAAGCACCCCGATCTCGCATGCCGCCGCCGCCAGTCTGTCCCACGCGCCGCCCTTGTTCAAAAGAACCGCAACAGAGGCGCAAAACACCACGGCAAAGCTCGCCATGGCCCACAAGGCCAGCGGCATGTGGAAATAGAAGATTTTCTGCACCACGCCCATGGTGGCCTCCACCGGGGCATAGACCCAGATGAACCACTGAGCCGCAAAGAAGCTCAGCGCCGCCAGGATGGCCAAAATACGCGTCATGCTACTCCTCGCCCGTATAGATGGATGGGAAAAGCGCCAAGCTCGCGGCGCAAAACACCGCCGCGAACGAAAGCGCCATGCCGAGCCAGCCCGGCCAGTCGAAATCCCCGGAGCTTGCCTGCATCACGCCCTCCAGGAGCTTTATCCCGGCCAGAAGCACCGGGATGACCAGCGGAAAAAAGACCACCGTGAGAATGGACTCCCTGGCGCTGCGGCCAGCCGACAGCGCTCCCATAAAAGAACCCAGCGCGGCAAGCCCCAGATCAACGGCCAGCGCGAAGCCCGCCGCCGCTGCCAGGGACCCGATAGATCCAGCCGGGGCCTGCCCCAGAAAAACGGCCACCGCCACGCCGAAAATCACCTGGCAGCACGCCACCAGAAAAAATCCGGCCAGGGCTTTGCCCAGCCACACCGCCTGGCTGGGCATGGGGGCCATGGCCAAGCCCATGCGCGCGCCGCTGCCCTCCTCCAGGCTGTAGAGGCCGCTATAGACCAGCACCTGAGAAAAAAGCGTGGAGAGCCAGAAAATAGCCGACGCGGCCATTGCCGGGACCTCTTCGCCGGGGCGGCGCGACAGGCTGAACACGAAAATGATGAGAAGCCCCAAAAGCGCTGTCTGGGCCAAGCCCTGCGCGCCGCGAAGGCTTAGGCGCAGATCCTTGGCGGCTATGCGAAGCGCGGCGCTCAGCATGGCGGCCCCGCCACGTCTGTCCCAGTCAGAGCGGACGCGTCAAATTCCGCCACGGACCCGTGATACGCCACCCGGCCCCGATCCAGATGAAGCACCTCGTCCGCGCGGGGCAGATCGCGCTCCAGGTGATGACTCACCCACACCACGGAGCGGCCATCGTCTCGCACGCGCATGATCTCGCGCACGAGCGCCCCCCGGGAGGCCTCGTCCAGGCCGGTGTCCGGCTCGTCCAAAAAAAGCAGTCTGGGCGCGATGCAGAACACGCGGGCCAGGTTCAGCCGCTGGGCCATGCCTCTGGAAAAATGCCCCGCGCGCTCCTGGGCGAATCTGTCCAGCCCCACGCTTACGAGCGCTTCCAGAAGCCCCGCTTCGCTTATGCGCAGGCCGTACAGGCCGGTCCAGAAGCGTAGATTCTCAAGCGCGGTGGCTTCGGCGTACAGAAACGTCTGATGCCCCAGATACGCCATTTCCCGGCGCGCAATATTGGCTTTTACCGTACCAGCGCTTGGTCTGGACAATCCGGCCATCACCCGCAAAAGCGTGGACTTGCCCGCGCCGTTCACGCCCACCACCATGAGGACGCGCCCGGGCGAAACCGTGAGCGCGAGGTTCTTGAAAACCAGGCGGTCCCCGTAAAACTTGGCCACGCCAGAAAGCGTGAGCATGGCCTTATTCTTCGCGTCCATGAGAGCGCAGAAGGCTTAGAACGCCCGCCAGACACATGAGCGCCCCGCCCACCCAGAACCAGCTCACCAGGGGATTGACGCGCACCTCGATGCTCGCGCCCCCGTCCGTGGAATAGGCCAGAAGTGTCGAATAGAGTTCCTCGCCAAGAGAAGGAATGACCGAAACCTCGGCAAAGGGCTGCGGGAAGTTCTTGTAAGTGCGCCGCTGTGGCGTCAATTCTCCCACGATTTTATCGCCGCGTTTGGCTATAAGCGTGGCCTGTCCGGCCTGGTAGCCCGGCGTCGCAAACTCCTTCACGCCTTGATAAGTCAGGGTGTAGGGGCCGATCGAAAGCGTCTGGCCGGGGGCGACCATGGCCTGCTTCATCAGCTGATAGGGGCCGGAAAAGGCCACGCCGATAAACACCAGGGCCAGGCCGATGTGTACAAGCCAGGTTCCAAGCCCGCCTTTGAGGCTTCTCGCCGCCTTTGAGGTGACGAGAAGAAGGACGAGGCTCGTCAGCGCGCCGAATCCGGCGGCCATGGACACCAAGGCGACCGGATTGCGGTACTTGAGAACATACGCCGCCACGCCGGAGGCGATAAACACGGCAAGCGCGGCCAGTACGATTTTCGGCCTGGAAAACCCGGCCTTCCAGCCGACATGCGGACAAAAGGCCAAAAGCACGCCCAAAGCCGCGAAAAGCGGCGTGGAGACCCGGTTGTAGAAGGCGGCGTCCAGGCCCACGGGGTTGTCGCTCCAGAGCTTGGAGAAGACCGGCCACAGAGTTCCGAAGAAGACCACCACGGCCGAGGCCAGAAGAACCACCGCCACGGTGACGAGCATCCCCGGCAAAGAAAACGGCTCGGACATGGGCCGCGCCGCCGTTGCCGGACGGCCGAGCCAGGCAATGACCAGCGTCAGGAACAGTCCGGCCAGCGTGAACGTCAAAAGCGGGCCGCCCACTCCGCCCTCGCCGAACGCGTGCAAAGACTGCACCACCGCGCCGCGCACCAGATACGTGGCGAAAAAGGACAAAAGAAGCGTCAGCGAGGCCAAAATGACGTTGGTGCGCTTAAGCGATCCCCGGCGCATCTCGACCATCGCGCAGTGGATGAAGGCCGTGGCCGAAAGCCACGGAATGAGCGAGGCGTTTTCCACCGGGTCCCACGCCCAGTAGCCGCCCCAGCCAAGCTCCATGTACGACCACCAGCACCCAAGAATGATGCCCGCCGTCAGAAACATCCAGGACAGCACGGTGAACGCCCGGCTGTTTTTCAGCCAGGAGCTCGGTTCTCCGGTCAGCCAGGAGGCCAGGGCCAGACACGCCGGCACGGCGAACCCGGCATAGCCCGCGAACAGAAGCGGCGGGTGAAAGATCATGCCCGGATTCTGGAGCAGCGGATTCAGGCCCTTGCCCTCGTGGGGCACGGGAGCCAGTCTCAGGAAGGGGTTGCTCGGGCCGGTGATGATAAGCAGGAAAAAGGCCTCAATGGAGAGGAAAAAGAGCCAGAAGTGGAGCTTCGTCTCCGGGGCCAGACGCTTGTAGCCCTTGGTCATGGAAAAGATGAGGCCAAAAAGCGCCGTCATCCAGACCCAGAACAAAAGCGATCCGGCCTGACCGGCCCAGAAGGCGGTCACGGCGTAAAAAGCGGGCAGCACCGTATCGGTGTAGCTGGCCACGTACTCGTAGGAGAAGTCGCGCCGCCAGAGCGCCGCGACAAGTATCGCGGACGCAAACGTCAGGATGCAAAACAGCACGCCCTGGGCCGTCTCGAACCAGGCCGCGTCCCCGGCCTCACGAGTCCAAAGCCGCCAGGCGCTCAAACCCGCGAGGATCAAAAGGCCAATAAGCGACAATAAAAGCGCCCAGTGGGCGGCTAACTGCATACGATCTCTCCCTGGGGCTTAGCCTTTGCGATTCTCTTTCTGATACTTGGAAGGGCACTTGGTCATAAGCGTGGTGGCGGCGAAAGCGTCGGACTTCATGCCCCCCTCCACGATGACCTCCGCGCCGGGCTTGAAGGTGTCCGGCACGGCCCCCTTGTACGTCACGAAAATGGTCTTGGACGGATCATCCTTGTCGGCCAGGCGGAAGTTCACCCCAAGCCCGCCGGGCGCTTTGGTCACGTCCTCTGGGGCGACCGTGCCGAAAAGCCTGGCCTGCGTGAGCTTGGCCGGGGCGGTGGCCAGGGCCTCCCTGACGTTCAGAAAATAGACCGAGCCTTCGTTCAAGCCCGAATAGACAAGCCAGCCCAGGCCCCCCAAAAAGAGGACCACGGCGGCCACGACAATGCCTTTTTTACCGCTGCCAGCCATGTATTTTCCCTGACTTTATTTCACGCGCCGCGTCCGCGCAAAAGTTTCTCTCTGCGCACGCGCGCCAGTTCCCTCATATCGGCCACCTGATCGGTCTCGTCAACGATTTCCTTGCCCAGAATCTCCTCCAGCACGTCTTCTAGCGTAATGATCCCGCCCACTCCGCCGTATTCGTCCAGCACCACGAACAGGTGCATCCGAGACTCCATGAAGCGCACGAGCGCCTTGTCGAGCGTCGTGGTGTCCAGAATGAACTCCACGGGCTTCATGAGATGGGAGAGCTTCAAGCCGTGCTGATCGTTGGCCAGGGCCTCGAACACCTGACGGCGCAAAACGACGCCCACGATGTTCTCCGGGTCGTCGGCCTCATACACGGGAACGCGGCTGTGCTGCCAGAGAGGGTTTTCGTCGCGGGCCTGGGCCACGGTTATGCTTGCCGGCAGCGAAAAAACCACGGTGCGCGGGGTCATGGTTTCATGGACGTAGTGGGTGTCCAGGGCCAGGATGTTGGTGATGGACGTCTCTTCCAGGGCGTTTATCTTGCCCGCGCGGCTGGTGAGCCGCACCATGGCCCGAATGTCGTCCTCGGAGGCGTCCGGTCCCTTGGACCTGGGCCTGACCAAACGGGTGACAAAGCCCCCCGCCCAGATGACCGGGGTCAAAAGCGTCACCATGAGTTTAAGCGGCCTGGCCAGAAACGCGGACAGGCGTCCGGCATAGACGACGCCCACGGTCTTGGGGAGTATCTCGCCCAAAATAAGCATAGCCACGGTAAAGGCCGCCGTGAACCAGACCAAATGCGCGTCGCCCAGGGCGCTGACGGCCAGCGCACCGGCCACGGCCGCGCCAGCCGAGCAGGCTATGGTGTTGACGGTCAAAATGGCGGTGATGGGCTTATCGATGTTTAAGCGCATCTGGTAGAGAATTTCGCCCGCGCGCTTGCCCTCGGCGCGCATCCGCTCGATTGCGCTCCATCTGAGCGAATAGAGGATCGCCTCGCCCACCGAGCAAAAGGCGCTTATGAGGATGGCCACGCCGACGGCCAGACACAATTCAAGCATGGGGGGCGCGCACCGGCGCGGGGTGAGGGGGAATTGACGAGGGCACGGCCGTTATCCTGTTGCGAATGAACTGGATAATACGGATTTCCCAACGGATGTAAAGGGGTTGCCTTCACAGGGTCTGGCCGCCGATAGATTGAGTCTCATCTCTTCTGCGCGGCCTTGCGATACCACTCGGCTGCCTGGGTCGCGTCTTTGGGCACGCCAAGACCTTTTTCGTACATCTGGCCAAGATTATGTTGGGCCTCGGCAAGTCCCTGCTCCGCAGCCTTGCGGCACCACTGCGCGGCCAAGACATCGTCCTTGGGTACGCCGCGGCCTGTCCCGTACATGAAGGCCAGACTGTTCTGGGCAGAGGCGTCTCCCAGGTCCGCAGCCCTACGGAACCACTGCGCAGCTTGGACATCATCCTGAGGCACACCGCGACCCTGGAGATACATAAAACCCAGATTGTCCTGGGCCGGGAAAAATCCCTGCTCTGCAGCCTTGCGGTACCACTTGGCCGCTTGCGCCGCGTCTTTAGGCACGCCACGGCCATTGTCATACATGGCGGCCAAATTACTCTGGCCCCCGGGATTCCCCTGTTCCGCCGCCTTGCGATACAATTCGACGGCCTGGGCATAGTCCTGGGGCACGCCGCGACCATTCTGGTACATGGAACCCAGATTGCTCTGGGCTCCGGTATCCCCCTGCTCCGCAGCCTTACGGAACCATTTGACAGCCTGAGCGTAATCCCTAGGCATGCCGCTGCCAGACACATACATGGAGCCCAGATTACTCTGAGCCTCGGCGTACCCCTGCGCGGCGGCCTTACGGTACCATTCGGCGGCCTGAACATAGTCCTTGGACACACCGTGACCATTCGCGTACATGAAGCCGAGCAGAGTTTGCGCCGGAGCGTAGCCCGCCTCCCCGGCTTTGCGGAATTCGGCCAGGGCCTCGTCAAAATGTTTGCTCCGGGCAAAGGCTTGTCCCTGTTCATAGTGCAAGCGCGGATCATCCTGCGGCGTCAGCCGCGTATTCGCGCCGTCGTGTTTTGGCTGAACGCAGCCTGCCAACGATATAACGACAAGCAAGAGACAAAGAAACGCCTTACGCATGTTCACGGCCCTCCTGTGAATCGCCCCAATTTAGTGGGCGGCCTCACCAAACCGAAATTTTTACTGTCCCAGCGCCAGACGGCTCGGCTGGCCAACCGGGATGACGCTCTCCCAGGCGGGCTTCTCCGCAAGCGGCAGATACCCGGCCGCGACAAGCAGTTGCTGCCCTTCCGGGCTCTGCATATATTTAAGGAACGCTTGCGCCAAAGACGGGCGCGCCGCGTCGTAGGTGGCGAACATCATCCGGTACACCCGGTAGCGGCCCTGGCGGAAGGCCTCAATGCCCGGCATCACCCCATCCACGCCCAGGGGTTTTAACGCCGCGTCCAGATCGCGCAGGGAAACGCATCCCATAAGCCCCCTGTTGCGCACCACCATAAACACCATGGCCTGCTGGCTCGATACGCTGATGTTGTTGCCCCTGTTATCGGGACGGTCCTCCACCTCGGAGGCCTCGACATACATCGGCTCAACGGCGACCGGCTCGCCGCCCACCTCGCTCCAGAGCTTGACCCGGCCCCCGAAAAGGTCGCGTATCCGCGCGGCGTTTAAAGCAGGCCCCACCGGGTTGACCGGATTGACCACAACAGCCATGGGATCCACCCCATACGCGACATACGTCAGGGGAGCGCCATGATGCGCGCTGTCGCCGGGATCCCGGTCGTAGAGGCACAGGTCGGCCTGGCGCAGCGAGACCTGCCTGTTTCCGGTTCCGGCGCCGGTCATGGTCACGGTGATGGTGATCCCAGGATGCGCCGCCATGATTTTTTCCGCCGCTTGCCGCGCCGGGACGAGCCCCACATTGCTGCCCACGATGCGAAGCGTGCCGGAAAGCCCCGCAAAGGGGTCCTCACCGGCAAAAACCGGGCAAGAAACGGAAAATAAAAGGAGGAAAAGCGGAAAAACCGGTAGAAAACACCCGGTGTATTTCAGGACGCTCCGTTGATGAAACAGACGCCTCATTGCGCCTTCTCCTGCGCGGGTTTTTCGCTATCCGACGGCAGATGCACGAAGAAACGCTCGGCGATCTGCTCCACCACCACATCCGGCTTTTCCTCCAGAATCAAATCTTTATCAAAGATACTAGGGCCTTGCTCATTTGGGCGTACCCACACGGAGACCGTCCAGCTAAAATGCTCGCCCAGAAAAGGCAACATGTCCCAGAAATAGGAATCGTGGAAAAACACCGCTCTGGGCAGGTTTTTGCCCTCCACGACAGAAGCCTGGGCGGGCTGGTAATAGCCGGGCTTTTCTCTGCCGGTACTCATCCCGCGGGCGGACATGGGGATTTTCGGGATAAAAACCCGCTTGTTCTCCGTGACCATATCCTCAAGTCCCGCCATATAGGCAAGGTCGCCGCCAAGAAAGGGGTACTCCTCCGAAAAGAACTCGGAAGCGTCCATGGGCGCCAACGCTGGGAAATCTTTACGTAAGCGCTCCATCACCAGTTGATAGCAGAGAAAAGCGCCATCCGCGTTCCAATGGCTGTCCGTGGCGTAAAAGAGCCGGGTGTGTTTTTTGGCGGCAAGAAAGGCCGGCCGCGGATCTATAATGTTCAGCGTTGTGTGCCGCGCGATATACTCCATGACCTGATCCAGTCTGGAGGGGCCTTGGGTCTGATACGAAGCAGGCAGAAATTCCGGATAGATAGAGTCTTTATTGGGAGCCACCACTATCAAATACTTTATGCCGCGCTGCGCCAGCCAGGCTTGACGTTCTGTATAGACACGGGCAAGGCGCTCAAGCTGCGCCTGCGTGAGAGGAGCGCTCCTTCTGTCTTCCTCCAGAACATTAATCGTGCGGTCTCTGGCCAGAAAAAGCCATCCATCTTTGCCCACCAGCACCGGAGAATTGGAGGATAACGAACCGAACATCGAAGCGGACCAATAATTATACCAGCGGATGAGCGTCCCTCTGAACGGAAAATTTTTATCCAGCCAGCCATCGCTCAAGGCCTTGCCTACCGCCCTGGCGGACAGAACGTCCCAGGAAAAGGCGGGGAAAGGGCTGCCCGTGGCTTCGGCAAGATGTTCCGCGGGCGCTATATGCAGAAGTCCGGCCGTCATGGGGAGCAGAATGGCCAGGCAGAACACGGCTGAACACAAGAGGGCGACCAAGCGTCGGCCCGGTATGGAAGTATGCACTCTCTTTACCTTAATCACTACTCTTCAAGGCTGGGCATAGACGGCGCTTTCTCACAAGACCAGACGGACAACGCCTGATCCCGCATGCCGTCAAGCCCCTCTTCCACGCCGTCCGGAACAAGAAACCGCAGGCTTGCTCCCAGCCGGAAGCGCTCTCGTATAAAGGAGGCGCTGATGTCAAGCCGCGGCACGTCAATGAGTTCCACGCGCTTGCCCGCGGGTGTGCGCCAGCGTCCGGCTCCATCAGGCCGCCAGCCCATTTCAGGCCGCCCGGCGATATATTTCTCCACCTCCAGCCGGTTTAACCTGCCCCTGTTGGACACGGCCAGATTGGACACAAGGGCCAGATCAAAACCGCGACGCCATTTATGCAGGTTCAAAAGGTCACAGGCTCCCATGATGAAATACAACTCGACATCGGGAAAAAGACGCGCCATCTCTTCAAGAGTATCAATCGTATAAGATGGTCCCGGACGGTCGGCCTCCATGAGATTCACCGAAAATTCGGGAATATCCCGAACCGCCAGAGATAACAGCCTGCTGCGCAGATCAAAAGGCAACATGCCGCTCTCCGGCTTGTGCGGCGGCCGCGCGGCCAGCACCAGATCCACCCGGTCAAGCGACAAGGCCTCGGCCATTTCCAGCGCCAGGCGCATATGGCCGATATGGACCGGATTAAACGTGCCGCCAAGAATTCCCAAACGCTTCACGGCGCGCCCTTCTATGTTAAGAGGATACATCTATTCCCTGACTTGTCCCTGCCCAAAAACCACAAATTTGAGGCTGGTCAGCTCTTTCAAGCCCATAGGGCCATACGCATGGAGCTTGGACGTGCTGATGCCGATTTCAGCGCCAAGTCCCAATTCACCGCCGTCGTTAAACCGGGTGGAGCAGTTGATGCCGACCATGGAGGCGTCAACTTCACGCAAAAAACGCATGGCCCGGCTGTAGTCTCCGGTCAAGATACACTCAGTGTGATTGGACGAGTAAGCCGCGATATGCGCCAACGCCTCATCCATGCCGGATACCTGGCGTACCGCCAGAACGTAGTCCAAAAATTCAGCCCCCCAGTCCGTGCTGACAGCGGCTTTGGCCGTCCGGCCTAAAAGCGGAAACGTTGCCGCATCGGCCCTGAACTCCACTCCGCGCGCGCCAAGCGTCTTGGCAAGCTCAGGAAGAAGCGCCTTAGCGGCCTTTTCATGCACCAAGAGACACTCAAGCGCATTGCACACGCCCGGACGCTGACATTTGGCGTTCTCCACAATGGACACAGCGCGCTTCACATCCGCATCCTTGTCCACAAAAATATGACAGACTCCCTTATAGTGCTTGAGCACGGGCATGGTGGCCATCTCCACCACGGCGCGGACAAGTCCCTCCCCCCCGCGCGGGATCATCACGTCAATGAAGTCGCCCAGCTTGCACAAGGCGGATACGGCGGCGCGGTCAACAGTGGGCACGACTACGGCCCCGTCACCCGGCAATCCGGCCTCTTCCAGGGCCTTGCGCAAAAGACCGGCCAGAGCCATGTTGGAATGAAAGGCTTCTTTGCCCCCGCGCAGCACCACGGCATTGCCGGCCTTGAGGCAGAGAATGGCCGAATCAATGGTGACGTTCGGACGCGACTCGTAAATCATGCAGACGACGCCCAAAGGCACGCGCATACGTCCCACCATGAGGCCGTTCGGACGCTGCCACATGGTTTCGATAGCCCCGACCGGATCAGGCATGGCCGCCACATCACGGCAGGCCTTGGCCATGGAGGCCAGAACCTTGGGCGAAAGTTTCAGGCGGTCCTGCTTTGCGGCATCCATGCCCTGAACCTTGGCGTTTTCGAGGTCTTTAGCGTTGGCCGCAACGAGACAATCGCCACACGACTCAATGAAGCCGGCCAATGCGATAAGGGCCTTGTCCTTCTGCGCGCTTGGCGCCTTGGCCAGAGCGCGCGAGGCCTCTTTGGCCTTTTTGACGAGCCCGGTCATCTGCTCGGAAATGTTCATACGGCCTCCCTCGCTGGAATCGGAAAAGCATAGACTTCACGCAGGCCGCTCGTCAACGAGGGCCTTTTGACACGCGAGAGGCTTTGGGTATAAAGAGCCTTTCCGCCCTGGCCTCACGGCTCTTACAGGGATTTTGTTCAATCTTTAAACGAGACACGGCACCCAATGGCAGACATCAATGTAACTCGTCCCGAACACGGCAACCCTCTGGCGAACTTCCTCACGCAACACTGGCGGCCCCTGGCCCTCATCACAGTGGCGATTGTCGTGATCGCGGCCGGATACGCCGCCTACGTCATAGCCGGCCAGCACTCCAAGGGAAAAGGCATGAACGCTCTGGGGGACATCATCGCCACCAAGACCGGCCCTGAACGCCTGACCGCCCTGGAGAGCTACCTCGCGTCCGCTCCTTCGTCCGTCAAGGCGGCGGTTCTTCTGGAGATCGCCCGCACCGCGCAGGATCAAAAGGCCTTTGACAAGGCGGCCAAAGCCTGGGCCGAACTGGCCGCCATCGCGCCGGAAGGCACGAGAGAACTGGCTATTCTCGGACAGGCGACAGCACTGGCTTACGGCGGGGACAAATCTCAGGCCGTAAAAATCCTTTCAGATTTTCTGCCTAAGGCTCCAAAAGCCTTCCAGATCGTCGCCACCCGCCAGCTCGCGGTCATAGCTGAGGAAGCTCAGGCGTGGAACGAGGCTTTGGCCGCCAACCAAAAACTGGCCCAGGCCGATGGGGCGGATGCGATCACCAAAGCCTACTACGAGGCCAAAGTCGCTGAAATTAAATCTAAAATAAAATAGCCGTCGCAAGGATTACCCCCTATGGCGAATCCACTGTTGGCCGACACTGCGGGTGAAACGCTTTTTTTACTCGGCAATGAGGCCATTGTACGCGGCGCCCTTGAAGGCGGCGTCGGGTATGTAAGCTGCTATCCTGGGACTCCCTCCTCGGAAGTGCCCGACACCTTCTATCGGCTTTCCCCCGAAGGCCCCTACCGCTTTGAATACTCCGTCAATGAAAAGGTTGCCCTGGAAGTGGGCGCGGGAGCGGCCCTTGCCGGCATCCCCGCGCTTGTGACCATGAAGCATGTGGGAGTCAACGTAGCGGCGGATCCCCTGCTTACCCTTTCCTATATCACCGCTCCCGGGGGGCTGGTGCTTCTCTCCGCCGATGACCCCGGCTGCCACTCCAGCCAAAACGAGCAGGACAACCGAATCTATGCCCGTCTGGCCGGATTGCCGTGCTTTGAACCATCCACGCCCCAGGAATGTAAGGACATGGCCCGCGACGCCCTGCACCTCTCCATACGCACAAGCCAGCCGGTCCTTTTACGCACGACTACGCGGATCAATCACGCCAGAGGGCCGGTCAAGCTCGGCAAACTGCCCACAAAAAAGCCCACAAGTTCCTTCACCCGCAACGTGCCGCGTTACATGCCTATCCCGGCCTTCTCGCCTTCGATGCATCAAAGGCTCCTGGAGCGTCTGACCGCCATAGGCCGCGAAACCGACGATTCCCCTTGGAACAAGATCTCGGGAAACGGCTCGCTTGGGGTGATCGCCTCCGGGATCAGCCGTGCATACCTTCACGACGCCCTGCTTGAGGAAGGTCTCACCGGAGAAGTGAAAATCCTGGATATGGGCTTCAGCTATCCTCTGCCGGACACGCTCATCAAAAATTTTCTCACCGGCCTCTCCAAGGTCCTTGTTCTTGAGGAACTGGAACCCTTGGTGGAAGAGCATGTCCGGGCGCTCCTGCAACGCAACGCCATTGACCTTGTGGTGCTTGGCAAGAGCGAGATCCTTCCGCGTTACGGGGAATACTCCACAGAGATGGTCCGCCAGGCGCTACGTCATGCCCTGGACCGCCAGACGCATGCCGTGGATCACTGCCCAAGGGAAGATGGGCTGGCCGTGCGTCCGCCCAATCTCTGTGCCGGCTGCTCGCACCGCGCGGCCTATTATACGGTGCGCGAAGTCTTTGGCGATGACGCCGTCTATTCCTCGGACATCGGCTGCTACACCCTGGGGCTTCTTCCACCGCTTGCCACCGCGGATTTTTTGCTCTGCATGGGCGCAAGCATCTCAGCAGGGTCGGGGTTCGCCAAGGCATCCGGACGGCCTACCGTGGCCTTCATCGGCGATTCCACCTTTTTCCATTCCGGCATCACCGGCCTTATCAACGCGGTCCACAACAACCATGAACTTCTAGTGGTTATCTTAGACAATCGGACCACCGCCATGACCGGCCACCAGCCCCACCCCGGAGCGGATCAGGGTCCGCTTGGCGCGGGCAAACGCATGATTGAAATCGAGCCGCTGGTCCGGGCCGCGGGCGTCGAGCACGTCCAGACCATCTCTCCCTTCAATCACAAGGGGGCCAAGGAACTGCTTGAGGAGATGAAAGACCTTCCCGGCACGCGGGTGATCATTTTCCGCGCCCCCTGCGTCATCCATGAACGGCGCATGAGCGGCAAAACAAAGCCCATGGTTGCCCAGGTGGAGAATACGCAAGACGGGAGCCTTACGGTCCTTTCCTCTCTGGCTTGTCCGGCCTTTTTCAAAGAAAACAAGACGATGAGCGTGGACCGGGATATGTGTTCGGGATGCATGTTCTGCCTGCAACTCGATGCTTCCTTCACGTCCAGGAAAAGAGAGGCCTAGCGTGCAGCGTACCCGCATCTTTCTGACGGGCGTTGGCGGACAGGGCACCTTGACCGCCACCAAACTTCTGGCACTTACCGCCCTGGATGAAGGACTGCCGGTAGTCTCCGGCGAAATCCACGGTATGGCCCAGCGCGGCGGCGTCGTCGAATCCACAGTACTCATCGGCTACCAAAGCCCCAAAATTACCCACGGCGAAGCCGATATTCTGCTTGGCTTTGAACTTCTCGAAACGCTGAGAGCCCTATGTTACCTAAAACCCGGCGGATATATCGTAGCCAACTCCGAGGCCTTGCCGCCCACGTCCGTGGCCGCGGGCGCCGCCCGATATCCCTCTTTGGATGCCGTGACGGCCAAGGCCCAGGCTATCGCCTCCAAGACCGTCTTCGTGCCGTGCCGAACCCTGGGAGAGCAGGCCGGCTCTCCGCAGAGCGCCAATACGGTTCTGCTCGGCGCGGCGGCAGCGGCCCATCTTTTGCCCTTTGACGTAAATACCCTGGCGCGCTCGGTAGGCAAATATCTCAAACCCAAGCTTTCCGCAGTGAACCTCAAGGCGTTGGAACTTGGAGCCGCGGCCGCCCTCGGCTGATCCCGGAACACACATGACCGCCTTCACCTCAGGAGAAGATTTCTCCCAGGTGTCACTCTTCTCTCTTCGGGCACTGCTCGAAGAATCTATGCGCCGCCGCCCGGCTAGGGAGCGTCTGGGCGCCATGCTGGACCGGCTTGTGGAGGCCATGGCGTACCACAGAGTCTCTCTGGAGCTTTTGGATGTGCCGTTGCCGAGCTTGCGCCTCTCGTTATCGCGAGGTTCCAAGGCCCTCTTCGCGAGCCCTGACGGCCCCGATCCCACTGTTATAGGCCAGGTTCTGACCACCCGCCGTCCGGTCATCATCGAAAATGTGGCTGAACATCCCGATTTTTACGGCCGACACCTTCCGGAGCATGAACATCTCTCCCTTATCTGCGTGCCTATCATCTGCGGCCAACATGCCGATGAACGCGCTCCCCTGGGAACGTTGTGCGCTGACGTGCCCAAAGCGCCTCCTGTCTTCCTGGAGCGCCACAGGGATTTTTTATTGACCGCGGCCGCCGTATTCGCCGCGACCGCTTCACGGCTCGTGACGGAAAAAACGCCCCAGTCCCGGATGGAATATGCGCCTGCCCCCCCAAGCGAAGACCAATCCAAAGACCATGCAGCGCAGCGACAAAGAGTGGTGGCTGTTTCCAAAAACATGCGCCTGGCGCAGAGGCAGATCGAACAGGCCGCGCAAAGCTCCTCGCCCATACTTTTGCGGGGCGAAGAAGGCACGGGCAAGCAATATCTGGCCCGTGCGCTCCACGCCCTAGGTAAACCCGGACGGCCGTTCCAACGCCTGGCCTGTGCCGCCGAGCCGCCGGAAACCGCTTACCAAACCCTTTTTGGCGTCGAAAAGGATCAAAAGGCCGGCGTCGCCCGCAGCAAGCGCGGCGTTCTGGAACTGGCCCAGGGCGGCGATCTCTCCCTTGAGGATGTGGACGCACTCCCCATCGAAGCTCAGCGCGCGCTTCTGCGCTTCCTCCAGGAAGGGTCGGACACACGGCTTACGCTCAATGTGCGCATCATTGCCGCAAGCAGCGCCAATCTTGAAGATTTGGTCAAGAGCGGCACATTCCTGGAGAATCTCTATCGCGCCCTCTCGGCGGCGACCATCTCCGTACCCCCCTTACGCGATCGGGTCGGCGACATCCTCCCGCTGGCTGAACATTTTCTGGCGGAATACGCCAAAACGAAAAGACTCCCGTTCAAGCGCATCTCCACTCCGGCTATTGACCTCATAAACCAGTACCACTGGCCGGACAACGTGCTGGAACTACGCTCCAGCATGGAGCGCGCCTTTGACCAGTCCGAAGATGGAGTCATCCGCGCCTATCACCTGCCCCCCTCTCTCCAGACCGCCGAAAGCTCCCACACTGAGGCCACGCTGTCCTTTGGCGAGGCTGTGGACCAGTTTGAGAAGGAGCTTCTCACCGAGGCCTTGAAAAAAAACAAAGGCAACATGTTTCAGGCCGCCAAGGAATTGCGGGAAAGCTACCGGGTCGTAAACTACAAAGTGAAGAAACACGCCATTGATCCCAAGCGGTTCACTCTTCACAAAAAATAAGGGGACACCCGCTCTCTCATGAGGTTCAGTTGCCGTTTTTCTGGATCGCGGCGTCTTTGGCAGGCTCACGCGGAATTTGGTCGCCTGCCTCGAAAATCATCACTCGAAGCCCTTGGGAAATCAGAGTATTCAGATTGTCGCCAAAGTATGTGGGCGTATCGTCCGTGCAATACATTCGCACAATAAGAGTGAGCTGTTTAAATGGCTTGCTCCTGAAAAAGTCCTTTTGAAGAGTGCGATTAATACCTAAGCCTGAATTCGTGACAAGAGGAATAGTGGGTTCGTCGTCAAAATTGGCAAAAATTCCTATCCAATTTCCGAATCCTATATTAATATAGTGAAGTTTTATGAAAAATTGCATAGCTTTGTCGCTTATATTATTCTTAAATATGAATTCGTAAGAAGACAGATGATCATTTTGAGTTGCAGTGATGCCAGAAAGAACATACAGTTCATTATTTACTTGTTTCGTAGGAACAACAGTTCCTCGCACACTATCTATTCGAGATACAGTGCTGTAGAATTCTCTAGGATTTGAGGGAAAAACAACATCAAGAGGCAGTTTGTCAATGTTTGTAATAGGATGACGGTTCACTTGAAAAGTATAGACAGTGGCGTCACGTACTTGCGTGACTTTTCCCAAGTCGCCCATAAGCCCACGTATATAGGATTCTCCTATGTCGTACTGTCCTTCAAAAGCGCTCCCTGAAATAAAATTGAGCGTAATTGGGGTATTGCTTAATTCAAGATGTTGCATCCTGAAAGGATTTGGCGGGGACTTGTCCAGATACCAGGATATGGCATCAACAAGGCCTAAAGAGGCAATGCCCACATTCGCTGCATCGAATGAAAGCAAAGGTCTGAGGCGTGCTGCCGTTTCCTTGAAATCCGTTTCATTGGTTTCCCTGAAACCGCTTATGCCAGCTTTTTCATAATTTGCGCTGGGCATCAGTCCAGAAGCGGGTTCATAATAGAGAGCATGTTGATGGATCAAAATAAATAAAGCGCCGCCCGCCGCAAGAAGGGGCGCGGTCACTTTGCATCCAGGCAACCAGGATAACGCCATCGCGGCGCACAGAGAAAAAAGCGGCGTGATCCAGAGGGTATGCCATGTTCGCAAGGGGTAGCCGGGAGCCATAACCAGAATAATCACAAGCGGGACAACTCCCGTGAAAAGACAACTAGCGCCAAGTTTTGGTCTGCGAAGCAAGAATCCCATACATCCGACCAAAACAAGGATATACATCCCACTGTCTGAAAGAGGGTTCAAGTATATGAAAGATGAACTAAATCTCAAAGCATGGGCAATATAGCGCCATACAATCGGCCTAGGAAGATGTGAGCTGGAAAGCTGATGAGCAAGACTTGGCAGGACAAACCAGATGTAGAGAGGAAATGCTGTTAATACAGTGATGATACAGAATGTAATAAATTGCTTAAAGGTGAATGGTGAGGATTTATAAATCCAAAAAAATGTAAGAATAAGCCCTTGGGCGATAGCTAGATGAAACGTCAAATAGTGGAGCCAGAAGAGCATAAAATTGACGGAGCAAAGCCAAACAAGGTCCCGCCAACGCCCTTCTTTCGTCAGACGAACAATAAACAGGCAAGCAATCAGAAAAAGAGTTGTGTGCAAACTATACGGGCGAACTTGGCGTGATAAGATAAGGTGATTTATATTGAGAGTCAAAAAAGCAGCCGTAAAAAGTGCTGTCCCTTCATCAATAAATTCCCATGTAATACGATAGAGGACATAAATAGCGCAAACACCGGAAAGAGTGGACAGAACCCTCAATGCGGCGTCACTGGAACTTATGAGCATCGCCGCTTTAATAAGAAGATAAAAAAGCGGCGGATGCGCCTCCAGTGATGAACAAAGACTGAAAATATATTTAAGATTGTGCTGTGCCGCCATCGGCACGAGAATTTCATCATACCATAGCGCTCGCGCGCCCAGATGATAAAAACGAAGTACCGTGCCCGACAGGATAATGACTGCAAGCGGCACTTTGGCGAAAAGCCGCCGGGCGTCAGGCCGCGCCATCAGGAGAATTCCTTATAGTAAAAGGCGCGATGTCAAGAATAGGGACCATAGATAGCCGCATCCTCCTGTTAAAACATGGGCGTCACTGCGGAGGTGTGGGGGTCGTAGATGAATATCTCTCCAATTCCCGATCCTGTGGGCGATGGCACCACGAGCTTTCGCCGCATCACAAGCTTCCACGGCGGGCGGCAGGCCAACACTCTATCCGGATCGACCGCGAGGAGTACCACCAGATCGAACTGGCTGCCGAGTTGGACAAATGACTCGCAACTGTGCATATCATACGAACGCCCGTCCAGCCGAACCACGGGATTGTCATCACCCGCGACTGTCCAGTGGTAATTCGTATAGCGCAGGACGGGATAGACCCGACCGTATATCCCGGCTACAAGGAGCGCCTTTTGACCAGGGGAACCCGCCTGGGCGAGATAGGCCAACATGTCCTGGAAGTATCCGTCGTACACGCGTATTCTTTGCGCTTCCCCTGATACGAAAAGCGCGGGGACCTGAGTGAATTTTCCTGGGATAATGAGCGGTTGGAAAACACTTGCCATGGAGGCAAAGAGGATAATCCTTCTCAGCCAGACACGCTCATGCCAAATGTTGCGCCAAGAGATGAGGCCTATTGCCGAGGATGCAAAGAATAGAGTGAAAAAACGGCTGTTCCAGGGCATCCAGATAACGGTCGCGCTGACCAGGAGAAAATAGCCGCAAAGTCCTAGAGAAACGCCACGGGTAAAACGGTCCGTAGCCCACAACCCCGCCAGCACGGAGGGAAAGAGCAGAAGCCCTCCGATTGGGCCGAACCAGACACTATCCTCGTACCACAGGACAGGCCGGACATATTGTTCGAACGGAAAAGGGGTTCCTGGCCCACTACCCGTCCCGAAAAGATGTCCATAAACCGTCGTTATCGTGTCGCGCCACCACTGGCCGGGCAGATCCGGGATCTGCAACGCATAACGAACCATATTAGCCAGCATCCCAACCGCACCATCCTTATTTTGGTGGGCGAGCGCCATGCCCGGCGGTCCGAACGAGTCGCCGAAACGGACCCACGAGATGATCTGTGAGGACATCCCCATTGCGATAACGAGGAGAAACACAACGAGGCTTCCCGCCAGGAGCTTGGGATTTTCACGGATGAATTGGCGGAAGAGGCTCCTAAGCGCCGTTCGATTAAGAACGAGATGGGCGAGGAGAAACGGCCCAGCGAAAAGTACGAAGTAGATTTTGGCGGAAAACCCGAAGGCCAGACAGATCAAGAGAAAGAGGAGGTCGCCTGGTCTTTTGCGGGAGAGCAGGGAATATGCGGCTAAAATACAGGAAACGGCCATTGCCGCAGTGCCGAGGTCGTTCTTGGTGGAAACGGCCTGCATAATCGGGAGCTTCAAACAGGCGATCACCACAGCCACGCGCAGGCCAAGGGCTTGGTCCACAGACCTCTTGGCCAGGGCGTAGCTCCCTAGCACCACGATGATCCAGGCCATAAGGCTGAACACGGCGATAGCGTAATCCACCTGGAAGCGCAGGAAGAAAAAATGCAGCAAGTCAAAACCGGGACTGAACGTCAACTGGCGAAAATTGCTGTAGTTCACCAAGGCCAGGGAGTTTTCCTCGCGCATCATGAGGACCCTGGCGAGATTGTAGAACATGCTGTCAGGGTTATCCGGCGCGGCGGCCAGAACGAGCAGGAACAGAGCGCCTGTCAGGGCGAATAAAAACCAGTAAAGCGGCTCACGGCGTAATACGCGGAAAGCCAGCAACATATCCTTGCCGAACGTCCGCTTGCCCAAACGCCAGGACAGGGCGGCGAACCCCACAATGAGCGCGTCCAGAATCCAGTGCCGGTTCGCCAGATGCAGGAGAAGAAGCGTCAGTACGGCGAAGCCAAGCCCGGCCAAGGTCAAAGCCAGCGAGCGGCAGAGCGCGTCCGCGACGCCAATATCTTGCGCCTGGAGCCTGTACCAAGAAACGGCAAGGAGGAGTAGCTCCGCGAGAAGCAAAGCGGAAATTGCGAGGTCAGGCATGACCGCTCAAATTCCCGCCGGTTTTGACGGTATTGCTAAAGTAAAGCCCCGCTGTCCCGAAAGACGTGGGGCTTGAGCTTGTGCCGACAGGAAGACGCCGAAAGCCGCGCCTTGCTTAGAAGGCGTGTTATTATAGAGTGTTAAGAGAGAGAGAGAGAGAGAGAGAGCAAAAAGCAGACCAGAACGGTCAGAATTTATCCGTATTGGAAAGTTCTGTATCCCGCTCGCTGCCTTCATTTTACCATCTTCTCCAAATGCAATCATCAAATATGTATGGTCCTAACGAACGCAATACCCCATGGAGCGGCAAAGATCCTCCAGATTCTCCCCCTTGGCGGTACGGCTCTTGATGACCTTGATGAATTTCGGCCCCATGACGGCGTAAAATTTCGTACACTCCGCCCTGTCCGGCTCGGACAAAAGGGCACACTGCCTGCCCGCGTCCACGCTGACACTCTTGCCGTCCCCTCCCGAACTCTCCACCATGCCAAGCACCATCTGGCAGACCATACACTCCACGCCGTCCTGGGCAAACACCCGGCCGGCAGCCAAAACGACCATCAGCACCGCAGCCAGGATCACTCGCTTCGTCATACGAATACCAACCTCCAGAGTATTGAGGCGTAACCGCCTCTGCCGGAACGGCACACTAGAGAAAGCCCCGCCAAAATTCAAGGAGTAAGCGCCCTCTTGCCTCACACATCAATTTGCACTAGCTACGCCTCGACGGGAGGACGTCATGCTCGCCATTCTCGATTACAAGGCCGGCAACCAGACTTCGGTCCGCCGCGCTCTCGATTACCTCGGCATCGAAGCCCAGATCACCGCGGACCCGGAAAAATTGCGCAAAGCCGAAGGCGTCATTTTCCCTGGCGTGGGCGCCGCCGGACAGGCCATGAATGAATTAACCAGCACCGGCCTCGACAATGTGCTGCGCGCCCTTGTCCAGGAGGAAAAGCCCTTGCTTGGCGTCTGCGTGGGCTGCCAAATTCTTCTGGACTACTCCGAGGAGAACGACACCAAAGCGCTTGGCGTCATACCCGGCGAATGTGCCATGTTTCACAACGCCTTGACCGAGGAGGATGGTCAGCCCATCCGCGTGCCGCACATGGGATGGAACAAGGTGAGCCTCAAGATCCCTTGCGAACTGTTTGCGGGCATTGATCCCGATTCGGAATTCTATTTCGTCCACGGCTACTACCCCGCGCCCGAACCGCGGTTCGTACTGGGCACGACCTTCTACGGCATGGAATTCTGTTCCGTACACGGCCGGAAAGGATTGTGGGCCGTGCAATTTCACCCGGAGAAATCAGGCCATCCAGGCCTTAAACTGCTCTCCAATTTCGCCGCCTACTGCGCCGGGATGTCCCATGCTCAGTAAACGCATCATCCCCTGCCTGGATGTCCGCGACGGCAAACTGACCAAGGGCGTCAAATTTTTAAGCAACGTGGATATAGGCGATCCTGTGGAGACCGCGCGCGCCTACTACGAGCAGGGCGCGGATGAAATCGTCTTCTACGACATCACCGCTTCGGCCGAAGGGCGCGGCATCATGCTCAAGGTGGTGGAAAAGGTCGCTTCCCGGATATTCATTCCCTTTTCCGTCGGCGGCGGCATCTCCACGGTGGAGGATATGCGGGCCGTGCTCCTGGCTGGAGCGGAAAAGATATCCGTCAACTCGGCCGCCGTGAAAACCCCGGACATCATAAGCGAAGGCGCGGCCGCCTTCGGCTCCCAGTGCATAGTCGTCGGCATGGACGTCTTGCGCACCGGGGTAAGCGAACAGATCCCCAGCGGCTACGAGATCGTCATCCACGGCGGACGTAAACGCATGGGCCTGGATGCCGTGGAATGGGCCAAAACCGTGGAAGCCCTGGGCGCTGGCGAAATATGCGTCAACTCCATTGACGCCGACGGCACCAAGCAAGGCTATGAGCTGACCCTCACCCGCCTGATAAGCGACGCCGTGACCATTCCCATCATCGCCTCCGGCGGCGCCGGATCGCCCAAACACATGCAGGACGCCCTGACAGAGGGCGGAGCCAGCGCGGCGCTTATCGCCTCCATCGTCCACTACGGCGAATACACCATCGCCCAACTCAAAGAGTATCTCACCGATAACGGCGTCAAAATGCGCATGGTCTGGTAGCGGTGTTTTTGTCCGGCAGCCCCGGCTTGGTCACGGTTACGTTGCAGGCGAATCCTTCGAAAGTTTTTTCATTGCTTCCTTCCCCTACAAACTGTCCATTCTTTAGTTCGATAACGATTTTAATGAGTTTTTTGTTAAAGCTCTGGGACATCTGAGTACCTCAAGCTTTGGGGCGGTGCCCCCTGCTGTGGCTTTGAAGTAAAAATACCTGCGCCCACACTGAGCCATATCCTGCGATGTTTGGGGAGAGTGAGAATTCGCAGGATCGCGCAGATTTACGCACTTTCGAGGGAAGCGCGGAAAAGGGCTTTACGCTACGGACGAACAAGGCTAATTAAAGTTTAATTCTTCGTTATTTGGGGGAAGGCGATGAAGAAAATAATAGCATTGCTTGTATTTCTTATGCTTCTTGGGACCGTGTGTGAGGTTTTGGCACAAGGGCCGACGCCCGCAATGCTTCGGGCGCAGCGGCGCCAGGATAGGGAGAACGCGAGGCAGGCGGCAGAAGGGATAGGGGTCACACAGCCTGATTATAGTGTACTCGATGCCCCCCTCCCCCGGCTATTACCCCCCGATGACTCCGCAGGAAGCGGCTAAAGAACGGGCCGTCCAAAAGAGACTGGATCAGTTGGAAGGGGAGTGGGCCAAATAGGTTGGGCACGCCGCTCCATGGTGATCTGCAGAAACCACGCCCCCAGATGAACGAGGCTAATTAAAGTTCAATTCTTCGTTATTCGGAGGAAGGCGATGAAGAAAATAATAGCATTGCTTGTATTTCTTATGCTTCTTGGGACCGTGTGTGAGGTTTTTGCACAAGGGCCAACGCCCGCAATGCTTCGGGCGGGGCGCTAGGAGTGGAGGCAAGGAAAATAGAGAAATTGAAATATTATTTGATATTTTATACATAAAGATGTTTTAATACATCAGGCTTTGGGGCAGCTCTTCTCCCTCCGCGACATAGTAAAGGACAAATCGCCCGTCTGTTCCGGTGTACAGCTGTTCCCACTGCGGAGGCCGCTCGCCCTGCAGATCGAAGAAATGAAGCGTCCCCGTAAAATCCGGCGACTTGGACTGAAGAACATCGGCTCTATTCTGACAAACAGCGCCCACGCAAATGACCGTCGGGCCAACGCTTAAATCCAGATACAGCCGCGCTTGCCGCCAATAGATCGAAAGGGTGCAGGACTGGCCGGCCAAAGTGACGCTCAGGGTTTGCGCCGGAATTTGCGAAAGAGGGATTTGCTGCATATCTTCTCTGCCGTTTTTTCGTAGCCGTTCTTTTGCCTCTATAAAATCTGAATTACCCTTTTAAGCCGGAGGCTGCGTTGTCGGCGCCTGCGTCTGCCCTGTCTTTGTTTTGCTCGCGCTGGTCGCGTTCTGTGCGCTGGCCAAGGTATTCTTATTGAAGATGATCGTTGTAACCCGCCGCCTGTTTCCCTGCAGGAGCTTGTACTCTCGCTACGCCAGCGCGGCTTTGAGAGCCGCCCCTATTTGCCCCACGGCTGACCGGGCAGCCGGAGTTTTGGCCAGGGCGTTCTGGCCCAGAAAGCCGTGAATGGTCCCCAGAAAACGAATAGCCGTCACAGAGACGCCCGCCCGGATGAGCTTTCCGGCGTAGGCTTCCGCCTCGTCACGCAACACGTCACATTCGGCGGTGATCACCAGGGACGGCGGAAAACCGCGCAGATCATCAATGGGGACATTCACTATGGAGACGGTATCCTGGACTTTGGTTGTCCGCTCCGGGGCATATTGATCCCAATACCAGAGCATGGCCTGACGGGTAAGGCCCGGCCCATTCCCAAATTGCTGGTAGGAGTCCGAAGAACAGGTGGCGTCCGTGACAGGATAAATGAGCGTCTGCTGGCGAATGGCGGGGCCGCCCCGGCGCTTGGCCAGAAGGACGGTCGCGGCGGCCAGGTTCGCCCCGGAACTGTCTCCAGCCACGGCCAAACGCGAACCGTCAAGGCCCAGAGCGTCGCCGTTTTCGGCCAGCCAAGCCACGACGGCGTATGCTTGTTCCAAAGCTGTGGGATAGCGGGCTTCGGGCGAGCGGGAGTACCCAACCACAACCAGAGCCGCTCCCGAAGCGGCCGCAATGTCGCGCGCCAGCCGGTCATGGGAATCAAGGCTTCCGGTGACCCAGCCGCCTCCGTGGAAAAACACGACGAGAGGAAGCTTCCCGGGGACGGATGCCGGGCGCAGCAGACGCACCGGCACTTTGCCCAGAGGACCGGCCGGGATTTCTATATCGTCGGAAAGGGCGCGCGGTTTCTCGGTGAATTGGGCCTGGGCCGCCTCCACCCCGGCGCGCAAGTCCTCTATTGGCGTCTCATGGACCGCCGGAAGATTTGCGGCCGCACGGGCCATGAGAAAAGCGAGAACGGCTGGATCAAGGTCACGTTCATCAAGGATTTTGGTTGGCTGGCTCATGGGAGCGGGGTTGCCAGATTGGGAGGCGGGATGTCAATCCGATTGTAACCACGCCTTTTTCTTTACTTCCTTGCCATAAATGGGATAGAAAAAAGATGGCCTTTCTTCAAGCGGCATTGCGGGGAAAAAGAGCATGATACCCATGGACTACGCGGCGAACCCACTTCTGTCTCCGTGGGAACCAGGAGGCTTTGCCCTGGCGGTGTTCGCTCTGGCGGCCTGTGGACTTGTGGCGGTCATTCTCCTTTTGGCGCGGTTCGTGAACCCCTATAGGCCGTCCCCGGAAAAAGACCGGCCCTACGAGTGCGGCGTAATCCCCTCCGACGCCCGGACCGTGCGCTATCCGGCTCCTTTCGCCCTTGTGGCCATGGTCTTTCTGGTCTTCGACGTGGAAACCGCCTTCATCTATACGTGGGCCGTTTCTTTTCAGAACATGAGTGTGACAAGCTTTCTTTATATAGCCACGTTTATCGGCGTGCTGCTGATCAGCCTGTGGTATTTGTGCTTGAAGGGAGGGCTCCAATGGGGCACGCCAAGCAGGCGCTGAGCGCTCCAAAGCCCCCAACCCTCATGGACATGGCCGTGGACTGGTGCCGCGCCAACAGTCTGTGGCCTTTTTTCTTCGGGCTTTCCTGCTGTTTTGTGGAGGAGGCCACGGCCTTTACCTCGCGCTACGACATCGCCCGTTTCGGCTCCGAGGTCTTCAGGGGCTCGCCCCGCCAGAGCGACGTACTCATCATATCGGGAACCGTCTTCAAAAAAGTGGCCCCGGTGGTGTTGCGGCTCTATGAGCAAATGGCCGGGCCAAAATGGGTCATTTCCATGGGTTCCTGCTCCAATACGGGCGGCATGTACGATGTTTATTCCGTGGTGCAGGGCGTGGACCAGATACTGCCCGTGGACATCTACGTGCCGGGTTGTCCGCCCAGGCCCGAAGCGCTGCTGCACGGTCTTATCGCCTTGCAGAAACGCATCAAAAAACTGGAAAAGCCGATCCGCCCCATTCTGGGGTTCTCCGGCGGCAGCCAGGGCGGCCGGACCGATCCGCTCAGAGACGGCACAACCAAGACCCGGGACACCAGGGGGCCGGGATTCAACGGCATGGCTGTCCGGGGAGGCTCCGTCACCCCGCCTCTTTTCACGGACAACCGCTCCCGCCTCATGTGGACCCCGCCCGCCGCGCGCATTGAACTCTCACAAGACGACGAGAGACTCGCCAGTGAACTCCAGGAGCGCTTTCCCGCTAAGGCAAACGCGGGTGTCACAAAAGCCGCGTCCGTCTCTGACATGCTGACCCTGACCGTGGCTGCGCAGAGCATCGCGGATGTCCTTACGCATTTGAAAAATACACCGGGCCGCGATTTCTCCCGTTTGGAGGATTTGACCGCCATTGACGAATCCGCCAGGCAGGCGAAACAGGGCTACCCTGATTATCACCTGGTTTATACCCTGCTCGACTTCCGCAGGGCGTCGCGCATCCGCCTGAAAGTGCCGCTTCATGGGGAGACCCCCACGGCGCCGAGCATCACCGCCCTTTGGCCCACAGCCGACTGGTATGAACGCGAAATCCACGAGATGTTCGGAATAGCGTTTGGCGGACGCTCCTCCACGCCCCCTCTCCTTTTGCCGCCTGGCTGGCCGGGGCATCCTCTGCGTAAATCTCACGTGGCCCGCGCCACGCACATGGCCCCCTTCACCCGTGACGATCTGGCGGCGCTCGAACCTGTGGACGCCGCCCACATTCTAGGCGAACCGCAGGATGACGAAGAGATGCTGCTCAATTTCGGGCCGCATCACTACAGCACGCACGGGGTCATGCGCTATGTGCTGGCGCTTCGCGCCGAAACCATACGGGCCATGGACATTGAGATCGGCTACCACCACAGAGGCGTGGAAAAAATCGCCGAACACCAGTCCTGGCATCAGTTCATCCCTTATACCGACCGGGTGGACTATCTGGCCGGCCTGGCCAACAATCTCTCGTACGTGACGGCGGTCGAAAAGCTGGCCGGAATCACGGTGCCGGACAGGGCCGAATACATCCGGGTCATGCTCTGCGAATTCTTCCGCATCTCGAATCATCTGCTCTGGTTTGGAACCATGGTGCAGGATTTGGGGATGATGAGCGCCGTGTTCTACGCGTTCCGCGAACGCGAGATGATTTTAGACATCATCGAACTGATAACAGGCGGGCGGCTGCACCCCTCCTGGCTGCGTCTTGGCGGCGTGAGCCAGGATATGCCGGATGGCTGGAAAGAAAAAATAGACGCCTTTGTGAAGATATTCCCCGCGCGGATCAAGGAATACGAGGCGCTTTTCACCAGAAATCCCATTTTCAAGGCGCGCACCAAGGGCGTCACCCCCATTGCGAGGGAGGATGCCAAGGCCTGGGGCATAAGCGGGCCGAACCTTCGCGCCTGCGGCGTGAACTGGGATCTGCGCAAAAAGATCCCCTACGGAGCTTACCCTGCCTTTGATTTTGACGTGCCCACCGGCACCACCGGCGACTGCTACTGCCGCTACCTCGTGCGCATGGAAGAGATGCGCCAGAGCCTTAGCATTATCGAAAAAGCCGCTCGCGACATGCCCGCGGGCAGAGTGGTTTCTGCGGAATCCCGCTATACGCTGCCGGACAAAACCGAGACGCTTGGCGACATCGAAAGTCTGATCCACCACTTCGTCAACGTGACCCGGGGTCCTACCATCCCTCGCGGCGAGGCTTACCACGCCACGGAGTCGCCGCGCGGCGAGCAGGGCTACTACGTGGTCTCCGACGGGCTTTCCTGCCCGTATCGGCTGCATATCCGCTCGCCGGGGTATGCCAATGTGCAGGCCGTGCGGCACTTCATGCCCGGCCACTCCATTCCGGACCTCGTGGCGGCCCTGGCCTCCATTGACTACATTTTGCCCGATATTGACAGGTAAAGGAGCGTTAATGTCCCGGCTTCCCCGCGAACTGGAAGAGACTCTGACCGAGATGGCCGCCCATGCGGATCACAGCCGGGAAGCGGTCGTGGACGTACTCTACGCCCTGCAAAATCACTACGGCTATCTGTGCGACGATGCTGTGGAGGATGCCTGCAGGGTTCTTGGCATGACGCCCCTTGAAGTGGACGAACTGGCCACTTTCTATGATTTTTTCTACCGTGAACCCGTGGGGCGCTATGTGATCCACGTGTGCGACGGCGTGGTCTGCTGGATGCACCGGGTGGATGGAGTTTTTCGCCATCTTGAGAAGACGTTGGGCATAACCATTGGGCAAACCACATCCGACGGCATGTTCACCATCCTGCCCACGGCCTGCATCGGCGACTGTCAGAACGCTCCGGGCATGTTGGTCAACGGCAAATATTACGGCAAGCTCACCAACGAAAAAATTGATGAGATCGTAAGCCGGCTTCGCGCGCACGGCGAAGAAATCGTGGTTTGCAGGTAGAACATGGCTGAACAGGTACTCTTTCGCAATCGCAAGCCCCACCGCCCGGCCACTTTTGAGGAATACCGGGCCAGCGGCGGCTACGAAGCCCTGGAAAAAGCCCTGCGCGCCATGACGCCCAAGGACGTGACCGCGCAAGTCTTGGAGTCCGGCCTTAGAGGGCGCGGCGGCGCTGGATTCCCGGCCGCCCGCAAGTGGGCCGGCGTTCCCGAAAACGGCGATACCCCTCGCTATGTGCAGTGCAATGCCGACGAAATGGAGCCCGGAACCTTCAAGGACCGGCTCGTCATAAACGCCGATCCGCATCTTGTGATCGAAGGTATGATTCTTTGCGCCTATGCCATCAGCGCATCCAAGGGCATCCTCTTCATCCGCCCATCCTACGAGCTGGAGGCGGAACTCATGGCCACGCAGATCGCTGTGGCCAAAGCGCATAATCTTATTGGCGCGAACATCCTGGGTACGGATTTCTCCTTCGACATCACGGTGCATCGAAGCGGCGGCCGTTATATCTGCGGCGAATCGAGCGCCCAGGTGCGCGCCACGCAAGGGCTTCGGGCCAATCCCATTGATACCGGCTTTCGCAACGCCGTGCGCGGGGTGTGGGGCAAGCCCACGGTCTTAAACAACGTGGAGACGCTGGCCTGCGTTCCGGGCATCATCCGAAACGGCGCGGCCTGGTTCAAGGAACTGGCCGCCGTGCCCGACGCCTCCGGAACCAAGCTCTACCCGGTGAGCGGCATGGTGGCCAACCCCGGATGCTTTGAACTGCCCATGGGCACGACGCTTCGCGAGATTATCTTCACACATGCCGGTGGGATGCTTGCCGGCAAACGCTTCAAGGCCGCGCTGCCGGGGGGCGCGTCCACCGTGTTCATCCCTGAAAAATTTCTCGATTTGCCCATGGATTTCGCCCCATTAAAAAAGAATGGCTTCCAGTTTGGAACCGGGGCGGTGATGGTCTTTGACCAGGACACCTGTCTCGTTGCGGCGACGCTTAACATGATGCACTTTTTCGCCCGCGAATCCTGCGGCTGGTGTACGCCCTGCCGCGACGGCCTGCCCTGGGCGCTTCAACTGCTCACCCGCATTGAGTCGGGCCAGGGCGATGAGGAGGATGTCGCGAACTTACGGCGCGTGGCGCAGACCATGGCCTATGCCAACTGCCCCTTCGCGCCGGGCGCGGCCGCGCCGCTTCTGGGGCTTTTGGACCATTTCACGGATGAGGTCATGTCGCACATTTCCAGCCATGCGTGCCCGCTAAACTCCCAGCCCGCCTTGCCCTGGACCGGGGACAGAAGCGTAAAAATCTCCGTATGGCCCGGCGCCCCGGAAGGCGTAAGCGGCCCGCGCCCCAGGCCCAAACCCAGACGGATCATGTCATGCCCGATCTGATTATTGACGGACTGCGCGTGACCGTCCCGGAAGGGACCACGGTCCTTGAGGCCGCCGAGCAGGCGGGCATCATGATCCCGCGCCTGTGTTACCATCCGGCGCTGAAAAGCGTAGGATCGTGCCGCATGTGCGCGGTGATGTTTGTGGGCGGCGCAAGGCCGGGCCTGGACATGAGCTGCATGGTCAAGGCCAAAGACGGCATGGTGGTGGACACCAACCATCCCGAAGCCGTGGAATTTCGGCGCAACATTGCGGAATTGTTGATGCTCGACCATCCCCACGACTGCCCGGTCTGCGATGAGGGCGGCCAGTGCCTGCTCCAGGACATGATCATCTCCTGCGGCCACTCCAGGCGCGCCTTCACGGGCAAAAAGCGTACCTACCGCAATCAGGATCTGGGACCGCTGGTCAGCCAGGAGATGAACCGCTGCATCCACTGCTACCGCTGCGTCCGCTACTATCAGGAATTTGCCGGGGGCCGGGACTTCGGAGCTATGCGCCTGGCTGGCGACGTGGTCTATCGCCGCAGCCAGCCCGGAGCGCTTGAGAGCGTCTTTTCCGGCAATCTGGCCGACATCTGCCCCACAGGCGTCTTTACGGACAAGCCCTCGCGCCACAAGGCCCGCCCTTGGGATCTGGAGCGCGCGCCTTCCGTGTGCCTCTCCTGCTCCCTTGGCTGCAACACCACGGTTTCGGCCCGGTATCGCTCGGTTGTACGGCTCGAACCGCGCGTCAATCCCCTTGTGAACGGCCATTTTCTCTGCGACCGGGGCCGCTACGCCTACGAATACGCGAACCTGCCCGACAGGCCGCGCACGGCCCTTGTCAGCGGCGTCGCGACTGACGTTTCCGCAGCTTTGGACGATGCCGCCGCGCGCCTGCGGGCCGTCCAAAAGGCGCACGGACCGGCCTCGGTGGCCTGTCTCGGGTCTTCCCGCCAGGCCTTGGAGAGCCAGGGGATGCTGCATTATTTATCCAACAATATTGGATGGTTGCCTCCAGAATATACCACAAGCCGCCGCCGCAAGCGCAACCTGCTTGCCTCTCTTGGCGGACTCGACAAAAATCTCCATGTTTCTCAAGCGGATATAACAAAATCAGACTGTATTCTCGTTCTTGGAGCGGCCCCGCTCTCCGAAGCGCCCATGCTGGCCCTGGCCATCCGCCAGGCCGCGCGCGAAGGGGCCGCTGTGACGGTCATTGACCCCCGGCCAGTCGCTATGCCATTGTCTTTCCTGCATATTCCGGCCAAACGCCGGGACATGGAGGCCGCTTTGGGCGCGATTTTGCACCGCGCTTTTGCGAGCGAAAATTGGCGCGAAAATGTTGCGAAAAACCTGCAAAAATCCGCCGGAATTGCCGGAAACGTGCCGGAAAATTCCGCAGGACCGCCAAAAAATTCCGGTCAGGACACTATCGATGGATCTATAAACCCGCATCGCGCGGATTCGCGCGCAACTGAAGGCTTCACCGCGCAATGCGCCGCGTTCCTTGGCGCTCTCACGCGCCAAATGCCTGCAAGCGCCGCCGCGCCCGGCTGGGAGGCGTTCGCGGACAAACTTTCGCGTTCACGCTTTCCCGTGGTGGTATGCGGCTCGGACATCGTGGCCCCCTCCACCCCGGCCCTGGCCGCCGGGGCGGCGGAATTTCTGTCCGCTGTGACTGGCCGGGCGGGCTTTTTCCCGGTTCTGGCCGGGGCCAACGCCTTTGGCGCGGCGCTCCATAACTCTAACCCTACGCGCAGCTTCGACGACATCCTGGACGCCATCGAAGCGGGCACGATCAAGGCCCTGGTCTGCGTGGAGTCCGATCCTCTGTCGCGCTATGCCGGCTATGACCGCGTTCATGATGCGCTTCAAAAACTGGAGCTTTTGATCTGCGTGGACTACCTGCCCACGCAGACGGCCAAGGCGGCCCACGTCTTCGTGCCCTCCCAGACCGTGTTCGAGGCGGGCGGCAGCTTCATAAACCAGGAGGGGCGGCTGCAAATAGCCATGCCCGCCCACGCCTGCGGCCTGCCCATGGATCAGACCCTGGAAGCAGACGCGGTGGATGTAGTGACGCCGCGAGAAGCCGTGAGCCGCCAATCCGGGGAACAACAGCCGCATCCGCCGCGCCAATACGTCGCGAACATACCCGGCTCCGACCCCTTGCCCGCCTGGGAACTCCTCACCCTGCTTGCGCGAAAGCTGGGGCTTCCCCTGGGGCCGCAGTTTCACCCCTGGCAGGCCGTGACCGCCGCCTCGCCAGCGCTGGCCGTCCTTGTCCCGGACGGTCCCCGCGACCAGGCCCTCATCGTGCCGCACAAGGCCTTGGGCGCTCATCTCGCGGCCCGCCCAGGCGCAATCCCCGCCGCTTCCGGCGTGGACCTCATCGTAACGGAAATGGCTTTCGGCACCGAGGAGCTAGAGAGCTACGGCGCAATCTGGAAAAGCCTGGCCCCCTATCCCGAAGTGGTCCTGCACGCCCTGGACGCCCAAATCATCCAGCTTGAGGACGAACAGCGCGTCCATATCGCCTGCGGCCCGGACGTCTCCGCGGCCTGCTTTGTCCGCACGGCGGACAACATGGCCCAAGGCGCGGCGATTTTGCCCAGACGCCCGGATATCGCCTGGCAGCGCGTCACGGTCCGTGGCCAGGCCGCCGATATTTCCGCTTTGCGCCCCAAAAAATCCAACGATTCCAGGGGGCCGCGATGACCCTCTGGCTGGCCGGACTTTGCATCCTTGTCGTAAAGCTTCTGATCGTCCTTGGCGTGGTCGTCACCGGCGCGGCCTACCTGACGCTTGTGGAGCGCAAGCTCCTGGGCCGCCTCCAGCAGCGTTTCGGCCCCAACCGCGTGGGCCTGTTCGGGCTTTTGCAGCCCCTGGCCGACGGCGTGAAAATGATCCTCAAAGAGGATTTGATTCCGGCCGGGGCCGACCGTTTCCTGTTCCTTTTCGCCCCGGCGCTGCTCCCCATCGCCACGCTCCTGGCGTTTTCCGTGACGCCCTTTGGCCCGGACATCACCATCGGCGGCCAAAAAATCCCCCTGGTCATAGCCGACCTGAACGTTGGCGTGCTGTTTATCCTGGGCCTCTCCTCGGTCGGCGTCTATGCCCTGGCCCTGGGCGGCTTCGCCTCCAGCGGCAAGTACAGCCTCTTGGGCGCGGTGCGCGGGGTGGGCCAGATGATGAGCTACGAGCTGCCTCTCGGCCTCTCCATCGTGCCCGTGGTCATGCTGTCGGGGTCTCTGAGCCTTAACGGCATCGTCGCCGCCCAGGCGGATGTCCCCTTCATCCTCTATCAGCCCGTGGCCTTCCTCCTTTTCCTCATAAGCGCCACCGCCGAGATAAAGCGCGTCCCCTTTGACCTGGCCGAGGCGGAAAACGAGCTGCAGGCCGGGTATCACATGGAATACAGCGGCATGCGCTTCGCCCTCTATTTTCTGGGCGAATACATGAACATGATCTTTCTCGGAGTCCTGGCCGCGCTTCTTTTCCTGGGCGGCTGGCACGGGCCGTGGCTGCCGCCGGTGGTCTGGCTCCTTTTGAAGACCGCCGTCACCCCGATTCTCTTAATCTGGGCCAGGGCCACCCTGCCCAGGCTGAAGCCCGATCAGCTGATGCGGCTCTGCTGGGTCTGGCTCACGCCGATCGCGCTTTTGAACATTCTGGCCACCGCCGCGGTGATGCTCATAAGGGCCGCCCTATGACCGAGAAGCGCGGCATCGCGGCACGGGCGTTCGAGGGCGCCTTGGGCATCCTGGAAGCCTTCTGGGTGGTGGGCAAGCATCTGTTCAGGCGTCCCATCACCGAACAATATCCCGAATACAAGCGGGAGCTTCCCGCCAGGACCAGGGGCCGCATCGTCCTGACCAGAAGCCCCGACGGCGAGGAGCGCTGCGTGGCCTGCGAATTGTGTTCCGCCGTCTGCCCGGTGGGGTGCATCTCCATGCGGCCGGCCGTGCGCGAGGACGGCAGACGCCTGGCCTTGTGGTTTCGCATAAATTTCGGGCGCTGCATTTTCTGCGGCCTGTGCGAAGAGGCCTGCCCGACGCTTGCCCTGCAGCTGACGCCCGATTTCGCCATGAGCGCGGACGATCCGCTGAAACTGGTGTACGAGAAACAAAATCTCCTGGTCGATCACGGCGGCAAGGACACGGAGTACGACTTTTACAAACAGGCGGGAGTGGCCGTGGGGCGCGCGCCCGGCGAGAGCGATCTTGAATCGCGCCCGGTCAACACCAAGAGCAACATTCCATGAACCTTCCGCAGCTTCTCTTTTACCTCATCGGGGCCGTGATCCTGGCCGCGACCGCGCTTGCCGTGACCCGTCGCCAGCCGGTCCATGCCGTCGTCTATCTGGTGGTCTCCTTTTTCGCCACCGCCCTTCTTTTCGCCCTTCTGGGCGCGCCCCTGCCCGCCGTGCTGCAGGTTATGATCCCGGCCGGGGCCGTGATGGCGCTCTTTCTCTTTATCCTTATGCTCATGGGGCGCGTGGAGCTTGCGGCCGCCAATCGCGCGCGCGCCTGGACAGGCCCCGTCGTTTTGGCCCTCATAGCGGCCGCGGCCGGGCTTTCGCTTCTTCTTTTGCCCGGCCAGACGCCCGGTCTGCCCATGGCCGAGGCCCGACCGGCCGAGCTTGGGCGCTTCGTCTATCAAAACTACTGGCCCGCCGTGGAGGCCATATCGCTGCTCTTTTTCGTGGCCCTGGCCGGGGCGCTTTTTCTGGTGAAGGACTTAGCCCCAAGCCCCAAAGACGAGGAAACATCCCGATGACCACCGTGCCCTTGGAACACATTCTGGCCCTGGGCCTGTTCGTTTTTCTCATGGGAACCGCGTGCGCCCTGGCCAGACGCAACCTCATCATGATTCTTTTGGGCGTGGAAACGATGCTGAACGGCTGCGGCATCGTTTTGATCGGCGCGTCGCTCAAATGGCGCTCTCTTGGCGGACAGGCCTTCATCCTGTTCGTCTTCGCCCTGACGGCCGCCGAGGCCGCCGTGGGGCTGGCGCTTTTCGTCCATGCCCGCAAACGCGCCGGGACGCTCGACTCGTCCCAATACTCCACGATGAAGGGTTAGACCATGAAGCTTCTGGCCGAACTCATCCTCTTGCCGCCGCTTCTGGGGTTCGCCGTCCTGGTCGTCGCCGGACGCTCGCTGCCCAGGCGCACCTGCGAGGTCCTAGCGACGCTTAGCGTCGTCGCCTCCTTTATGGCGGCGCTCGCCGCGTGGATCGTTTTCCAGAACGGCCCCGGCGGACGCCTGGTCATCATCCTGGCCCGCTGGTTCGCGGCCGCAAATATCAACGCCTCCATGGACGTTCTCATCGATCCGCTCTCGCTCACCATGGCTGTCATGGTGACGTTCGTGGCCTCCATCATCCATATCCATTCCATAGGCTACATGCGCGGCGAGGAAGGCTATCTGCGCTATTTCGCCGCCTTAAACCTCTTCGTGTTCAGCATGCTGGTGATTACCCTGGCCGACAACCTGCTCTTTCTGTTTCTCGGCTGGGAGGGCGTGGGATTTTGCTCCTACAGCCTTATCGGCCACTGGCGCGGCGAGACCTTTAGGGGCATGGCCGGGCAGAAGGCGTTTCTACTCACCCGCATAGGCGATATCGGATTTGTGGCGGCCCTGGCCATCCTGGCCGCGACAACGGCCACGTTTTCCATCTCCGGGCTTAACGCCATGCCCTACAACCTGCCCCAAAGCACGCTCGCCATCCTGGGATTCCTGTTTTTGTTCGCGGCCACGGGCAAATCCGCGCAGCTGCCCCTTCTGGTATGGCTGCCCGACGCCATGGCCGGCCCCACGCCCGTGTCGGCCTTGATCCACGCGGCCACGATGGTCACGGCCGGAGTGTATCTTCTCATGCGCCTTTTCCCCCTTATTTCGGCAAGCCCGATGGTGATGCTCACCGTGGCCGTCGTCGGCGCCCTGACCGCCTTCTGGGGATGTCTTGCCGCCCTGGGACAGCGCGACCTGAAACGCATCCTGGCCTGGTCCACCATAAGCCAGGTGGGATACATGCTCCTGGCCCTGGGCTGCGGCGACTTGGCCGGGTCCATGTTTCATCTTCTGGCCCACGCCTTTTTCAAATCGCTGCTCTTTCTCGCGGCCGGGTGCCTCATCCAGACGCTGCACGAAGAGCAGGACATCTTAAAAATGGGCGGATTCGCCCGCAAGGCCGCGCCCGCTGTCTTCTGCCTCTTTCTCATCGGCTCCCTGGCCCTGGCCGCGATCCCCCCGACCAGCGGATTTTTCAGCAAAGGCCGCATCCTGGAAGACGTGATACGCCACGCCGGGCCAAGCTCCCCGATCTACGAAGTCCTCTTTATCCTGGCCGCGCTGGGAGCGGTGCTGACCGCCCTCTACACCTTCCGCATGATCTTTCTGGCCTTTTCCGGAAAGCCCGTCCAATCCCCGCGGCACGAACCGGCCGCGCTGCCGCCCATCATGACGCGTATCCTCTGGCCCCTGGCGCTGCTCGCCTTATGCGCCGGGCTTTTGAATCTCCCCTTCGGGCCGCGCGGCCACGGCTGGCTGGACGGACTGTTGGCCGGTATTCCGGGCGTTGAACCCCTGCCCGGCCGGGAGAGCGGATTTTTCGCGGAACTGATCGACCTGGGCGCTGGCGTGGCCGGATTCGTCCTGGCCTGGCTCCTCTACGCGCCACGCCGCAGACCGGCGGGATCGGCCCTGGCCCGGCGCGAGGACACGGTGTTCGGCATAACGCGCGGCGGGCTTGGTCTGGACGCCCTGTACCGCGCGGTTTTCGCCAGGCCCTACGGCGTCCTGGCCCGGATTCTCTGGAAGGGCGTGGACAACGGCGTCATCGATGGAGCCGTCATGGGGTCCGGCCGAATGATGACCGCCGGTTCGGCGGCGCTGCGGCCTCTCTCCACGGGAAAACTCTCCCTCTATCTCGCCGTCCTGGCCGGGACGCTGGCCTTGATCCTGGTTACGCTGGCAACGGGGCTGGCCCTGGGAGTCCATGTATGAACGCCTGCGGACTGCTCACCGCCATAACCTTCCTGCCGCTCGTCTTCGGGTTTGTGGCCTTGACCCTGGGCAAAAACCCAAATCTGTGCCGCAGAGCGAGCCTCGCCATGGCGCTTGTGCACCTGGCGCTCAGCCTCTGGGCGCTCTATCTGGCCCGGTCCGCGCCCTTAACCTGCGACACGGCCTGGATCCCGATTCTCGGCGCGCGCTATACGCTGGCCATGGACGCGATAAGCGGGATACTTACGCTTTTGACCTCCTTTTTCACGGTGCTGGCCATCCTGGTCTCCTGGAGGGAGATCGCCAAAAACGTGGGGGCATATCATTTACTCCTCTTTGGCGTCGCGGCCATGGCCGTGGGCGTGTTTCTGGCCCGCGACCTGCTTTTGTTTCTCGTGTTCTGGGAGGCGCAGCTCGCGCCCATGTTCTTTCTCATCGCGCTTTACGGCCACGAGGACAGACGCCGAGCCGCGTACAAGTTCTTCCTGTTCTCCCTGGCCGGGGGCCTTTTCATGCTGCTGGCCGCCGTTTGGCTCTACCTGGCCCACGGACACGCGACAGGGGTCTATACGTTCAGCCTGGCCGCGCTTCTGGCGCATCCCGTAGCGGCAGAGTTTCAGCCCTGGCTCTTCGCCGCGTTCGTCATAGCCTTTGCCATAAAGACCCCCATCGTGCCCCTGCACACCTGGCTCCCCGACGCCCATACCCAGGCCCCCACGGCCGGAAGCCTCATCCTGGCCGGAGTGCTGTTGAAAACCGGCTCGTACGCCCTGGTCCGCTACGCCATGCCGCTCTTTCCCCTGGCCGTCGCCCAGTATTGGTGGATACTGGCGATACTCGGAGCCGGCGGAGTGGTCTATTCCTCGATTGTGGCCTTTGCCCAGACCGACGCCAAACGCCTGGTGGCCTACTCCTCGGTCGGACACATGGGGCTTGTGGTCTTAGGGATCGCGGTCTGGAAGACGGCCGCGCTTACCGGATCGGTGCTTCTCATGGTCAACCACGCCCTGACCACGGGCGCGCTCTTTATTATGATCGGGATGCTCGGCGAACGGGTCCACACGCGCGATCTGGCCAATTTCGGCGGCCTGTGGCGCACCATGCCGGTCTTTTCGGGATTTTTCCTGCTGTTCGCCATGGCCTCGGCGGGGTTGCCGGGGCTTGGCAACTTTGTGAGCGAATCGCTCATTCTTCTGGGATCGTTCAAAACGGCCCCCATTCCAACGGCTCTGGCCTTTCTGGGGCTGGTGACGACCCTGGCCTACATCCTGCGTCTGGTGCAAAAGACCATTTTCGGCCGGGGCGAGTGGGAAAACAGGATGGATTCTTCGCCTCTGTGCCAGGATCTCACGGCGCGCGAGGCCGTGATTTTAGCGCCTCTGGCCGTGTGCGTGGCGGTTTTGGGCATCGCGCCCTGGACGGTCCTGGACCTCATCCGCGTCCCGCTTTCCGGGTTTTTCTCTTAGGGGTCAGCCATGAGCCACTACCTGCCCATGCTCATTCTCGCCGCCGGAGCCGTCCTGGTGTTCATCATAGGGGCGATTGCCCCCGCGGCCCGGAAGCTCTTTAGAACCATAAGCCTCCTCACGGCGCTCGCGGCCATGATCGCCGCCCTCTGCATGACCCCGGACTTGGGCCACTCCCTTGTGGATACGAGTTCCTACGCCAGATTCTTCGTAATGCTCTTGACCGGCCTCACCTTCCTGACGCTCCTTTTCGGCTCGCGCTACGCTAGGCGCCGGGGCTTCGAGCGTGACGAATTCCATGCCCTGATGCTCCTCTCCGGGCTTGGCATGTGCCTTTTCGCCGCCTCGCGCGACTGGATCATGGCCGCCATCGGCCTGGAGATGATCTCGCTGCCGCTGTACGTCCTTCTTGCCGCGCGCCGTGGCAGCGCGCTCTCGCTGGAGGCGGCCGTCAAGTATTTCGTCCTGGGCGCCGTGGCCAGCGTCATGTTCTTTTTCGGGGCGGCGCTGCTCTACGCGGCATCGGGTTCTCTTGACATCATGCAGAGCCTGGCTGGCGGTAATCCGGGCCTGACGCTTCTGGGACTCGGATTCATCCTGGGTGGGCTTTCGTTCAAGCTGTCGCTTGCGCCCGTGCATCTCTGGACCCCGGATGTTCTGCAGGGAGCGCCCGCGCCCATAGCGGCCTTTCTCTCCGGCGGCTCCAAGGTGGCGGTGTTCGCGCTTCTTTTGCGCGTGACGCTAAGCGCCTCTCCGGCGGTCTGGCAGGCCGCCGAGCCTCTTTTGTGGATCATGGCCGCCCTGTCCATGACCGGGGGGACGCTTGGGGCACTGACGCAAAACCGCGTCAAGCGCATGATGGCGTATTCCTCGGTCGCGCACATGGGGTATCTGGTGCTGGCGCTTCTGGCTGCACGCTCGGCCGGGGCCGGTCCGGCTCTCTTTGCGGCGGCGGCGTTCGGCATTATGGACGTGGCCGTGTTCGGCAGCCTGGGCCTTCTCTCGCCGGTTAGTGAGGACGCCGATTTGATCGAGACCGTGCGCGGCATCGGTCTGAGACACCCCAAACAGGCGGCTCTGCTGATGATCAGTTTACTGACCCTTGGCGGACTGCCGCCGACCGTCGGTTTTGTGAGCAAAATCGTGGTGTTTCGGGCCTCGCTGTCCGCCGGGTATTTCTGGCTCTCGGTGATCGGCGTCATCTGGGCGATTGTAGGCGTCTTCTACGTGCTGCGGGTGCTCGTGGCCATGTACGCCACGGATCACGTAAATGATGCCGGCGCGCAAACGCTCCCCACGCCGGGCTTTACGGGCTGGCTTGCCTTGGCGCTTTCCGCGCTCCTGTTGATCGGGCTTGGGATACTGCCCACGCCGGTTTTGAGCGCGGCCGCGGCGGTGCTTACGCATCTGCCGTAAGTTACAGCTTGCAAAAGAGGGCGGAGTGGCTTAGAGGATTTTTCTTCGCGGGATGTAGCTCAGTCTGGCTAGAGCGCTGCGTTCGGGACGCAGAGGCCGGAGGTTCGAATCCTCTCATCCCGACCATAAAACAACAGGTCTTGCGGTAACCGTCGGGAGGCATCATGGAAATTCAAGAGTTGGTGGACAAGTATAACGAATTGAAGGACAAGTTGAGCCCGGCCGAACAGCAGATGGCCGAGGAGTTCATCCAGAAGGTCACGCAGGGAGACGGGAAGATCGGCATGCTGCTGCGCCCCGTCGCCAGTATGATCGAAGGGCTTCTGGCGAAACACGACGGATAGTTTTCCTTCTCTCTCTCTCGAAATTTGAGGACGAAGGCTTGCGGATATATATCCGCAAGCCTTCGTTTTTTTGGTCACGCCCCAAACCCAGGCCTTCTTTTCACTTGCCAACATGATTTTACTTGCTAAAAAGAGATAATCACTATAGCGGCCAGCCATTAGGGCTTCCAATGAGCCCCTAAAGCTCGGCGTCGCTTGGTTTACGCCTTTAAAGCCGACGATTCACACGGAGATGAAGACGTATGAACACCGTGAACAAAACGTATTTCCTGGGGATGGCGCTGTGCCTTCTCCTTTTCGCCTGCGCGCTCACCCCAGAGGCCGCGCGCGCCCAGCAGCAACAAGCCCAGCGGGGCATCTCTCATCATACCCGGAGGCCCCTTCAGTACCGCAACGGCGTCCACGCCCGTATTCTGGGCGCTCACCAGCGGCAGCATCACGGCCACCGCTCCTGTCACGCTCTCCTCAACGGGCATCAACAGCTTTGGCGCGCAAGCGCAAACCGGCGGCTCCATTGACACCAGCGGAGCAAGCGCCGACATCCTATGGGCTGATGGCACTGGCTCCACTATTTTATCTAACAACATGGCCATGACGGCTTCCGGCCCCGGCACTTTCGGCGCGATCGCCTCCAACGGCGCGACAGTCACCATAAGTGGCGGAAGCCTCGACGTCACCGGCGCGCCGAGCGCCGGCACAGTGAACGGCAGGGCGGCGGGGGCAGTGGCATTTCCGAACTCATCGCCGGGAACAGGACTTCTTGCCATTGGAGGCAACGCGAGCATCACAGCGGGCGGCGGCCTCCAGATCACTATGCCCAATGTCGGCGCATGGGCCATGACCGGCACCCCTGGCGCATACGCCGGGCCAGCCTCCATCGCGCTCGACGGCGTGGACATCACGCAAGTTATTCCCACTGGCGCGTCAGCCTACACGGGAGGTCTGGGGCTTAGAGCGGACGGCCTGGGCTCGTCCATTAAGGCCAACAAGACTTCCGCAACGATGTTCGGCGACAATAGTTCCGCGGTGTTCGCCACGTATGGAGCAACCATTGGCCTGACGAACTCCGCCTTCGAAACCCACGGCAACGGCACAGCCGAATCAATGCCTGTCATCGATGCCCTTGGGCAGGCGACAGATGGGACTCCGGCTCGCATTACAGCCGCCAACGTCACCGCCACCAGCTACGGCGACTACGCCATGGGAGTGTCCTCCTTAAGCGGCGCGGCCGTTACGCTAAACGGCGTGAATATCACCACCTACGGGCTTGGCTCGGTCGGCATGGACGCGCAGGGTTACTTAAGCTTCGGCACAGCCCCCACCACCACTTCAATTATCGGCACAACGTCCATATCGTCACGTACGGAGACAGGTCCACAGCCCCTCCCTCCGCCGAAGCCCATTCCGCTGACGGCGTGTGGTCCCAGGCCGGGTCCACGGTCGATCTCACCGATTCTTCCATCAGCGTGGCAGGGTATCAGGCCAGAGGCATCGTTTCGTATTGGGAATCCACAGCCACCCTGAAAGACTCCACGGTGACAAGCGCCCAATGGGACGGAGCCGATGTGGAGTACGGCAGCCAGCTTCTGACCACCAACACCAGCATAAGCGGCGCTCAAAACGCCATTGTTTCAAGAAACAACGACGGATACCCCCTGAACATCGTCACCGTTGACGGCGGCTCGCTGACCGCCACGACCGGCGACGTGTTTCAGGCCTATGACACGAACTCCCAGCTGACTGTGAAAAACGGAACCGTCATTACCGCGGGCGACGGTAATCTCCTGAATGTGACCAGCACAGACCCTTCCAGTTTTTCCAGTACCGTAAATTTTCTGGCAAGCGGCATCACCGCCACAGGAAACATCATCTCGGACGCGGCCAGCACGGCCAACGTCAACTTAGCCAACGGGACGACCATCACCGGCACCGAGCAGAACACCTACACCACCGTTGATCCCACCAGCACCTGGATCATGAACGGCAACTCGGACATCCGTGCGCTGACGCTCGCCGGCACGGCCCGGTTCACGCCCCCAGCCACGGGCAGCGATCCGGCCTTGCTGGCCAACTACAAAACCCTGACCGTCCAGAACTACACCGGCCAAAACGGAACCATGGTCTTTAACACCTACCTGGCCGGGGACGGAGCCGCCTCCGACCGCCTCATCATAAATACAGGCGGCACGGCCACCGGCCATACGTTCGCGCAGATAAACAACACCGGAGGCTTAGGCGCGCTGACCGTCGGCAACGGCATCCTCGTGGTGCAGGCCCTGCCCGGCGCGACCACGGACGCCGGAGCCTTTACGCTTGCCGGACCCGTCAGCGCGGGCGCGTACACCTATACCTTAAACCAGGGCGGAATCGCGGGCAGCGATCCCTACAGCTGGTATCTGCGCGATACCCTGACGCCGGTTCCGCCGGTTCCGCCGACCCCACCGACTCCTCCGACGCCGCCAGCGCCGCCTGTCATCCCCATCCCCTTCGATGTCAGGAATCCGCTGGAGAGCACGGTGCAGTTCATAAGCGCCATCCAGGCCAATCCGGGTGCGGTGGTGGTTCCCGTGGCGTACAAGTCGCTGCCCAACTACCGCCAGGAAGTGCCGGTGTACATGGTGGCCCCGGCCCTGGCCGAACACATGGGCCGCGACATGCTCGGCACCTATCACGACCGCGTGGGCGAAGATCATCCCGGCGACCCGCACGGCAACGTGAAAGACGGCAACACCGTGACCCCCGACGTGGCCGATCACGACATGCTGGGCTGGCTGCGCGTCTTCGGCGAACTCGGCCATACGGGCTTTGGCAAGGGCGCGAGCGACTTCTCGACCCAGGGCCCGTCGTATGACTACGGCATCGACGGCCTGCAGATCGGCTTCGACGCCCTGCGCCACACCGCCGAAAACGGCCTGCGCCACATCGCCGGACTCTACGGCGGCTACATGCACGCCTTTGCTTCCGTGAACCAGGTCTATAATTCCTCCAGGGCCGGAAGCGTGGATATGGACGGCTACTCGCTCGGGGCCTATTATACCCTGAAAGGGCAGCGCAACTGGTACGTGGACGCCGTGCTGCAGGGCACGTGGTACGTCAACGGCGAGGCGCGCTCCACGCTTGGCAACAAAATCCATCCCAACGGCTTCGGCCTGGCGGCCTCCCTCGAGAGCGGCTACCCCATCGCGCTTGGCCACCAGTGGGCTGTCGAACCGCAAGCGCAGATCATCTACCAGTGGGATCAGCTAAACAACGATTCGGACCAGTTCGGACGCGTGAAATACCACGACATCACCGCCTGGACCGGCCGCCTGGGCGCGCGTCTGACCAAAGATTGGACGACGCAGAGCGGCAAAAAGGGCACGGTGTGGGCGCGCGTCAACCTGTGGCATCAACTGGGCGACGACAGCGCCAGGACCACCTTCACCAACACCTGCGGGCAGTATCCCGTAAGCCTTAGGACCTCCCTGGGCGACACCTGGGTCCAGATGGGACTTGGGATTTCCGGACAGCTGACGAAACGCCTGTCGGCCTTCGTCTCCGCCGATTTCAACCAGTACCTGGGCAACAACAACGGCCAGTCGCTCTCCGGCCGTGCGGCGCTGCGCTACGAGTTCTAAATGAAAAAACAGGCGGGCCGTCTTACGACGGCCCGCCTGTTTCGTTACTTGGCCCTAAATTCTCCGCTCTTGCCGCCGGACTTGAAGATGAGCCGCACCCGCTCGATCACGATGTCCTTTTGCGCGGCCTTGCACATATCGTAGAGGGTAAGTCCAGCGACGCTCGCGGCGGTCATGGCCTCCATCTCGACGCCCGTCTTGGCGCAAAGCCTGGCCTCGGCCTCGATGCGGACCGTACAGGCGGACTGGTCAAGCTCAAAACGAACGTCCACCGCGTCAAGTCCAAGCGGATGACACAACGGAATAAGCTCGGCCGTCTTCTTGGCGGCGAGTATCCCCGCAATGCGGGCGCAGGCGAAGGCGTCGCCCTTGGGGAGACCGTTGCCCGCAAGAAGCGCGAAAGTCTTGGGATTTAACCGCACCAGGGCCTCGGCCACGGCCACGCGCGCGGATGCGGTCTTTCCCCCCACGTCCACCATGCGGGCCTGGCCCTTGTCGTCCAAATGCGTAAGCGCCGGCTCTTTCATCAGGACCCCAGGGCCGCGTCTTTGGCCTTTTTCAGAAAGTCCTTCACCTTTTTCATGGGCTTTTGCCCCTCAAGCTCCGCGAATTCACGCAAAAGCTCCTCTTGGCGCTTGGAGAGATCCTTGGGCATCTTAACGATCACTTCCACCAACAGATCGCCCCGGCTTGAGCGTCCGGGAGTGGGCAGCCCCAGACGGCGCAAGGAAAATACCTCGTGGGACTGCGTGCCCCTGGGGATATCCATAACCTGTTCCCCGTCCAGGGTGGGCACTTTGACCTTGTCGCCAAGAGCGGCCTGGATCATGGAGATCTCACGGCGCACAACCAAGTCCTGCCCCTGGCGGCGGAACGTCTTGTCCTCATCCACATGCACGACCACAAAGAGGTCGCCGGGCGGGCCGCCATGCAGCCCAGGCTCGCCCTCGCCGCGCAGACGCAGGCGCGAACCGTCGGCCACCCCGGCGGGGATGCGCACGCTAAGCTCCCGCACGTCATGCACCTGCCCCCTGCCCTTGCAGCGCGGGCACGGTTGGGGGATCACCACCCCCTCGCCCCGGCACACCGGGCACGTGACCGCCACCCTGAAAAAGCCCTGGGACTGCTGAATATGGCCCGATCCGCCGCAGTGACGGCATGTTTCGGGTTTGGAGCCGGGAGCCGCACCCGAACCCTGACAGTCTGGACAAACCACGGGCTTGGGAATCTTGAGCGCCGCCTCGCTGCCCATGGCCGCGTCCTTAAAAGAGACGCGCAGATCATAGCGCAGATCGTTGCCTTGCTGGGCCCTGGGACCGCGGCTGCGGCCTCCGCCGCCGCCGAAACCGAAAAATCCCTCAAAGATGTCGGTAAAGGTGCTGAAGATGTCCTGGGCGTTGGAGAAGCCGCCAAACCCGCCGCCGGAGACGCCTTCATGGCCGAAACGGTCGTAGCGGGCGCGTTTTTCCGGGTCGCGCAGCACTTCGTAAGCCTCGGCGGCCTCTTTGAACTTGGCTTCGGCCGCCGCGTCGCCGGGGTTGCGGTCGGGGTGGTGCTTGAAGGCCATCTGGCGATAGGCCTTCTTGATGTCGTCGTCGCCCGCGTCTTTGGCCACGCCAAGCACGCTGTAATAATCGGCTTTTGACATGAATTCCTACTGAACGGGGCCGCCCA
>Ga0123354_10000060_pt1 | contig 80276 bp, 85 predicted proteins | sample TergutLab28metaG_2_FD_97872 | JGI IMG/M metagenome (GOLD analysis project Ga0123354, IMG submission 97872) | Labiotermes labralis P4 segment gut microbial communities from Petit-Saut dam, French Guiana - Lab288 P4 | ecosystem: Host-associated > Arthropoda: Insects > Digestive system > Gut ... | reverse complement strand
GGCCGCAAAAATTTTCTTATGTCCTGCGTGGTGCTTTTCACCCTGGCTTCGGCTTGGTGCGGCGCGGCCACCAGCATGCCCATGCTGATCCTTGCGCGTGTGGTCCAGGGCGCGGCCGGAGGCGCGCTCCAGCCGCTTTCACAAGCCATCCTCATGGAGAGCGCCCCGCCCGAGAAACGCGGGGCGACCATGGCCATCTTCGGCATGGGCGTGGTGGTGGCGCCCATCATCGGTCCGACCATGGGCGGCTGGATCACGGACAACTACTCCTGGCGCTGGATGTTTTTCATCAATTTCCCTGTCGGAATCCTGGCGCTCCTCATGTGCCAAACGTTCATTGAAGACCCGCCGTACTTGAGGGTTGCCAAGGCCGGGAAAAGATCGGTGGATTATATCGGTTTTCTTTTTATGGCGCTCTGGCTGGCCACGCTACAGATCATCCTGGACAAGGGGCAGCGCGACGACTGGTTCGAGGCCACCTGGATCAAATATTTTTCCGTGGTTTCGGTTGCCTCCATGATCGCCTTCGTCATCCGGGAGCTTCGGGCCAAAGATCCCATTGTGAATCTTAGGATACTGAAAAACACGAACTTTGCCGTGGGAACCGCCATGATGACGCTTTTGGGCATGGTTCTCTACGCCACCGTCACGCTGCAGCCGCTCTTTTTGCAGCTGCTCATGGGCTATTCCGCCCTGGATAGCGGCTTGGCCTTGAGTCCGCGGGGGATTGGAGCCATCACCGCCCTTTTGATCGTGGGCAGGATCGTCGGCCGCATAGACAACAGGATACTCATCTGCTTTGGTTTCAGCGTAATCGGGGCTGTTTCCTTCTCTTTCGCGGGGATAAATCTGGACATCACCCGCGCCGACATCGGCTGGCCCAACGTCCTCATGGGGTTCGCCATGGGCTGTACCTTCGTTCCCCTGACGATGTCGGCCATGGGAGGCCTCTCCCAGCAGCAGATGGGCAACGCCACCGGCATCTTTAACCTCATGCGCAACATCGGCGGCGGCATAGGCATCTCGATCGTCACCACCATGCTTTCCCGCGGCGCTCAAGTCCATCAGGCGAATCTGGTCAGAACCATGACCGCGACCAATCCGCAGTTCCAGCAGTCCCTGCACGGTATGACCGCCCACTTCGCCCAGAGCATGGACCCTGTCCAGGCCAAGCAGACGGCGTTGGCTCTTCTGGGCTCTCAGTTGGACCAGCAGGCCAACCTCATGGCCTATATCGACAACTTCCGCCTGCTTGGCGTATTGTGTCTGGTGTGCGTTCCGCTCGCGCTCTTTTTGCGCCGGCAGCGCGCCGTAGCCAGAGACGTGCCCATGCACTGATATTTCCTTTATTATCGAAATTCGGAGGTTTCCCATGGAGTTGACAGAGCTTCGCAAAAAGGCCCGTGAGGACATGAAAGGCTATTGCCGGGTTTGCCCGGTCTGTGATGGACGCGCCTGCGCGGGCGAGGTCCCCGGCATGGGCGGCGCCGGCTCTGGAGCGGCCTTTGCGGCCAACCTGGAAGCGCTTTCGCGCCTGCGTCTCAATTTGCGCACCATCCATCCCGTAAAGGACGCGGACACCTCGCTTGCCCTTTTTGGACAGACCCTCTCCATGCCCATTCTGGCCGCGCCAATGACCGGCGTACTCTACAACATGGGCGGCAAGCTCTCCGAACACGCCTTCACCGAGACCATCATCGCCGGATCCCTGGCCGCCGGCACGTTGGGCGGATTCGGCGACGGCGCCGACGCCGCCATGTTCGATGGCGGCATTACGTCCATCACCGCGCACGGCGGCAAGGGAATTCCCTTTGTGAAGCCTCGCGCGCAAGATGCCATCCTGGGCCGCATCCGTGAGGCCGAAAAGGCGGGAGCCGTGGCCATGGGCATGGATGTGGACGGGGCCGGGCTCATCACCATGGCGCTTAAAGGGCAGCCCGTTGGTCCCAAGAGCTTTATGGAACTGAAAGAAGTGATCGGCGCGACGAAGCTGCCCTTCATCATCAAGGGGATCATGACCCCGGACGAGGCCGTACTCGCCGTGGACGCCGGAGCGGCCGCCATTGTGGTCTCCAACCACGGCGGACGCGTGCTGGACCACACCCCGGGCGTGGCCGAGGTGCTGCCGGCCATCGCGGCCAGAGTGCGGTCCAGGGCGGTTGTCCTGGCTGACGGCGGCGTGCGTTCGGGTGTGGACGTGTTGAAGCTTCTGGCCCTTGGCGCTCATGCCGTGCTGGTGGGCCGTCCCCTGACTGTGGGGGCCTTTGGCAACGGGAGCGAGGGCGTGGCCATGCTTCTGAACAAAATGCGCTCGGAGCTGGTCTCGGCGATGCTTTTGACCGGCACGGCAAACGTCACGGCGGTATCTCCGGATATCCTGACGGCCAGGCCGTAGGCGCCGCCCTGTATTGTCGGCGTAAGACGCGAAGGGGCGCTCTTGCCGCCCCTTTGTCTTTTCATTTTGAGGTCAATTGGCGTGGCGCAGATCAGTCTTTTCCGGTCATTCAGGCACAGAAACTACCGTCTCTATTTCGGCGGCCAGCTTGTCTCGCTTACCGGCACCTGGATGCAGGCCACCGCCCAGCAGTGGCTGGTCGCCAAGCGTCTGGCCGGTTCACCCCTGCAGATCGGCCTGGTTGTCTCCGCCACCACCTTACCTGTCTTTCTTTTCGCCTTGTTCGGCGGAGCGCTGGCGGACCGCTTCCCCAAACGCAAGCTCCTCGTGGCCGCCCAGACCCTGGCCATGCTCCAGGCGGCAGGGTTGTGCCTCCTGACGGCTTCCGGGCACATAGAGATATGGCACGTCATGTGTTTCGCGGCCTGTCTGGGATGCGTGAACGCGGTGGAGATGCCTACGCGCCACGCCTTCGCGGTGGAAATGGTGGGCAAAGAGGATCTGCATAACGCCATCGCGCTCAATTCCTCGCTGTTTCATCTGGGCCGGGTGATCGGTCCCGCTTTAGCTGGCGAACTGGTCCATCTGGTTGGCGAGGCCTGGTGTTTCGGATTAAACGCCCTGAGCTTTCTGGCGGTCATCGCGGGGCTTTTGGCCATGCGCCTTACGAGCGTCCAGCCCCCCCCACGCCAAGGCAATCTGGGTGAACGCCTGAAAGAGGGCTTGGGCTACTCCTGGCGCAACCCGCTCATCCGAACCATCCTCTTGCTCATTGCCGTATCAAGTCTCACCGGGGCCGCTCCCCTGGTGCTTTTGCCGGTGTTCGCCAGGGACGTGTTCCACGTGGGATCACAGGAATATGGCTATCTCCTGACCGCATCCGGCCTGGGAAGCCTCGCGGGAGCGCTTTTCATGGGTAGCCGGGCGAATCCTTCAGGACTCAGGCGCATTGTGTTATGGGGTTCTCTGGGGCTTGGGATCGCGCTGGCGTGTTTCGCGCAGGCCCCCCTCTATTGGGTGGCGGTGGCGCTCCTTATTCCTGTGGGCTTTTGCTTTATGGTGGTCATGCCGGGCTGCAACACCATGATTCAACTGGCCGCGCCGGACGCGATGCGCGGGCGGATCATGGCCGTCTATTCGGCGCTCTTTATGGGCATGAACGCCTTGGGGCCGCTCATAGCCGGAGGGCTGGCGAAGTGGCAGGGCGCTCCCCTGGCGGTGACCGTCATGGGGTTGTGCTGCCTGGCCGGGGCGCTGTGGCCGGCGCGGGCTATTTCGCGGATGCAGTAAGTATCCGCTCGAATTCCTCGGCATCCAGCACTTCGGTCTTTAAAAGCTGTTGTGCTACGGCCTCAAGCTGGTCTTTGTGCGTCGAAAGGATAGTCTTGGCGCGCTCACCGGCGGCGTCCAGGATGGACTTTACTTCGGCGTCAAGCGCGGCCGCGGTTGTTTCGCTGTATTCCTTGCCCACGAGTGGGGCCTGCTCCGGCGAGAGGAACATCGGCCTGGCCTGCCTGGGATAGGTGGAAAGCCCAAGCGTCTCGCCCATGCCGTATTCGGCGACCATGGCCCTGGCGATGTCCGTGGCCCGCTGCAAGTCGTTATGCGCGCCGGTGGACACCTCTCCAAAGATGAGTCCCTCGGCCATCCGCCCGCCCAAAAGCACGTCAATCTTGCCCAGAAGCTCCTTCTTGGTCATAAGGTAGCGGTCCTCGGTGGGCAGTTGCTGCGTGTACCCCAAGGCTCCCAGGCCGCGCGGCACAATGGAGATCTTGCTCACTTTGTCTGAGCCGGGGGTATATGTGGCCACCAGGGCGTGACCTGTTTCGTGATAGGCCACGATCTTCTTTTCCATCGGATTTATCACGCGATTCTTCTTTTCCAGTCCGCCGATGACCCTGTCCACGGCCTCGGAGAGATCATCCATATCCACCGCTTTTTTGCCGCGGCGCGCGGCCAGAAGCGCCGCTTCGTTAATAATATTAGCCAGATCGGCCCCGGAAAAACCCGGAGTTTTTTGGGCCACGACTTTAAGATCCACGTCCGGGGCCAATTTCACGGCTTTGGAGTGAACGTTGAGGATTTCCTCGCGGCCGCGCACGTCGGGCTTGTCCACCAGCACCTGACGGTCGAAGCGCCCGGCGCGCAAGAGCGCGGGATCTAAGGTTTCCGGGCGGTTGGTGGCGGCCATGATGACCACCCCGACCCTGGGATCGAAGCCGTCCATCTCCACCAGAAGCTGATTGAGCGTTTGTTCGCGTTCGTCGTGGCCGCCGATGCTTATGCCGCGCGCCTTGCCGATGGCGTCCAGCTCGTCGATGAAGATGATGCAGGGCGCTTTTTCCCTGGCCTGGGTGAAGAGTTCGCGTACCCGTGAGGCCCCGACCCCCACAAAGAGTTCCACAAATTCCGAGCCGGAGATGGAGAAAAAGGGCACTTTGGCCTCGCCGGCCACGGCCCTGGCCAAAAGCGTCTTGCCCGTGCCCGGCGGCCCGACCAGAAGCACGCCCTTGGGCATACGCCCGCCAAGCGCCTGGAACCGTTCGGGTTCTTTGAGAAAATCAACCACTTCCTTGAGTTCTTCCTTGGCTTCATCGGCTCCCGCCACATCGGCGAAGGTGGTGTTCATGTCGGCCTCGGCCACGATCTTGGCCTTGCTGCGCCCGATGCCCAAAAGCTGGTCGCCGGGGTTGAAGCGGCGCATAAGCACAAACCACAGGCCGAAAAAGATGAGCGCGGGCAACACCCAGCTCATCACGTCGCGCAGGAAGGTGGATTCGACATGCCCCCGGAAGGTGACGTTATACTTGGAAAGCTCGGCGGAAAGGTCCGGGTCCACGCGCACGGCCACAAAGCGCTGTTCGGTTTCCTGTCCGTCGGCCATGACCTTCAGTTTTCCCTGGAGGGACCCCTGGCCGATGGACACCTCGGAAACATGACCGGCTTTGAGTTCCTGGAGAAACTGGGAGTAATCGATGGTCTTCGGACCGTAGGTGCGCGCGTAGTAGTCCTGAATGAGAAAGACCGCCCACAGTGCGGCAATGACGTACCAGAGCGTGAAGTGGTGTCTTTTTTCCATAATGGGTCCGTTGGGTTATGACTTTTTCGCGATTTTCTTCTGATACGGCCGGAACCGGCCAGGGTCAAGCCCACGAGACAGGGCAGCGCACGAGATGTTCGGCCTTGTTGCGGTAGAGCAGATAGCCGTTCTCGCGGCCATAGAGGTACAGATCGCGGGTAAGGGCCACATCGGCGCGGCAATAGCGCGTAATGTCCTCCAGGCGGCCCTGTTTCCACCAGGTGAGCGCCATGAGGCCGTCGGCGGTCTTGCCCGCGTTCAGCGTGGCCTGGGCCAGCGTGTCCAGGGAGAGGCGCACGCCGATGCGCTCCCGGATATGGTCGAGCAGATCAAGCGTGTTAAGCGAGGAGAAGTTGAAATCGCCGTACCCTCGAAGCACCTCGTAGTCGAAGCGGTTCACGTTGAAGCCCACCACCAGGTCGGCCTGGGCCAGCGCCTCGATCAGAGCGTCTATCTGGTTTTCCTTGAACACGAGAAAGTCGTCCAGGGCCGAGTCATAGACCACGCCGACCGAAACGCGCATCTTGCGGGCATTGTGCCAGCCGCCGACCTCCTGGGCCGAGAGTTGGGTCTCCAGGTCAAAGACGGCAAAGCGTTTGGGCGGTTTTGGCTTGGGGTGGGGCGCGGCGGAGGGTTCGTCCCGCCGCGGAGCGGGCACATCTTCGGGCAGCGCGATGTCGAAGGGGGCTGTTGTTTCGGGGACGTTTCGCACTACTTCCTCCAAAAGAAACCGGGCGGCCATCTTGTCGATGGGACGGTTGCCGGAGCCGCATTTGGGCGAGTGGACGCAGGACGGGCAGCCGTTTTCGCAGGGGCAGTCCACAATGGCCCTTTGGGTGCTGGTCAAAAGCTCCCCGGCCCTGGCAAAGGCCTGGCGGGTGAGTCCCACGCCGCCGGGCGCGCCGTCGTAAATAAAGACCGCCGCGCGTCCCAACTGCGGATGCAAGGGGGTCGAGATGCCCCCAAAGTCATTGCGGTCGGCCATGACCAAAAGCGGCAGGATGCCTATGGCCGCGTGTTCCATGGCGTGAATACCGCCCATGAAATGAAAAAGCCTGCGCTCGGCCTCATCCTGGACCAGGCGTGGAATTTCATACCACAGCCCTTCGGTTTCAAAGGTGAGCGGCGGCAAGGACAGCGGCACGATGTTCAGCAACTGGCCGCCGCGCGTCTTGCGCCGCTCATACCCGGTGATGGTTTCCGTGACTTTCAGGCGTCCAAAGCCCACGCGGGCCCCAAAAGCCAGCCCTTGCGCCGTGATTTCCAGGATTTCCGTGGTCTTGTGGCCCCGCGTGCGGGTGTAATAGTCCACCTTTTGGGCCGCTGCCCTTACCCTGCGTTCGGCCAGGGAGAATTCCTCCACCACGTAGCTTTCCCCCCGGTGCAGATACACCGCCCCCGGATGCGTCTCTTTGAAGGCGCGGTGTTCGTCCACGAACCCGATGGAGCGCCCGTCTTGCGTCTCGATGTGGTAACGTCCGCCCGCGCCGCGCAGATCCACGTCCCGGTGGGGAAGCTTTCGCCCCGCGTGGATGCGCTCTCCGCCGGCGTCCCAGAGGAGCCTGCCCTGTTGTAAGAGCCGTTCGGTTTGCTCTTTGGCCACCGCGGAGGCCAGGTAGGGCTCGTCCGGGCGCAGGGCGTACTCGGCGGCCGCGCACTCCAGATGGCGGGCGCAAATGACCGGATTATCCGGATTAATCACCGCGTCTTCGGGAGGGCGCGAAAAGAAGTCGTCCGGGTGGCGCATGAAGTATTGATCCAGGGCGTCCTCGCCTGCCACCAGAATGACCGCTGACTCGCGTAGCGCGCGTCCCACCCGGCCTCCCCGCTGCCACGTGGACATGACCGTGCCCGGATAGCCCGCCAGGATGCACAGATCAAGCCTTCCGATGTCAATGCCAAGCTCCAGGGCCGAGGTGGTGACCACGGCCAGCAGGTCGCCCGCGGCCATGCGGGCCTCGATGTCGCGGCGCTCTTCGGGCAAAAAGCCTGAGCGGTAGGCGCTTATGCGCGCGGCCATCGGCCCGGCCTTTTGCGCCGCCCACAAGGCGATAAGCTCCGTCATCTTGCGCGACTGGGAATAGACGATGGTGCGAAGCCCACGCGAAAGCGCGGCTTTCAGCAGAAGAATGGCGGTGTGCGCCGTTCCTTCCATGGGATTGACGAAAAGAAAATGCCGCGCGCCAGCGGGCGCGCCGGACTCGCCGACCACCGTAACGGGAAGCCCGGTGAGCAGTTGGGCCAGTTCGCCCGGATTGCCGATGGTCGCCGAAGAGAAAAGGTACGCGGGGCTGGCCCCGAAGCGGGCGCAGACCCGGTTTAAGCGCCGGAACACGTGGGCCATGTGCGAGCCCATGACCCCCCGGTAGGTGTGGGCCTCATCCACCACCACGTGGGTGAGTCCGGCCAGGAAGGTGGCCCAGGTCTCCTGATGGGGCAGGATGGCCAGGTGCAGCATTTCCGGGTTGGTGATAAGCACGTTTGGCGGACTTACGCGCAATTTGCCGCGCTGGTGGGGGGTGGTGTCTCCGTCATAGACGGCGATGCTTGGCCGGACTGTCTTGGGCAAAGAGGCCGTCAGTTCGTTAAAGGCGCGCAGCTGGTCCTGGGCCAGGGCTTTCAGGGGGAACAAAAAGAGCGCCCGGCTGTCCGGGTTGGCGAGGATTTCTTCCAGCACAGGCAGGGTGTAGGCCAGGGTCTTGCCCGATGCCGTGGGCGTGGCCGCGGCCACATGGCGTCCGGCGCGCGCTAAAGAGACGCACTTGGCCTGGTGGCTGTAGAGTTTGTCCACGCCACGGGCGGCCAGGAGTTCCCGCACGGCCTTGGACAGGGGTCTTCCCGGCTCGGCGTATTCGGCTGGGCGGGGAGGGATCACCCTGTGGCAGCAAATGCGGTGGTTCAAGCGTTCGGAGGCGAGAAGCGCCGCGATATATTCCGCAACTCCGCCTTCCGCCGTCACGATTTGTCCAGGGTCCGTCAACACGGCGTCAACAGGCCCTAATGTCCCGCTATGTTGTATTTTTTGAGCTTGTACTGCAAAAGGCTCTTGGAGATGCCGAGCATGTCGGCGGCCTTCACCTGCACGAAATCCGCGCGGGCCAGCGCCCGGCGCACGAGCGCCCCCTCGATCTTCTCCAGGGTTTCGTTGAGCGATATCTGCACCGGCAGAAGATCCACGGCGGACTTGTACTGGGTCTCCTCGTCGCGCACCTCGGCGGGCAGGTCCGATGCCGCGATCATCTCCTGTGAGGCCAGCACCACGCAGCGCTCCACCACGTTCTGGAGCTGGCGCACGTTGCCCGGCCATTCGTAGCCGGTCAGGGTGTCCATGGCTTCGGCCGTGAATCCCTGCACCTTTTTCCCGTTTTCCTCGGCGTACTTGTGCAAAAAGTGTCCGGCCAAAAGCGGGATGTCCTCGCGCCGCTCCCGAAGCGCCGGCATGTCGATACGCACCACGTTCAGGCGGTAGAAGAGGTCTTCCCGGAAGGATCCGGCACTCACGGCGGCCTGGAGATCCTTGTTGGTGGCCGTCACCACCCGGATGTCCACCTCCACGGGTTCAGTGCCGCCCACGCGCTCGAAGGTGCGCTCCTGAAGCACGCGCAAGAGCTTCACCTGCATATCCGCCGAGAGTTCGCCGATCTCGTCCAGAAAGAGCGTGCCGCCGTGCGCCATTTCAAAACGGCCCCTGCGCTTGGCCACCGCCCCGGTAAACGAGCCTTTCTCGTGGCCGAAGAGTTCGCTCTCCAGCACACCGGGATTTAGGGCCATGCAGTTGACGGACACGAACGGGCCGTCCTTGCGCGGCGAGGCGTAGTGGATGGCCTTGGCGATGAGTTCCTTGCCCGTGCCGGACTCGCCCGTGATAAGTACCGTCGAGCGCGACGGCGCGGCCCGGTCCACCAGTTCCAGCACTTGCCCTATGGCCTTGGAGCGGCCCAGCACCTTATGCACGCCGTAGCGCTCTTCCAGACTTTGGCGCAAGAGGATGTTCTCGCGCTGGGTAGCGGCGAAAGTGGCGGCCTTGGCCACCGTGAGCATGAGTTCGTCGTTGGAGAAGGGCTTGGTGACGTAGTCGAACGCGCCCACGCGCATGGCCTCCACGGCGGCCTCAATGGAGCCGAACGCGGTCATGATGATGACCGGCACGTGCGGATACGTTTTTTTGACGTATTCAAGCACCTGCTGGCCGGTCATCTTGGGCATTTTCATGTCCGTTATGACCAGATCCACCTCGGATTCGTCCAGATAGGCGATCCCCATTTCCGGATCGTCCAGGGCGGTGACGCCGTAGCCCGCATCGGCGAGCAGGGCTTCCAATATGAGCAGGTAATTGCGCTCGTCGTCCAGGATGAGAATGTTTGTGGCCATGGCGCGAAGACTCTAGGTTTTGGCGAAGGCGATGTCCACCCTGGCCCCGCCTTCGGGGTTGTCGCCAAGGGTCAGGACGGCCCCGTGCGAACGCAGGATGCTGGCCGTAATGGCAAGCCCAAGCCCCGTGCCCGACTCCTTGGTGGTGAAAAAAGGATCGAGGAGCTTGTCTTTTAAGTCCGGGGGGATGCCGGGACCCGTGTCCGTGACGCGAAGCCTGGCCTGGCCGTTTTCCTGGTTCACGGAAATGACGATCTGCCCCCGGACCGCCTCGTTTTTGTAGGGAGGGGCCGCGTCCGCCATGGCCTCCAGGGCGTTCACCAATATGTTGTAGATGGCCCGGTACAGAAGATCCTTGTCCGCCTGGACCATGACCCCTTGCGCCATGTCGCGCGTCACTTCCACGCCCTGCTCCCGGCATTTCTGCTCCAGAAAGACCAAAACCTGGTTTACAAGCCAGCCCAGGTCCACGGGTTCGAGCTTCAACGCCTTGGGCCTGGCGTAGTCCAGGAAATCGCCCACGGTTTTGGAGAGACGCACGGCCTCCTCGTGGATGGCGGTCAAAATTTTGGCGGTGAGCGGGTCCTTGTCTTTTTGGCGCGACACCAAAAGCTCGGAGCTTGAACGGATGATCCCCAGGGGGTTTCTGATCTCGTGGGCAATGCCCGCCACCATGCGGCCCATGCTGGCCAGCTTCTCGTTTTGGGCTATCTCCTTCTCAAAACGCTCCTGTTCGCGCATCCGCTGGATGTTTATGCGGTCGGCGCGGCGGATGAGCATGCGCAAAACCAGAAGAAGCACCATGGACGAGCCGAGCGCGGAGATGATGATGATGCGCTGGAAGTTGACGAGGCGCTCGTAATCCGGGGTGATGTCCAAGGTGAATTCCAGGCCGCCGATGGTGCCTTCCACTTCCGCCAGACGCCCGGCGGGGGAACCCGTGCCGGTCCCTGAACTCTGCCCCAGGGCATGGAGCGTGCCCTGCCCGTCCGTGGGACGGGAGGCGTTCGGCCCACCCTGTAAGCCCTCATCAGGATGGGAGGCGTTTGGTCCGGTCACCGGGCCGTCTGCCGGGCTTTCAGCATTGGTTCCCGGTTTTTCTTTCTGCGTCTCGCCCGGGAGATCGCCCGCCACCGGCAGTACGCCCTTGAACCGGATCGGCGTCGTAATGCGCATAAGCACGGACCCGGGGGCGATGTTCATCGAAAAAAAGATCCCAAACGCGCCCTGCCGGTAGATAAACTCCTTGCTGGAGATATCCTGATTGATGGCCTGGGCCACAGGCGTGCCGCCCAGGCCCTTGCGTCCGACCAAGGACGAATCCTGGGCGTAGATCACCACCCCGTTCATGTCGTAGATGCGCACCTCTTTAAAGGGCGCGGCCTTCATGTTCTCCTGGATCAGTTCGTCCAACAGTTTGTACTGTTCCGGGTTGCTTAAGTTCACGTTGCCCATGGTCTGCCAATAGACCGGGCTGTAAAAGCGCTTGGTGATGACGGTATTTAACGTATTGGCCAGAAGCTGGGCGATGTCGAGCTGCTTGTTCAGGAGCACGTTGCGGGCGTAATTGGCCAGAAAAATAGACAAAAAAAGACTCGACAACAGCGTGATGGCAAGCGTCCCCCACGAGACGAACTTCACAAGGCCGATGGATGCGTCCTGGCCTACGTTTTTGCGGCCGCTCGCCATATTGACTCAGAACTCCGTGGTCTCGCGTTCTGCCGCAAGGAAGGCGGCCAGGTCGGCCTTTTCCTTGTCCAGACCCTGCGCGCCCAGGCGGGCCTTGGCGAGGCGTTTGCCAAGCTCCACCGCGGGCTGATCCAGAGGATCGATGGAGAGAAGCCAGCCGGTAAAGAGGGTGGTCAGCTCCAAAAGGGCCATGAGCGCCCCGCATTGGCGCTCCGTGCATTGGGAGAGACGGGCGCAGACCAGCGGAATCAAGCGCTGGGTCATGGCCATGCGCGATCCCAGGGTTTCCGCGGGCAGAAGCTCGCCCATGGTCTTGCCTTTGAGGAAGGCGAATTCTTTCGGAAGTTCGGGGGGGAAAGCGAGGTCCGCGTGTGTGTCCCTGCTGGTGATGAAAAGGCATCCCTTGTCGCGGGGGCCGTCCAAAAACATCTGCATAAGCGAGTGCTGGTCGGTTACGCCCACTGCCGGGATCGGCATGGATCCCTTACCCTGTTTGCCTAAGCTTTCGGCCCAGAGCTGGGCGAACCATGCCCCAAGGGTCGCAAGTTTTGGCACGTAGGAGAAGAAGATGATCTGGCTGAATCTGGAATCGATAAGCGACCAGTTCCAGGTGGCCAGCCGCCAGGCGGGATGCGCTTCGAGCATCCGGGGCGAGAGAATGGTGTCGAACAGGGGCCGGGTGACTTCGAGCGCCCCTTCCACCAGCGCTTCGTAGTCGATGCCGAGAAACGCCGCGGGGACAAGCCCCACGGCCGAAAGCACCGAGTAGCGCCCTCCCAGGCGAGTGGGGACGGGCAGGGTGGTGAAACCGTGCGTTTGGGCTTCATTGCTGAAAAATCCGTCCGTTCCCGTGACCATGATAAGATGGTCTTTCCAGGCCGCGCCGAGGCCCTTTTTCAGCCACTGGCAGGCCAGCAGGTACTGGCTGGCGGTTTCTATCGTGCCGCCGGATTTGCTCACGGCAAGCACCACGGTTTCCTTCGGGGCAAGCCGCGAGAAACAGGCGCCAAGCATGGGCTCGTCCACGTTGTCTATGATCCACAGCCAGGGACCGTCATGGCCGGGGAGGTCCTGGCCGGGGAAAAAGGCCTTTTGGAGCGCCCTGGGACCAAGCGCCGAGCCGCCGATGCCAAGGAGCAGCATGTGCTTGAACTTTTTGAGTCTGGGAGAAAGCTTGGCCAGTTCGCGTTTAAGAGACGCCCAGTAGGGCATGTTGATAAACGGCAGACGTCCGCCGTCCGGGGCGGAGAGGTCTGTTCCCAATTTTTCCACAAAGGCCCCGAGCCTGGCCTGGCCTAAGCTTGGGGAAACTCCTTTCGGGTAGGCATTGGTCCAGTCAAGAGTGTTTCCGGGCATCTAGCTGATCTCCTTTAAAACCTTGCCCACGGCGGAAAGTCCCGTGAGCAGGGTTTTTTCGTCCACAGCGTAGGAAAGGCGGATACAGCGGCCGTCGCCGAAGGCCACGCCCGGAACAAGGGCCACCTGGGCTTTTTCCAGAATGTGTGAGCACATGGCGGCCGAATCCGGGATTGTCTTGCTGTAGAGCGCGCTCACGTCCGGGAAGAGATAAAATGCCCCGCCAGGGGTGGGACATTTGATTCCAGGCCAGCGCGAGACGACTTCCATGGCCAGATCGCGCCGGCGTTCAAAGCTTGCCCGCATCCGCTCCACGCAGTCGAAGCTGCCCGTCAGGGCCGCCAGAGCGCCCTTTTGGGCGAAAGAGCAGACATTGGACGTGGCCTGCCCCTGAATCTTGGACTGCGCCTTTATGAGATCGGGATGCGCCACGCAGTAGCCGACGCGCCAGCCGGTCATGGCAAAGCTTTTGGCCACGCCGTTGACCACCGCCATCTGTTCGGGATGCTTTTGCCACCACCCGATGCAGGAGACCCTCTGGGCCGGCGGATAGACAAGCTGATCGTAAATTTCGTCGGCAATGACGAACACCCTTCTCGATATGGCCCACTCCACGATGGCGTCCAACTGCGCCTTGGAGTAGCAGCCGCCCGTGGGATTGGAGGGCGAGTTCAAGACCAGGATGCGCGTGCCGGGCGTGCACGCCTTTTCCAGGGCTTCGACGCTCACCAGAAAATTGTCCTGCGCCTCGGTGGGCACGCTTACGGGCACGCCGCCGGCAAGGATCGTCATATCCGGATAGCTCACCCAGTAGGGCGCCGGGATAAGCACTTCCTCGCCGGGGTTTAAGAGCGCGGTGAACAGATTATACAGGGCCTGCTTGCCGCCGTTGGTCACGATGACCGCCTCCCGTGGCGGCGTGACCCCGTAAAAGCGGCCGAAATAGCCGCCAACGGCGTCGCGCAGTTCAGGGATGCCGGGCACGGCGGTATAGCGCGTGAAGTTGGCGTCGAGCGCGGCTTTGGCCGCATCCTTGATATGATCCGGAGTGGGGAAATCAGGCTCGCCCACAGCCAGGCTTATGACCGGCTTTCCGGCGGCTTTCATCTCCTGTGTCTTCGCGTTGATGGCCAGGGTGGCCGAGGGCTTTACGCCAGACAACTTGAGGGATAGGCGCATACGTCTCTCGCTTGGCTTACGGGTGAGCGTTGAACACTGTTCCGCTCTCTTCCTAGAGGAAAAAACGCAAACAGTAAATTCTCCCGCCTTCCCAGCCGGGCGCTGTTCTGGTACGCTTCTCCAGTACATTTAAGGGGTGACGATATGGCGCGCGGGTTCGTGCTCGGTCAGGGCGTGGCCTTCCACAAGGCGCAGGGATGCGGCAATGATTTCGTTGTCATTGACAACCGGGAGCTTCGCCTTGGCGTCGAATATATGGCGCAGTGGGCCAGGCGCGTGTGCCGCAGATGCTTTGGCGTGGGCGCGGACGGCATTATGTTTTTGGAGGAGGCTGCGCCTGGAAGCGGCTTTGATTTCCGGTGGCACTTCTACAATGCCGACGGCTCGCGCGGTGAAATGTGCGGCAATGGCTCTCGGTGCGTGGCCAAGCTTGGAAACCTGCTGGGTTTTGCGGGCAGGCGCCATGTGATCGGCACGGACGCCGGAGGCGTTGAGGCCGAGGTATTGGACGACGGTCAGGTGCGTGTGCGCTTGACGAATCCGGCCGGTCTCAAGACCGGCATGGAGCTTTCTGTGGAGGGCGAGCGGTTTGCCGTTCACTTTGTGGATACCGGCGTGCCGCACGCGGTGATTTTTTTCGATGACGTGTCGCTTATGGATGTCAAGCGCCTTGGGAGAGCGGTGCGTTTTCACGAGGCGTTCGCGCCGAAGGGCGCGAATGTCAACTTCGTGAGCGTGCAAGACCCTTCGCATCTGACGGTGCGCACCTACGAGCGCGGCGTGGAGGACGAAACCTACGCCTGCGGCACGGGCGCGTGCGCGGCGGCTGTGGTGGCCCATGCCCTGGGGCGCGCGGGTTCGGATGTGGAGGTGACGACCTCCGGGGGCGAGGTGTTGGGCGTGAGCCTTCGGGACGGGCAGGTGTTTTTGCGCGGCGCGGCGGAGATTTCCTTTAGTGGCGTGTTATATCCGGCAACGCTTGATTTGCCTGGGCTCTAAAAACAGGGGCGACTGGAGTTTGTGGCTATGAATGTGGCGATACTCATTGACGGCAGCTTTTTTTGGATGAAGCATCTTGAGGCGCGGCTGGGGCAGCCCCCGGCGGCGCAATCCGTGGGCATGGCCTGCGAACGCATCATGGATGCCCCGGAGTTTTCCCAGGACACGCTGTTTCGCGCCTATTATTACGATTCCCCTCCGTACGGGGGCAGGGCGGTTCATCCGATCTCCCAGCGCGAGATCGAATTTTCCGCCACAGACCAGTTCCGCACCAAGCACGACTATCTGGGCGAGCTGCGCCGGATGCCGCGCATGTTTCTGCGTCTGGGCTCTCTGGCCATGCAGGGCTGGAAGCTGAACAAGAAGAACATGCGGGCGATCATGGACTCTTTGAGCCGCAATCTTCCTCTGCAGCCCCAGGATGTGACGATAAACCTGGTGCAGAAAGAGGTGGACATGCTCATGGGGCTGGACATCGCCTGGATCGCGGCCCAGAAAATGGTGGACAAGATCGTGCTTCTGACCGGAGACGCGGACATGATTCCGGCCATCAACTTTGCCCGCGAGCAGGGGATGTTGGTTTTTGTGGCCAAGTTTGGGTATTATCTTTCGGACAAGCTGCGTGAACATGCGGACGGCGTGGTGGAGTTCAACCTGCCCGCGCCGGAGCGGAGCTACGCGCCGCCGCGGGTGGTGTCCGTGCCGTCCGCCGAACATGGGCATCCGGAGGAGGATTCCAGGGAGGAGGCGCACTGTCCGCCGGATGAGGCCCTGTACGAATAGGGACTTTTTCTTGACAGTACGCGGCCATGCGGATACACGATTTCTCCTTAACCGCGGAGGGCCGTTAACTCAGGAGGTAGAGTACCTGCCTTTTAAGCAGAGAGTCGCAGGTTCGAATCCTGCACGGCCCACCAATCCTTCCTTTTGATAAAATTCGAAGAAGTCCGAAAACGTCCAAAACGCCGCGTAAACACTGAATAGCCGGGCCAGAAATGGTCCGGCTATGTACGTTTCTGGTTGTTGACGTGCGGCTTGTTTGGGGGCATTCGTGGGGACATCCGGCAAGTGCCCCAAAATGGATGCCCCCACCCAGAAGGAAGACGCCACATGCCAAAGAAGACGCTGCCCCTCACGGATGCCGAGGTCAGAAACGCCAAGCCAAAAGACAAGCCGTACAAGTTGGCCGATGGCGGCGGCCTTTACCTGGAAGTGCTGCCTATGGGCGGAAAATCCTGGAGGCTCAAATACCGTTTTGGGGGCACCGAAAAGAGGATGGTGTTCGGCCTATGGCCCGAGGTGCCCCTAAAACGAGCTCGCCAGCTCCGAGAAGAGGCTCGTACCCTGGTGGCTCAAGGTGTCGATCCCGGCGCGAAGCGTAAGCAGGACAGGGCCGAAGCCGTGGCCCGATCCGAGCACACCTTTGAAAAGGTCGCCAAGGATTGGTACGATAAGAACAAAGAGGGCTGGACGGCCAACACCGCCCGGACAAATATCAACCGCCTCACGCAGGACATCTTTCCTGCCCTGGGCGCGCGCCCGATCAACGATATCACCGTCCCGGAGTTGCTGACCGTTTTACGGCGGGTCGAAGAGCGCGGCGCGGAGGAAACGGCCCGGCGGCTCCGGGGCTTGGCGATGGCGGTGTTCTCTTTCGCTATCGCATCCGGCATTGCCAGCCATAACCCGGCGGCTGAACTCAAAGGCGCTTTAACCAAAGCCCGCCCCCAGCATTTTGCCAGCATCCGTGACCCCAAGGGCGTCGGTGCCTTATTGCGCGATATGGATGACTACGCCGGGAATGCCGTTGTCCGGGCGGCGCTACGCATGGCCCCCTACGTCTTCGTCCGGCCTGGAGAGCTTCGCTGGGCAGAGTGGACGGAATTCGACCTGTTTGCCGCCGAATGGCAAATCCCCGCGTCCCGCATGAAAATGAGGGTGAAACATATCGTCCCGCTAGCCAAGCAGGTGCTGGGCATCCTGGAAGAGCTACGCCCTCTCACTGGAAGCGGGCGCTTCCTGTTTCCGTCCATGCGGGCCAATAGCGCCCCCATCTCGGATATGACCCTGTTGGCGGCCTTGCGCCGCATGGGGTACGGCAAGGACGAGATGACCGTCCACGGGTTCCGCTCAATGGCGTCCACCCTGCTCAACGAACAGGGCTACAACCGAGATTGGATCGAGCGGCAACTTGCCCATGGCGAACGTGACGGCGTCAGGGCCGCCTACAACTATGCCCAGTACCTGCCGGAACGCCGACGTATGATGCAGGAATGGAGCGACTATCTGGACACTCTTAAGGCCAGCCCCAAAACATCAGGGCTTACCTGAGGGGTTTGACGCGCGAATTTTAAAAAATTTTGAAAAAAAACGCCGCATCGAAAGATGTGGCGTTTTTTTTATTTAATTCAATATATTGCAAGATAAATCCCCCTGGCATTAGCCGCTTACAAACGCTTACTAACGCGGAAAAACGCTGTAAAAACACGTACTAATTTAAATGGTTACTTCTAAAAATTTTTTTGGCGTGCTATACGGTTCGGAAATCACCCGAAGGAGTGTCTATGAGTACAAGAAGGCCGTCAGAGTTCCCGCGTTTACCCGATGAGGGGTTTGTTAGGGCCGATTTCTTCAGATTCCTGTTGGGCGGAATCTCCCGTTCAACATTTTATGAACGAATCCGATCGGGGGCAATCCCCAAGCCCATTAAGATTGCGACCCGGGCCAGCGGATGGCCTGTTGAAACCGTGCGCGACACCATTCGCCGGATCAAGGACAAGGCGGAGGTGTCCACATGAACCTGAAACTTAACCCCGACGCCCTCGTGTCCAAGCTCCTTGTCGCGGATTACGCGGCCCTTGATTTCGTAATGCCCGGCCTCCCCTTGGGCTTAGTCGGCTCATGGGTAGGGCAAGGCGGCTGCGGCAAGTCGTATTTGGCCTTGGAGGCTGCCCTGTCCATTGCCATGGGCCGGAAATTCGGCCGCGACACTCCCAAGCGGGGCAAGGTGTTTTACTTTGCGACCGAGGACCCTCTGAATCAGCTTGGCCAGCGTGTCCAAAATATCCTCTCTCGCTGGGGCGTCGCCTCCGGCAGCCCCGAACTCGCCTTCCTGGACGCGAATTTTCACCTGTTTCCGCTCCTGGGCGAAAAGACGGACATTATGGAGGAGGACGACGGGCCCGTTATCCTGGACCAAATAGAGGCCCTTATCGCGGGCTTCGGCGATGGCGGCGATCCGCTGCGGCTTCTGGTACTGGATACCCTGCGGCGCTTCCATACCCTGGACGAAAACTCCAACGGGGAAATGGCCCGCGTTCTGGGCGTAATGGAGCGGATCGCCGTTCAATTCAAATGTTCCGTTCTTTTTATCCACCACGTGACCAAAAACGCCGCAGCGAACGGTCAAGCGGCCGCGCAGCAGGCCGCGCGAGGCGCGTCGGTGCTCGTGGATAATATCCGCTATCAGGCGAACGTGGTAAATATGTCCGAGGAGGAATCAGCGATCTGGTCTTGTGACGGCAAGGCTAAAATCAAGGACGGCCGGAAATTCTTCGTGAAGTTCGCGGTTCCGAAAAACAATTACGGCTCGCCGCTGGACGACCAGTGGTTCAAGCGTGACGCGAAGACCGGCGTGCTGGATCCCGTTACCCTCGTAAAGGTCGAGAAGAAGTGAGCCAGGCCAAGCGCGATCTCCTCCCGGTTCTGCTCGACTGCCTGCACGCATACGCGCCGAGCCTCTTCATGTCCCCGAGCAAACACCGCAAGCGCCAGCCGTTCGTCAGGGAGTTCTCTTACGACGGGAATCGGGTCGAGGTGTTCGGGCGGAAGTCGCCCAACGCCTTCGACCTGCTGGTGCTGCTGGCCGTCTTGTATCTGGCCCGCCGCAACGCAGAATCGGACGCCAACGCCGTATTGACCGAGGGCCTTGAGCTGGAAGGCGACTACAAGGGCGCGTCGCATGTTTGGCTGAAAATCACTTATGCCGACCTTGCCCGGCACATGGGGCTGCCGCGCGCGGGAGGAGATCTCATCATCCGGCTCAAGGACTCGTTCAAGACCCTGATGTCGTTAGGTTTTTTCGTTCGAAACCTCAATACCCAAGAAGAAGGCGGATTCCATCTGTTTTCGTATGCGGCGAAACGCGGGCGGATCGAAGTCGGACTCGACCCGTTCCTATCCAGGGCGCTCTCTGGAGGGCGGAACTACACGCTCCTCTCTCTGGGCGAAAGCCGGAAATTGTCTGACCCTGCCCGTATCCTCCACCTCCACCTGTGCAGCCGTGCCAATAAGGGCCAGAAAACGGCCTTCAGGCGCTCGCAACTCGAATCAGTGCCTTGGGCGGACGCCGCCACAGACGCGACTGTACGCAAACGTCGAGAGCGTTTTGATGCGGCGCTTGCGGAGATTGGCGCTCTATCCGGCTGGCAGCTGGCCGTTGACGGCGATCACATCGAGGTGACCAGGCCGTGAAATTGCGTCTTTTTAGTCACGCTTTGCGTCTTTTTGGTCACAAAAACGCCTGGGAACGAAGGCAGGGCGCTGGGTTTGCTTTCCTTCTACTCCTCCTACGCTCCTAAAGAGCGTAGGAGGATAGGGATTCTAAATTCTTATATATTCTTAAGAACATATAGTGGCGGCGCTCGCGCCGCCAAAGGTTCAGAAACCCCGGCCCTGGAAGGAACCCACCCAAGGGGGGGGCGTCAAAGGGCAAAAGGCAAAAGAGCCCCCCAACAGGCGCTCCGCGCCAAAAGGCGGCTCCCGCCTCTGCGCAGAAGGATGCTGCGAGGCTTTCCACGGGGAAAAGCCTGACCCTATGGGCATGATGTTGTGGTAGCAAAGCAAAGGATTGGCCGGCATCTCCGGCACAAGGAGAAGAAGATGAGCGATGCAAAGCGCATGAGCGCGCAGGAAAAAGAGAAGCTTCAGGCGCTTGGGGCCCAGTTGCTTGAGCAACGCGGGAAAAAGGCCGCCGCCCAAGCCGCACGGCGTGAGAAGCAAAAGGCCGCCGGGCTGGTTTCGTTGTCTATTACCATTCCGGCGGAACAAGCGCAGCACGTTCGCAAAGCCGTGGCCCTTCTCGAGGAGCGCAAATGGTTCCCCTGGGCTCTTTGCGTGGCGAAATTGGCCCAAGACAAATCCAAGTACGAGTGGATCATCACGCGCAACTTCGGAGAGCTTCCAAAGCCCCCGCAGGCGCCCTCTGATGCGTCTTCGGTGGAGCGTCGGTAGCGATATCGTGAAAGGCAAAACGAAGAGAAGCAAGATGGGCCGTGTATATGCACCGGCTTCGCCGGGCATCTACATCGGCCATCTTGCCGGGGACGCTGCGCGCCCCCTGGCCCCCCGCCAAGACCCGCCGATGACGGCGGGAAGATGAGAGGCTTCGCATGGACGAAATCGAGAATGAGTATGAAGGCGCTGAGCGCCAAGTCGGTGCGCGCGAGCGGAAACGCCAGCACCCGCTCTATGTCCTTTTGGATGACCACGAGAACGAGCGCCTTGCCAAAATCATAATGTCCACGGGCAAGAGGAAGGCCGCGATTGTCCGTAGCTGGATTTTGGGACAGCGCCTGCCTGCTCGCTCATTGGACGAGTTCGTCTCGGAACTGCGCCGTCTGGGCCGTCTGTTCCGACACACGGCCTGGGGCAAGGACGCGGACGGCCAGCACCTTCAACGCCACGCGCAAAGCGAGTTGCTTCAGCGTGCTGACGAGATAGCGGCCATTGCCGCAAAGGCCGAGATAAAGGCCAAGAACAATGAGGACGAGGCGGTATGAGTACGAGCTTGATCTCCAAGCGCATTCAAAAAACGACCACCGCCCAGACGAATGAGAGCTACGCCAAGGCGTTGTTTGCGTATATGCTGAATCCTGAGGCCGTTCCATCCCCGGATACGGAGACCGTCGGACATAGGGAAAAATGCGTTTATTCGGAGGTCTTAGGATTTTCCCGTGATGGCCTTTCGCCGGAAGCCCTTGCCATGGAGGTGGGCACGCTGTGTCGGACGGTGGATGGCGGGGACCAACTCAACTTGGTTTCACATTGGGTTATGTCATGGAAGGCTGGGCCAAACGAGCTTGGCCCGGCCCAGGAGGAGATCATCGCAGCGTGCAAAGACCACCGGGCTGATCTCGGCTACGGTGACGACCACCTTTCTGTACTGAGCATTCATTTCGACAAGGAAAATGTTCATGTCCACCGGATGGATTGCCGCATGTCCATGGCCGACGGAAAGATTTTGCAAGAGGGCGCAGGCTGGTGGAAATTGGAATCGCAGCGGGCAAACGCCCGCATAGCGTCCAAATATGGCTGGGACCAGGCTCTGGGGGCATTGTTTCAAGCCACCGGCGAATTGGAGACTGTTACAACCCGAAACAAATTCACCGGCGAAGTGTCTGAACGTCAGAGGGCTGTCGTGAAGCCCGCGCCGAAAGGCGCGTCGGGTGGCAAGGATAAGCAAAAGCCTATCAGGAGCCGCGCATGGCAGCAGGAACAGAGGACTGGCCTGAAATCTGGCCAACGCCTTCTTCGAGAGGTGCTGGCTGAACTCAAACCGCATATAGACCCCAAAATGAAATGGGGAGACCTCCACAAGATGCTTGCCGAAAACGGTGTCGAATCGTCGTTACGCGAACATGGCCAACGACAAGGCTTGAGCTATAGTTTGGGGGAACATTGGGAGAAGGCAGGCGATTTAGACCCGGCGTGGTCTCTGGAATCCCTGGAAAAATTACTCGGCAAGCCGTACCGAAAACCCCGCGAAAAAGTCCACACTCTGGCGGAAGCCGTCAGAAAGGAGTTTCCAATGGAACCGACGGTCGAGGCCGTGGCCAAGACCCCGTTTAGCAAGGAACAGGTGTCCGCGCTCCGGGCAATCCCGCCCGCCGAGGTCAGGGAACGGCTTGGCGTCCGCCCGACGGCCAACCCCAAGGTAAAAAACGGCCTGGACGTGGTCATTCACGAGATGAAGCGGCCCTATGCCGAGGCCGTGAAGACGCTTGCGGACGCTTTCCCCGAGATTCTGTCCGGCGAAGGCCTGATCATCGCTGTCCCCGAAGAATCGTTCCATGCCCGCTTTGAAAAATCTTGCCTTCCCAAGTCCTTGGAGCGCGCCGCCAGAGAGATAATGCGGGAAATCGATGCCTTTGGCTGCGAGCGGTTCCATGTTTTTACCGGCGGCGATGCCCCAGGGGCCAGGTCTTCCAGCAAAAAGGAATATCCTGAAGGTATGACCCAGGCCGATCTTTGGGAAAAATTGCCTTATTATGCCAGGCTAAATACGGACAAAGGCGCCCACCTCTACCTCGCGCCTGTCCACGGTCAGGGCCGAATCTCCATCCCCGTGGATGATGTCCAGGACGCGCTGCTGAAAAAATTCCGGCCATCTTTGCTGTTAGGCACCAGTTGGACTGGTCGCCAAGGCCACTACGTCATCGAAAGAAAATATGAAGACTCCTTTTACAACTGGCTCGCGAAGTCGCTGAACACGAAGTACGGCGATCCGAAGGTCACGACCTTTAACCACGACACGCGGCTCGCGGGCTTCACCAATCGGAAGGGAAAATACCGCCTTGACGACGGAAAGTATCCGTTCGTCAAGGTTCTCAAAAGCACCCCGGTGAGATGCGTCGAGTTCGAGCGCTACGTGGACGAGCAGCACAAGGTTTGGCTTCTGGAACAGCGGGAAAAGCCCGCGCCTGCTTCGGCGCTGACAGAGGATGCCGCCGAGATTGTGCGTGTGCGCGCCGAAATTTGGAACTTGGGAATCGAGCGCCAGAGCCGAATCCTCGAATCCGTGGGCCATCTGGACTTCGACCACAGCAAGGCGGACTGGATGGTTTCCAAGGATCTTGTCCGGGCGGGCGCTTCGGTGGACGAGATTTATAGTTTTCAACACGAGCACATGCTCCAGAAGCACGACAGCCAAAAGGCAAAGGATCGGCAGGCTCGGCGGCTAGCCGTCCGGGCAATGGAGTCCGTCGTGACCGAGCGCGCGGAACGGGCCGGGCAGGCCGAGGTCGGCCCCGTAGCCGTGGATCCGCCAAGCGCTTGGGAGCGGCGGGAGCGAGCGATAAAGGCGGCGGCGGCAATCCCGGAAACGATGGCGGCGACGGCGGCAGCGGGCGCGGCGCAGCAGGAGGCGGCGCTGGAGATGGCGTCGCGGCAGCGGACCGCGCGGCTCGGGCCCGTGCAGCCAGCGCGGCAACAACATAAAACATTTCGGTCGGCCCCAATCCGGCCCGTGTCCACCACCAGGATGCCGCAGCCGCCAGCGCCAGATCCCGTCCTATTTTCACCGCCAGCGGTCGAGATCGAGACCGCGCCTATCCCCAAACTCTAATCACAAGGGATATGACCCATGGAATTTTCTGAAAAGAATACGCTTCTTTTGAGGTACAAGGACGCATTGGCCACCATATTGACCATAGCGTCCGGCATTGTCGCCCAGACGGATACGACGCTGGCGGGAGCGATTCGCGAAATCGCCGCCGCCCAGACAGTAGCCTCGGATCGGCTTCTCCAAATTATGGCCGCGCCGGGCCGCGCCGCAGCTCCACAGCGTGACATGAACGGAATGTTGAAGGGAGACAGCCCCGCGATCCCCCCGTTTAATTTTGAGCATAAGATACGCATCCCGGCGCGTATCGCCTCGACGGATCCAATAGATTCGGCCATAGACGTCCTGGAAAACGTGCGGGACATGGAGCGGGCGTTGTCTTTGGACGATCAGGAGGGCGTGGATTTCACCGGAGGCATGCCGGAGCCTGTCCGAAATTTTCACCATGTCCTGCGTGGATCGGCCGCCGCCGTCTGGCTTCTGGAAAGAATTCTTCTCCAACTGGGAGCGGAACCTCGTGTTCTCGAGAACCAGCCACAGATAACGTATTACTGCACCAGGTGTCTTGCGTGGGCGGATGAACGGGAGGACTGCGCGTGCGGGGCGAAAAAGAATTATCTGCGCCGGTGCTATAGCGTCCCCTAACTTCCGGGGCGCGGAGCGCCTTTTGCGGGCGCAGCCCCCCTTAACATCAGGGCAGGTGCCCAGATAGCACCAAGCCTCTTCGCTCCATTCAGTCAATCACCCTATCGGCAAGCCGAGGCGCGTTCAGGCTTGGAATTAAGTTGAGCCTGGCTTTGCAGGTATTCGGCCATGAACTCGTGCGGATTCACACCAAGCGCGGTACAGAGGAGATGGAAGGTGTTGATCGTGGGAATTTTTTGCCCATGCTCGAGGAAGCGGATGTACGAGGAAACGCTACCGATGCGCGCGGCAAGCGCCTCCTGGGTCAACCGGGCCCGGTTTCGATAGAGACGTAAGGTCTGGCCGAAGGCTTTGCCAAGGTTAGGATATTCATCCATCTATTCCAAATAGCATGCGGGGCTTGACTTCGCATGGTTCAGCTTCTATGGTAGCTATACTTCTTGGAGCTGGAGAGACCCGAAGCACTCCCAGCGAGGCGGAACGAGCCATCCTAATGGCAAGGAGAAAAACGATGCTATTTGAAAAAGCAAGAGATGTTGCATTGGTTATTATGCTGATAATTGTATGCATATTTTTCGCATTTGTATTCTTTATCAAATAAATCCTAACAGCATGCGTCTGTATTTTTTGAAGTTAGCGCAGCTCAGAACACCCATGGCATGGTGAAATAAACATCCTAACTACAGGGAGAAAGACAGATGGTCGAGAAGAACATGGACGCCAGAGCGGCCGGGTTCCTCAAGAAGCATTGGTTGAAGGTGATCATCGGGGTGGTTCTGCTGGTGGCGGTGGTGTGGGGAGTCGGAAGCGCAGTATCCAATCAATACAATGAACATTTCATTGATCAACAAAACGCCAAGCTGGCACAACACAGCATAATCAAATAATCCAAGGCCCGGCCCCGCCGGGCCTTTCTTGGCGGTCTCCTCGGCCATTGATTTTGTATAGCATGGCCTCTATAGTAACATCTTCCGGCAGGGCGGAACGAAACATCCCAACGGCAAGGAGAAACCCGGCATGAGTCAGCACATCTTCCGAAAAGGCACAGGATTGGCGCTCGTCTTTGTGACGCTGTGTCTCTTTGCGTGTACAGACGCCCAGATACGGCAGTTTGTGTACGGGCCGCAAGGCAACGCCGCACAGGCGTCCGCTAAAAATGCGGATGGTCTCTTCCATGGGGAGGCGACTGTTGTGGTGAAGCGGATGGAAAATGTATATTTGGGAGAGGATGTTCTTGAGATACAAGAAGTATCTCAAAACAGTCATGCTCCTGTATTTATGAATGGAAGTGCGTTTGTTTTTTCTAGTGATGAACTAGGAGAGGAAGGTGACAAGCTTGCTACTAAGCTAAAATTTTATGATCTACTCAAAAGATCAATGAAAACAGGTGAACCAATACATGTAATGTTGGACGAAGTGCTTAACAATGATGATGTCCTGCGTACAAGTGGATACAGATCGAAAACACTATACTGGATAAGCCCTGTTTCTGTAAAGAAATAGTGCATTCCTTTATGGATCGCCTTACCTCACCTCAAGTCATGGAGCGCACCGCAATGAAAAAGACTTTCCTCATACAGGCTTTGCTACTGTTCTTGGCGTCCAGCGCGGCCCCCGCCGTAACATTTGCTGCCCAGGATAGCCTTCCGCAGGAGAGCGACGGCACCCTGGTGAAGGTGCTTTCTATTGCCGCCGTCGGCAAGGGCGTTCATAGCGTAACCGTCCAAGAGCTGCCCCTGCACATGGGCGCGACATACTTGTTCCCCGAGGGGAAAGGGACTGTCTTCCTGATCGGCGGCGATCCCGAAATGGTGAAAGAATGTCTTAAATCCAAGAAGACAGGAACGCGGCTCTTGCTGCGGGTTGTCCAGGTGAACAACGCCATGGGCCTTTCCGTTGCCGGGAAGAAGCCGGCGGAAATATATAAAGCCGTGGTGGCGACGACAGAGTTTGATTAGCACAAAGAGTGCTGAAGTCCTCCTTTTCTGCGCGACGCAGTGTCTGTGATGGAGCTGACCTGTGGAGTCGCCCTTCAAAAACCACTCCACTTATTGCCGTCAATGGCGTGGAAAATCTGGATGCTTTGAGTAGGTTTTTTCAATCGAATGGTGCCCAATAATAGGGGGATACTATGCCGAAATGGATAACAACAGCGTCATATAGCGTTGGTTACGGATGGGATTACGGGAAAAAAAATGCGTTTTGGGGTGGAACAAAGGATAACTATAGCCACCTAACAACTCCAGAAGAAAGATTGCAAGATAGACTCAATGGACTGATCACTTGGCTGAATAAAAGTCAGTACACGATTAAGGCGGTCATCCCGAAAACAGATAGTATTGGCTACTACGAGGCCAAATCATCGCAAACGGCTGGATGGGGTTACGGTTACGGCCTTTCAATTATTACCGGGTTCGTGGTTCTTGCTCAGCGGGAACAGGAAGTTTCCCAAGAAGAATATACGCGGCTTAGCAGGATACATTACCTGGAAGGGACTCTGCCGAATTTGCGGGAAAAAATCGAAGAATTGCAGACCGCCATTGCAACCGATACCCAAAGGGATATGACCATCACGGAAAAGAAAAAGTTGATTGGCGGTTGCAAATATCTCGTCGATAAGAATGGCATGTGGCAAGAATTTGACTCTCGTGATGCGGCGGATGTTTATGTACGGAATGAACAGGCGGCTTTTGCCGCCCGAAAAGCCGAATTGGACGCCGCTCGCACCAACCTGGAACGGACGGAAAAGGAACTGCAGGCGTTGCGAGGCGGATGACGTTGTGGAGTGCAGTTTGGATTTGCTTAGCAGTACCTTTTTTAAGAAAAATTTTCTGCCTAATTCCATAGCGGCGCTGTATATATTCTACCAGAAGGAAGTTGAATACTATCAACACAGAAATAATCAGTAAAAGGAGGTCATTATGATAAGGCAATTTATGCACGTTACTTTTCCAAAAATTCTTGATCTGTTGTTTGTAATAAGCATTATCACCGTGTTCATAACTGCGCTAAGCACTGCGATTACCGCTGCATCATATGCGTACAAAAGCGGATTCTTGGTTTTTTTTAGCGTATTCGTCCCAGGTATAGTCGGCGTCATCGTCGCATTCGGTACAATATACGTCCTTCTTGATATCCGGGACAATTTACAAAAGAAAAACCAATAAGGAGATCAGACGCCGAAGACGGACATGGGTTTCGAGAATTTTAGACGCCGGAGGCCCGGGCGGAGCCCGGGTTGGGGGGCTTTTAGCTCTTTTGCCCTTTTGACGCCCCCCCCTGGGTGGAATCCCTGGCATGGTTCCTGGACCTTGGTTGGCGGCGCTTCACCGCCCCCGTCAGTTCCTTGGAACCATGAAAGCGCGCTCGACCGTCTCCACTCGAGCATCCCGCGCTTGTTCGCGTCCGCGGACAAGCGCGGGATGCGCAGGCCGTTTATCCATCCCCGCCATGTTCGGATCGCCGGAGATGGATCCGCCTCCGCCACGGCCAAGCTCATGCTGGCAGCCTGACCCGGTGCGGCCGAGCGCCTTCGGAAGAGCCGATCGCGGATTCCGCTCCCCATTTCCGGGCTCTCCAAGCATCCGCCGCTTTCAGTCGTCGGAGTGGTCAATGGGCTTGAAGAAGCAAGATCGCGCTCGGCATGAGAGAAATCGGGGCATCACCAAAAAAGTGCTTGACAAAATTTTGGGGCGTATGATTTTTCGAACATGAGCATGAGGTTCAACTGATTTCACAACTGATTTCACAACTGATTTCAGCGGAACGTAGCCATGTTTAAGGAATTTCTCATCGCGTGAAGAGAGGCCGCCGACAATTTGCCGGTGGCGTTTTTGTTTTTATGTATCACGCAAAAAGATCAAAAAGAAGGAGGGCATATGAATTTGGTTTCCTCGATAAAGGACGCTTTGTACGTCTTGCGGTCTGACGATTACAAAATCGTAAGCCCTGAGGAGTTGCAAAAACGAAGAGAGGAAAGTGCTCACAGTATCTGCGCGGAAATTGCCGACGGAAGTATTTCGTTAACACGAGGATCTTTTATCACGCCTCAAGAGCAAGAAAGGGCCCGTAAAGAAGCCCTCTCCTATAAGTTTTAGATCTCCTCCACATTCTGATTGTTTTGTATAAATTAGCTATACTATGGAGGTAGCTATGGCGTTTTGTTCTTTTGATGATGAGGTACAACGCGCATTTCAAGAATGTTCTACTCTATATTGTGAAGCAGAGAAAGCTATCAAATCTACAGAAATTAAGACTCTCCAAGGGCTCAGTATTCCAGCTGTAAATCAATTACGCTATGCAGGTCAGCATATAACGAGAATCTCTTCATTGTCAGACAAGAAAGCCATATTGCAAGAGATAGAATCAGCAAAGAGTCACTCCAAACGTGCAATATATGAGGCATACGATGCAGCCTTTCTTCACTATTTCAAGGAATTTAGAATGTTTAACGAGGAATTCAAAGCCATACCAATAATCCCTAGTTATCCAGGGTACATAGAAGATAAGGCCAATCTACGCAGGCTAATGGATGACATTGCTACAGAAAATAGAGAAAATGGAGAAAAGTATGTCGAGCAAAAGGAGCGACAGCTTGCTGTCGTAAAAGATATTGCCAATAAATGTAACGATGCCCGAGAAGAACTTAACAAGCAAAAATTTGCAGAGCGGACAAATGCAAAAAGATTTCTCATAACCCTCATAATGGGTGGCGGGAGTTTGCTAATAGCTATCGCAGCCTTGGTGGTAGCTATCGCAGCTTGGCAAGGGTGGGGCATAGCACGTTAGTGGCGGTAACATCTCGCACGACCAGGGAGGGACACGTCCGAATAATGCCTCTCCGCCTGATTAGGAGCCTTCGCCTTCGGATCTGTCCGTTACGGCTTCTTTGGCCTATGACGGGCGGGGGGCGACGTTCAATGAAAGATTTGACCAGAACGTGAACCCTGACTGCCCTTGTGCGACCTGGGTACCTTCGGAAGAGCCGGGAGCGGATTCCGCTCCACATTTCCGGGCTCGATGGCGGCAAGCCGTCACTCGCCTCGGAAATCATGAACCACGACGCGCCCCATCCTGCCAGACGGACCAGGGACGCCATGAAATCGGCGCTTGCCTTTCAAACCGTCAGGCGGTAGAGAGATCGCCCAGTTGGGAAGTTGCCCCTGAAAATCGGATAGCCCCCTTTTTTAGGGGCATCTTTAGGGGCATTTTGATTTGATGAGATTTATATTTTGGTGTCTGTGCATGGGCTCCGAAGCTCAGTTAGAAGGATGCACGGCCACCATATGCGTCCCCATCGTCTAGTGGCCTAGGACGGCGGCCTCTCACGCCGCTAACACCGGTTCAAACCCGGTTGGGGACGCCAAACATTTCACAGGGTTATACGCAGTTTTCGTTATTGAATCCTTTTGTGTACAACGCCTTGTGTACATAATGCCTCGGGAGACCCACTCTCCCGGGGCATTTCCTTTTCCATGAGGCCGCTCACGGCCTGGCCTATGACGCTCTTGCCCAGCGCCTCGATGATCGCTCCCTGATCCGCGTACAGGCCCGCGCTGCGCACGTATGTGTCCGTGGTGGTCGCGCGCGCGTGTCCCATGAGGATCTGCGCGGCACTTAACCCGCCCGCGACAAACGTGATCGCGGCGCTCTTGTGCCGGATCGCGTGAAAGCCGAACGGCTTCACATTGGCCTGTTCGCAGAGCATATCCATGAAGTGCTGGCGGCTGTGGTAGGGTTCGCCCATGTGCGCGTCGTTATCCGTGCGCATGAACACGTTATCGGCCTCGCAGGGCCTGGCCGTATGCCACCAGGTGAGCGCCCGGGCCAGTTCGGGATGCAGGCCCAGCCAGCGTTCACGCTGCCGGCCGTTGCCGCCCTTGTGGTCGGCCAGCCGGATCCGTCCGCCCGGCAGATCCACGTCCTCCCAGGAGAGCCGGAACACTTCGCCCCGGCGGGCGCCCGTAAAGTACATGGTGAGCAAAAACACCAGATCCTGCCCCTTGGCCACCTGAAGGACTTTGATGACGTCCTCTTCCGGCGGCACGTAGCGGGGCGTGCGCGTGGCCGGAAACGGGCGGATGCGCTCAATGACGGCCGCGCTCTGCGGGAATCCGTCAACGAAGCCCATGCCCCAGTTCCAGGCCGCCAACAGGTTTTTGCGATAGACGTTGGCGCGGTTCGGGCCTTTTTCGTCCGCAACGGCGGCCAGGAACTGATAGGCGCGCCCTTGCGTGACGTCCTCCAGCCCGTTGATCTGTGCCGATTTGCAAAACGCGAAAAACGCCTTCATGACTGTTCCCTTCTCCACCAACGTCTTCTGCCCCATGGTGCGCTCCACATGCCGCAGATACGCCTCACCCCACGCCAAGAGCCTTTCGGAGTCCGAAGGGGTCTTGGGCAGGTTCTCCCGCGCCGCTTTTTTGGTCTGTTCCTCCCACTCCTTTGCGGCCCTCCACTCCGGACCGCCCTTTTTGCCGGGCGCGAACAGCTTGCAGGCCACCTGCTTGCCGTCCACAATCGCCCGCGCCCACCAGCCGTTGCCTCTGTCTCTGCGTAAACTCGGCATCGCTGAAAGCCTCCATCACAGCGCCCCAGCGAAACCTCCAGCGGTTCCCGATTTGCCTGCCGCCAAGAGTGGCAGCTATCGGTCTTACGGTCCGCGGGTCAAGTCGAAGCTCGGCGGCCACTTCGGAGAGGTTGAGGATATCGTCGGGATGGCGCGTCATACGCCCCCCAATAAGGCCAGAAGCGGTGCGGGCGCGTCATTTTTGACCACTGGACGGCCTTCCACGCGCCTCGCCGCCATGGCGCAATAGTCGGGGTTGAGTTCAATCCCGATCCATTTGCGGCGGTACAGAGCGGCCACTTCGCCCACGGTGCCGGAGCCGAAAAACGGGTCGAGGACCGTTGCGCCCATGAATCTACCCGCCAGGATGCAGGGAGCTACCAGGTCGGGCGGAAATGTGGCGAAGTGAGCGCCGGGGAATCCTTTGGTGGGCACTGTCCAGACAGAGCGGCGGTTGCGGACCCATGGGGACCACACTATGACGCCGCCTGCTTGCCCGCCCCCGCGCGTATCCACTTCGCGGCGCGGGTGGAACTTCGTGGCCACCTTGTCCCGGTCCGTCCGTTTTTGCGGCTTCTGCCCTGGGATGGCGTAGTCTTTGGTGTCCCAGCGGTTGCGCTGCGCATGGGGATCGCCGGACGCGGGTTCCTTGATCGCCTCGGAATCATAGTAATACCGCTCGGATTTGCTCAAGAGGAAGAGGTATTCGTGCGACCGCGTAGGGCGGTCTTTAACGCTCTCCGGCATGGGATTGGGCTTTGCCCAGATGATGTCACTGCGGAGATACCAGCCATTAGCACGGAGAGCGAAGGCGAGCATCCATGGAATACCTACCAGGTCTTTGGGCTTAATTCCGTTCAGGCTTCGACTGGCCGCTGGGCGATAGCCTGCCAGGTTATCCCATGCGGGTGTTGGGAGACTCCCCGTTACGATAGGTCGTTGTTTACCGTATCCTCGGTTCTGCCCTCCGTAATTTCCCCATGACCCGGCGTAGGAATCACCGATATTAAGCCACAGCGTCCCATCCGCGCGCAGCACCCGCTTTACTTCGTCAAAAACGGCCACCAAGTGGGTTACATATTCCTCCGGCGTCGCCTCCATCCCGATCTGCCCGGCCACGCCGTAATCACGCAACCCCCAATACGGCGGAGACGTGACGCAACACTGCACGGAGGCCTCCGGCAGGGTTCGGAGCACGCTTAAGGCGTCGCCCTGGTAGAGATCGCCATGCTCGAAGCGCTGACAGGGTGTCATGCGGTCGCCTTTTTCCCCGATACCCACAACCGCAGCAGCGCCCGATCTATCCGCTTGCCGATCCAGTGCAGGCACGGTCTGGCTATGCTGTTCCCGATGGCTTTGTAGCGGGCGCTGTCGGATGCGCCGGGGATGGCCGTGTAGTCGTCAGGGAAGCCTTGCAGGCGCTCCGTCTCGACGGGCATGAGCCGCCGCACCGTCGAACGCTGCAGGATATGCGCCTTGTCGCTTCCGCCCTGACTGGACCGCAGGGCCGTGGCCACCTCGCCGGAAAGCTCGGCAGTGCCGCCACCGTCGCGGCCGCGCAGGGAGACGCTTACAGCGTGTTGCGCGCCGCCTTGCAGGGTGAACATCGGTGCGCCTTCAGCGCCGATGCCTATGCCCGCGCGGGAATCATCCGTGCTTTTTCCCGTGCGCTTGCCCACTTCCTGGAGCGGCGTCACGACAAGATTCTGCCGTCCCGTGCCATCCTCGCTGGCGTCGTGGCCTTCGGCTCGGAGCGTGGTTGCGATCAGCGTTTCCGTCTCATGGTGCTGGCGCTTCATACCTCTAGCATTTAGGCAATGCGCTACAGGCGGGACTTCCGCCACATAAAATCCGCCCTGCGCTTTGTTGTCATCCGGTCCACCGCTGCCCAGTCGCCCGGTGAGCGCCTGGGTAATCAGTCTGTGGCCGGTCAAATCATCGTTGGATGCCCCCCCATTGCGTCCAAAGCGGGCGGTGAGGCTCCCGGAAATGTCGGGGATATAGTATCCGCTTGCGGCGGCTTCAGCATCCGTCCGGATCCTGAAACTTGCTTTCAAGGTTCCGGCGAGGTCGGGCAAGAAGTGGCCGCCTGCGGCTCCTTCGGGCCGTCCGCCGCTGCCCCCGCTGTAAGCGCAGCTCGTAAAGGCTCCGGCAACGTCCGTCTGCGCTTCTCTGCGCGGCGGAGTATCCCGGCGCATGCCACCGCGCTCAAAAAGTATTTCTCGGGGATCGGCTCCGTCACAAGGACATCCGACAACGAACACACGGCGGCGGCGTTGGGCCAGGCCGAAGTATTGGGCGTCAAGCACCCGCCACGCGACTGTCCGGCCGGGTCCATCAACCCAACCAGCATCCGGCCAGCGCGGTACATGGTGGCCACGGCCTGCGGACCAACGCCAAAATTGGCCACTCTTTCCCAGTGGCGGCCTGGGGCCGGGTTCAGCCGGAAAATCGCATCCCGCCAGGGCGGACAAGAACCGTCCAAAAGCGTTTCTCGTGTCGGAGAGCACTCCGGGCACATTCTCCCACACAGCGGCATCAGGATTGCACTCATTCGCTATCCTCACATATTCGAGCGCCAGGTTGCCCCGGTCGCCTTTGAGCCCGGCCCGGCGTCCGGCCACGGAAAAGTCCTGACACGGCGTGCCGCCCATAAGCACGTTGACGCCCTCAAAACGGCGGGCGTCGATGGAGCGGATATCGCCCAGATTCGGCGGGCAATCCGCCTTGCGGGGCGGGAGCTTGGCGTTGGCCCGTGATTGCGCCTCTAGGCGCTTGGCCTCTTTGGGCGTTTTGGCGCACAAGGGGCTCGGCATAATCTCCGGCGCGCCGCAGCCGTAGTGGTGATTCAGCACCGCGCACGGGAACGGCTCTATCTCGGCGTATCCCACGCACCGCCACCCGAGCGATCCCCAGGCGACGGAATCGGCGGCAATGCCGGAGGCGAGGGAGAGGTAGGTCAGCACGGCTAGGCCTCGCTCCTGACTAGATGCGGTTGGCAAACGCGCATACTGACGCCGCGCTTGGTCTGGTGAACCTCTACCTCAACTTCCGCACCGTTTCGGCAGACGCATGTGAATGTTACCGCAGACGCCCAGGATGGCTGTCCAATGCGGACAAAATGCGCGAAAGCCGCTTGGAGGGCCTCCCAGACAGCGGGCGAATCGTCGAGCCCGCTGATAATTACGCGCGACATGCGGCCTCCACGCGCTTGAACTCAATGCGCCACACGAACGGATTGTCCGCCCAGCGGAAGCCTGGCTTGGCGAGGGAGTTCCAAAGTCTGACAAATGCGTCTCTCGCATCAGGCCGTGGGTTTGCACATCCGTAAGGCTCATTTTCCCCGCAAGCTAGGCATCCACCGTCAATGATGCCTTCCGCTCTGCAATCCGCCTCGCTGATCTCTTGTAACCGCTCTATGCGGACATCGGTGATCTCCAACAGGATGCGGGAATACTTGCGCGGCATGTGGATACTAGGCGTCCACTTGATTCCGACCGCGCGCTCATCCGCGTTTATGCGCCCATCACGATCAGCCGCGTAGCATACGGGTGTCTGGGGTGTATGATTGCATGTGCAGTAGTCTCCTCCACATCCGCAATCGTAGTCGACATCATGCCACGGACGGAATGTCTCACGTACCCACAGTCTGTCGCCAGAGAGATAGTACGCCCGCTCAACTTTTATGCCGGATTCGAGCGCGTACGCCGTCCAGCGTTTTACCACACGCCGCGTCTGCGTCTTGCGGCCGTCCAGGATGGCGCGGACCATCTCGCCGGAGAAGAGCATCGGGCGCTCTCTCACGCTTCCTCCTCCCTCCGAATGCGGCGGTCTATTTCGGCGGCGATGAGGGCTCCGGCCTTCACGAGGTCACGGATGGAGATCCGGTCCTGATCCTCGCGTTTTCTCCATTCAAAACTCCACGGTGGTGGGAAGAAGAAACGCGGGTCAATCGTGATACTGGCACTGACACCCGTTCCCATGTAAAGTTGTTTACATAGAGTTTCAGGCATCGCGTAGTAACAGGCCGCCCACGCAAGCTCGCCCTCGGTATGTTGCTCGTCATGGTCCGGCGTCCATCCTTCCTTTTCCACCTGTCGCTTGCGCTCCGCAGCGATCAGTTCAACGCCCGTTGACATCGGTCACTCCTGGGATTTCGGTCCAATCGAGGCCGTCGAGCAAACGGCCGGCGCGTTTTTTGCCGACCTTGTACATGCGGATGTCAGGAGTTTCGGCAAAGACATGGCGCTCTGCCTCAAAGCCATGAGGGATGTCGGCATCTGAATTGACCTTGTACCCGCCGTCACTCTGGAGGTAGGCGGGAGTCCATTCGCCCCAGCCCTTGAAGAAAAACGATACGCCATCATCGTCGCATTGATAGCGCAGGCTCCGCACCCATTCGGGGTGCAGGGGCCGTGCTCCGGGGCCTGTTTCGCCGCCGCAGATCACCCAATGGAGCAACGGCTCATAGTCAATAAAGCCGCTGGCATCGTCCCCTTGGTAGGTCTGCTCTTCGGCTAGGAGATAACGGACCAGGTTCACCGGCCCCAGCATGGGCTCCACGCTCACAAAGCGCTTTGCGGCCGGGGTGTCGAGTAGGATCGGGATCTTGGCGTCCGCCTCGACCTGGTTGCAGACGGTCACACCCAGCCAGACGTTAGGGAGCGGCCAGAGGAACTCGTGCCGCATCATTGGGTGTTTTTCGTGCCCTGGCAGTGGGATGGTCTGCCCTTCGGCATACCCGGAGAACATCTCATCCCCATCTTCGAGATGAAGCCACCCGTCCCCGGCTTCGCCCCATCGGCGCAACATCGCTTCCGGGCCGGGCGCAAAGTATTCGCGCATCCGGTCAGCCCGTTTGGTGAGCAAGAGGTAGGAATGCCCGTGCCCATTGGATATGATGGCGTCAAACAAGATCGAGGCGAAAATCGTATCAAGGCGCTCTTCGCCGACATTAGGATGGAAAAGGTCGGTCATGCTGCCGACGAACACGCGCTTGGATTTTCCCGGCACACGATGGGGCATATTTCGGGCACCCCAGTGGAGGGCGTTATTGATCTTCCCCGTCCATCCGTTGGCGTCCACCACTCTGGCATAGTAATCTTCCGTCAGGGGATTCTTCGCCAGCCGCGCCGCAATGCGCTCCGCATAGCAGTGATCGCACCCCGGCGAACACTTGGAGCAACCCACAACAGGATTGATGGTCATGTCCGCCCATTCGATCTTGGTTTTGCTCATGCCTTGTCCCTCAACGCTTCCCGGCTTTTTTGTGGCAAATCTGGCACAAAGTATTTCTGGACATGCCTTGGCCGCTGTGGCCTTTTACCGGCATGGAAAAATCACACCTCACGCGGCGGCGAAGGCAGGGGCGGTTGTCGGTTTTGAACTCGGTTTCATGCACATCATCGCGTCTCTTAGAGCGCTTTGCGTGGATACCGCTGAACGCGACCCGGAGCTTGCGCGAAATTGCGCCGCCCTTGCGGACAACTTTGAAAAGCTGATGAAGGAAGCGAGCGCGGACATCGTGGGACACCTCAACTTCAACGTGAGCTTTGATGACGGCGAATGGAGCGTGGACGTCATGCAGTAGCCCCTTCTGTTTTGTTGGGGGCGGCGCATCCTTTCGCCGCCCCCGTCGCCTCTGCCAGCCGGGGAGTATCTGCGAGTGCTGTCATTTCCTGTCCTATCCCCTTCCCCGGCGCCGGTTTACCGGCCTTTAATTGTATCGACAGAGCCTGCCAGAAGCTGTCCCACCGCCGCCCCAGCTCGGCAAAGATCACCTGCGTGGGGACCGCCTTCAGGGAGCGGGTAATCCGCTGCGGCCCGTCTCCGGTTTTGATCCATTTCGGGCTCACGCCGTACCGCTCCACCAGAGTCACCAGCCAGCCGGAGGGGATGTTTTCGCGGCGTTTGGCGTCGAACACGGTCGACTGCTTGACCCCAAGCGCTTTGGCCAGGGCGGTCTGCGACGCGGCGCCAGTGACGTCCAGGATGCGCTGATACGCCGCGGCGAAGTCGTATTCGCTCATGACGCTCGCTGTTCCAGCTTTTGCGCCAGATCGTTCACACGGCGGCACACATTGGCCAAGTCCGTTCCCGAATGGCTGTCCAGGTATTCAAAAAGGGCGGTCAGAAAGTCCGCCTGAGCCTCCAAAATCACCTCTTCGGCAAGAGAACCGCCGGAACCAGGCCCTCCATGAGCGAGATAATTCACCAGGTGATCCAAGGCTGTTTCCATGGCCACGAACGCATCATGGGACAGCGGCGGCGCGGGCGTCTGCACCTCATAAACGATGTACTGTAGCGCCTTGCGCAAATCTCCCTGAGCATCCCCCTTGTACGGGGCGCGCAGCACGTATTTGACCGCATTGCCCAGGCAGAATCCGAGGTGGCGCGTGATGGCGATGGGCTGCACGGGATAGACCATGTAGTGGTCCGGCGAGGTGACGGGATCGTGCGTCATGATGCGGACTCCTGCCCGTATTCCTCGTTGATGAGCCGGGCGAGCGTCACGATGCAGTCCACCGCCTCGACATGAGCATCCTCGACGCGGCCGACCAGAACCTTGGACTTGAACTCCAGAAACTCGGATTCCTCCGCACGGCAGGCGTCCGCAAAATCTGTGGCGAATCGAGAATGTGACATGCGCGCCGTCAGGATGGCGCGGCCGATGTGGGCCAGGAGCGCGGCGTCCGTGTCGGTGATCCTGGTGAGAAAGGCTACGTCAGCCTTGACTTGGTCCGGCGAGAGGGAGGCGGCCTTGACGTAGGCAAACGGGGCTTGTCCGCTCATATCGCCTCCAGTTCGTCGGCCCAACAGGTGAGAATCAAGCCGGACGAAAATTCGATGACAAAACGCAACCCGTCACGGTCCACAATTTCCGCCGCGAAATAGCCCCGGTAGCCAGGGATGTAGCGGACGTGGTCGCCTGTTTTGAACTCAGCGGACATGGAGGCCTCCTTTAGGCTGCGGTGGCTGTGGCTGCGGAGAGGGGCTTGGGGCCGGGTCTGAGGTCCCGGGGCTCCGGCAAGAGGTGCGAAGGCACTCCGTAGGCCTCCACGATGCGGCGATGGCGTTCCACAGGCATGGTGAGGTTTTTGAGGTGGCCAAGGAAAGTGGGGAGGGCCAGATCGGCCGCATCAGCCAACATTTTTAGCGTGTATTGCTTGTCTATGATCCACGCCTGCAGTTCTTGATTGCGGCGGTGAATTAGGCTAATTCCTGTCTGCGTATCCATCGCAAAGACTCCTTCTAGGCGTTTTTACGGTAATCAAGTCGTTGAAGCCTTGATAGGGTAACATAAGGGTAACTGTCAAGGTAAAATTACCTAGGAGGGTGAAAAATATTATGGAATTATATCAACGTATTAAACGAGTAGCCAACGAGATAGCCGGTTCAGAGACGAAGCTTGCCGAAAAAATCGGCATGGGGCAAAAAACTCTGAACTCGAAGATTCGGCTGAAAAAGAACGACGATCTCAAGGCCATTCTGGATAGAGTTTTAATGGCCTATCCAGAGATCAGCAGGGAATGGCTGTATTTTGACGAAGGCGAGATGTTGACTCCTGGCGGTTCGCCAACCGTGGCCAAGCCTTTCGTTACGGCTCTGACCAGAGAGGCCAAGGCTGCCCAGGAAGCGGACGCGCGGGTGCGGGAGCTGGAAGCGGAGGTAGTGCGGCTACAACGGGAGCTGCTGGACAGCAAAGACAAGATCATCGCGCTCTATGAGCAGCACCATGGCGGTGAGCAACGCGACACTTTTACTCCCGGTGCGGGCGGTGCCCCCATTGGCACCAGTGCTGCCCGTATGTCGCGGCCAGGAATTGACGGGGAGTGTGAGGGCGCATAATACGCGCCGAAAACGCATGAGGAAGTGAGAAAAACGCATGAAAGCACGCAAGATACTCATTTTCGTGGCTCTCGCCGCAGTGGCGTTTTTCGTGTTCGCCCTCCTCTTACCAGGCGACAAAAAGAACGCTCCGCCCGCCGCCCAGGAACAGGCGGCCACAAAGGCGACGCCCGAACCGGCCAAAGAGGCAGTCGCTACAGCGGAGACGCCGGGCCAACAGGCTGTCAAAGCGGAGTTGCGCGCCCTATACGTTGAATTTGAGGGCTTCTTTAAGACGAGAGCGTTCCAAAAAGAAGGCTGGGCCGAAACCCCGGAAAGCGAAAAGTGGACAGAGCGGCTGTCCACGCTGGGGGCCGGGGTACACTTCGATCCCAAAGAAGTGAATCCTGATGCCACAGAAGCCGTGCGCGAGGCTGCGGAGTATCTGCGTAGACTGCCATGGGAAATCAACGACAACGGCGGGCGCTTCGCCCCGTACATGGAAGACAACCTCAAAGCCGTAGTGGCTGCGATCAAAACCGGCCCGGATGACACCATCGGGGCGGATATGCTCCAACTGGCTGATAAACAGACAGCCAAGTTCAAGGAAATACCCGCTCTCAGTGATCCAAAGGCAGAACTGCGTGCCTTGTACCTCGATTTTGAGGGGTTCCTGAAGACAAAAACGATCCAAGATAAAAATTGGCTTTCCAGCGAGGAATGCACAGCTTGGTCCTACCGCCTGGGGAGGCTGCAAAAGGCAATGGAAGACGCCAATGCCCCGAAAGCCACGCGCCAGATCGTGACCGATCTTGGCAGTCTGGTTGCCAGGCTCGGTGGCAAAGAGCGTTTCGACGAAATGTCCAAAAACGACCTCAAGAGTATTTTGGACAGGATCAGAACCGGCCCGGATGACCCCATAGGGGCGGGCACGCTACAATTGGCCATCCAACAGGTGGCGGCGGACAACTCGCCATTCGATGTGAAAAAAACCGTCGATGTTCAGCAAGAAATCCGGAAGTTTTTTGAGGAACTGCAAACACTGCGCAATGATAGAAATTTCCGTGAACAGGGCTTTGACTATGGGAAGGCCGCCCGATGGCTGGAGAGAGTGGAAGCCTGGCAGAAGCGCGTTGAGGATGACCCTGCCATCCCTCAGCAAGTACGATTGGCCTCGCCAAGCATAGTTCTCCTTGCTCATGAATGGGAGATGCACAGAGGAAATATGACAGATGAAGCCAGGGAATACTTCAAGGAGCTACAAGACGCCGTACAGTGGAAGCCAGATCCCCAACAATAGTCGTACCATGAAACGCGCCTTCCCACTCCTTCTTCTCGCCGCCATGCTGACCATGGCCCCGATGGCGAAGGCCGTCCAGATGGACGTGGGGTTCTCTCCCTTTGGAGAGAGCTTGGATCTGGTGCTGTCGGGCATTAACTCGGCCCAAGAATCCATCCTGGTGGCCGCATACGCCTTCACCAGCAAGCCCATCGCCCTCGCGTTGCTGAGTGCCCATAAGCGCGGGGTCAAGGTGCGGGTGGTGGCGGACATGAGAGCCAACAACCGCCGCTATACCGCCGTGACCTTCCTGGCCAACCAGGGCGTGCCCGTGCGCCTGAATAATCACTACGCGATCCTGCATGACAAATTCATGGTGATCGACGGGAAGGATGTGGAGACCGGGAGCTTCAACTACTCGGCGGCGGCTGTCACCAAAAACGCCGAAAACGTCCTCATGCTGCGGGACGTGCCGGAACTGGCCGCGAAGTATGCGGCGGAATGGCAACGGCTCTGGGATGAAGGACAGGACGTGGAAAAACGCTATTAACAGCGTCAAACGTGGAGCCGTAATGGCGGCAACCCTTAGCGGCCCCTGCACATGCGGGGGCCATTTTTTTTCAAAAAACCTGAAAAAAGCTATTGACAATATAAACGCTAGCGTTTATTTATTAATCAACGAGAGCGGGAACGGCCTACGGAGAGGCGGCGGATAAGGTTGAAAACACCCCACAGCCAGAAAACCCAAACAAGCTCTCGATAGGTGGTGAGAGCCTATGAGACTCGCCACATGGAACAGGCTGCGCCGTTATCTGACGGCACAGCCCGCGGCCAGGCAGGAAACGCGGATTCTTCGGACTCTGCGCGGATTCCAGGCCGCAAAACGCAGAGCCGCCAAGCGCTAGTGACGCCTGACGGCCCTTAAACCTCAACCCGGCTAGGCCGAGCGGTGCAAGCGGAGCCTAGCCGGCTCTTAAAAAAAGTCAATAGGAGGCGGAAATGCACATCATCCTCAAAACCACGTTCCACGGCGACAACGTGGCCGTCACGCTGGGAGATCCGCGCGCTACTCCGGGCGTCACGGAGTCCGGCGCGCACCTATGTAAGATCTTGGACGTCCCGGAGGGCATCACCGCAACGGATGTCCTGACGCTGTACCGGAAAACGTCGTTCTGGCCAGAGCGGTTCCTGGTCCGCCACGGCGAGCTTGGCGACGGGAAAATCGTCAAGGGCCGCTCTCTGACGGCCAAAGAGGCCGCGGGGGAGCTGGGAGTAGAGACTACCACCATCCGCCAGTTGGCGATCAAGGGATCTCTCCCCGGCGTCAAGCGCGGGCGGGACTGGTCGTTCGCCTCCGGCGACGTGGATTTGTACGCCAAAACCCGCCGGACAGGGCGGCCGCCCAAAACCGAAAAGAGCGTGCCGGACCAATAGCCCGGCACGCTCTCTTTGAGGGCTGCTTCTCCATTCACACCGGCTCACGCCGGCGCTAAGGCGGCTTCGGTTCATGTTCCCGCTTTCTTTTCGGCTTGGGCCGCAGTTCCGGCGGAAGCTGATTGCCGATTTTTTCGCTCCAGTAGCTGATCGCGCAGTGGTCGGGGTCGCGGAAAATAACCCGCGCGCCCCAATCCACCAGTTTGCGCGGCCAGGCCCGAACGCCGTCCTGTTCCCATCGCCAGCAATGCGAGGAAAGGGTCTCGTCCGCCCAGGCCAGCTCACGCAGGATAAAGCACAGAGCCACGTTGCCGAGCTGGTCCAGGGCGATGAGCAGTTGCTTGGTGTTGTGGCCTAGTAGCTCCCACATAAAACGCTCCTATTGCGCCCCAGGGAGTGCGTAGGCCACCCTGATGGCCAGAACGGCCGCCACATCGGCGGCGTCGTCCAGCTTGTCTTCCAGCGCCTGTTTTTGCCCAAGGACCGCGCCGGAGATGATCTCAAGTCCGGCTTTGTTCCGAAGCACCCGCACGGCCAGCTCCATGAGGTCGATGCCGCGCCCTGTCGCAATGCCGCGCAAAAGCGGCGCGGCGGCATCCGCATCGGCCTGCAAGGTTTGCGCCTCGCTCACCTGCTGGTCCCACGTGGAGCGCTCCATGGCGCTGTAGCTGGCGGCCAGGGGCAGAAGCGCGGCGTCGCAGGCGGCGATGATCTCCGCGAGCTTGGCCGCTCTGGCTTCTTTCAAGGTGGGCGGCGGGGGGGGCACGGTGATCGGCCTTCCTCCCGCATCCTCCTCCAGTAACATTCCCGACGACAGCGCCTTCATAAGCACCAAGTGTTCATCATCTGAAATTGGGATTGCTCCCTTTGGTGGTTGTTCAAGAGCGTCATTCAAAAATTTTTTTTCGTAGTAGAAATACATAAGCGTCTCCTAAAAACCGATTGCAATGTACTTAATGATAACCGCGTCATTTGCACCAGCCTCACCAGGCGATACTCCATTTGGGGCAACAAATGAGTTGAACGTAAACCCAGATACATTGAAATCGGCTATCGAAATAAGTCCTAAAGTGGGAACTGTCTTTCTATATGGACTACCTATTACTTGTAGTATGGAATTTGGAAAAGACACTGGAAACACCACTCGTGTTGGATTCGGGATGATATTCGACTGCCACCCCCATTGCAGAATGAGACCGCTAGGGAGAATTTGCCAACCGGATTCTGTTAACGACTTACCAAACCAAGACACAATACAGGCGGGCGTCGCGACTCTGTCCTTTGACGTGGTATCCGAATCAGCGGCAAAGGGGATCTGCGTTGCAGGGACAATGCCGTCAGCATCCAACGTGGCCAGCCCCAACGGCTTGCCGCGCGCGACCTCGAACGCGTCTATGCGTTTCTGCAGGGCCTTTTCGGCCTCTTCCCGGTCTCCCGCTTCAATTGACAGGGCGTCGGCAAGGTATTGACCACCCCTTTGCCGCGCAACGGCTTCGGCGGAAAGGCCTTCGCCCAGGGCGTCGTCGGCCTCCTGACGCGCTTTCGCCTCGGCTGTGCGTTCATCCTTGGCCTGCTTGAGCTGCGCGTCGATCTTGACGAGGTCCGACCTCAGCTTGGACAGGTCCTCGTCCAGGTAGGTTCCGGGCAGTTCCAGCCCGGCAAACTCGGTTATATCAGCCATTGGAGATCTCCTACTTTATGGCCATGAAACGGATTGTCCCCACGAAGGGCCGGGCCGCGCTGGTCCCGGTAAGCGTGAGCCGCGCCTTGACCAGATCGGCGTCCGCAAGCGCGCTCTCGAAGCGATATTCCACAATGCCGTTGCCCTGGGTCACGGCCCCGGTCTGCTCAAGGGACTGCCACGCGCCGCCGTCCACTTGTATTTCCGGCGTCACCGCCGCCCCGGAGGGGATGGAGGCGTCGTAAATAAGGACCGCCTTGTGCGCGTCAAAGGCCGGGATGGAACGGCTGTAGTATTCCGCGATCTCGCCTATCGTCCCGGACAGAAGCTGCGCTCCGGGCCAGAGCAACGGGGCCGCCCGGTTCGTGCCGACAAGCTTTGCCGTCACCTTTACCGGGCCGGTCACGGGCGTGGCCAACCTGGCGGGCTGGCCCTGCGCCACGGTAAGCGTGTTGCCGTCCGGCAGGGTCAGCGCGTACTCGACGCGGGTATCGGACGTGGGGGATTCGTCAACGGCCAAAATCACCAGGTCGGTCGCGCCGGAAACAGGCGTCTCGCCCATGTCGATCTGGCGCGTGGTTTCGGGGAAGCTCGCCTCCAAGAGGCGGAAGGCCATGTCCTTGTCCTGATGCGCCGTCCAGGTGGAGGCGTTGGAACTCGAAAGCAAGACGCCCACGGTGTAGGGCTGGGCGGACACCCACTTCTGCGCGATGTCGTCGAACTTGCCCATCTCCGCCACGGACAGGGCCGTGTCGGGATCGTTGCACAAAACGACTACAGCGTATTCCACGCCGGCCGAAAGCTGCACCAGCGCCGGGAACAGGGCGCGCGTATGCCCGCCGCCCGTGACCACGATGTCCTTGGGCGCAAGAACCGCCTCGGCCAGGATGACGCGCGTGGGCACGCCGTTTTGCACCTCGCGGATTTGCACCCGGACCTCGCCGGACTTGGCCGTGAAGTAGAGGTCCACGCCGCAGATCTGCGTTGTGGCGTCCAGAACGAACGTCTGGGCCAGGGGGTCGATGTGGGAATAGGTGACGGTGTTCACCTGGCGGAGCGTCTGGACCGTGAGCATGCCCTGGCCCACGAACACGGCGCTTCCTTCGGAGCCGCCGTCGCCGCCGTGGAAGGCGACGGTTTTCGCCCCGGCCGCGATCTTGGGCGGTATGGTGAAGCTGCCCGTGACAACGCCCGCCGCGTTGGCAGGCCCGGCTGTGAAGTCCGCCGCAACACCGTCGAACAGCACGCTTCGCAGTTCTTCGCCGGGGCCGAATCCCTCAACATGGAAGGCGATGCTTATCTGCCGCAGATACTCCAGGGCCGTTTTGGCCGAGGAAAGCGTCTGCGTGGAAGAGCGCTGGTCGCTCAAGAACACCTGCCCGTAGAGCGCGGTCCCCAAGGTCTCCGGCGCGTAGATGTACACGTCGAAGCGCTCCGTGACCGCGCTGGCCCACTGGGTTTCCACTTCGGTGAACTGGTCGATGGGCGGGGTGAGCGTGATCCGCGCGGGCAGAACGTCAAACGACATATACGGGTTGACCGCCATGGAGCCGGTGCGAAGCGTCTGGGCCAGCACGATGACGGGATTGTAGGCGAGCGTCGCTGGAGCGCCCAGAGGCGCGGCCAGGGCGCTTACCGTGGGCGCGATGGGGAGCGTCAGCCAGCCGCGGCTGACCGCCGCATCCTGGGCGATACCCTGGTCGCGCATGTCGTCGTTTAGGAGGGGATCGACAAATATCCCCGCCCGCGCGCCGCTCTCGCGGGTGGCGATGTCCGACTCCAGGCGCTGCCGGGCAACCTCCTGGAACAGGTCGGAGATCTGCCCGCTCATGGTCTCCAACGTGTCGAAGGTCACGACGTGGATGCCGTCGTTTAATACCTTGGGCGCATCGCGCCACGTCTGCAAAACGCTGGCCAGGGCCAGAACGCCGTCCGGCGCGGCGGGCTTTCTGGGGTTGTTCTCGGCGGCGACGCCCTGCTGCCACACGAAAACGCCATCCTGCGTGACGCACAGGCGGTCGTAGCGCTGCACGGCCTGGTAGTAGGAGAGGATGATGCTGGACCCCTCCACGGCCCCTTCCACGGTGAAGCCGTCGTAGTCCTGATCCACAGGCTTGACGGCGGCCATGTACGTGTAGGTGACGCTGTACGTGGAGCCGGGGGCCGGTTCGTTGCCGGGCAGGCTCCAGTCCACCTTGTCGCCGTTTTTCTTGTAATCCGCGCCTTGCCCGTAAACCGTGTCGCCCTGGCTGCACTCCAGGATGGCCACTGTGGAGGAATCCGGCAGGGCGTCGGCGACTCCGGCATAGGCCCCATGCACGATGGACACGCTTTTTTTGAGCGTGACCCGAAGCATCTCAACGGAGAAGATCGGCGCATGGGCCACGTCGATGCGCTGGCCGGCCGCGCCGTCCGCCGTATGGATCTCCGTGTCCACATAGCGCAGATCAGGAGCCGCGCCGTAAGCCAGACGCCGCGAAGTGGGAAGTTCTATGCCGTAGCCCCAGACGCGCGCACGGCCTTCGGACACGGTGTATATCTGCTTGCCGTTTTCGACGCCGGCGGAGCGCACCACAAAGCCTGTGGCGATGTACGTGCCGCCGCCGGTGTGATCGCGGTCGTAACGGGCAAGCCCTTGGTTGAAGGCGTCCAGATTCGGCGGGGCTTCCTTGGAGCGGACAATGCCGTCGTCCACGAAATGCACAGGATAGAAGTCGCCGTCCTGGCCGTCGGCGGAATAGCCCCAGACCGCTACTTCCTGGAGCCTGGCCGCGCCTGGCTCGCCTTCGCCGCGGGTTCCCACGGCATGGTTGTAGAGGTTGGAGTCTTCCAACTCCGTTATCACGCTGCGGTGCAAATAGACGCCTATGGACACCGAGCCGGTGACCGGGATCACCAGCGCCGCGGCGGCCACGTTGCGCACCATGCCTTCCAGGTAAACCGCGCCCGCTTCGCAGCGCGTTTCGCCGGTGGCGGAATCAACGGCCACGCGGCAGTCCCGGATGATGTCGCCGTTGGCCAGCATGGCGTCGGCGATGCCCTTCACCCTGTTCTGAAGGACATGCTGGGCCTCGTTTAATTCCCTGCTTTGCAGGGTGCGGTCGGCGCGAAACAGCACATCCGTGTAGTTCGTGGCCGGATCGAAATCGTCGTAGTATTGTTCGAGCTTTATCTTGCTGGGCATGGGATTCTCCTTAAATGGCCAGGACGAATTCGAAGGATTGGCGCACAGCCGGGGAGCGCGCGATTGTCGGATCCTGGCGTTGGATCACCAGGAGCCGTCCGGGGTTGTCCAGATCGCCGGGCTTGAAATACTTCTGGCCAGGGGGCAGATCGTCTTTAAGCCGGGTTCCCAGAAACACGGCCACCTCTCGCACGATCTGGTCGCTGGCGTCGCCGAAGTCGAAATTCACTCGCAGATACAGGTACGGCGTCGGTTCCAGGGATGCGGTGTAGCGGGCTTCCTCCACCGTTCCGTCCGGCTGTCTGCCCACGGGGATGGTGATCTCGCCCTGCGGATCGGGCAGGGCGTAACCAACGGACGTGACGGCCCGGCGGCCAAGCTCGTTGTTTAAGGACACGGCGTTGACCAAGGTTTGCTCCAGGTGCTGTCCGCCGTCGTCATCCCATCCCGGTTCACCGCTGCCCCAGGCGAAATGCAGGGGCTGGGCCGCAAGGGCTTGGGCCATTCCGGCGCGGCCGCTCTTAGTCAGTGTTGCTAGGCTCATGGCTCTCTCCTATGGTGGCGCCGGTATCGCGCCATGATCTGTGGTTCCAGGGGCCGGTCCATTCCGTGCCGTCCGGCAGACTCTGCCGCCGCACGGCCGCAATCCCCAGCGTGACCGTGTTATAGGTGGTGTCGCCGATGCCGGACCCGAACGTCTCCACCCGTCCGGCCGCCATGCCGCAGACGTGGCGTGTGCCGAATCCCGCGGCATGGATCTCCGCTGTGGATGCGCCGCCGCATACGTCCAGGAACCGTTCGTCAATGTACAGACGCCGGACGCCAAGCTCGTCTTGCCCCGCGTCCAGGCGGGAGAAGTCCAGGCGCTGCGGCTTGTCCACCACGACGGCGAGCTGCCGGTCCGGGCGTTCCAGCGGGGAATCGAGGCGGGCGAAGTCCAGCACGAGCTGGGCTTTGGACAGGCTCCTGTGGGGGCTTATTTTCCGGCGCGGCGCGGGAGCGCTGCCGGACCACAAGCGGTGATCCCACGGTCCTTCCCAGCGCCACTTGGTTTCCTCAATGCCGGGACTTTGCAGGGATACGAGCGAACTGCCCACGAAGCCGTGGCTTTTCAGCGTCGGGGTATCCAAGCGCCACTGGTCCAAAATCGCCCGGTCAATGTAGAAGGCCCGGAAAGGGCGTACTTCCAGCATCCCAAGCCAGGGCCGGGCCTTGGGCTGCGGATCGGCCAGTATGCCGGTCACCTCGCCGAAGGACTGCTTGATCCCGGTTTCCGGGTCCCAGACGCCGGAATCATCGTCCAGATAGCCGAAGTCCATGGCCGGTCCCCGGTCCAGGATGATGGGGCGGCGGTCGAAGAGGCCATAGACGCGCCGCAGCTGGCAGCGCTTGGGCGCGGCCTCTTCGGCCACGCGCACGATGTTGGCCAGCGTTCCGCCGCGCGGAACTTGCGCCAGCTCCAACTCATAGACGGCCCAATGGCGGCCCGTGCCGGACTCGTCCGGCCGCGCCTGTACGCCGTACATGGCCAGGGCCTCTCTGACGGCGGCGGGAGTGCCCTTGATGCGATGCCAAGGAATGGACCCGCGCACCATACTGGCGAGCTGCTCGTCGGTGGTGGCCACCTCGCGGAAGTCCACGTGGAGCTGCCAGGCCAAGAGTTCCAGAAGGTCTGTGGAGAGGGGCTTCAATCCGCCGGAAGCGTCCACAAGACGCTGCAATGGCGCGATGATGCGCGCGTTCTGCGGGTCCAGACGCGCCCAAATGAGAAGATTGGGGAAGCTGTGCGTGACAGCCTGGAGCAAAGGCTGTAGCGCCTCCGCCGCCGCGGCGATGGTCTTGTCCCCTCGGATGGAGTCTGGAAGCAAGTCCAGAAAAGAAATGTCCCCCAGCCGTCTATTCATCTTCCACCCCTAAAAACTCCATGCGGACGGAGGTTTCGCGGGCGATGAAGCGATCTTCCAGCACACGGTAGCCAGGTTCGGCGAGTTCCAGGCGTTTGGCCCCGGCGTGCTTGACGAGCTTTATCAGTTCGTCGGGGTTTATATCCCGGCCGGGCTTGCTGCGCTGCCAGAGGCGGTACTTCTCCACGGCGTCGGCCACGCGGGCCTTGATGCTCTCAGCCAGGGGGGCGTTGGCCCGGCTCAGATACCAGCCGCCGTCAACGGCGTAATAGGCCAACTCCGGGGCGGCCACGATCAGGTTATCGGACAGCGGGCGGATGCTCTCGTCGTTTAGGTGTTCGCGCACCCGGGCCAGCAAATTCTCGTCGGGAAGCTCGCCGCCCTTCAAAATGGGCCGCACGTCCACCCAGCCGTCTTTCGGACGCCAGACCGCGCAGTCCACGATGTCCTGATGCACGGACAGCGTATGGTAGCGGTAGGCTCCGGCCGGACCGGCCACGGAAAAATGCTCCGGCGCGATTTGGATGCGGCCGCGATAGGGATCATCCTCTTCCACGTCCGCGCCCAGCGTGGTTGTGGTGACGTTGCTGACGGTTTTGACGTAGCCGATCACGTCCACCATCTTGTTGATCTGGCCGGGCACAAGGCCGTTGCCCTTGGTTCCCGGCTCCGTACAGGTAACCGGCACGTCAACGGACAGCTCCCCTGCGGGAATTTCCGCCGTGCGGTCCGTGGCGAACACCATATCGGCGCTGCCGACCGTGACGCGGCTGCCCTGCGGGATCAGCACGGGCCAGGCCAGAGGCTCTTCCAGGGCGTAACGCTCAAGGGTGATAGCCGGCATTTCGGGCAGGCGCGGGGTATCCATGAGCGCGCCCAGATGGTCCAGGTGGCCGCCCATGGCATAGGCCAGAAGGTTCTGTTTGCCGGTGGCGTCAATGACGGCGTTCTGCATCGACAGGAGATAGGCCAGCCCGCACAGAAACAGGCGCACCGGATCGCCGTCGTAGAGCGTCTTGCCCAAAAGCTTCTCGACTGTGGTGATAACGGTAGCCTGGACGCTCGCCGGGTCCATGTCGGTAAAGGTGATGTCGGGGAGTCCCGGCAATGCCACCTGGCTCATATCTCCACCCCCTCACGCAGACGCCAGCGGATGACGGGCCAGGTGCGGCCGTCCATGGCGTCCGTAGCGTCGGGCGTTTGCGGCACGAAGCGGATGGACGTCACATGGATCCTGGGCTCGTGGCTCTCCATGGCCTCGGTCAGATCGGCCAGTTTCGCCGCGGCGGCATGGGGCAGGGGAGCGTCGATAAACGAGCCGGTATGGGCGAATCTCCGGTCCATGGGCACGGAAAACACATACGTGCGCACGATCATGCGCATGCACTGCTTGATGTCTTCCAGGCCCGTGGCCCCGATGACGATGGGCGCTTCATCCGCCAGCGTCTCGAATTCCTGGCTCATTGGTATTCCTTAATGGTGAGCGAAGCCTCGGCCGACATGGGCGCGCCGTTGGGCGCGGAGTGCAGCCAGTTTTCGTCCACGCCCGTGAGCAAATACTTGCCGAAGTTCTCTCCGCCCAGAATCAGGCGCTCCACCACGCCCCGCGTGCACAGATCCCGCAGGCGGCGGATCTCGGTCCTGGGATTCACCCCGAAAGAGATGGAGAACCACACCTTGAACGTGGTTTCGTCCAGTTCCGGGCCCAGGAATTCCAGGCGCGATTTGAACCCGATCACCTTATGCTCTTCCACCCGGACAGCGGTTTTGCGATGCACATGCTTGACCAGGATCATGGTCTCTTCGGACACCTGGAACACAACCGGACCAAAGCTCCCCACGCCGCGCGGGGGCTGCCCGGCGTCCGTGCCTTGATCCAATGCGGGGTTGTATTCGCTTGCCATGTCCGGCGTCCTAGTGGCTGTGGTGGTTGGTGTTGCCGTCGGTATCAGTGACCTTGCCGGTGGTATTCTGATCGCCGGTGTGGGTTGTATCGCCGACGTGCAGGTACTCGCCGATATGTTTCAACTGGCCCTTGATCCAGAACGCGGCGGTCATTACCGCCTCGCATATCTCGCCCATGATGCCTTCGATAATGAGGCTCGGCGTGCGCAAAATGATGGCCACGCCCCCTTCCAGGGTGAGAATCTTGACGGTTTTAATCGTCACGTCGTCATCCGCGTCTATGGTGACCTTCTGCAGGCATTTGACCACCGCGTCCTTTTCCACCGTGACGTCCACATCGCCCTTCACCGTGCCCGTCAGTTTGTGGGTTTCGCGGTCGTATTCGATCTCCGTGCCGTCGGCGAATTTGCGATAAAAGACGTGCGGCGGATGGCCAGGCGAAGGGGTCTCGTCCGAGTAGTGGGCGCCTATAACCGCGCCCTGCTCGAATCCCTGTCCGGCAAACAGGCAGGCCACAGGCTCGCCGATGTCGGGCATCTCCTGGTGCTGGTCTTTCTTGGTGCGCCGCGCGAGCACGCGGATCGGCATGCTGACGATGCCGCCGGCGTCGTCTATTTTCACCCGGGCCGAACCGGATTTCTCGTCCACCTGCACCACTTCGCCCCAGCGCAGGATGGCCCCCCGGTTGTTTTCCAGCGCCCGCAGACGGCGTTCCAGCTCCGCGAATTCGCCGCGCCCCATGCTAGTACCCCAGCGTCATGCGGATTTCCGCCTTGGTCGTGTACTTGTCGCCCAGGCTGTGCGTGGCCTTGGTGACGAAATACTTGCCGGAAAATTTGCCGAATCCGGACATGCCGATGGTCATGCCCGCCACAAGCCCGGGGTGGCCCATGATGGTGAAATTGCCCGTGGTCTCGCCCTTGTTTGCGCCGCGCATGCGGTTCTTGGCCAGGGCCATGGCGTCGGCCTGGGATTCCACCCGCTTGTCCATGGAGAGCACCTTGATGGTGTTTTCCTCGGTGAGTTTTTTGCCGCCCGGATTGTAGGTGTAGGTGTGGGTCTGGCCGGTGGCCGGGTCGTGGTATTCCACCTCGGCGGCCTCGTAGCTGGTGCCCTCGCTCTTGACCGTGAAATCGTACTCGGAAACGGCGTCGTAGCCGCCGCCCGTGCGCGTGAACGTGAGCTTCGTTCCCTTGGCGTCGGCCTTCTGTTCGCTGTAGAGGATGAGCTTATCGTCTCTCACCTTGACAGAGACGCCCCGATCCTCGGCCAGGCGTGTCACGAAGGCCAGATCGGATTCCTCGCGCTGGTCCTGGCGCTCGAAATTGTGGGAGTCCGCGTCGTACATGAGAGAGAGGCCGTTGCGGGAAGCGACGTCTTGGGCCACGCCCTCAAGTGAAAACTTCTCCCAGGCCTGCGTCTTATTCGTCTCCCGCAATTTCCCGTGCAGCGATGCGGAAACGCCCTTGATTTTCAGCTTGTCGGGCGGTCCGGAATAGCTCACCTCGTCGCATTTGAACGTGCCGCAGTTGAGGGACGCATTTTGCCCCGGTCCCCACCAGTTGATGCAGCGGATGGCGGCGGTGATTTTGGTTCCCTTTTTGGGGAGCCACTTCTCGCGCCACTTTCCGGCCCGGTCGTGCAGCTCTATCTGCACCTCGTCGCTCTTGCCCCCGGCTTCGTCGCCGAACTCGAACGAGAGCAGGTACGGCTCGATGTACGAGGTGGCGTCATGGCCGCCGATGGTGACCGACAGAGCGGCCCGCCGGGCCAGCATGTCTTTTACTTCATCCATGGCGGCAGATCCTGTTCCATGACGCGCTCGGGCTTGGGCGGAACATGAAGCCGCACTCCGGCCGGAAAAAGCACCGCGTCCAGATGCTCCGGGTTGGCCCGCACCAGATCCATGAACAGGCGCTCGTCGCCCCAGAGCCGGTAGGCGATGGCGTCCCAGGCGTCGTTTTGCATGGTGACGTAAGTGCTACTGGCCATAGGCGAGCCTACGCTGGTTGGAGGCGATGCTCGAGATCAGCTTCTCGAAGTAGTCCACGAGCGCCTTCTCGTCGGACTTGATGGCCTTTACCAGCACTTCACCCACGTCTTTCGCGGGCACATCCTTAAAGGTAAGGTTGAAGTTTATCTGCGGGGATATGGTCATATTCCCGGCGGATGCGCCCGAGGATGCTTTGGAAGCGGGGGAAGCCGCTGCGGCCCTGGGCATTGCCTGCCCAGCTGACGCCGGTTCTTGCGCCGCCCGCGCCACGATGGGCGCGGCCTCTTCCGCTGTGACCGTCCGCATGGTCTGGGCGGCCGCTTTGTCCGGCGTCGCCGCTGTCCGCGCTGAAACAGTCGCCTTGGCGTTGATCGGCTGCGCGGCTGTCTTGGGCGCAATCACCGCCGCTTTGTCTGGAACCGCCGCCTGCACGGGCTCGGCCGCCGTCTCTTTCTTTTTGTCTTTACCGCCAAAGAAACCCTTTACCGTGGCCCACTTCTCAGTGACCCACTCGAACTTCGCGGCGATCCAGTCAAACGGGGCTTTGGCGGTCTCGACAACATCGTCCCACAGGCCGGAGAAAAAGCCGGTCACCCCGGACCAGGCCGTCTTGATGCCCTCTATGGGAGTCGTCACAAACGAGGATACCCCTTGCCAAGCGGTGGAGGCGGCGGAAGAAACTCTACCCCATATGCCGGAAAAGAAGCTGGCGACAGGAGTCCAGACGGCCTTTATCGTATTCCACACGCTGACGAAAACGCCGCCCACAGCGTTTATGATAGTGCGCACGGTCTCGCTTTTTTTGTAGAGCAAGACCATCCCGGCAACCACGGCGGCGATGCCCACGATGACTATGCCGATGGGGTTGGCGGTCATGGCGGCGTTCAAAAGCCACTGCGCCGCGGTCATGACCCCGGTGACGGCCGCTCCGGCAACCATCGCGGTTCTCTGCGCCACAAAGGCGGCGGTCCCGGCCACGACGCGAGATCGCATGACGGCCATGACGGTGTTTATGGCCCACTGCCCGGCGGCCAAAGATTTCGAGGCCACAGCGCACGTGATGGCCACTGTCCGGTGAGCAATCAAGGCGGCCCGGCTGGCAATGACTGTCGGCCGCAGGCCGTTGAAAACGCCCTTGGCCACAAGCCAGCCGTCAGAAAAAATCGTCGCCGCGTATTTCCCCGCCCGAGACGCAAGACCCAGAGCCATTATAGCGGTGGATGCAAGGAGGATTACGGACGTCACATTCGGAAATGCGGTGACCAGGGCAAAAGCCCCGTCCAAAAGCCCACCCAACGCATTTATTGTTGACGCGACCACAGGCAGGTTGCTCTGGCCCATGGCCGTGCCGACCTGGACCACTTTGTTTTTCAGCCTGCCCAGCGCCGCGCTCGCGGTTTCCGTGGCGGCCTTGTAGTCTTGCTGGAATGCTCCGGCGCTCTTGGTCTTGTCCCCGGCCATAGCCACGGCCTTTTTGTAATCGTCCAGGTTTTCGACGAGCTTTATGACCGTGTTGGCCTCGCCCTCGCCGAACATCTCCTTGGCGAGCCGCGCGCGCATGGGGCCTGAGTATTTGCGCAGATGCTCGAATATCTGAATCATCGTGCCCTGGGCGTCTTTGCGGAACTCCGCCTGAACTTGCTTGCCGCTCATGCCGAGCGCGTCATGGAACCCTTTCAAGGCTCCCTTGCTCGCCGTTCCCGCCTGCCCCAGCGTATTGAACAGGCCCTGCGTGGCGCTGATGGCCTGCTTGGTGGGAACCTGCATACTGGACATCGTGGCGCCCATGGCGGCGACCTGCTCGCGGGAGACGCCGTACTGCTTGCCCAGGTCCGCCACGCGGTGCGAAAACTCCAGCATATCCGCGCCAGAAGCGCCGCGCATGTTGTGGGAAAGGTGGGCCAGGGTGTCCAGATATTCGTCCGTCTGGGCCTGAGTTAGCTTGAAATGGGAGCGGATGCCGGCCAACGCGTCACCCGCGTCCTCGGCGCTCATGTCCCAGGCCTTGGTAATCTGCTTGCCAACAGCGGTAAAACGGACCAGCTCGCTCTGGGCCACGGTAACAGCGCCCTTGGCCGCTATGGCGGCGCTGTCCTGGAGATTGCCCCCCAGGGCCAGCACTTCTTTTTTGAACTGCTCAAACCCGGATTTGTCGAACTGGGCTTTCGGTTTCACCTTGGCCATAGCGGTTTCGTAATCCATGGCCAGCTTGACCGGAGCCCCGGACGCCATGAACCCTGCCACCATGCCCATCATCTCGCCCTTGAGCGACGCGCGCTTGGCCGCGTTGGCCTGGAACTTCTCCATCCGGGCCAACGCTTCCTGCTTGCGCTTTATCTCGGCGGTCTCTTTGGCGTGGATCTTGGCCGCATCGGCCACGGTGACGTTTAATTTCTTGGCCGCCTTTTCAGCGGAGACGTAGGCCTTTTGCGCTTTGGTCAGCGCCTGTTCTGTGTCTTTGGTGGGGTTTGCGGCCTGGGCCTGCTGGGCGGCCTTGAGCTGCGCTTCGGCTGTTACCAATGCGCCGGACACGGCGGAGACGGCCTTCAGGTCCTTCACGTCCGCCTTCAGCTTTTTCACCTGCGAGTCCGCAGTGGAAAAAACCGACTTGACCGAAGGGCCAAGCGCCGCCCCTAAAACGAGCGATATGCCGATAGCGCCGCCGCTGGCCATGTTCCTAGTCTCCCGCTATTTCCTTTGCCACCACAGCCTCTTCCAACCACAAGAGAGCCTCGTCATAGGTGAGGCTCAAAACCTCAGCCATTTCCCAGCGCGCCAGCATCGACACCCGAAGTGACACGCTTCGTATCTGTTCCTCGTTCGGCAGGGGTGCGAAATCGGACGTAGAGGCGCTGGAGCCGCGTGTAATCCGCGGAATCCATGGCCTCCAATTCCTCCACTCGCAGGTTGCACAAGTCCGCGAACATCTTGAGTTCGCCATCGATGTCATCGTCGCGGGTTATCTTGTGTTTACGGATATCCTTCATGCTGGGCCGGCGCATGGTCACCTCGGTGAGCACGCGGTCGGCCAACTGTACGGGGTAGTCCAGCTCCAGGGTTTCAGAGGGCATGGGCAGAGCCATTAGTCACCTCCAAGCTGCTGGCGTACTTTTTCCAGCAGATCCACGCCGTTGACGCGGCAGATGAAGGCGTACTTGTCCACCTCCAGCACCTCGTCGCCGCCGAGCCAGATTTTGATGTAGGGGCATTCCAGTTCCAGGTCGGGGTCCATTTTCTTGGCCGCCTCGAACTTTCCGATGGCCACCTTCTTGGGCATGCCGCGCAGCACGATCTTGATCGCTTCGGAGTCCAGTTCGCCTGCGGCGGCGTCGTTGTATTGAATGGACCCGAACACCTCCAACTGGTGCATGGTGGTGGTCAGGAGGCTCATGGACTGCCGGTTTGGCGCGTGCCATTTTATCTTGAAGGGCAGTTCCTTCAGGTGGCCTATGACAGGCGTGGTCACTTCGCCAGCTATGCCAAGGCCGGATACGGATTCGGTGATGTACTCAATGGAGGGCGGTTCGCAGTCCCCGACGCCGATAAGCTCTACACCGCCCTGGTAGTAGATCTTGGCGTTTATCAGCTTGTCCGGGATTCGATTTGCCGAAGGCAGAGTGATGCCGCTCATGATGACGCTCCTTTAGACGGCAAAGAGGGTGTTGATGTAGTTGGGATCGTATTCCTTGATGAAATCGAGTTCCCTGCCCGGGCTGGGCGGGGTCATGAACACGTGGAACCGGGCTATGCCGTCCATGATGTCCGTGACCGGGTTTTCAACGCCCAGGAATTCGCAGCGCCCACCGAGCAGGTATTCGCGCCGGGCGAGGCCGTTCAGCCACGCGTTGAACGTGTCGCAAATGGAGCCGCCCAGACGCCGGTTTATCGGCCGGTCCACGAACTGCCAGGCCGTGGTGACCAGCGTGTTGCCGACAAAGTCGAACATGCGCCTGACCGGGATGAAGGTATCCTTCGGGTCGGTGACGCCGGGATAGGCGCTGGTGCGGTTGCCCCAGCCCACCAGACCGCCTAACCCGACAAGCCCGGTGACGATGCCGCAACCGTTCAGGTACGCGGCCTGATTGGAGTCCAGATGCAGCTCCTTTCCGGCATGGGACATGCCGTTGGCCAGAAGCCGCTTGTTGGAGGCGGACCAGTAGGGGATGTTCTCGTTTTCCCAGTCTCGCTGTGCGGTCATCCCGGCCCAGTGGATGGAGCCGAACTCCGCCTGGTCGTTGTACAGCGGGCTACCGAACATCATGATTAAGGCGCGGTCTGTCAGGTTGTTGTCCAACAAATACGCCGCCGCTTCCGTGTAGCCCTGCACATCGCTCGGGAACTCGCCGATGCCCGTGCAGTTGAAATGCCCGGATACCTCGGCCGATTTCGCTCCGATCAGAAGCGCCACGGACGGATCCGTGGAAAAGCCCGGCGCTATGATCTGGCCGGGGATGAGCTGGAAACGCGAGAACACCTCGTCCACCAGTTCCAGACCGCTGCGGGCTCCTGTTATGGAGTCGATGCCGCCGATCACGTCGGCCGACGTGACCTTTTTGACGTCGGGCTTGCCCTCGGCGTCCACGTGCTTTTCCGGGTCGAACACGTTTATGATGCACACCGGAGACATGCGGTAGCGGGCGAGGTAGATGTCCAACGCCTGCAGGATGGGGTAGTCGGCCTTGCTCGCGCCCGGGGGCAGGGAGCCGAACTGCATGGCCCCTTCTTCGGGCGTGAAAATAAGCACCGGCTTGTTGACCGGGCGCTCCACGCCGTCGGCAAGGGTATGCACCGGGGCGGTGCTGACAACAACAGGGATGGAGACATCCACGCGCCGGACAGGAACAGTCCCGGTCGGGACTTCCGAGGTATATGCGCCGTGACGATAGCTGACAGGCATTTACTTAACCTCCTTCTGGTAACGCTTGCGCACGCCCAAAAAGCGGCGGCTGTGTTCCCCGGGTGCGGCGCTGGGGTAGCCTTCCAGCTCCCGCAGGGCCTTGCCAGCCAGAACGACCGGCACAAAGCACGCCGCCAGTTCCGGGTCTTGGGCCGCGAGCTTGCGGGCATATTCGGGGATTCCGCCCACGAACACGGCGCGATGCCGCAGATGCACCGGCTGCATAAGGGTCGGCCCGATGTACATCACCTGGTCGGCACGGCTTGCGCGGTCCGCGCGGGGCTTCGTCCGTTCTTCCGGCGGGATGCCGCTCGAAGCGGACTCGTCCGGAGTGTTTCCAGCTTCCTTTCTACCCATGGTCGTTCTCCTTATTCCCAGCCCTTGAAGCGCCAACGGCTGGTCATGATTGCCTGTAAAAAATAGCCCGGCTGTTCACGGTGCTTTTGCCACGCGAGCGTCCGGCCCCTGTCGTCAGCCACCAAGTTGAAACGCCTGGCCAGAGCTTCGCCCTTGGAGGCGGGGAGAAGTGCCCCGGCCACGGCGGAAAGAAGCGCCATCATGTCGGCTTCCGCTCCGGCCAGATCGCCGCCTTTTTCGTCGGTGGTGACCACGCAGATCAGCGCGATGTCCGCCACAGTTTCCGTGGCGGCTTGAGCCGTTTCCAGATGGCCGCCCAGGGGCAGGATCAGCACACAGGGGACGTCGTAGCCTTCCTCCTGATCTAGGGCGGCCTTGGCCAGAGCGGCTTTTTCTTTGGCGACGCCGCCCATGAAGTCCCGGCGCTTGGGGGGCAGATCGCCCGTGTACACCTTGGGCGGAACCACTATGTCTTTGTTGTCGGCATCCTTGGCGGCCAGCTTCAACGGCGCGAGCGCGGCTTCCAGATGCTCTTTCAGACGCAACAACAATAACGGACTCATGCCGCGCCTCCGTATTCCGCGATGGCCTGTTCCACGTAGCGGTCCATGATGCCCGGGAACTCGGCGGATACGCGCGAATTGACCGCTTCCTCCACGGCCGGATCGGCGATGTGGTACTGCACCTCGGGGCCGTACATTTCTTTTATGGAATCGTGATCCTTTTCCCCGCGCGCTCCCGTGCCCCACAGCTTGCTTTGCCTGCCCCTTCCCAGTCCGGCCTTGTAGCCGGGCCGGTAATAGACCCCCAGATGGCCGCCTTTCATCCGGGCGATAAAGGGCAACCCTCTGCCTTCGATCAGGTTCACGGAAGCGCGGCGCTCGCCGGTTCGCAACGCGTAGGTGAATCCTGACCAATTCTTGGAGGATATCCCTGCCTGTGCGGTGATGTCGCTGGGTTGCGCGTCATAGTGGATCAGGGGAACGTGCTTGCCCTTAACGAGGATCTCGCCCTCCACGCCGTTGCCCTTCACCGTGACGCCGGAAATACGGATGGCCTTTTCCAACAGCTTTGCGGGCAGAGGCACTTCCGATTGCAGGCGCTCGGCCACCTCTTCGCGCACGCCTTTCAGCATTTCCGACACCGCCGGCATGATGGCTCGCTGCAGGGCGTAGGGAACCTTTGCCAGACGGCGCGAGGCGTCGTCCAAGGTGGCGGGGTCAAGGGTGAGTTCTATCATCGGGTCGCCTACGCCTTGCTCTGGTACAAAAGCAGTTTCAAAATGCCGCCTTCCAGCTTGGAATCCCGCACGGTCCAGACCTCGTTGTCTATATGCAGCTCCTGAGTGGGCGCGGGCTTGGCAATCGGCCCGCCGTCCTGGCGCGCCAGGTAGAGCACCTCGTCCAGGACGGACACGCCGGGCGTGTCTTCCCAGCCCATGCCGGGGAAAATCTTGACCGGGGTTTCCTTGTCCTCGTCCCAGATGCCCAGACAAGGAACGCCATTCACCATCATCTCTTCCCCGAATTCCTTGGGGTTGAAGAAGACGGCGATGTCGCGGTCCATCTGCTCTTTGAGCGTTCTGCTCATTTGCCCGCCTCGTCCGCCCAGCGGCGAAGCGCGGCCTTGTCCTCGCGTTCAAGCCCGGCGTGCTTCAAGAGCTGGCTGTTCCACTCCACCGCGTCCCTGACGGTCATGCCCCGCCATCTTCCACACTCGAGGGGCGTGGGATTTTTCGCTCCTTCATCAGTACCGATGGAGGCATTTGCTTGATCGTTTGCGGCACTGTGGTCACCACGGCCGCTTGCTTCGATCCACTGCATGCACAGAGCGTCAGCGGCAGCAGGAGGCAGGACAGAATCAAGAGTAAGGTGCGGTTCATTACGCAACGCCTCCTGGGCTTTGCGGGTGAGGCTGTCGATGTGGATGGAGAGGGTTTCGATCCGCTCGGCGGTGTCGGTCACAATGGTGTCGTCGCGCTTTTTGGAGTCTCGCAAATCCGTGATGGCGGCTTCCTTGGCCTCATTGGCCGTGGCCAGGATGCCGATGGAGCGCCCCTGGTCCAGGATGGTCTGATCCTGCTCGGCCAGACGCGCCCGGATGGAATAGACGTAGCCGCCGACAGCGGCCACGATGACGAGAATGACGATGACGGCTATCGTCTTCATGCGAACGCCACCCCCGAAAACGTGCAGGCGTCGGCCAGCTCCACAACGGAGAGCATCCCGGCGTCCGCCAGATCGGCCACAGAGGGGATTTCTCCGGCATCGGCCACGGTCAGGGGCGCGTGGGCGGGATTGTCGAGCCAGACTTCCAGAGCCGTGACCCGGTTGTTCCAGCCCGACAGGAACTGCGCGAACCTTGGCTTGGTCCGCACAAGGTTGGCGTAAAATGTTTTGCGGGCCGCGCAACAGCTTTTGCCCAGGGACAGGGCGTTTGCGATGCGGGCCTGCCCGCGCGTGACCGGCCCCATTATTCCGTCCGCCGCCACGCCAAGCACGCTCTGCAAAAACTTTACGGATTGCGCGATGCCGCAGTTGACCGCCGCGTCATAGACCGCGGCGTCCGGCAGACGCGGGAAATCGTCCAGTTTCAGCACATCCCAGAAAGCCCGTCTGAAAATGGCATACGCCTGGGGCTTGGTCAGGGCGCGGATGGTCGCGGCGGTGACGGGCGGCTTGACGCCAATGCTGGCCAGCCAGTCGCGGTTGGCGGCCTTCTGGGCATAATCCCGGAGGAACACATACGAAATGCCGTAATTCGTAATGCCGCCGGGGTCGGCGGGGTTATCCACCAGACCGCCTTCCCAGAGGGCCGTAAACGTATGGGCGAGGTCAAAAGGCTCCAGCATTACAGTTCCCCTTTGGAGGCATCCTCAGCATCGGTTGGGGCATTGGCCGGGGCGTCCGCCTCGGTCTTGTGCAAGGCCTTGCCGATTGCGCCTCCGAGATCTCCATGCGAGGCGTCCCCATCCTTGTCCGTCCGGCGCTCAAAGCCGCTGTGCAGACGATCCAAGCGGTCTAAGGCCCATATCGGGACGTATCCGGGAAACAATTTGTTGATCTTGCGCAGCGCGGAACCGGCCTCACCGGAGATGGCGTAGCAACTGAGAGCAACGGTTATGTTCAAAATAAATCCGTCCAGGCCGATACCCTTGTCCGACACATGAGTGACGATAAAGATCAGGGCGTAGGCGAAGAGCTTTGTCCCTCCGAGCCGGACGAACACTTTGATCGAGAAACGATGTTCCGACCAGGCGCAGGCCGCGCCCAGCACGGAATCAATGAGCACCAGCCAGAGCAGGAAAACCATGGACGGGTGGGCCAGATCGAAGACCCAGGACAAGACGGAGGAGACCCCGGCAAAGACAAGGGCCACGCCCGCCCGCAGAAACGACCAGGTGAACGTGTTCCTGAAGGCCTCGCCCACGGAGTTCAAAAAGTCCATCGCGCCCGCCCGTCCATGGATTCCCGCAGTATTCATGGCTTAGTCAGATTCGCCCTTGCCATCGTCCGTTTTGCCGGAACCGCCGCCTTCGCCTGTGCCCGCTCCGCCAGCGCCCCCGCCATTAGGAGGGGGCGTCTTCCCGCCGCCCTTTCCGCCACCGGGAGGGGGCGTCGGCGCCTTGGCCGGAGCGGCCTTTAGGGGCAGTTCCACCATGCCCAGAGCGGCCAGCTTCTTGGCCTGGTCCGCTTCCATTTGGACGGTTTCGCCGGGCTGCCGCTGTTCCTTGCCGGTATCGAGTACCGCTTTCAAAATGACGTTTATTTTTGCCATGATGCGCTCCTATGCGACCTTCGCCAGCACGGTCCAGCCGGGCTGCTTGGTCCACGCCAGCGGGCGCGATTCCGCGATGGAGAATGTGCCGGAGGGATCGTCGTCTTCGTAGATCTTGGCGAATACCTCCGTGGGCCCCAGGCATTTGTTGTCGACAGGCAGGCCGAACTCGATCACGGACTCGGCGTCGGACGTCACCAACAGAGCGCAGTCGGGGTCCAGATAGGGCCTCACAACGCCGTCAATGTCGGTGTAGTTCTGGGAGATAGCCCAGATGGTCAGGCCGTTCCAGGTGCCCTTGATCTTTTTGGCGATGTGCGGGGCCATGCCGCCGATTTCCACGCGGCGGTTGTCCAGCTCTTTGCGGACGTCGTCGTGCTTGCGGAAATACTTGTAGGCGTTCTTTCCCAACAGAAGATCGGTGGCGGTGAACCCCGTCTCCTCCTGAATCCGCAGACCCCAGTCGTCCACCATGCCCAGGAGGTCGCTGGTGGGATCGCTCCACACGGATGAGCCGGTGAGCACCACGGAGTTTTTCTCCGGGCGCTTGTAGTCCACCGTGCACCGCACAACTGGCTTGTTCCCCTCCACCATGTCGTAGAGGGTGATTTTGCCCTGGACCATGGCCTGCATGCACATGATCTCGGTGGCGAAGTCGATCTCCATGCGGTGCAGATCCATGTCCTCGGCGATGGCGCGGGACAGGGCGTCTTCCATAGGATTGTACGGGTTCACCCCGCCGGGGATTTTGAAACGGTCCGCCGCCCTGAATTCGCGCTTCGGGCGAAAACGCGGGGCCTTGACCGCCCCGGCCTGGAGCGTGTCACCCTTGCGCATGGTTCCGGGGGCCGCATCGGTGATGGCCGGCAACATGGTGATGTTGCGCGTGCGCACGTGCAGCTCGAAGAGTTCCGCGGCGGACGGCGGGCGGCGCTTGAAAAAGCTGGTGAACACGTCGTGTTTAAGCGGGCGCTTGTTGATAACCCCTGTCAGGATACGGCTGTCGAAATAGTCGATGTTGAAATCTCCGGGCATGGATTAAGCCTCGCTTGCGTAAATGCCCTTCACGCGCAGGGCCGCAATGGCGGATTTTTGCTGTTCGGCGGAAACGCCTTCGCCCCAGATGAGTTCCGAGTCGATTACGGCGGCATGCACGTAGGCCAAGGCATACGCGTCTCCGTCGGCCGGAATGAGGAGGTCCTCGGCCAGGATGCAGTCGGCCTCGTGATCCGGGGTGTAGGCGGCGAACTTGCCGTCTTTGACGCCCAAAACCGTCCCGGCCACCAAGGTAAATTCGGCCCCTATGGAGCCGACCAGCACCCGCTGCAAAATCGGGTCATGCTCCCGCAGGAAGCCCCGGCGTTGATACGTTCCAAGATTTTTCATTTGTGTTCTCCTTACACGCCGATGGCGGCGATACGGTCGATTGTGGCCTGGACGGAATCGCCCTGCCGGGGCTGCGGCGCGGTGGCCACCGGGGCCGGAGTCGCGCCGCGCAGGCTGGCGAGGATTGCCGCCCGGCTGTCGCTGTCCGGGTTAGCCGGGGCGGCAGGTGCGGCTGCCGTAGCGGCGGGTTGGGCCAACATGGGGGCCAGGGCCGCCAACTGCGCGGCGTTGACGCCGGTTTTCACAAGTTCAGCCGCCGCTGTGGCGACTGTTTCGCCTGCTACGGCGGAAACGCAGGCCGTCCAGTTGGTGTTTGCCGCCTCAAGATCGGTCTGGTGCTGGGCGGAAAGGGTGTTTTCCGTCTCCGCGCGCGTCTCGGCCTGTATCTGGGCCAGAAGTTCGGGGTGATTTTGGGCTAATTCCTCTCTCGTCATGGTCATCTCCTTGTTTATCCGGGCGGAAGTTCCGGCCCGGCCCGTTTTTGGCCCGCCGCCGCTGGACAGCGCGGCGATCACGGCCTCAAGGCTTCCTATTTCGTCGGCCATGCCGACTTTCACGGCCTGCGCGGCGTGCATGACGCCGCCCTGGCCGAACTGTTCCGTCACCGTGGCCACGCGTTTGCCCCGATTGCGCGCGACATCGGCGATAAAGATGTCCGCTTTTTCGTCCAAAAGGCGCTGCATGGCGGCGCGGCCTTCATGGCTCTGCGGATCAAGGTGTTTGTTGGGGCTTTGTGAGGAAACGACTTCGTAATCCGTAAAACCGGCTGTTTCGCGGGCTTTTTTGTTGTCCGACCAGGCCGCGACCACGCCGATGCTGCCAAGGAGCGCCGTTTCATCGGCCACGATCTTTGAGGCGGCGCTGGCGATCCAATAGGCGGCGCTTCCCGCCACGCCGGAGACGTAGGCGGTGATGGGCTTGGAATCGCGCGCGGCGAATATCTGTCCGGCAAACTCATGCACGCCCGTGGCCTGGCCGCCGGGGCTGTCGATGTGCAGCACGATGGCCTTTACGTCACGCGCGTCAATCGCCTCGCCGAACCGCAAGGCAAGGGTTTCGATGCTGGTCGCGCCGGAAACTTCCGTGAAAAGGTTCGCATGAGGAAATATCGGCCCCATGACGGGAATGATCGCAACGCCGTCGCGCATCTGTACCTTGCCGCTCTCGCGCCGTTGTGTGGGCGCGGCCAGCACGGCCTCATGGTCGCTCAACTGGCGCTGCGCGATGCCCAGCACAAGCTCAAGCCCGTCGGGCGTTATGGCCCACGGCTGGCGTGTTACGGCGGAGATAACCCTGTCGCATTGCCGGACGCTCACAGTGTGGCCTCCTTCACGGCAATGCCGCCCTGCGGAACAGGGGCCGCAGGGCGAACATCGCCGGACGCAGAGGGCAACGCGGCCTGGGGAGGAACAAACCGCGTCTGGTCAACGCCGGGAGCGGCGGCGCGGATCTTTTGGGCGAGTTCGGCCGTACTATTGGCCGGGCGCGTGAGATTGAACAAAAGGTCGTAAGGGACGCCGCAGGCTCTGGCGAATCCCCGTCGCGCGAGTTCCAACCGTTCCAGTGGGGTTAATTCAGGCATTGGCATTTGCCGGCTCCTTATAGGTGGAGGGCTTCATGGGCGCGGTGGTGAACTTGGCCATGCGGGCTTCTTCCTCTTCCCGTTCGTCCATGACTTCAGCGAAGTCCCGGCCGGTTTCGGCCAGAGCCGCGGAGTATGTTGTGAGCCGGTTTTCCAGGGCGGTGACCGTGGCCGCGATCTCCTTCACTGGATCCACGTAGCCGCGCGGCGGTCCGATCCAAAGCGCGTTGGTATAGAGGAGGCGGGCGTCGTAGAAATCGGGAGCCTTGGCCGGAAATTTGATGCGGCCGGCAAGCCAGTTTTCCTCGATCACCATGCCGAAAACAGGCTGGCAGTAGTGGCGCACAAGCCATGAACGGTAGAGCAGAAACACGCGCCAGGCTTCCAGAAGGGCGGCGCGGGCGGAACTGTAGTTGGTTTTGGAATAATCCTTGGCCAAAACCTCGTAGGGCATGTCGATGCTTGCGGCCATCGCCCGCAGCACGAATTCGCTAAATACCGCGAAATTCGGCGAGGGGCGGCTCGATTCCAAAACATGGGGCTTTTCGTTGGGGTTGCCGTACAACACCGTTCCGGGGCGCGCTTCCTCGTAAAATCGCCGTTGGCCGTCTTCGTCCTCTTTCTCCTCCGCATAGGGCGGCACTATGGACGCGCCGGGCTCTCTGGCGATAAACACGGGCAGGCTGGCCGTGGTCACGGCGGCCACAAGCTCATTGTCCAGGGCATCCGAGAGGTTGCGGAAAAGGTTCATGCCGGACGAGAGTATGGATTCGCCGCGCACCTGCTCTTCTTCGCCGTGCCGGAACAGATGGAACGCGCCTGGGCGATGGCCGACGCGGGCGGGAATGCGGGTGAAATGCGTCGAGGCCAGGCCGGACATATCCATGAAATGGGAGAGCATGGGCGGCGGAGTGGCCAGCCAGTACCCTTCAGGAGCCCCGAACCCGTTGACCTCCACGCCGTCCACAATGGAGGGGTCGCTTCGTTTGTCCATGGGCGTGCGCAGACGGCCTGGCAACACATCTTGAATGGCCAGTTGGATTGCGCGGGCCGGGTCGCTCAGCATGACGGGCAAATGGAACATCTCGCCCACGCGCAACATGCTGCGCAGGCCCAAAAACTGGAGATCCTCAAAGTGCAGCATTCCGCGCGTGTGGGCCTGCGGCGTCCATTCGCGCCAAGCTACCTCTATATCTTCTTGCAGTTGCAACGCATCGTCAGGGGATACTCCCAGGCGCTTGGCGTTGATGCGCGATTGCGGTCGAAGCCCCGTGCCGACGGAATTTATGGTGATGGCGTTGACGCCGGAATGAGCCGCCCAGTCGTTGGCGGCCAGATCGGCGGAGCGGTCCTGAGAGAGCGTGCGCTCGCGCGTTTGCTGCTCAAGCGAATTCGCAAAGGGAGGATTGTAGGCGGAAAGCGAACCGCGCCGGGATCCGGCGTCGCGGGAAATCCTGCGGGGCGAGTGGGCGAGTTTGGCGGCGCGGGCTACCATCTGGACCGCCTCGCATAGACCTTGACCGGGCTGCCCTGTCCGCTTTCGAGCGCGTCCACCAGCCCGGCGAAAAAAGCGACCTCGCGGTTTATCTCGCCCAGGTCGAACCGGGTGAGTTCCCGTGACCCGATCTTGTAGGCCTTGCCGGTCGCCGCAGCGCGCTTGGCCTCTTTCCATGTGGCAAGCTCTTCGCGCGCTTCGACAAGCGTGTAGCCCTTATAGGTGGCGACGGCACTCATGGCTGTGCGGTTAGCACGGGGAAAAATCAAAAGTCATGAGACGTGGTGGACGTGATGGACGTAGTGGACGTGGTGGACAAAAAATTTTTATGCGTTATACTTTTTCCATGAACACGAACACCATGTCCCTTGTCCTGTATGCCTTGGCGTTGCTGTGCGCCTTCTGGGCCGTGGCGGGGCTTGTGAATCCGCAGACGCTCTGTTTTGCCCTGCCGGAAAACCGGACGCGTAAAAACGCCTTCCTGTTCCCTTTGTTACGCCTGGCCGTGCCCTTCGCTATCGTCGCCCGCATAACCGACGGCCTTACGGGCGTGACCGCCTGGACATCCGCTGTTGCCCTGTGCGCCGCCTTCCTCTGGTACACCGCCAAACGCGCGGCGGCCCTGCGCGGCGAATACGTTGATCTGTATTCCCTGCACGATCTGCGCTAGCCGTCACTGTCCACCCGCTCCCGCCACTGCCTCAGATAGCGCTCACAATCCTCTTTTTCCACGGTCACGCCCTTGATCCGGCCGGAACGCTCGGCGGACGGCAAAGCGCCGGTGTTCACCAGCCGGTAAAACTGCGACTTGCAACACCCCAAGAGCTTGCACGCCTGTTGCCAATTCAGTCTCTCTCTCATGCTACCTCCTGGTGAGCGTGGCCAGACGCTCGCCGACGCTTATATTGCGCCTCGGTTGGGGCGCGTGCGCAACCGGGCGCGCGGCCCCTTGCGCCTTGCTTTGGGGCTTGCGGCTTCGCAGATGCAGCTCCCACGCCCCGACTAGAGCCATCACCTCGCAATCCCAGAAGTGGTTCGGCTTTCCTTTGGGATTTTCCCAGACCAGAGTCTCGGGGTTGAACACCTCCGCGCACATCTCCCGGGCGTAGTCCGCAAGGATGTTCGTTTCCACGCCCTTGCGCTTGACGCTGCCCGCGTGCAGCCAGAATGTGCCGGGATCGCCCGGGGAGACTGCGAGCTTTTCCGCCAAGTCGCTTTTGAAAAACGTGGTATCCACCCGGTGCAAAAGAATGCCGCCAGGGATCCTTATCTTGGTTCCGCGCTCGTCCGGGAAAAACTCGATGGGGGTATAGGCGACGGGCGTAGCCTGCGTTTGCTTGCCCTGATAGGGTATGGCGCGCCGATGCCGGGCGCACCATGCGTAAACCTGCTTTGTTCGGCCTGCCTGGCCCATAGCGTCAATGACCGCGACCTTGACCTTGTACTCGCTGCCGGCCGCGTCCAGGTAAACGCTCTTCCAAATGAGATCGTCGAGGGTGGCGAAGGTCGGCGTAGTGCCGCACTGCACCAGCCAGCTCTCCTCGTTTTCGCCGTAGCCGAAGGCCCGGATGATATAGCGGAAATAGGACGCCTGCGTATCAATGCCCGCCACCAGCGCGGCCACGCGGGGGACATCGCTTGCGGGCAAGGGACCTGGCACAATGCCGCGCGGGCGGTCGTCGCACAGGGCCAGGATGGCGTCTTCCTGGCGCTCGGAGCGCTCCTCCCGCCAGGGCATGGCCTTGTGCTGGTTCATAAAGTCTTTGAGATCTTTCAGCCGTCCGGACTTCTTCCATTTGAGGAAGGCGTGGGCAGGTTCGGAAAGCGACACGAAATACGATAGCCACGACGGGATATGGAAGGCGATCTTGCCCGGGTGATACGTTTCCAGATGCGCGAACAGTTCCAGGCCCGAGGCGCGCTCCACCCATTGCCCCTTGCGCACGGCCAGATCGCGGTTGGCATCGTCCCACTTGGCGGGGCAATGCGCGCACTGGTACACGGCCAGCTTGTCTTTGAGCACCTTCTCCGGGTCACGCTCGCCCTCGGGCCAGCGGATGTTGTCGAACTCCATGACCTGCAGGGTTCCGCACTGCGGGCAGGCCGCATGGTAATCGAAAACCGCGTGGGCTTCCTCGGTGAGCGCTACCCAAATGGGGCCGGTGTCCACCGTGGGCGTGGAAAATTTCAGCACGAGCCTGCGGTCGCGCCAGGTAATCACGCGCTTTTCCGCAAGCGCTTCGGGACTGGCTTCCCGTCTGCTCTCCGGGTACTTGTCCACCTCGTCCAGGATGAGCAGGCGGATGGGCCGCGAACCCATGCGGGCCACGGAACCGGCCCAGCCCACGAATATGGGCATGTGCCGCAGATTCACGCGGATGGTGGATTCATCCCCCACCGAGCCCGTGAGATAGCGCCGCAGCCACTTGGAATCCTCGAACATGGGCATGATGCGGTCGCGCATGATGTCCTTGGCCGTATCCTTGTCCGCGTACACGACCATGGCCGGTCCCGGCGCGTGTTCGACCGAGTGCCCGAGGATGTTTATCGCGGCTTCGGTGACGCCGGTCTGCGGCCCCTTGCAGACGATGCCCACTTCCACGCCGGGGAAACGCAGGGCGTCCATGAGCGGCGGAAGGTAGGGCGTGATGATGTTCTGCCAGCGGCCGGGGATGCTGGACATGCGCACCCAGCGTTTTCTCTCCGACCAGACGCTCGGCGTTTCGGGCTTGCGCTTGCGCAGTATGGCCCGCTCCGCGTCGGAGAAGCGGAACAGGCAATAGACCTTGCCGCCGCACCGTTCGAGCAAGGCCTTGGGCATCCATGCCGGAACCGGCATGGAAATCTCGCGCCTGGGCAGAGGCTTAGGCGCTTGCGCCGGATTCGGCATCGTCGCCTTCTTCGTCGTCGAAGTCATAGATCGCCACCTCAAACTCCATGGCCTGCGCGTATTCCGCGCAAGCCGCATCAACCAGCCGCTCCATGTGCTGTACCAATGTCCGCGCCCGCTTGGGCTTGCCGCCCACAATGTTCACCAGTTCAAGAGCCGCGGCCTCGAACTTGCTCTTGAGGCCTTGGTTCAACGTGGCCGCCCTGGCCGCCAGTTCCTGATCCACGTCCGCGCGGGACACGTATTGCCCCGCCATGATGGCGTTCTTGCGCTCTTCCCGGTCAGCCCGCGCCTCCTTCATGCGGATGTCCGCCTCTTCGCTGCGGCGCAATCTTTCCTCGGCCGCTTCCGTCCGGCCGTCGGGAGTGCTGGCCAGAGGCAGCGTGGCCGCGTAGCGGTCCACATCGATGCGCCGGTACGTGCGATCCTCTTTGCGCAAAAGGCCGCTCTTCACGTCGTCGTAGAGCTTGGTCTTCTTTATCTGGCGGCCCTTTTCCTCCTCCAGGTAGCGCAGGACAGCGCCGACGCTCTTGAACACGTCCGGTGTTTGCATATCGCTCATAGTTTTCTCCGCATCCGAAAGCATCGCCATGACGCGGGCGAGCGCGGCGGTATTGGCGCTGGAAGGATTCTCGCGCGCCAACCGCTTGGCCACTTCCTTGGCCTGCAAGAGCGCGGGAACATCCGTGCTTCGGCTTTGCGCCAGAAGCTGTTCCAGTGCCGCCTGCGCATCATGGCTGCTTTTATCGTCCATTGTTTCCGCCTTCAGGACACAGAGCCTTGACAATCGTTTGCCGCCAAGGGCAATTCCGCTTTGGGTGTGGTGTCAGGCCGTGTCCTGATGCCTCTGCCAAGGGACGCGGGCAGTTGCTACCTGCCCGCGTCCCGCCTGCTATATCCTCTCCAAATCCTCCACGGGCACAGGCAGATCAAAACCCACGCAGCGCACATGCCAGCGGCTGGCGTCCAACCGGAATGGGGCCGATGCCGTGAATGTTTGTGTGTATTGGATTGGGCCAACCCCATCCACGATGTTGGACGGCACACGCACGCGTGAGCCCTTGGGCAAATCCGGCTCCGGGCCTATCGCCGGGAGCTGGCCGAAACCGAGCACAGCCCAAACGTCCGCCAGGGAGATGAAGGTGTAGCGTTCGCCGGCGCAATGCCAAGAGCGGTCCACACGCAGGCGGTAAAGCCCGTCCGGCGCATCCTTGAAGCCAGGGAAATCCCTGGCGCGAAAGAGTTCGATGCAGCGTTTTACGTCTGTGGTGGCCATAAGCCGGATCGCTGGTTGTCTTTTGTCCGCCATTTGCGTTCACCTTGCGCAAAAAACGCTTATTTTTCCTGGCGCTCTTTTGCGCCCAGCTCGTCAAAGAGCAGACCGTCCGACTCCCGCACGGCCTGCTTGCCGGTAAAGTTCTGCCAGCGCGCGATGGCCACATGCGCGTAGCGCGGATCAAGCTCCATGCTGCGGCAGGCTCGGCCAAGATTCTCACACGCGATCATGGTTGTGCCCGAGCCGCCGAACGGGTCCAACACCACGCCGCCCATGCGCGAGGAGTTGCCCACGCAAAGGGCCACCAAGGCCATCGGCTTGGTTGTGGGATGCAGTTCGGACCGGCTGGGCTTGCGGATGTTGATGACCGTGCCGGACAGCTCTTCCAGTTCGCCTTTCAGGCGGTAGAACGTGCCGCCCAAAAGCAGGGTGTAGGAGCCGTCCTCTTGTTGGTGGACAGGCTCAATCCCGGTGTCCAAGATGGTTTTGGCCTTGTAATCGCCGTACCATTTGTGCGCCGCGCCCGGCTTCCAGCCGTAGAGGATCGGCTCGTGCTGCCAGTGGTAGTCGCTGCGGCTCAAAACGCTCTGGCCCTTGTTCCAGATGAGGCAGGCGGCCATGCGGAAACCCGCCTCCTTGAAAGCCTGACGGAACGCCAGGCCTCCGCCCGCTTCGGAATGGGCCACATACGCCGCCCCGCCCAGACACAGGGCCTCAAACATGCGCCGATGCGCCTGCAGGAGAAACTCCTGGAAGTCCACGGCGGACATCTTGTCGTTACGGATGCTCCCAGCCTTGCCCTCGTAGGCGACGTTGTAGGGCGGATCGGTCCAGACCATGTGCGCTTGCGCGCCGCCCAAGAGATAGCCCACATGCACGCTATTCAGGGCGTCGCCAATAAAGAGACGATGCTGGCCCAAAAGCCAGAGTTCACCCTCGCGCACCAGCGGCTCTTCCGGCACAGCCGGAACAACGTCGGGATCTTGCTCGGTGGAAATTGCCGATTTGAGCAATTTGTCCAATTCGTGCTGGTCGAAGCCCGTCAAGGCAATGTCGAACTTGGCGTCTATCAGGGCCTTCACTTCCTGGACAAGCAAGTCGTTGTCCCAGGCCGCCCAGGTGGCGGAACGGTTCACGATCAGGCGATAGGCCCGCACCTGCTCCGGCGTGAAATCGTCGGCCAGGATCACGGGCACGTTGGCCATGCCCATGGCGATGGCCGCTTTGAGGCGCAAATGCCCGTCGATCAGTTCGCCGTCACTTCTGGCCAACACAGGCGCGCGAAAGCCGAAGGCCTTCAAATCTTCTACCATGCGCGGCACGGCGGAATCGTTTTTACGCGGGTTGCCCACATAGGGGGTGAGGCGCGAGACGGGCCAGTATTCGATACGCAGTTCAGACATGACTTACTTCACTTTCTTCCCTGTTAGCTTGGCGGCTTCCTGGTGCGCCCAGAAAGTCCAGCACCGTTTGCAGTTGACCGTTGGCGAGCATTTCGCTGGGCCATGAGATATTGGAGGGCACTTGCCCCTTGCGACATTCTCTTGAACCAGCACATTGCGCGCTGCCACGGTCTGCTTGAACAAACGCCAGTAGTTGTCTTTTTCATTCATCGTCGCTTTTAAGCAGAACTCTGCCTGTTCCGCGCGGGCTTCGGCGGCGTCCAGGGCGTCGAGAAGACGTAGGATGCGCTCGTTACAATCTATCGTTGTCATAATAGACCGGGTTGCGGCTCCATGTCGCCACTGCGCGCGATTTTCAGATGTGATGCTCATCTCAAGAACACCTTGAATTCATCGCCAGCGGGTTCGTGCAGCCATGCGGGCAGGTCAGGGAACATGTCGCTGCCCATGCCGCTCTCGCGGCGCTCCCGGTCTTCCTTGTCGCCTGGCGCTCCCGGGATCTTCACGAAGAGCTTTTTGCCGTCGGTCGCGATGACGGTAAAGTACAGGGCCATGCCCGTGCGGCTGGCCGCGTGCGGGCCAGCCAGCATGCGGTTTATCCGCAGGAGCTTCTTGGCCTCGTCGTTGAAATCGCCCGTCGAGTGCTTATTCACCCTATAGATTCTCTGCTTCAGCTCCTTCCCTTTTTTCAGCCGCCGATTCGGCACATAGGCATGCACCCGCTCGTCGCCCTGGATGGTCAGATCCTCGCTATGGCGCAGGCCAAGTTCTTTCATCTGTTCGGGCGAAAACGCTTGGTCCATCCGCCTGGCGAACATGGACAGGCCGTTGCGTGTCTTCAGGGCCAGCGTTCCCTCCGGGAATTCCGCCTCCAACTCCCTGCACGCATCATTAAACGACTCGATCTTTTCCATGACCTTGCCGATGACTTTCTCGGCCTCGGGGCCATCGCCCACATAATAGGAATAGTGCATCATCTATCGACCTCCATTGGTCCGAGCATTTGCGGTGACGTCAGCAACTCCACAACGCAGTGGGCATGGCCTTCACACGCGCGGCAATCCCCGTGTTTGCACCATCTCCAAGAGTTCGCGCCCTTGGGGCACAGGATGTCCAGATCATCCGTGACCGCACATCCGGCATAAGCCCGGCGCATCTCCTTCAGGGGATGCGGGCAGTCCGGCGGGAACGTCGCTTCGGACAGGGGCGTTTCCGCTCTGGCCCCGGCCCAGCGAAGAGGACCAGACACACCAGACGCCCCACCCCCCACAGGAAACAGACCAGAAGGCGACTGTCCCAAAATCCCAGACACGTAAGGCGGACGCGGGACGGGACGGTAGCCAACCTCGGAGAAGTCCCTAGCCAGTGCATCGTAGGCCGCGCCTGCGTCACCCAACAGGTCAGGCGTCCCGGCGCCGATCCACTCGGCAAGGTCCAGCCCCAGGGCGAAGGCCTCGCCGGGATCCTTGCCCATGGGAACCGGCCAGCGCCGGGCCACGGGGTAGCACTCTTTCCACCAGAGCCAGCCCTTGTACCCGGGCCGGTTGCCCTTGGAGTCCGGAGCGTCGAAGTCCGTGGCCACCAGAACGAGCTTGGCCTTGGAGATCTGCCGGTGCGCGGCAACGTCGGGCTTGCCGAGGTTGGTCAGAGCGGCCAGCACCCCGACCTTTGCGCCGCAGGCGTGATGCACGGCGATAGCGTCCAGTTCCGCCTCCACCACAACCCACGTGGCCAGGCTGTCGGCAACACCTTCGGGCGCAAGCGCCATGGGCGCTTGGCCGGAACCTTCCAGGCACAGGTACTTGCCGCTCTTCTTATCCTGCAGGTCTTCCTTCCTTCGGCGGAAGCGGATGCGGTGGACTTCCTCGCCGCTCCACAGCGGGATGGTCAGGCCCCGGGGAATCCACAAAGACGACCGCACTTTCGTGCCGTCCGCCGTGCGCCGTTCCGGCAGATCGAAAGCGGCCCGGGCGCGGTACAGGCATGTCTTGGTTTTGTCCTCGCCTTCCAGGTAGCCCAGCCGGTAGCGTTGCACCGCCTCAAGGGGCAGGCCACGCTTGGCCAAGTAGGCGAGGATGCGAGGCGTGGAAAGGAGCTGCTCGTGCGCGGCCAAGGCGAGCTTGGTCGCGTGATCGCGCCACTTCTCGGACGGGACTTTCCATTGCGTCGGGGCCCAGGCGTCATCCCCGCGCTTGGGCTGCTTGAGCGGGCGAAATCCGCGACGGTGCGAGGATTCGTCCAGTTCGATATGCAGTTCCCGGCACGCGGCCCCGTATTCCAGGCCGTCCATGAACTTGAGCAGCTCAATGATATCGCCGCCGCCCCCGCAAGCCCGACACCAGAACGTGCCGGACGCCCCGGCCCGCTGCGCGGTCTCGCCGCCGTCCTGATTCGGCCAGACGTGGAAGCGGTCATCGCCGTCGCATACCGGGCAGGGGCTATGGTACTCGCCGCCCTTGTTGCTGCTTACGCGCCGGACTTTGCCCTCGCCAACCTTGCGGCGAACCAGGTCGAGGATGAGTTCGCTCATACCCGATCCTCCCAAGCTCCCGGAAAAGTCCAAACCGGAGCCGTCCTAAAAACCACGTCCTCTCTACATTTCTCTCTCTTTTGGGAGGTTGGGAGGATTATGTACGACTCATGTACGCGTGACCCCGCACCTCTCATGTGTGCGGGGAATTGTGAGAAAATCCTCCCATCCTCCCAAACCGTTATCGGACGCGGCTTTATAGCCAATCCAAAGTGGGAGGGCGCGGGAGCTTGGGAGGATTGCGGGCGTAGGACGGCCATCACGACTTCCCCTTGCGGGACTTCTTGTCCTCGTCTTCCTTGGCGGCTTCCCATTCCTTCCAGATATCGTCATGGATGGTGACGCCAAGGTACTGCATCGTGTTGGATTTCTTGGAAGGAATCCCTTTTGTCTCAAGGGTTTGCGTGACGCGCTTGGAGCTGTAGCTGTAGTTGGTCCCAAACGTCCGCTTGAGCCACCAGTTGCAGACGGCCACAAAGTCGGACGTGGCCGTGCGCGTCTGCCAGTCCTCGCCGCCCTGCGGTTTGGCTTCGATGGTGCAGGCGTCGGAGAGGAACTGGCCGATGTCGTCGAAGTTCTCGCGCTGCTCTTTGGTGTAGGCCAGCACCTTCTCCGGCGGACAGAGCCCATGCGCCAGGTAGTCCATGCAACCGGCAACCAGGCAGGCCAGCACGCCGGACGGATCCTCTTCCAGCGCGGTGGCCATGTGCGGATCGCGCTCCCGCTCGTCGGGATCCTTGGGGTTGTCCACAAACCGGATGGGCCAATGCACGGCATGGAGCCGGGACCAGAACGCGTCGTCATCCGAGCGCATCCGGGGCAACTTGTTCGTCAGGAAAAAGAGCAGGTGCGTCTGCTCCCAGCTCGTCATGAGCTTGTCGTTTATACCGCGGGCCGTGATGATCGAGCCGCCGGTCAGGTCTTTGAGCTTCGCCATGGCGATCTTCTGCTCGGCCTCGCCCTCGGAAGCGAAGGCGATCTTGGCACCGCGAAGCGCGATCACGTCCGGCTCCGGCTGCGAGCCGGAGCGCTGGAATGTCTGCTGCAAGAGCATCGCCGTCGGGATGCGTATGGCCAGGGCGTTGCCCAGCACCCGGAAAAGCACTTTCATCAGCGTGTCTTTTCCGTTGCGCCCGCGCGGGCCGTGGAAAATCGCCCAGATGTGATCGTCGCGTCTGCCCAGGATGCCGTAACCGAGAAGGCGCAGGATGTACGACACCATGTCCTCGTCGCCGTCGAAGCAGGAACGCAGGAATTCCAGGAACTTCTCGCTCCGCTCCGGGCCTTTCCACTCGGTGGGGCAGGCGTTTAGAATGTACTGCTCCGGCTTGCCGGGCGACATCTCCCCGGTGCGCAGGTCCACCACGCCGTTGGGGCAGGCGAGCAGGTACTCCTGCTTGTCCAGCGACTCCGCGCCCTCGATGCAAAGCGGATCGTCGATGGTGGTCACGCAGTCGAGCAGGTTCTTCCGGCCGGCCATGTCCCGCAAGACGTTCAACCGCTTGCCCACCAGCTTGTAGAGGTCGTCTTCCGGATCCCGGGCGTCCTCGCATTCGAGCCGGATGCGCTGATATTCCTCGCACACGCGCTCAATCGCCGCGGTGGAGTGCCGGGAGTTGATGTCCTCCGCCCAGTGGTGACCCTTCCACCGCAGCCACCGTCCCCAACGCTCCACAAAGACGAACTGCCCCCGGAACATCGCCGCGTAGAGGGTGGCGTCCCCGACGCGGTTGCCAAAGATGCACGTTCGCAGAAAATCTATAGCCAGCGCGGGCTTTTTCCCCTCCGCGGGCTTCGGCGCGCTCTGCGCTTCCTCCTTAACCCGCTCCTCCACTTGCTTTTTGAGGGCCGCTTTGCTCTTGGATTTGTCGCTCATACGCGCCCCCCTCGGCTACCGGAAAGCCTGTAATTTTGCGTGATTAGTCCGTTTTTCCGCCCAGATTTTCCGCCAAACCCAAACGAAGGCCGGGATGCGTGCACCCTCGAAGCGGGTTTGAGCCAGGAAGGACCCGCGACGGCTGGGAGTTTTGGGCTGATTCCTCTGAAAGAGGGGTGAGGGGAGAGCGGGCAACGCACCTCTAAAGGGGGCTTCGCCTTAAAATGTAGCGTCAGCAATGCCCCAACATCCTCTATCGCGATTATTGATCCGCGATGGGGGGCATTGCTGACGCACAAACAGATGCGATCCAATAAGGGAAGGGCAGAACGGCTAGTAACAGTGTGTACAAAACCCGTGTACAAAACCCACGCATGGTGAGGCATTTTTATGCCCTCCAACGCGTATGACTACCTGGAAATTATTGGCTGGCAGGCAAACCCTAGCGACTCTCACGCCGCTAACACCGGTTCAAACCCGGTTGGGGACGCCAAAAAAATTAAAGCTCTTACGAGAAATCGTGAGAGCTTTTTTCATCTACTGGGCAAGGGGATATTCAGCGGAGTAGCTCGAGTGGTCTTTCGTCTCCAGGATAACCCGGACGGCGCGGATCATCTGGGGCGTAAGCCCCTGGGGCAGACGGGCGCTCCCCTGCATGACCTTCATGCGCGAGATCGTAAAACGCGAATCGTCGTCGGATTGCACGTCGAGGTCTTGCCAGGCGCCATTGGCGGTGAGAACTTTATACTTGGCCCGGCCGGAAAGCTGGCGCTGGTCCGGCGAAATAAGGTCGTAGCGCAGCCGCAGGTCGCGGCCCGCGGGCTTGGCCTGGAAGTTGTCAATGCGCACCGGGCTCTGCTTGTTGATGGCCTTGGCCAAACCCTGGCGCGCGGCCGGCGCGCTCGCCTTGGGGGCGGCCGCATTGCTTGGCGAGGCAAGCGGCTGTGGCGTGCGCGCGGTGGCGGCGGGCGGCGGGCTGTCGTTTGCGCGGATGGGCGCCGCACCGGGAATCAGGGTAAAATCTTCCCGGTAAATGAGCCAATCGCCTTTCACCAGCTTGAGATACAGGGTTTTTACGCCGGTGTCGCCGTCACGCCCGGGAACCTTGTACGTCTGGCGCATGTCCACGCGGGCTTTATCTCCCCGCGCGTTAACGCGTATGTTGGCAAGCCGCACAAACTCCGGGGGAAGCGCGGCCCAGAGACCCTGCTTTTGTTCCCTGATGGCGCTTGCGCCCCTACGGTCCCCCTGGACGGCATCATTGGCATAGAAGCCCATGTAAGCGTTCAGATTGGCCTTTTCCCAGGCCTTGCGCCAGGCTTCCACCCTGTTTGTCAGGATGGCCGCCGGATCTTCCCGGGGAGGTTCGGCGCGAGGCGCAGACACAGGGGGTTCGGCGGAAGGCGCGGGCTTTGCGGGAGCCATGGCGACGGAAGCGTTGGCGTCGCGGGTAGTTGCGGGTTCCTGCGCCGGGGTTGGCGCATTCTGGGTATCGGGCTTTTGAGCGCTTGCCTGTTCGCTCTGGACGGGAGTTTCAGCGGGAAAGCCCAGGCGCGGACGTGGATCGCCTTTTTCCCAGGCGTTGCGCCAGGCTTCGAGTTTATTTGCCAGAGCGGCTATCGGGTCTTCCAGAAGATGGGAAGAGGTGGGCGCAGCTGGCGCGGCTGGAGCGGGCTTTTCAAAAAGGGCCTGCACCTGCGGCATGGGGGTGGGGGTCTCGTTTGCCGGTTGCGGGGGAGGCTCTGCGGCAGGGACCGTGGCGGCTGAAACGTTCGTGGTGTCGGCGCTGCCGTTGCTGACGGCTTTCTGGACCGGGACAGCTGTCTGCGTAGCCACAGCCGTCTGTATTGCGGCCTGCGCCGCCGCCTGCGCGGGAGAGGCCGCCTGTGAAGGCGTTTGCGCCTGCGCCTGCTCTTGTGTGGGCGTTGCGGCTTGCGCTGTCGTCTGCGCCGGCGCTTGGGTTTTAGCCGGAGCGGCTGTCTGCGCGGCCTGCGCCGCGGCCTGTGCCGGAGAAGCGGCGTCCGCCGCGTCCCATCGGGGAGCGCCTGTCTGTCCCGTTTCCGCCTGGGGCTGGGGTTTGGATACAGCGCGGGGAGACGCCTGATCCTCACTGACGGGCTTCGCGTCTACAGGCGGAACAGGGGATTCCGCGATGGCCGCGAGCGACCCGGAACTCATGCCCGGAACCCACTCCATGCCCAGAATACGGTATTCGCCCTTGTCGTCTTTGTCCCAGTACAGGCGGCGCACGCCTTTGGCGTTCAGGTTGGGGGCGCTGTAATCCTGATAAAAAGAGGTGACCCAGTAGCCGGGACCTTCGAGTACCTGGATGTCCCGCACAGAGGTTTTGATCCAGGGCAGGGACTTGAACAGGTGTTCTTTTTGCGTCTTGAAGGCGCTGAAGGGTTCCCCTTGGGCCAGACCGTAGGCATTGGCGTCGTAAAAATCGAACATGGCGGGAGAGCGCTCGCCCCAGGCCTTGGCCCAAGCCTGAACCCTTTTGGTAAGGGCCTCAACGGCCTGGGCGTCCTTGGGAGCGGGGTTGGCCGCCTGGGAAAAACCGTCTGTGAGCAAGATCGGGGTCCCGGGCGACAAGGCCCGGCCGAGCAGCGCGAGGTCATCGTTGTTCATGGCCACGCAGCCTTGGGTCTGCAGAGGGGAAAGGGCCTCTCCCCGGCCATGGATCCAGATGCCGAAGCCTGTTTTGCCGCGAATTCTGTCCACGGGGTTGGGGTAGTTCAGGGTAAAGGCCTCGTTGCCGTAAAGCAGGTAGTCGAGCCCTCCGGTTAGGTGCTGCACCACAAAATAGACGCCGTCAGGGGTTCTCAAATCTCCCTTTGTCTGCTTGTCGCCGGCGATCTGCCCGGTGCTGCACACGAACGTGCTTTTTGCGCGCAAGGGGTTGCTGTGTTCAAACAAAACGAGCTGCTGCCGTTTTTTGTCCACAGCTACGAACAGCGGCGGGTTGCTGGCGTTGCCGGAGATGGTTGTCTGCCAGGATTCGCCGCTTGGGGGAGGATCTTGAGCCAAGGCGGATAGCGGGATAAAAATCATTACAACAAAAAGGAGAGAACCGCGAAATGCGGCGCGCCGCACACGCCGGACGAGAAAGATCAAGCTTATGGACACCATAAGAATCTATGCCTGCGGCCCATTAAAGCAGATGGAGACAATTTCGTAGAGGATTTTGCCGCGCGGGGCCTCCACGGTGATCTCGTCCCCCACTTCCTTGCCGAGCAGGGCCTGCCCCACCGGCGAGAGAATGGAAATGCTGCCTTTGGAGGGTTCCGCTTCGTCAGGGCCTAAGAGCGTCCAGGTCTTGACCTCGCCTGAATCCACGTCCTCGATCTCCACTGTGGCGCCAAAGATGGCCTTCACGCCGTCAAGCGTGGTCAAATCGATGACCTGACTGGTGGCCAGTCTGGTCTGGATATAGCGGATGCGGGCCTCAAGCATGCCCTGGCGCTCCCGCGCGGCTTCGTAGCCGGCGTTTTCGCGCAGATCGCCTTCCTCGCGGGCTTCGGCGATAGCCTGGATGACCGCCGGACGCTCTTTGATAAGCTCGTCGAGCTCCTTTTCAAGACGTCTGAACCCTTGGAGGGAAATAGGTATCTCTTGCATGATCTGTCCTTAAAGCGGGCGCGCGTTCCGTGCGCGCAAATATAAAAAAGGTGGCCCGAAACCTCTGCGGCTTCGGGCTCGTCTAGAGACCGGGCACGTATTACAGAGCTTCTCGCGCTGGGTCAAGGTCCGCGGCAACGACCGCTTCCATGCGCTGCGACTCCAAAAACATCACGTACGTCAGGGCCAGGGCGGCGTCATTGTCTTCGGAGCCGTCGCAGAGAATCTCCAACTGGGCGCGCGGCGCGGTCTCAAAGAGCCTGTCCACGAACATGGCGATCCACTTGCGGGAAAGCCCGGGCGAAAGAGGCTCCGCCCTGTCAGCAATATTCGCGGTCTTTTCGGGCCCAAGATCCGGCCGCGTGACGCTTAGCATCTCCCGTATGGTGTCCTGGCGGTTCGCCTCAGTCTCCAGGCAGCGCCGGTAGAGAACTTTGTGGATGTAGAGGCGCAGTACGGCCTCTTTGGGGTCATTCATGTTTGGTCGTCGGTGGTGATGCAGTCATTGGGGCAATAGGCGATGGCCCGGCGTACGGCCTCTTCAGATCCTTCGGACGCGACAGCGAAAGGGCGCTCCACGCTTGGATCAAACCCGAAGAGTTCCGGGGCGATCTCGGCGCAAGCGCCGCAGCCGTGGCAGGGAACGAGGTTCAGGTAAACGGGAATGATCTGTGAGTTCGTACTCATACAAGATATTGGGAATTGACCACATTCCGAGGTTTTCCGGCCAGAAACGCCCGTATATTGTCCGCCGCGATGGCCATAAGCCTAAGCCGCGCCGTCAGCGACCCCCAGGCCATGTGCGGGGTGATGAGACAGTTTTTGGCGCTCATGAGCGGATTGTCGGGGCTTGGAGGCTCGACCGCCAGCACGTCCAGGGCGGCTCCGGCCAGATGGCCGCTGTTTAAAGCGTCGGCCAGGTCCGCCTCATTGACGAGCTTGCCCCGCGCGGTATTGAGAAAATAGCCGCCGGGCCGCATAAAGGACAAGAGCCGCTTGTTCACGAACCCGGCGTTTGTGCCGGTGAGCGGGCAATGCAGGCTTATGACGTCGCACTGCCGGAAGAGGTCGTCAAGCTCCACAAAAGCGAACTCCGGGGAGGCAAGAGGCTCTTTGATTCTTGGCGCGTAGGCCCTGGCTTTCATGCCAAACGCCAGGCCCAACTGCGCCACGCGCCTGCCGATGGAACCGAATCCCGCCACGCCGAGCGTCAAACCGGCCAGTTCCACCTGGGGGGTATCCCAGAAGCTGAAATTGCCCCGTTTGTTCCATTCTCCGCCATGCACGAGCCGGTCGTGCAGTTCCACGCCCCGAACCAACGCCAGAAGCTGAGCCATGGCGAACTGCGCCACGGACT
>Ga0123354_10000058_pt1 | contig 83302 bp, 70 predicted proteins | sample TergutLab28metaG_2_FD_97872 | JGI IMG/M metagenome (GOLD analysis project Ga0123354, IMG submission 97872) | Labiotermes labralis P4 segment gut microbial communities from Petit-Saut dam, French Guiana - Lab288 P4 | ecosystem: Host-associated > Arthropoda: Insects > Digestive system > Gut ... | reverse complement strand
GCCACGGCAGCGAAGAACACGTTGACCGTGGTCAGCACTGAGCGCCTGCTCGACGAGCTCGCGAGGGGACACACACTGTTCGAAGGCGCACAAGGTTACTGGCTCGACGAGTGCTTCGGGTTCCAGCCCCACACGACATGGTCGACGACGACCCCGGCGAACGCCCGCGCCCTGGCCCGCGACGCCGGGATCACCGACGTGCGGACCATCGGCTGCCTTCGGACCTACGCCACACGGCACGGCGCCGGCCCGTTCCCCGGAGAGGACACGCTGACCCACCGTCCACCCGAAGCCCACAACGCCGACACCGACACTGCTGGCACGTTCCGCACCGGAGCCCACGACCCGGCACTGGTCCGTGCTGCGGTCGACACCGCCATGCCCGACGTGCTGGCGGTCAGCCACCTCGACATGTTCGCCCGTATCCAGACCACGGATGGTCCCGTGCCGGTCGACGCGTTCGGAACCGTGGTGGTCACCGCCACCGGACCATCACGCCACGACCGGCACTTTGCTCACACGCCCAGGTAGGAGGCGGGGTTGACGGTTTTGCCGCCGACGTAGACCTCGAAGTGGAGGTGGCAGGCGGTGGAGACGCCGCCGGTGGTGCCGGCGTGGCCGATGACCTGGCCGGCGTCGACGTGCTGGCCTGGGGTGACCGACCAGCGGGTGAGGTGGCTGTAGCTGGACATCAGGGACGTGCCGTTGACCCAGCCGTGGTCGATCATCACCTGGTTTCCGTACCCGTTGCGGTACTTGGCCCACTGGACGGTTCCGGCGCGGCCGGCGTAGATCAGCTCGCCGCAGTACGAGCGCAGGTCGATACCGGCGTGCAACCGGTAGATCTTCAGCACGGGTTGCATACGCATGCCGTACCGGCTGGTCACGACCATGGGGCGGTGGACGGTCGGGTTGGCGAACACGGCACCGCCCAAGGGGGCCTGCTGCTGGGGTGCCTGTGCTGAAGGCGCCGACTGTGGTGACGACGGTTGTTTCGGCGCCGGTGCTGGGGCAGGCGGACGGGCGCGCTGCTCGGCGATGATCGCTGCGAGCTCGTCGGACAGCTGGTCGGCTGACGCGTCGGCGGCGGCCAGCTGGGCCTCGATATCGGCGCGTTGGCCTTGCAGGGCCTCATTGTGCGCCGTGAGCTGGGCGTTGAGCTCTTCCAGGGCGGCCTGGGCGGCCTGGGCCTCCTGCTCGGCGGCCTGGGCTGCGGCAGCGGCGTCGTCAGCGGCATCTTTGAGCTCGGTGATCTTTGTCTCTACCGAGGCCAGGCGGGTGCTGGCCGACTGGTTGTCCGCGTTCAACCCGTCGAGCTGGTTGAGGGTGCGGGTCTGCACCTCCAAGGCCGTGGACGTCTGCGCGTAGCCGGACATGAAGTCCTCGGTGCTGGTGGCGTCCAACAACACAGCCAGCTCGGCCAGGTCAGAGCTGCCCTGGTCGGCAGCCCTTGCCGCCCGTACGACTGATGCGCGGATCGCGGCAGCGTGCTCAGTGTCGGCGGCGATCGTCGCGCTCAGCTCGGTCTGCTGCTGGCGGGCACCGCCCAGACGCGCGGCGGCCAGGCCAGCCTCACGTTGGGTGCGGACCGCCTCGGCGGTGGCCGACGCGACAGCGGCCTGCGCCGCGGGCAGCTGGCCCTGGGTGTCGACCAGCTGCTGGCTCGTGGTCGCGACCTGCCCCTCCAGGCCCTCCAAGGACGCGGCCAGCTCGGCCTGCTGGGCTTGGGCCTGGTCAAGCTCGGACTGCGCAGCGGCGCGACGGTTGTCCAGGTCGTCGGCCTGTGCGGGGGTCGTGTGCCAGCTGGCTGCGACGAACCCGACGACCAGGGCTCCAGCCAGCGCGTACCGGGAGAACCGGCTCATCTTCGCCCCCTTACACCTTCGTGTACCGGTGGAGGTTGAACAATGACGAGACGATAGCGAGCAGCACCGCCCCGCCGACGAGCAACGGTGCGATGGCCCACACGTCCGCAGTGGTGATGAACTGCACAGAGTTCACATTCCTGGCCAACCATCCGGTGACCACTTTACGCACCCCGATCCACAGCACCGCGACGGCGAGCACCGCACCGACGGTAGCCGCGATAGCACCTTCCAGCAAGAAAGGAGCCTGCACGAGCCAGTTCGACGCACCGACCAGGCGCATGATTCCGATCTCACGCCGGCGGAACATCAACGACAGCCGGATCGTCGTCGCGATGAGCAAACCCGCGGCGAGGAGCATCAAGATGGCAAACCCGAACGTCAACCATTTTGCCTTGTCCAAAGTGGCGTAGACCGACTTGAGCTTGTCGCGGTAGTCCTCGACGCGTTCGACGCCGGGACGGCCGGTGACCACATCAGCCACGGCTTCGTACTGCTGGGGGTCTGTGAGCTTGATCCGGTACGTGGAGAACCAGTCGTCGGCGGTGATCTGCGACGCCCACGCCTCGTCGCCGAAACGGGCCTGGAACGAGGCGAACGCCTCGTCCTGGGACTCGAAGTAGACCTGTTTGACCAGCGGGGCGACCTCCGGGGCCTCCAGCGCGGCCAAGATGTCCTCCTTCTGCTCCTCGGTCACCGTGCTGGCTGCGCACGTGGGCTCCAGCGAGTCGCGCGGGCACAAGAAGACGGTGATCTCGATCCGCCCGTACCAGTCCTTCTCGATCTGGCGGACCTCGGAGCGCATGAGCAGAGCGGTGCCCACGAAGGTCAAGGAGAAGAACGTGACGATGATGACCGAGATCGTCATGGACAGGTTGCGCCGCAGGCCGACGCCCATCTCAGACAGGATGTACCGAAGTCTCATGGCGCTACCGGTCCGATCCGTACACGCCGTGCGCCTGGTCGCGGACCATCGCCCCGGCGTCGAGCTCGACGACACGTCTGCGCATCTGGTCGACGATCTCGTCGTCGTGGGTTGCCATGACCACCGTCGTCTCGGTGCGGTTGATACGGTCGAGCAGCCGCATGATCCCCAGCGACGTGGTCGGGTCGAGGTTCCCGGTCGGCTCGTCGGCCAGCAAGATGTCCGGACGGTTGACGAACGCCCGGGCGATGGCCACACGCTGCTGCTCACCGCCAGACAGCTCGTGCGGACGACGTTTTTCCTTACCAGCCAGCCCCACCATCTCCAGCACGTCGGGCACCGCGGTGACGATGTGGTGACGCGGTTTACCGATCACCTGCAGCGCGAACGCCACGTTCTCGAACACCGTCTTGTTCTCCAGCAGGCGGAAGTCCTGGAAGACGACGCCGACCTTGCGGCGCATCTTCGGCACGCGCCAGCCTGGCAGCGCACCCATCTCTCGCCCTGCGACCAGGACCCTGCCCGCGCTGGCCCGTTCTTCACGCACCACCAGGCGCAAGAACGTGGACTTGCCCGACCCGGACGCCCCGACGAGGAACACGAACTCGCCCCGGTCGATATCCAGCGTCACGTCGTCCAGCGCGGGGCGGGCACCCCGGGCATAAACCTTGGTGACGTTCTCGAACCGGATCACGAAGCCTCATACAGGTCGTAAGGACAGACCGCACACGCAGGGCGTATGCGTTATCGAGGCTACGCACCGTCGGTGACACCACTGCCCCTGACACGCCCGGAGTACCAATAGCGGCCGTATTATGATAAATATACTTAATGTCCGGTTCGAGCAATTGTTGGCGTGCCTGCCGCCGTCAGTCCTCGTCGGTTGCCGGGGAGCGGCGCCAGCGGATACCGGCTTCGATGAAACCGTCGAGGTCGCCGTCGAAGACGGCTGCCGTGTTGCCGACCTCGTGCTCGGTGCGCAGGTCTTTGACCATCTGGTAGGGGTGCAGGACGTAGGAGCGCATCTGGTCACCCCAGCTGGCCTTGATGTCGCCGGCGAGCTCTTTCTTCTTCGCGGCTTCCTCTTGCTGGCGCGCCACGAGCAGGCGGGACTGCAAGACGCGCATGGCTGCGGCACGGTTCTGGATCTGGGACTTCTCGTCCTGCATGGACACGACGATGCCGGTGGGCAGGTGGGTGATGCGCACTGCCGAGTCGGTGGTGTTGACCGACTGGCCTCCAGGTCCCGACGAGCGGAACACATCGATCTTGACGTCGGACTCGGGCACGTCGATGTGGTCCGTCTGCTCGATGAGCGGGATGACCTCGACCGCTGCGAACGACGTCTGCCGCCGGCCCTGGTTGTCGAACGGAGAGATACGCACCAGGCGGTGCGTCCCGGCCTCGACCGACAGGTTCCCGTAGGCGTAAGGGACTTTGACCTCGAAAGTCACCGACTTCAGGCCGGCCTCCTCGGCGTAGGAGGTGTCCAGGACTTTCGTGGGGTACCCGTGGCGCTCGGCCCACCGCAGGTACATGCGCAGCAGCATCTGGGCGAAGTCTGCGGCGTCGACCCCACCGGCGCCGGAACGGATAGTCACCACTGCATCGCGGGCGTCGTACTCGCCCGACAGCAACGTCCGCACCTCCAAGGCTTCCAGGTCCTTGCGGATCGCGACAAGCTCAGCCTCAGCCTCGGCCTGGGTCTCGGCGTCGTCCTCTTCGGCGGCCAGCTCAGCCAGGGCCTCCAGGTCGTCGATCCTGGCGCCCAGCACCCGCACACGGTCCAGCTCTGCCTGGGTGGCCGACAAGGTGGACGTCACCTGCTGGGCATGTTCAGGGTCGTCCCACAGGTCCGGGGCGGCGGCGGCCTGCGACAGCTCGGCGATCTTGGTCTCGAGCCTGGCGGGGTCGCTCACAGCCTCGATCGACGCCAAGGTGTTGCGCAGCGCCTTGATCTCTGCAGGTAGGTCGGTGGTAGCCACGACCGCCCAGACTACCTTGCGGTTCGTCAGTGGAGAAGCTGGTCACGTGCAAGTACGGGCTGGGCACGCGACGTGGTTGTTGCCCTACTTGCCGGTAGCGGTAGACCCGTTGAGGGAGTTGTCGCGCCTGACGGCGTCGGTGAACTCCCAGTGCCAGGGCTCATAGCTGGGCGCTGCCCACGGGGGGTTGTCGATGTCGTAGGTGGGACCGTTCTGGCGCAGCCACTGGTAGCGGTTCCCGGCGTAGGTGCTCTTGCAGAAGTCCACCGCCAGGCCGAGCCCGTGGTTGGACTTGCCGGGCGTGGCGACCATGGAGCCTTTGGCGTTCTTGAGCAGCCGCTGCGCCGCCAGAGTCCTGTAGCCGTCGGTGATGCACAGGTCGACGCCGAACCGCGCGACGTACGCGTCGTTGAGCTCGACCAACGCGTACGCGTAGTCCGCGCGGACCTTGGTCTTGCCGTCCCACAACGTGCACAGGTCCTTGTCGGGGACGGCGCCGTTGGGCGCCGACTTCACCGGTGCCAGGCCGTCGCAGCCAGGCAGCAACTCACGGGTCATACCGCGTGAGATTGCTTCCATGTCTCGTTCGGCGAGCGTTCCCGCTGGTGACAGCGCAGCAGGTACCTGCCCGGCGACCGCCTGGGCAGACAAGGCGCTGACTGTGCTCGGCAGGTCACCTTGGCTCAGGACCGACACCGGGCTGCCGGCGGTGAACGCACCCTGGGAGAACGGGACGACGACAGTGGCGGCAAGCAACGAGACCAGGACAGCACCCCGAACCACGAGCTGCGCTGTGCGGTGCCCGAACGATGCGGCGGGCTTCTTCTCGAGCGTCGGGAGACGGTGCGCACGGGTCTCTGGTCGAGACCCAGTGCGGGTTGATCCCACGATTTGCCTCCCGTTGACGACCTTACGTGCAGCACACGCCGAAGCGACGCGCCGGGCTGCACGATCACAAAAGCGTAACGGACACTACCCGCTCTTGCGTGGGTTCGCCGGGGACGTCCGGTCTATGGGAGTGTGTCTTTTCTCACACGGCTTCGACCGTTTTTCACCCGCCGGCCTCGGAACAGCCTCGCTGCATAGCGTCGCGGACCTCGCCGACAAGCTCTTCGAGCACATCCTCGAGGAAGACTACCCCTTGACAACGGCCGTCGACGTCGACCCTGGCCAGGTGCGCCGCACCAGCCTGCATGGCTGCCAGCGCCTCTTCGATCTCGTCGTCGGGGGCCGAGGCTGCCATCTGGTGCACCCTCCAACGCGGCACGGGGTTGTCGCGCTCGGGCCCCTGCGCGTACAGGACGTCCTTGAGGTGCAGGTACCCGACGAGCTCGTCGTCGTCGGTGACGGGGAAGCGAGAGAACCCTGTGGTCGCCACCAAGGCTTCGACCTGGGCGGGAGTGACGTCGGAGGGGACCGAGACCAGGTCCGTCAACGGCACCATGACGTCGGCGGCCAGCAGGTCGGAGAACTCCAGGGCACCTGACAGCAGGCCCTGCTCGTCGCTGAGGGTCCCTTCGGCGGCCGAGTGCTCGACGATGGACTGCACCTCGTCGGCCGTGTACGCCGAGGCGACCTCGTCCACCGGTTCCACCCGCACAGCCCTGAGCACACCGTTGGCGATCCCGTTGAGGGCCCGCACCACCGGGCTCAGCACCCGCGCCACAGCCACCAGCGGCGGCACGAACCAGCGCACCGCCCGGTCCGGGCCCGAGACGGCGAGGTTCTTGGGCACCATCTCCCCCAGCACGACGTGCGCCATGACGACGACGAGCAGCGCCACGACGAACGCGACCGCGTGGGTGGCCACCGCTCCAGCACCCAGAGCCCGCATCGGTCGTTCGATCTGGTGCGCGACAGCTGGTTCGGCGACCAGGCCCAGGCTGGTCGAGCACACGGTGACCCCGAGCTGGGCGGTGGCGAGCATGGTCGACACGTGCTCCATCGCCCACAGAACAGTCGTCGCCCACCGGTGCCCGGCCGCGGCAGCCGGTTCGACCGACGAGCGCCGAGCCGACATGAGAGCGAACTCCGCGCCGACGAAGAACGCGTTGGCGGCCAGCAGCACGACCGCGAGCGTCAACGCCCAACCGGTGCTCATGGCTCGCCCTGCCTGTCAGCGTCGGGGTCGGTGTGCCGTGCCAGCTCACGCCGCAGCTCTTGGCACGGTTCTTGGCACGGTGCCTGCGCGGGCACCTGCGAGCCGTCCTCGTTGTCGTCGGGCACGGCGGCGACCCGCAACAGCTCGACCCGCCGTCCGTCCATCTGCGCCACGGTCAGCTCCACACCGTCGACCACCACCTGGTCGCACGCCTGCGGGATACTTCCCAGCCGTGCCATGACCAACCCGCCGAGCGTCTCGTACGGCCCGTCCTCGGGTACGACGAGACCGGTCAGCTCAGCCAGCTCGTCGGGGCGCAGCACACCAGGCAGGACCCACGAACCGTCGGGCCTGCGTGCCAAGGAGTTGGCCGGCCCGCCCGACGAGCGCGACCGGTCGTGCTCGTCGGCGACCTCCCCCACGAGCTCTTCGACGACGTCCTCCAAAGTGACCACCCCAGAGGTCCCGCCGTACTCGTCGACGACGACGACCATCTGCAGACCGTGCCGCAGTTCTTCGAGCAGCGGACCGAGCCGGACCGTCTCGGGCACCTGCGGCGCCTCGGCCATGAGCGCGGCAGCAGGTACCTGCGAGCGCCGCTGGTAAGGCACCTGGACGACCCGGCGCAGGTGCACGAGCCCGACGATGTCGTCACGGGACTCCTCGATCACCGGGAACCGGGAATGGCCTGTCGTACGGGCCTTGTCCAGCACGTCGGCCGCGGAGGCCCCGGCGCGCACCACGTGCAGACGTGTGCGGTCGGTCATGACGTCCACCGCGGTGAGGTGGGCGAAGTCCAAGGAGTTGGTCAGCAGAGTCGCCGTGGACTGCTCGAGCGTGCCGCGCTCGGCCGAGCGCCGTACCAGCGCCGCCAGCTCGGCAGGCGAGCGCGACCCGGTGAGCTCTTCGCGCGGTTCGACACCCACCATGCGCAGCAGGGCGTTGGCCGCGCCGTTGGTCACCACGATGACCGGCCGCAGCGCCAGGGTGAACCCGCGCTGCACAGGCACCACCACACGGGCGGTGGCCATCGGCGCTGCGATGGCCAGGTTCTTGGGCACCAGCTCACCGACCACCATGGAGAACGCGTTGACGAGGACGAGCGCGGCCACCGCGGACACGGCTGCCGCTGCTGTCCCCAACCACCCTTCCAGCCCTGCACGCGCCAGCCTGGCCACCGCTGGCTGGGTGGTGTAGCCCAGCAAGATCGTGGTCAAGGTGATCCCGACCTGCGCCCCGGACAGCTGGGTCGACAGGTGGCGCAACCCTGCGAGCACCGAACGTCCGCGCCGGTCACGTTCGTCGACCTCCAGCGCCGCCGGGTCGAGCGCGACCATCGCGAACTCCGCTGCGACGAACACGGCTGTGCCTGCGGTCAGCACGACGCCGAGCAGCACCAGCAACCACTGAGTCACCATGGTGAGCACATCGTACGGACACCTGGGGCACGACGCTGCCAGGCCGTGGCACCACCCCTGCGTGCCGCACCACGCTGGGGTGTTCGCTGCATGGTCTCGTGGCCCAGAGCGGGCGAAGGTGGCAACACCCCGATGTTGCGACTCCGGTTCTGCTCATCAGCGACTATAGTCATGCCGATCAGTGAGGTGAGTCACGGTGTGCACAGGTGCGTACCGGCTTGCGAGACAAGGGCGAGAGGCAGCGTGCCGACGACAACACAAGCGACCACCTTGGTCCTCCCCGAGACCCCCACTGAAGTCACTGAGACCACCGAAACCACCGAGATCACCGAGACCGCCGCAACCACGAAGACCGTCCCCACCCAGCGGACCCTGGTCCCACCCAGCGCCGAGACCCCCACGGACAGGCTCACCCGCCGCACCCTGGGCGCACTGCGCCGCCAGGGCGGACGGGTGCTGGTCACCGGCCGCACCGCCGTCCCCGCTGATGTGGGCCAACGCCTGCACCAGCGCGACCCCGCCCTGGCCGGACGGGCGACCTGCGAAGACATCTTCGCGCTGGCGGGCCATGTGCTCGCCGAGCGCGAGATCGACGTGTGCACCGACCAACACCTGGTCGACGCGGCGTGGTCTGAAGCCTGGGAACGCGTCGGACGCCACACCGTGCTGTGCGGCCTCGACGACGACACCCGCTGGCGCGCCGAGATCGCCGGTGCGATCAAAGGACGCGGCCTCGTACGGTTCTCCCAGTACCAAGACTGCGCCGACCACCTGGCCACCGCCGTGTGGGACCTGTACGTGGCGTACTGCGAAGAGCTCACCATGAGGTTCGCCCACGACCAGGCCGACCTCATCGCGATCACTCTCGACGAGCTGACGGTCAACCCCCCGCGCAACCGTTACTGCGTCGTCGTGCTCGACCCGACCCTCCCCCTGACCCCCACCATGGTCCGTATGCTGCGAGCGCTCACCGTCACCCGCTGAGCCTGGCGAGTTTCGCCCAACGCCCCCCGCCGGCAGCACTCGACGTGGGAGGCTTGGGTCATGACGACCCCAGCGGACACGACGGTGCTTGTCGTGGAAGACGACCCTGCGATCGCCACGGCGATCGCCCACCGGCTGCGCGCCGAGGGCTGGCGGGTGGAGACCGCCCTGGACGGCCCGTCCGGTATCGAGGCCGCCACACGCCTGCGCCCCGACGTCGTGGTGCTCGACGTGATGCTGCCCGGGGTGGACGGGCTCGAGGTGTGCCGGGTGATCCAGACCGACCGGCCGGTCCCGGTGCTCATGCTCACCGCCCGTGACGACGAGACCGACGTCGTCATCGGCCTGGGCGTCGGCGCCGACGACTACATGACCAAACCGTTCTCCCCACGCGAGCTCGTCGCCCGGGTCAAAGCCCTGCTGCGGCGCCAAGAGCGCGCGGCGCGGGCCGCCGAGATGGTGGTGGCGCAGGCCCCCGAACCGACGTTGCACGTCGGCGACGTCATCATCGACCAGGCCCAGCGCCGGGTGCAGCACCGCGGGACGGAGGTCCACCTGACCCCTACCGAGTTCGAGCTGCTCGTCGCCCTGGCCACGTCCCCGCGCACGGTGCTCACCCGCGAGCTGCTCCTCGAGCAGGTCTGGGACTGGGTGGACGCCTCTGGCACCCGCACCGTCGACTCGCACATCAAGGCCCTGCGGCGCAAGCTCGGCGCGGACCTCATCCGCACCGTCCACGGTGTGGGGTACGCCTTCGAACCTGCCGAGGGCCTATGAGCCACCCCCGGGTGCGCAACGGGCGCCAGCCGCACGTGCTGGACGTGCGTCCGCTGGACCAGTTCCCCACGATCAAGCTCAAGCTCGGGGTGCTGGTGCTGACAGTGGTGGGGTTCGCCGCAGGGCTGACCTGGTTCGGGCTGTCGTGGCTGCACCTGGGCCTCACCCGCACGTTCCCTGTGGTGTTCGTCGTGTCTTTGGTGCTCATCCAGGTGCTGGCCCGGGGTATGACCTCGCCCCTGCGCGAGATGACATCGGCCGTGCGTGCCATGGCTGCTGGCGACTACAGCCGCCGGGTCCGCGCGACCAGCCGTGACGAGGTCGGCCAGCTCGCGGTCGCGTTCAACTCCATGGCCGCCGACCTCGAGCACGCCGACACCACCCGCCGCGAGCTGATCGCGAACGTCTCCCACGAGCTGCGCACCCCTGTCGCGGCCCTTCGCGCCCAGCTGGAGAACATGGTCGACCGGGTCACCGAACCCACCCCGGCGGCGCTCGGCGTGGCCCTGGCCCAGACCGAGCGGTTGTCGACGCTGATCAGCCAGCTGCTGGACCTGTCGCGGATCGAAGCAGGTGCCGGGGCGCTGGACATGGCCGCCGTGCACGTCGGCGCGCTGGCGCACGCTGCCGTCTCCGACGTGAGGGTGCTGGGCCAGGCGCGGGGCCTGCGCTACACCGTGGAGGTCGAACCAGCCGACCTGCGGGTGCCCGGTGACCGCGAACGCCTGCACCAGGTGCTGACCAACCTGCTGGCCAACGCCACACGCCACTCCCCCAACGGTGGGGAGGTCGTCGTGCGCGGTTCGCGCGTCGGGCCAGACGTGCGGATCGACGTGGTCGACTCAGGTCCCGGGATAGCCCCCGAACAACGTGCCCACCTGTTCGAACGGTTCGCCCGCGGCAACACCCCTGCGATCACCGGGCGCGCGTCCACCGGCGGCACCGGGCTGGGCCTGGCGATCGTGCGGCTGACCGTCGGTCTGCACGGCGGGACCATCGAGGTGGCCGACGCCGCACAGGGCGCGACGATGCGTATCACCTTGCCAGCCACCGCCTCCCCAGCACAGTGACCACTCGTCCGTGCGCGAAACAGGGTGAGCTGGAAAGTTTTACCGTTCCGGGGAGGACTGACGGTGGTCATCAGCCGTAGGGTGGGACTGTAGCGAGCAACGATGCGGCTCCAGCCGTGTGGAGAGTGGGCGAGTACCTGTGACATCGAAGCCTGTTCCAGAACCCCAGAACGCTGACTTCGGCGCGAACGAGTGGTTGGTCGACGAGCTCTACGAGCAGTACCTGGCCGACAAGTCGTCGGTGGACCCTGCCTGGTGGGAGTTCTTCGAGAACTACCGCCCGTCCACAGCGCCAGCCGTGGAGGCCGTCAGCGCACCGCCCCCGCCAGCCGGGGAGGTGGCACCAGCCCCCGAGGTGCCCATCAGCCACGGCCCGGTGGTGGTCACCGCCCACGATGCCGTCGCTGGGTACGCCGCCTTCGCGCAGTCCATCGCAGGCGGCGCGCAAGACGCTGACGCCAGCGACGACGTGCAGCGTCTGCGCGGCCCGGCAGCGCGCGTCGTGACGAACATGGCTGCGTCCTTGGTCGTTCCCACCGCCACGTCGGTGCGGGCGATCCCCGCCCACCTGCTGGTGGACAACCGCTCGATCATCAACAAGCACCTGACCCGCACCCGCGGCGGGAAAGTCTCGTTCACGCACCTCATCGCCTACGCGGTCGTCGAGGCGCTCGGTGAGATGCCAGACATGAACTGTGCCTACATCGAGCAAGACGGCAAACCGTCCGTCCTCATGCCTGGGTACGTCAACCTGGGCCTGGCCATCGACCTGCCGCGTCCCGACGGCACCCGCCAGCTGTTGGTCCCCAGTATCAAGAAGTCCAACACGCTGGACTTCAAGCAGTTCCTCGCCAGCTACGAGGACCTGGTGCGCCGCGCCCGGGCCGGCACCCTCGAGGTCGCCGACTTCGCCGACACGACGATCTCGCTGACCAACCCCGGCACCTTGGGCACCACGCACTCGGTGCCGCGCCTCATGGTCGGGCAGGGCGCCATCATCGGCGTGGGCGCGATGGACTACCCCGCCCAGTACGCGGGCACCAGCATCGACCGGCTCAACCAGATGGGCGTGTCGAAGGTCTTGACCATGACCTCGACCTACGACCACCGCGTGATCCAGGGCGCACAGTCCGGCGACTTCCTGCGGATCGTCGGGCAGAAGCTCATAGGGTCGGACGGGTTCTACGACCGTGTCTTCACCGCGCTGCGTGTCCCGTACGAACCGACCCGTTGGGTGGCCGACGCTGCCGCCGACGCTGACGCCGAGGCGATCAAACCGGCCAAGATCTTCGAGCTCATCCACTCCTACCGCTCACGCGGGCACCTCATGGCCGACGTCGACCCGCTGGCCTTCAAGATGCGCAAGCACCCTGACCTGGACATGCAGAGCCACGGCCTGACCATGTGGGACCTGGACCGCGAGTTCCCCACCGGCGGGTTCACAGGACGCCCGCGGGCCACGCTGCGCCAGGTGCTGTCGCTGCTGCGCGACTCGTACTGCCGCACCGTCGGCGCGGAGTACATGCACCTGCAAGACCCGCGCCAGCGCCGCTGGATGCAAGAACGGCTCGAGTCCGGCTGGGAGCGCACCCCGCGCGAAGACCAGCTGCGGATCTTGCGCAAGCTCAACGCCGCTGAGGCGTTCGAGACGTTCTTGCAGACCAAGTACGTCGGGCAGAAGCGCTTCTCGCTCGAAGGCGGCGAGTCGCTCATCCCGCTGCTGGACGCGGTCTTGTCGCGGGCGGCCGAACGCGGGCTGGACGAGGTCGCCATCGGTATGGCGCACCGCGGCCGGCTGAACGTGCTGGCCAACATCGCAGGCAAGTCGTACGCCCAGATCTTCTCCGAGTTCGAGGGCAACAAGGACGACACCACCGTCCAGGGCTCCGGTGACGTCAAGTACCACCTGGGCACCGAAGGTGTGTTCACCTGCGAGTCCGGCGCCACCACCAAGGTGTACCTGGCGGCCAACCCCTCCCACCTGGAGGCTGTCGACCCGGTGCTCGAAGGTGTGGTGCGGGCCAAGCAGGACCGTATCAACCTGGGCGGCGAAGAGTTCTCCGTCTTGCCGATCCTCATCCACGGTGACGCGGCGTTCGCTGGGCAAGGTGTGGTCTTCGAGACGCTGAACCTGGCCCAGCTGCGTGGGTACCGCACCGGCGGGACCGTCCACGTCATCGTCAACAACCAGGTCGGCTTCACCGCTGGGGTGTCCAGCTCGCGTTCGTCGTACTACGCCACCGACGTGGCCAAGGGTCTGCAGATCCCGATCTTCCACGTCAACGGCGACGACCCTGAGGCCGTCGTGCGCACCGCCGAGCTGGCGTTCGAGTACCGCCAGGAGTTCGACCGTGACGTCATCGTCGACCTGGTCTGCTACCGGCGCCGTGGGCACAACGAGGGCGACGACCCGTCGATGACCCAGCCGCTGATGTACAACCTCATCGAAGCCAAACGCTCGGTGCGCAAGCTGTACACCGAGTCGCTGGTCTCCCGCGGTGACATCACCGTCGACGAGGCCGAGCAGGCGCTGCGCGACTACCAGACACAGCTGGACCAGATCCTCACCGAGACCCGTGAGCACGGTTGGAAGCCTGAGCACGGTGCCGAGCTCGTCGGGGGCCTGGAGGTGCCCGGCGCCCAGCACACCGACGCCGGTGTCATGGTCGGCTGGAAGACCGCGGTCAGCCCCGAGATGCTCACCTGGATCGGCGAGGCGCACCAGAACCTGCCCGACGGGTTCACCGTCCACCCCAAGCTCGCGCCGCTGCTGGCCAAACGCGAGCAGATGAGCCGCGAAGGCGAGATCGACTGGGCGTTCGGCGAGCTGCTGGCTTTCGGCACGCTGCTGCTCGAAGGCGTGTCGGTGCGGTTGTCCGGCCAGGACTCGCGCCGTGGGACGTTCACGTCACGCCACGCGACGTTGCACGACCGCAACACTGGCGCGGAGTGGACCCCGCTGGACTACCTGTCCAGCGACCAGGCGAAGTTCTGGGTGTACGACTCGTCGCTGAGCGAGTACGCGGTGCTCGGGTTCGAGTACGGCTACTCCCTGGAGCGTCCCGACGCACTGGTGCTGTGGGAGGCGCAGTTCGGCGACTTCGTCGACGGGGCGCAGACCATCATGGACGAGTTCGTCTCTGCCGCCGAGCAGAAGTGGCAGCAGCACTCGTCGCTGGTCGTCCTCCTGCCGCACGGGTACGAGGGCCAGGGCCCCGACCACTCGTCGGCGCGGATCGAGCGGTTCTTGCAGCTCGCCGCCGAGGAGAACATGATCATCGCCCACCCGACGAACCCGGCGTCGTACTTCCACCTGCTGCGCCGCCAGGCGTACCAGCGTCCGCGGCGTCCGCTCATCGTGTTCTCCCCCAAGTCGATGCTGCGCAACAAGGCCGCAGTCTCGGCTGTGGGCGACTTCACGACCGGCACGTTCGAGCCAGTGGTCGCCGACGCGACTGCCGACCCGGGCAAGGTGACACGGGTGGTCATGTGTGCTGGCAAGCTCTACTGGGACCTCGTCGCCGAGAGGGCCAAACGGTCCGACGAGTCGGTGGCGATCGTGCGGCTGGAACAGCTGTACCCGCTGGACGGGCCCGCCCTGCGCGACGCCCTCGCCCCCTACCCCAACGCCAGCCTGGTGTGGGCACAGGACGAACCGCAGAACATGGGCGCGTGGACGTCCTTGTCCATGAACATGCCTGCGCTGGTGGACCGGCCGGTCACCGTCGTGTCCCGTCCGCCGTCGGCCTCTCCGGCCGCCGGATCAGCGAAGAAGCACCACGCCGAGCAGGAGGAGCTGATCAACGCGGCTTTTGCGCAATGATGCGGCGGTGGCCCTGCGTATCGTCGTCGTCGGTGACGAGCTCGTCGCAGGTGTTGGCGACCCCAAAGCGCTGGGCTGGGTAGGACGGGTCGTGGCGCGCACCATCGCACCCGAACCGCCTCTCGTCTTGACGTTAGCCATGCCCGGCGAGACGTCCACGCACCTGGCGGCCCGGTGGGAAGCTGAAGCACTGGGCCGCCTGGACCCCGGGTCCGACAACCGCCTCGTCGTCGCACTGGGCCGTGGCGACGGCGCTGCGGGCCTGTCGCTGGCCCGCAGCCGCCTCAACCTGGCCAAGATCCTCGACGCCGCGGCCCAGCACCGTATTCCCGCATTCGTCGTCGGCCCTCCCCCTGCCCACCCCGATGCGAATATGCACCTGGCGGCTCTTTCTGCTGCTTTCAGCGACGTCGCCGACCGCCGCACCATCCCCTACGTAGAAACTTTTGCCCCCCTGGTCGCCCACGACCAGTGGCTGGCCGACCTCGCCTCCTCCGACGGCTCCCTCCCCGGCCAGGCCGGCTACGGCCTCATTGCCTGGCTCGTCCTGCACACCGGCTGGCACGCCTGGCTTGGCCTCCCCTCCGACGCCGACTGACCCCCTTTTCGGCGTTGGCCACCATGGCACCCGCGCACCGGATCAGCACGGCCCGTGGTTGCGAAGACCAGGTGCCCAAACCGATCTTCACCCGTGGTAGTTTCCTGCCATTCGCACCACATGTCCGATTCCGCGAACGATTGGACCTCCCATGACCCGCAAGATCCTGGCCAGCGGCGCAGCCATCGCCGCTTGCGCCACTCTCACCTGCTGCTCTGTCGTACAAGACGTAGTCGACAACTGGAACAACACCAACTACGACACGACTGAGGCGGGGTCCTGCTTCCACGATGGGTACAACGTGATCAAGCTGCTCTCCTGCCTCGACGAGCACAACGCCGAGAGCGTGGGATCCTACGAGTCTTCGGCGGCCACCCGCGAAGAGGGACGCAAAGAGGCCCGCGAAGAACGCTGTCCAGCCATGGTCGCCGACTGGGTGGGGCCGAACTGGGAGACCTACGTGCCCGAGCTCCACGCGGACATCCTTTGGATCTCGTCTGAGGAAGACTGGGAAACCAAGCACAAGGTCACCTGCTACGTCAAGACGCAAGGGGACCAGCTGACGTCGTCTCTGAAGGACGCAACTCCCTGACCGACCACCGACCCTGGTCGGGCACGACGCACAAACACACCACGGCCCCCACCCGGTGGTGGGGGCCGTGGAATACCTGTCAGCGCAAGGTGGCGCGGACGGCTTGACGGGCTGAGTCCAGGACGGTGCGGACTGTGTCGACCGCCAGGGTGGGGACTGAGGCGTCGGCGTCGGCGCGGCGGATGTCAGCGCGCACGTCGTCGGTGAAACGACGCAGCATGGCCTCGATCTCGACACGGCGGGCGTGCGAGGCGGTGCGTTGTTCGTCGGCGACGGCCGAACGGCCCGGACGGGCGGTGGCCCGTGCCTCTTGGGCGGCAGCGGCCAGGTCGGCCTGCAGCCCGGTCATGGCGACGCGGGCGTCCTCGCGGACAGCCGCGGCGCGGTCGCGCACCGAGTCGGAGATGTCAGCTTCTAGGTCTGCCAGGTCACCGGCTCGGGCGGCGAGCTCGGCACGGCCGGCGTCGGTCAGGGCGTAGGTGGTCTTGCGCCCTGGGTCCTGCGGGACCGTGCGCACGACCAGGCCTTCGACCTCCAGGCGGGCCAGGCGCGGGTAGACCGTCCCGGCCGACGGGCGGTACGTCCCGCCGAACCGGTCTGACAGGGCCTGGATCAGCTCGTATCCGTGCTGGGGGCCCGACTCCAGCAGCGCCAGCAGGTACAGCCGCAGCTGTCCGTGGGCGAACACCGGGGCCATCATTCCCCCTCGTCGTTCTGCGGAGCGTCGCTGGCCTTGTTGGTCTCGTCAGCGCCGTGGCCACAGCAGCACCGAGGAGCCTCGGCCTGGTCAGCCGCGGGCTCCGCGTCGTCACACGGGCACTCGGCAGACTCGTCGGCGGCCGCAGCGTCCTCCACCGGCGGCACGAACGTGGTCGGGGCGTCGTCGCGCGGGTCGGCTGCAGGCTCGGGCGCGTCGGAGACCGCGGCACCGCGCAGGACCGTCACGTCACCAGAGACCGTCGTCACCAACAGGTGGCAGGTCCCGGCGTCACCGGGCTCGTCCACGTTCGCGGCACCGGGCATGGAGCCCTTGTGGTCCACGCCGTCGATGACGACACGGCCCGTGGCCGCCTGGACACGTACCTGCACCCCCACCTCTTCGGGCAGGCGCGCGGTGACGTCACCAGAGACGGAGGTGGTGGTGATCGACGACGTGGCCGACGCCAGGTCCAGGCTCACCGCACCAGAGATCGTGTTGGCGTGCACCGCGGTCAGACCACCGGACGCGGCCAGGTCCCCGGAGACCGAGTTCATGGTCAGCGGGCCGTAGTGGCTGCGCACCGCGATCTCGCCTGACACCGACCGGGCCGACAGCTGCCCGCGGGTCGAGTCGACGACCAGCGAACCGGACACGGTCCCGACCGACGAGTCCTCGTCGATATCGGCCACCAGCCCCTCGGCGGAGACTGTGCCGACCCTCACCGCCGCGGCGCGCGGCACGGCCAGGTGCACATCCACCTTGTCCGACGAGCGGAAGGTGCGCAGCCTGTCCAAGAACGCCTCCCAGCCCGACAGCGTGTCGGAGTAGCCCACACGCAGCTCGCCGTCGCGCAGGCTGATCTCCAGCGGCCTACCGTGCACGTCGTGCACCTCTAGCCGGGCGCCGGGACCGTCCTGGCCCACGACGTCTACCCGTCCCCCGATGATCTGCACCCGAACTGCGGACACCTCGTCCACTTCGATGACCTGTGGGCCTGCGACGACCCAAGACTCCGTTGCCATGAGACTCTCCTCTCGCGATATATCTCGACAAGAGACACGATATATCGTGTGAGCCCGTATACCAACTCAGCAGTGTCCACCGAGGTCAGCAAGTCGGCAGACGGGTGGCCGTATCCACACCCCCGCCGGTGAAGGCCGGGGCTCTGGTGAGAGCCGACGTTGCAGGGTCAGCACTCACCGGAACCCCCAGCTGTCGAGGGGCGGACGAGGTGACCAAGGGGCGGGACACGCAGGGGTGAGGGCAGCCGCACGTCGCCCTTGGGCCGTCGTTCTGGTCAGAGCAGCACGAAAAGGGGAGAGAATAGGGGTGTGAGCAACCCGTACGCGCCGCCGGACCCGGACCGGCCGCGCCCGCCCGAACCGTCGGCCCTGCCGCCAACGGCGCCGGTCGTGCAGCCGGAGGTCCCGTCCGACCCGGATGGGACACAACACGCCAGGCGACTGGTGAACACGACGTTCTTGCTGGTCATCGCGGGTCTGATCGTGCAGTTCTTCCCCGCTCCGTGGAACGTTGCCTCGATCGTGTTCGCCTCGGTCGCCCTCGTCTACGCGATGAGGGCGACGTTCGTCGGGCGTCGTGCCCAGGTCGACCGCATGACGCTGCTCGCCGCCGGCGTCCTCGTCTTCACCGCCGGTTCGGGCCTGCTCGTCGGCACGACATCCCTCATGCTGCTCCCTGCCCAGATGGAGCTCGACCGCTGCCAGGTCGGAGCCCTGACCGAGGCCGGCAAGCAGTCGTGCACCCAGGCGTTCGAAGACGCCGTGAACAAGCTCCAGAAACAGCTCTCCGGCCCGTCGCTACGCCCCTGATCGGCGCTGCGAAGCGTGCTCGTCAGGCTCGGCGAACACAGGCCGAGGCGCGACGATGGTCGGACGCTCGACGAGGAAGTCGTCGTCGGCTGCTGGCAGGTCGGCGAACGAAACCCACAGCAGGGACCGGACCGGCGGTGTGCTCACGCCGCCAGCCTACGCGGTGGTCGAGGCGGCAGTCGGGTCTGCCCAGGTAGCGAGGACAGCTGCGCGGACGGCGGCCGGGTCGACGCCGAGGGCTCGTCCGCGACATGCTGGCCCATGCCATTGACGACGCGCCGGGGACGCTGCGTGGCGCGGTTGGTGCTGGCGGTGACGATGGGGCGGTGACCTCCACGACGCGACCGCGGCCGGCTCTGATCGAGCCGGACGCTGCGGCGCGACCGACGACAGATCCTCGCCCGGCATGGTTGCGTGGGTCGTCGGACAAGACGGTGGCGGCGTTCGCTGCAGCCCAAGGATGGGTGCTGTCAGTCCTGGCAGTGGTGCTGCCAGCGCTGGCTGCTGCTCTGACCGCCGCTGAACCAGGCGACCGGCCTGGTTGGGGGGCCAGCGGGTTCGGGCTGCGGGTGTGGCTGGCGGGCCACGGGGTTCCGCAGACCGCCGGTTCGATGGTCGTCTCCCTGGTCCCGCTGGGTGTGACCGCCCTGGCGGTGTACACCGTGTCAGCCACGACCCGCCGGGCACAGGTGGTCTCGAGCTCGGGGATCGTCGCCGGGACCATCTGCTACACGGCGCTGACAGTGGTCGCCGCGCTGGCAGTGGGCACCGGCGGGCCCGGGGTGCTGCGGGCTGTGGTCGGCGGGATCGTCGTCGGCGCTGCGGGCACCGGGCTGGGTGTGCGGTCGGGCCTGGTGCGCGGCACTGCCCCCGCGACGCTGGTGCCCGGACGCGCCGCTGCCCTGGTGGGCCGGGTACCAGCGCCGGTGCTCGCAGGGTTGCGCTCAGCGCTGCTGGTCGGGGCCTTGCTCGTCGTGGTGGTCTCTGTGGTGGTGGTGGTCTGGGTGCTGGCAGGGCGCGGCTCCATCGCCGAGGTGGTGCGTGCGTTGTCGATGGACACTGTCGGGGCGTTGGTCTACGCAGCCGCCCAGCTGCTCTACCTGCCGAACCTCATGGTGTGGGCCCTGGCCTGGCTGTCGGGGGCGGGGTTCGCCGTGGGGTCAGGCACCCACTTCGCCCCTGACGAGATGGTCGGCGGGCCGATGCCTGCCGTGCCGCTGCTTGGTGCGCTGCCCACGTGGTCGTTCCCCGGGCACCTGGCACTGGTCGCCCCGGGGGTGCTGGTCGTCGTGGGTGTGCTGGTCGGGTTCTACCTGCACCGTCGCGCACCGGACCGGTTGTGGTGGCACCAGCTGGCGGCCGTCGGCACCTGCGCGGCGACGACAGCGGCCGGTGTTGCGGTGCTCGTCTCCGCAGCGTCTGGGTCGGTCGGCTCGGGACGGTTGAGCGTCGTCGGGGCCGTGTGGTGGCAGGTGGGTCCGCTCGTCGGCGGCCTGGTCGCACTGGGTGCCGTACTGGTCGTGGTCCCCGGGTCCGTGGCCCTGCGGCGCGCCGTGCTTGCTGGTGTGCGCACGAAGGTGCTGTCACGCCGTCGTCAAGGTCGTCACCGCTAGACCTGCGACAACGTCGGAAGCTTGTGTCCTGCGCACAGGTTTCCGTCGTGTGGTACCGCTGGCGGCGCGGGTCCACCAAGGCACTAGGCATGTCCGTTTTGTGGTGCTACGCTGCTCTGCTCGGCGCCAGACGGGGTCAGCGTTCGTGACGGAGGGACCCCATGGGTTGGCGTTTCAAGTTCATCGGTGTGCTGCTGGTCTGCGCAGCGATACTCACCGTTCTTGCCTACGACGGGCTCCGTCACGAGCTGGAGACCAAGGACTGGGTCGCGACGACGGCTACCGTCACCAAGGCTCAGACGGTCACCGAGAGGCACCGGGGCCGGCGCGGGGTCTACGTCAGCACCCATACCAACGCGACCCTGGAGTTTGCGGCTGACGGAGATATCCAGCAGTGGCGGGGGCGGCTCGACGGTTCGGTACCGGTCGGCCACACCCTCGACATCAGGTACGACCCGTCCGACCCGTCGACCGTCTTCATCCCCGACCCCGGCCAAGAACGTTTCTACGTGTACGGGGCGGCAGCGTGCTGGGCCGTCCTGCTCATCTTCGTCACCGTGCTCTTCCTCAGGTGGCTGTTCTCCCGCAGGGTCTCAGCACCCATGCCGCCCTCGTTCGAGCCCGTGGGGGACCTGGCGTGGCAACGACCCCCGTCCTCGTCCAGCCCAGCCGTGACCCCGGGCGCCTGGCCGCAGTCCCCGGCCGGTACGGCCGGACAGCTCCCGCCGTCCCCGGCCGACGCCCTCTGGCTGTCCTCTCCCACCCCACTGACCCAGACGCCTTCGTTCGCATCGACACAGGTGCCTTCGTCCAGCCCAGCGCACACACCGGCCTGGCACTCTCCCCCAGGTCCGGCACCGTCAGCTCCTCACGGCTGGCAGGTTGCTCCAGCTCCCTCGGCCCAGCTTCCGGCACCGTCAGCACCTGGGATCTGGCAGGCTGCTCCCACCCCGGGAGCCGCGACGCCAGCCGTCTACCCGCCAACCCCGGCGGCGCACCCAGCAGGCCCGTCGATCGTCCCCCCGGCACCGTCCGCACCAGGCCCCTACCCACCAGCGACGCCACCACAGTGACCGCCAGCCCAACCCCACCGGCTGGCCCGGCTCGACGGACAACGGAACCCTGACGAGCGCGCCTGCCAAGGTGATAGTGGGACCAAACGCCCGCCTCGAAGAGCTACTGTGGACCAGGTGCGCACCCGGATACTCGCCATCGTCGGTCTGGCCGTCCTGTTGGTTCTGCCTGGGTGCTCAGCCAAACCCACGGCTGAGCCGTCCACGCCGCCACCTCCACCACCAACACGGACGACGGTGCCTACCCCGACACCAACTCCGACACCCCCTGTGCCGCCTCCCGGCCCGGTGGACCTGTCGACGTTGCCGAAAGCTGACCCGTGGGCGGTCCTGCCCGCCGCACCGGTCGATCCCGACCCGTCCGGCACCCCGAGCGGCGAGGTCGCCTACCCGGTGGACCCAGCCGGTATCGCCCTGTACGACGCCCCTGGCGGCGAACCGTTCGCGGTGCTCCCGGTCGAGGCGTACAAAGGGGTCACTGGCTACCCGGTCGTGGCCCACCGCGACGACTGGTTGCAGGTCATGATCGTCGCGCGGCGTGGGTTGCCCAGCGTCGTCGGCAAGGAAGGCGTGAACTCGGCCACCGGCTGGGTGTACGGGCCCCAGACGACCACCTCGACCTTGGACACCGTCATCGAGGCCAACCCTGCCGCAGGCACGGTGAGCGTCGTGACGAACGGCCAGGTCACCGCCAGCACCCAGGCCGGTTTCGGCAAGGCGGCCACCCCCACCCCCCACGAACGCACCTTCGTCATGTCCATCGCCGCGAACCCCGAAGCGCAGTATTCGCGGCTGTTCGTCTACCTGGCGGCGCACTCGCCCACTCTGGACACGTTCGGCGGTGGCCCTGCCCCCATCGCCATCCACGCCTACAGCACCTACAGCGGCCAGATCTCCAACGGCTGCATGCGTATCCCCGCCAACAAGCTCGACCCCTTCGCCGCCGTCCCCACAGGCACCCCCGTCGTCTTCGTCTCCTGACACCCCAGGTACCAGCGCCAACCCCGCACGACACGTACTTTTTCTGCGACGGACGCCTACAGCCACTCCCATATTCAATCCCGAAAGCGATACCATAGTGGGATGAGCACGCAGATCACGGTACGGCTGCCAGACGAGCTGGTGCGGTCGGTCGACGGTCTCGTCGCTGCTGGTGATGCGCGCAGCCGCGCCTCGGTGGTGGAGCAAGCGTTGGAACGGTACCTGCGGCGCGTCCTCGCCGAACGGGACGCAGCGATCCTGGCGGCCAGCACCGATGACCCAGACGACCTCGGCGCCTTGGCGTCGTGGGCTGCAGCCCAACCGGTGGACCTGCCCTGATGCGTCCGGTCTACCTGGTCGAGATGGACAAGGCCCGTCCGGCAGTAGTACTGACCCGCGAGATCGTCCGCCCCCACCTGCACAACCTCACCGTGGCACCCATCACCTCAACCGTCCGCGGCCTGTCCACCGAAGTCCCGGTCGGTCCCGCCAACGGGCTCGACCACGACTGTGTCATCACCTGCGACAACGTCACCACCGTCCCCGCCACAGCCCTGCGCCGCATCATCGGCTACCTGCTCCCCCACCAAGAGCGAGCCCTGGCCCGCGCCCTGGTCCTCGCCTTCGACCTCGACGCACCCCTGTGACCTGCCGGTTCGAGTTGGGTCCCGCAACCACGTTGCTGCAGGCGGATGTCGCACCAGCAGCGGGTCCGGCGGGTTACTCCTCGGGGCCGAGGGAGCGGTCGCGGAGGATGGCGTAGGCGGCCAGGTGGGCGGCGGGGACGAGGGGCAGGAGGGCCAGGGCGGACGTGAGTGCGGAGCGGTCATGGTCGCACAGGTCGTGGGTGGCCAGGACCTTGCGGGCCCAGTGCCAGTAGGGGATCACTGTGGTGGCGGCGGTGACAGCGCCGGAGGTGTAGCCGCGGGTGGCGACCGAGGATGCGAGGTGGCCGTAACCGTGGAGGCCGAAACCGAGGAGGGCGCCGCGGAACAGCGGGGAACGGCCGCGGGTGACGACTCCGGCGGTGGACGCAGCGGCGAACGCCACGCCGACGAGGGCGATGGCCAGGCGTCCGTGGGCGTCGGAGAGCCCTCGGCGTCGCAGCTCGTCGGGGATCGGGACCCACCCGGGGATCCGGTCGACCGCCAGACGGCTGGTCGACGAGAGCGTGAACCACTCTTCGAGGTCGTTCACGCACCACGCCGCGAACAAGCCCGCTGCTGCTTTCTGAACGTCGTCCATCACCTGATCCTACGGCCTGACCAGCGGTCGGCAGTGTTCTAGCGCCGCATGTGGCAGGTGCCACGGGTGTAGCCGTGGTCGGCGAGGGTGGCGAAAGTGGTGGGGTCGGCGTGGGCTATGAAGGCAGGGTCCGGGGGGTAGGTGGCGGGGACGGGGACGACCTGGACAGACGAGAGCTGGGTGAGGGTGCGCAGGTCAGTGAGGGAGGTGTTGTTGTCCACGGTGAGGGCGCCGGTGGAGGCCCAGGCGGTGCGGTGCACGACGAAGGGGTTGCGGACCGTCTTGGCCTGGGTGGTCACCGCGGAGAAGACTCGGGCGGCCGACTCTGTGCGGGCACGGGCGCCGTCGTCGGTGGTGGTTGCGACCTGGGTGCCGTCGATGGTGCGGACGGGGTGGCGGGAACGGACCAGGGCCAAGGCGGTGGTGCCGTCGAGGTGGAGCGTGCCTGCTTCGGGCAGGTCGAGGCTGGCGTCGGTGTCGTGGACGGGATAGGGGATGTCGACGTCGATGCCGCCGAGGGCGTCGACGATGGCGACGAAACCGGCCATGGAGACTTCGACGTAGTGGGTGGTGGGGATCCCCAGGTCTTGGCACAAGACTCCCACCAGGACATCAGGGCCTTGGCCTGCCAGGGCTGCCAAGCGGTTGGGGGTGGCACCGGGGGTGGGTTCGACGAGCAGGTCTCGGGGCAACGACAGCACCGATGTGCCGTCAGGAGCGACACGGACCACCAAGATCACGTCGGCACGCGCACCGGGGACGTCAGCTTCGGTGCCGTAGACGTCCGGGCCGTCGGGCAGGTCGGCCCTGCTGTCGGACCCGACGATCACCCAGGTCTGGCCAGGCACCTGCGAGAACGTCTGGGGAATGGCCGTGCGGCTGACCCGACGGGTCAGTGCCAACGCGTCGAGAGCCGCCAGTGCCAACGCCACGCACAGCCCGACTGCGACGACCTTGGCGACAAGCCGGAGGTGGTTCCGGAGACAGTGGGGACGGTTCCTTGTGTCTTGCGGGACCGCCGCCGGTGGCGGCGAATCCCGCAAGACACAAGGAACCGTCCCCACTGTCTCCACCGTCTCGGTCGATCCCGGTTCAGGACGCCTCACGGGCACCTTCCAGCTGGGCGACCACGACGACGTTCTGCAGGCTGATCCCGCCGCGCAGGTCCGCGCCGGGGGCGTGGTTGCACGTCACCAGCAGGAGACGGCCGGGCACCTGGGTCGTCACTTCGGGCACCGAGGTGTAGGCACCTTTGTCCACGGTGATCACGTCGGTGACCGTGTAGGTCAGGGTGCCGTTGACGGTGGCGACGTCCACCACGTCACCGGCGGACAGCTGGTAGAGGTCGGAGAACACCGCGCGCATCGACGGTTCACCGGCGTGGGCGACGAGGTAGATGTTGCTCTGGGCGTCGGTGCCAGCCATCGCCCCGTAGGCGACCCCGGCGATCCCACCTTGCTGCCAGTAGACGTCGGCGGCTGTTGGCGGGTTGATGCAGGTGATGACACCGTCGCGGTAGCACGGCTCACCGGTCAGCGTGTCCGTGGCCTTCTGGGCCTGCTCGACGGTGTAGGTCACCACGGCCGCGTCGACACCGAGCGTCGAGATGACGACACGCGTCGGGACCGCACCGGGGACCAGGTCCCACGGTGTGGCGGCCGGAGCTGTCGGTACAGGTGTCACGACCGGCGGGGGTGGGCTGGCGAACGAGCCCGACCCCCGCCCGGTCGCGAAAGTGACAGCAGCCAGGGCGGCAGCGACGACGAGCGCGCCGCCGCAGGCCAGCACCCAGACCGGCGGACGGGGCCGGTCTGGACCGCTACTCACCAGAGGTGCGGCTCCGTCTGCTCGCGACAACACCCACGACGACGAGGAACGTCACCGCCAGGCCAGCGAAGACGAGGGCCGACCCGGACCCGCCTGGTGCGACGTCGCTGATGACCTTCGGCACACCACCACCAGGCGGCGGGGTTGGCGACACAGTGATCACGGTGGCGGTGAAGCTGCCGCTGGTACCAGCGAGCGTGATCCAGTGCTGGCCGAGCGTCGTACCGGCCGGGATGGTCACCGACGCGGACACGGCTCCCTTGTCGTTGGCGAGCGTCTTTCCCAGCACGACCGGTGTGGAGTGGAGCTCGATGACGACCTCGTCACCGGGGTCGAACCCCTCGCCGGTGACAAGCAGGACCGCACCGGCGGCGACTGTGCTCACGCTCGTGGCGATCGACAGGTCTGGGTCGACCACGGCCACCGTCGCCGGTTCGTAGTCGACGGGGGTCGTGGCGGCGGCGTAGTTCCAGCACGTCGCAGTCACGTCGTACATCCCGGGACCCAGCAGGGTGAACGTCAAGGACACGAGGTTGCCCGGAGGCGCAGCGGTTGTCTGGGTGCTTGCCTGCGGCGTGGTGAAGGCCGCTCTCGCTTTGAGGGTGACTTCCCAGATGTCGTCGTTGGTCGCGTCCAGGTCAGAGCACAGCGAGAGCTCGACGTCGAGGTCGTCACCAGCCACGACGATCGGCGGCACGGTGATGGTGTGGGGGCCAGCGGCGGACGCGGCCTGGGAGCCGACCAGCACGAGCCCGGCCACTGCCAGACCAGCAAATACGCGCCGTTTCGTGGTGAACATCCTGGAGATCCTCTCTGATGACACTGGATGCGCCGCGGAAAAACCGCAGATTCGGCGAACGTATCACATTTGTTGGTGTTCACAACTTCGTGACAGGTGCATAGCGAAGAATGAGACGTTTTGTCCCTTCGCTCCCGAAATTGATTTTCGCGACAGCGTTGTGGCCGGTGCCTTCGAGCTCGACGACGGTGCCCAGGCCGTACGAATCGTGGGTGACCTTGTCGCCCAAGGACAGCTCGGGGACGTCTCCCCGTGGGGTCGCTGAGCCGAACGTCGCACCGGTACGCGGCAGAGGCCGACGTTCTTCTGCCCTCACCGGAGCCGCGGGACGGTCGTCGGACGTCCACGAACCGGAGCCCCGCGGACCGCCAGAACCCCGCGGACTGCCAGCGCCACGGTTCCAGCCGTGCACAGCAATGGCGGACGGTTCGCGCCGGCGCCAGTCGAGCAGGTCTTCGGGCAGGTCGGCCAGGAAACGGCTGGGCGGGAACTCGTTGGGGGCACCCCAAGCGGTGCGGACCGCCGCCCGGGACACATACAGCCGCTGGCGGGCACGGGTCAGGCCGACGTAGGCCAGGCGGCGTTCTTCGGCGAGCTGGGTGGCGTCGGCCATGGACCGGGCGTGCGGGAACGTGCCGTCTTCCAGGCCGGTGAGGAACACCACGGGGAACTCCAGCCCCTTGGCGGTGTGCAGGGTCATCAAGGTGACGACACCGCTGGTCTGGCCGTCAGCGTCGGGGATCTGGTCAGAGTCGGCGACCAAGGAGACCCTCTCCAGGAAGTCGCCCAGGTCACCGTCGGGTTCAGCTTTCTCGAACTCGGCAGCCACCGCGTGCAGCTCGGCGAGGTTGTCGATCCGCCCGGCGTCCTGCGGGTCGTCGGACGCGCGCAGCTCAGCCAGGTACCCGGTGCGGTCCAGCACGGCGCCGAGCACCGCGGCAGGGCCAGCGCCCGGCGAACGCAGCTCGGCCAGGAGCGCGGCGAACGCCCGCAGGGAGCTGATGGCCCGGGTGCCCAGGCCGGGAATGTCGTCGACATGCTCCAAGGCGGCGCCGAAAGAGAGCCCGGCACGTTGGGCGTAGGCGGCGACCATCGCCTCGGACCGCTCCCCCAGCCCGCGTTTGGGCACGTTGAGGATACGGCGCAGGTTCACGTCGTCGTCAGGGTTGGCCACCACACGCAGGTACGCCACAGCGTCTTTGACTTCTTTGCGGTCGTAAAAACGTGTGCCGCCGACGACTTTGTACGGCAGTCCGACGCGTACCAGCGCGTCCTCCAGGGCACGGGACTGGGCGTTGGCCCGGTAGAACACGGCGACGTCGGCCGGACGCACCCCTGCGGTGTCGCCGAGAAGGTCGATCTCGGACACGACGAACTGGGCTTCTTGGCGTTCGTCGTCGGCGACGTAGACGACGATCTGTTCCCCGGCGCCGGCGTCGGTCCACAGACGTTTGGGTTTACGGCCAGAATTCTTGGAGATGACCGCGTTGGCGGCTGACAAGATCGTCTGCGTCGACCGGTAGTTCTGCTCCAGCAAGATCGTGCGGGCGTTCGGGTAGTCGGCTTCGAACTCCACGATGTTGCGGATGTCGGCACCGCGGAAAGCGTAGATCGACTGGTCGGCGTCGCCGACGACGGTCAGCTCCCCGGCGTCCAGGTCGTCGCTGCCGCGCCCGACGAGCTCGCGCACCAGCACGTACTGGGCGTGGTTGGTGTCCTGGTACTCGTCGACGAGGATGTGGCGGAACCGGCGCCGGTAGTGCTCGGCGACGTGAGGGAACGCCTGGAGCAGGTGGACCGTGGTCATGATGAGGTCGTCGAAGTCCAGGGCCTGGGCCTGGCGCAACCGGGCTGTGTACCGCTGGTACACCGACGCCAAGACGTCGTCGTAACCGTCGTCACCTGCGGTGCGGGCGTAGTCCTCGGCGTCGACGAGCTCGTCTTTGAGGTTCGAGATCTTGTGCGCCAGGCCTTTGGGCGGGTACTTCTTGGCGTCGAGGTCCAGCTCACGGGCCACGAGGGTGACCAGGCGCAACGAGTCCGCGGCGTCGTAGATCGAAAAGCTCGAGCGCAGCCCTAACGTGGCTGCCTCCCGGCGCAAGATCCGCACGCACGCCGAGTGGAACGTCGACACCCACATCCGCTGGGCTGCGGGCCCCACCAGGGCCGCCACCCGTTCGCGCATCTCGGCGGCGGCTTTGTTGGTGAAGGTGATGGCCAGCACCTGCCCAGGCCGGGCCCGGCCGGTGGCCAGCAGGTACGCGATGCGGTACGTCAGCACCCGGGTCTTTCCCGACCCGGCCCCGGCGACGATGAGCAACGGCGGCCCGGTGTGGACCACCGCCTCACGCTGTTGCGGGTTGAGCCCGGCGAGCAACGTGGCGCCATCAGCGGCCGCCTCGGCGTCGGGGGGTGCAACATGTGGCGCAGCGGTGGGCAGCGCCGCTTCTTGCGAGGGCGTGACGGTGGGAAACCCGGGCAGGTAGTCGAAGAGGGAAGTCATCGAGGCCCAGCCTAGAGCCCGTCACCGACACACGGCTCGCGCCTACGGGGCGACGGGGAGCTGAAGGCGCGACGACGACAGGGCCGGGTTCGATGCCGGGGACGCGGTCGGGACCGCTCCGACCTGCACCTGGCCGTCGTCGTCGGTGTACAAGACGATGACGACCTGCGTCCCGTCGTCGACTGTGGTCACCGCCACGGGAAGCACCTGTGTCTCGTCACACGGGACCGGGGGCACGCTGGCGGCCTCCGCAGCGCGCCGGCTCGTCGGACTGTCCGGTGCGCTGACCGCTGCGACCTGCAAGACGCCGTCGGTGTCGGCGTACACCACGACGACAAGCTCCGTGCCGTCATCGGTCGTGGTCGTGGCGACAGGGACCAGCGAGCCTTCGACCAGCATCGGCGGCTCGGGCTCTTCGACCTCGTCCTTGGGTGCCTGCAGGACCAGGGGCAGCTCGATGGTGTCGGGGCGCTCGGACGTCGACCGGGCGGTCACGGTACGACGAGGCGGCCCGCCACGTACCGGCGGCAGCTCGGGCACCACGATCTCAGGCTCTTCGGGCTCCTCCGGCTCTTCGAGCTCCACGGCGTTGACCAGCACGTCAGGTTCTTCGGCCGTCGCCAGGGGCTCTTCGCCCTCAGCCCGGACCATCCCCGGCGGGGGGTAGAACACCTCGCCGAGCACACCGATCTTCATGCTCCCGTCTTCGAGCAGCCGGGCGGTGGTCTGCCCGTGGCAGACCATGGTGCGCACACCGTCGGCGACGGACCACTCCACGTAGTCCAGCATCGCCCGCAGGTCGTGGGAGCCCCGACCGTCGTCGTCGAGCCGGGCCCAGATACCTGACCAGACGCGGACAGCACCGTCGTCGTCAGCGCCGAGGTTGGCGCACAGCGTCCTGTCGGCGCCCAGGCTCAGCTGCACCGGCGGGGGTGGGGTGTACGGGGACGCCCGGTACGGGGTCTCCCACGTGCCCTCGAACGCCAGGACCGACCGGAACAGCAGCTCAGGTGTGCGGTCCATCCCCGGCTGGACGTGGCGGGACAAGAACACCCGCCCGTCCGGCATCTGGTGGACCGAATGGCGGATGGGCCCGTCGACGAACAACGACAAGAACGTCTCGGAGACCTTCACCCAGCGTCCGTCGGTACGCCCCTCACGCTGGTCGAACAGCGAGAACGTCCCGTCGAGCCGCACGACCAGCGGCCGGACCCCCCGGTCGAGGATGTTCCACCGCCCGATCATGGACTCGGCCTGGGGCCCGGCGGGCTCGGACCCGTCACCGGGTTCAGGTTCGCCTGAGGTCTGCGGTGCGGTGGGGACCAGACGGCGGCGCCGTGTGCGCGTGCGGGGCCGGTCGACCTCGGACTCAGGCTCACCGAGCTCGGGCACTGGCTCGCTGGCTTCGAACGTTGGCGCGGCGGACTCTCGCAGCCGCGACCGTCTCCTGTCACTCATCGCCGGACCCGCCAAGGTCGAGGCAGTCATCGTCGAGCAGCGTGTCCAGCCACGGCTCGTGAGGTGCTGGCTGCCGAACCGGCCGGGGGACGTCGCCGAGGTCCAGCGGGTAGACCTGCGCCAGGTCGAGGTCCAGCGGGTCCAACGGGTCCAGCGCGTCGACGTAGTCCACGTGCGCACCGAGGATGTCGATGTCGACCAGGGTGACCGGCAGGTCCAGCAGCTCGAGCACTGTCGGGCACCCGCTGGCCACCGGCGGGCCAGTGACGGGGAACAGACCACCGACGTCCAGCGTCGACATCAGCGCTGGGGCGACCTCGACGACGTCGCCGGCCGCGCCGCCGGTCCCGTCGGTCATGACCAGGGCGCGGACCTCGACGCACGTACCACCGTGCATACGGGGGAGGCCGATCACGTCCTTCCATCCCCAGCCGCACGGTGACGGTGCTTGGCTGGTCGGTTCCAGACGTCCGCCCGGCAGGTCCCAGTCGACCTGTGGCCCGAGCGAGCCAACGTCCAGACGCACCTCGACGGTGTCCGGCTCATCGGGGTCGAAACCGTCGTCGCCCGGCTCGGTGATGGGTTCGAGGAGGCGGATGCGCCCTCGCAGCTTCATCGTGGCAAGACCGATGACCTCAGCAGTCGGGATCTCTTCGGTCGGGGCGGGTTTGGTGACGGCGCCGGGCGGTCGCCTGCTACCGGCGGCCATGGTGTTCTCCGTCGTGGGCACGGACAGTCACGCGTACGGCGCCGTCTCGTACGCCAACGCTCCTCGTGCTCACCATGCCCCGATCCTCAAGGCCCCGATCCTGCACCGGCCGGCCCCCAACGACGAGCCGGTCCCTGCACACAGCCTAACGACTCTGGAGGTCTCATCGTGGCAGTCCGGCCCACCGATCTGGGAAACGCCTTGGCTCACAGGAGGCGACGGTCGGCGGCCCAGCGGGTCAGCTCGTTGCGGTTGGACAGCTGGAGCTTGCGCAAGACCGCGCTGACGTGCGTCTCGACAGTTTTCACCGAGATGAACAGCTCGGAGGCGGTCTCCCGGTAGGTATAGCCACGGGCGATGAGACGCATCACCTCACGTTCGCGGGCCGTCAGACGGTCGAGCTCGTCGTCGGTGGTGGCCACATCGCCACCGGACGTGCCGAAAGCGTCGAGGACGAAACCTGCCAGGCGCGGGGAGAACACTGCGTCTCCCCCGGCGACACGCACCACCGCCCCGGTCAGCGCTGGCCCGTCGATCGCCTTGGTCACGTAACCGCGGGCGCCGACACGGATCACCGAGACGACATCTTCGGCGGCGTCGGAGACCGACAACGCCAGGAACCTGGTGGTCTCGCGCAGGTCCAGGCACCGGGTGATCACCTCGGCGCCCCCACCACCGGCACCACCGGGCAGGTGCACGTCGAGCAGCACCACAGCAGGACGCGTGTCGTGCACCACCGCGACAGCCTGGTCCACGTCGGCGGCCTCCCCGACCACACAGACCGCATCGGTCAGGGACGCCCGGACCCCTGCCCGCACCAGAGCATGGTCATCGACGAGCACGACGTTCACAGGTTCAGCCACTGTTCTCACCTTCAACCACTGTTCTCACCTGTCCGTGGGGCGGTCGGCATGACGACGTGGATCTCGGTGCCGCGTTCGGGCGAGGAGGTGACGCTCGCAGTCCCACCGCGGCGCCTGACCCGCCCGACGATCGACTCGCGCACCCCGAACCGGTCGCCAGGCACCTGGTCCACGTCGAACCCGCCACCACGGTCGCGGACGAACACCTCCAACGCGTCGTCGCGCACCTCCAGGTACAACGACACCGGCGCCCGTCCGTGCGTCACCGCGTTGACCAGCGCTTCTCGTGTCGCGGCCAGCAACGCGTCAGCCCCGTCGTCAGGCACTGTGTCACCCACGACGACGACGTCCACAGCCACGGGCTGTCCGTCGAGCCCGACACGCGAGTCTTCGACCTCGGCGACCACAGCCCGCACCGCTGCTGCCAGCGACTCTCCAGGGGAAGGCCGGTCGGCGTACAGCCACTCGCGCAGCTCGCGTTCTTGGGCACGGGCCATCCGTGCGACCTCCACCGGGTCGCCGGAGCGGGTGCGGATCAGCGCGAGGGTCTGCAGCACCGAGTCGTGCAGGTGCGCGGCGATATCGGCGCGCTGCGCCTCACGTTCGCGGGCCACACGTTCGTCGCCGAGCTCACGGACCAGCCGCAACCACCACGGCGCCAACGCCAACCCCACCCCTGCGAGGATCGCCAGCGCCACGACCACCGACTGCACGATCATCGCTGGCGCCAGGTCCCGCCCGGAGACCTGCCCGACGAGCAGCAACCCACCTGCCCCTGCGAGCAGCACCCCACCGGCCACCGCGAGCACCGACCCAGGGGTGCGCCCGCCGGCGACCTGGCTCATCTGCCGGCGCTGCACCGCGTCGAGCTGGGACCACGCCAACCCCAACCCTCCGACGACGAGCACCGCCACCAGCACCCACCCCACCTGCACCCCAGCACCCACCCGGTGCACCACCACCAGCCCCGCCCCTGCGACGAGCACCAGCCCCACCCCGATGTCGGTCACCGGCAACCGTCGACCGGACGACGCGGTGAACAGCGGCTGGCGCCGTGCCAACCGCACCGCCGCCGCCGGCCGGGTCGGCTCCGGGTCGTACGGGTTCCCCGTCGGCACCGTCACCCACCAGAACACGTACAAGAACGCCCCAACCCCACCAGCGAGGACGAGCACCATGAACCCCAGCCGCACCCACCCGACCCTCCACCCCAGGTGCGCCGCCAACCCGGCAGCCACCCCGCCGATCCGCCGCCCCCGCACAGGCCGCAGCAACGCTGGCCGCACGCTCACCGAGGTCATAGGTCGATGGTGGCACGACACACCCTGGTCGGGGCACCGACCACCCGAAATCTCAGGGTCAACTTCAGGGCCGGACCCTGGCCGCACGGCCGGGAGGGGCAGCGCGAGGCCCGGCAGACACCACCTCCGGGGAACACGCTGAGGACACCAGGGCAGATCCCAGGGTCGTATCAGGGGGTGGCCCCGATGCCTGAGAGGGTGCTGACGGGCCACGATCGTGCCATGAAGAACCACGCAGACTCCGACGACGTCACCGACGCGCCTGAGAGCACGCCCGAACCGCAGCGCACCGACACCGAGAACGTCACCGACGCTCCCGAAACCGCGCCCGAAGAGCAGACCGGACCTCCCGAGCCGGCTGACACCCAGGCTCTTCCCACCGACCCCGGGCCGGCCGACCCCCAGGTTTCGGCGACCGACCCTGGACCACAACCTCGTGGACCTGCACCAGCCGCCCCGCCACCCCCGCCCACCGACGGCGGGTTCTTCGGGGCGGTCCGACGCCTGGGGCTGCCGCGCACCGACGACCGGTGGATCGGCGGGGTGTGCGCCGGGCTGGCCCACCGCATCGGGGTGGACCCGCTGCTGGTGCGCGGCGTCGTCGCGGTGTCCGTGCTGGTCGGAGGTTTCGGGTTCGTGTTCTACGGCGTGGCCTGGGCGCTGCTGCCCGAGGCCCGCGACGGACGGATCCACCTGCAAGAGACCATCGCCGGACGGTTCGACCCGGCGCTCCTCGGGGCGCTGGGCATGGTCCTGGCCGGGTTGGTCCGTGGAAACGGATGGCTGTGGTGGGGCCAGGAACCGCAGGTGTTCCAGGCCTTGTCGTGGCTGGTGTTCTTCGGGGTGGTCGTCACCGTCGTCGTCGTCGCTGCGACAGCCTCTGACCGCAACAACCTGGGCGCGCCCCGTCCCTCACCGACAGCGGGCTATCCCATGGCGACGCCTGCCGACGCCGTCTACCCCCCGCCGTCGGCCGCTGGATGGGCGCCCCCACCCCCCGCTGCGGGATGGGCCCCGCCCCCACCCCCGGTGTACCGCCGCAACGGGCCTGGGCGCACGACCGTGGGTGTTGTCGTCGCACTGGTGCTCCTGGCCACAGCCGGGCTGATGCTGGCCAGCCGTGCTGGTCACCTCGACGCACCGGTCGCGCTGGTCGCCGCCGGGGTGTGCGTGGTGCTCACCGGGCTGGGGATCGTCGTGTCCGGGCTGCGCGGACGCAGGTCCGGGGTGCTCGGGTTCATCGCGATCATCACGCTCGTCGTCGCAGGACCCTGGGCCGCAGCCGAGGTGGGTTGGCGCGACCACGCCGACCGCACCACCTTCATGATCAGCGACCTGAGCAGCGCTGAGGCAGGGGTGAACGCGGACGTCGGCGAGATCGTCGTCGACCTGCGCAACCTCCCGCTGGCTGGCCCTGCCGTCCAGCCCGAGCCGTCACCAACGGCACCGGACCCGTCACCCAGCCCTGACGCCACCGAACCGGAGGGTACCGGACCCGACAGCGCTGGACCCGACAGCACTGTGCCCGACAGCACCGAACCCGACAGCACTGTGCCCGACGTGCCCGCGGTGCCGACCGTCCCAGCACCGCCCCAACGGCCTGAGACGCCCGCCGCGACGAAAACCATCGAGGTGCCGGTCGAGCTCGGTGTCGGCACGCTGACGATCATCTTGCCCGAAGGGGTCAGCGCCCGTGTCAACGTCGAGCTCGGCGCAGGCCAGGTCCACTGGGACATCTCCGACCACGACACAGTGCGCGGAGCGTCCATCGTCCACAGCTTCAGCACTGACCCCACCGACTACGATCCCCCGCTCGTCGTCCGCGTGAACGTGGGCGTCGGCAAGGTCACCATCAAGACAGGAGCCTGACCATGACCACCGAACCCACAACCGGCACCCCCGAGCCCGAGACCGCCTCGGCCCCACGTGTGCGCACCTCCACCATCATCTGGGGCCTGGTCCTGGCAGCGTGCGGCGGGGCTGTGGTCGCCGCCGCCACCGGCCACCACTTCGACGTCGGCCTGGTGGCGATCGTCGTCCTGGCCGCCGCTGGCCTGGCCGTCCTCGTCACCTCGCTCGTGCGAGGCGCCCGCCGTAGCTGAGCCGCTCGCTCCCCCTCGTCACGTACCGTTCGTCGGTCACCAGATCGTTCCTGCGGAGGAACGACGTGGTGGTCGACGAACGGTGCGTGACGGCTACTCCCACTCGATGGTGGCCGGAGGTTTGCTCGTGATGTCCAGCACGACGCGGTTGACCTCGCGGACCTCGTTGGTGATCCGGGTAGAGATCGTGGCGAGCACGTCGAAAGGCACACGGGCCCAGTCGGCGGTCATCGCGTCCTCGGACGAGACCGGGCGCAAGACGATGGGGTACCCGTAGGTGCGTTCGTCGCCGGCCACCCCGACAGAGCGGATGTCGCCGAGCAAGATCACCGGGCACTGCCACACCGTGCGGTCCAGGCCCGCGGTGGTCAGCTCGGCGCGGACGATAGCGTCGGCGGCACGCAGCACCTCCAGCCGTGCGGCAGTCACCTCCCCGACAACACGGATCCCCAGGCCAGGGCCGGGGAACGGGTGGCGCCACACCATCGACTCAGGCACACCCAGCTCCAGGCCCACCGCGCGGACCTCGTCTTTGAACAGGTCGCGCAGAGGTTCGACAAGCTCGAAAGCCAGGTCGTCGGGCAGCCCGCCGACGTTGTGGTGCGACTTGATGTTCGACGCACCCTCGCCCACACCAGACTCGATGACGTCGGGGTAGATCGTTCCCTGGACCAAGAACCGCACCGGGTGCGCCTCGTCGGCCTGCGCGACCTGGCGCGCAGCGTCCTCGAACACCCGGATGAACTCACGGCCGATGGTCTTGCGTTTGGTCTCCGGGTCGGTGACGCCTGCCAGCGCGGACAAGAACCGTTCCCGGGCGTCCACAGCGACCAGCCGCACCCCGGTGGCCGCGACGAAGTCCCGCTGCACCTGCTCGAACTCACCGGCGCGCAACAGCCCATGGTCGACGAACACACAGGTGAGCTGGTCACCCACAGCCTTGTTCACCAGCGCCGCCGACACCGCCGAGTCCACCCCGCCGCTGAGCCCGCAGATAACCCGGGCGTCGCCGACCTGGGCTTTGATCGCCGCGACCTGGTCTTCGACAAAGCTCGCGGTCTGCCAGTCGGGGGTGAGCCCAGCCACGGAGAACAAGAAGTTCTCCAGCGCGGCCTGGCCCAGCGGGGTGTGGCGCACCTCCAGGTGCCACTGGACGCCATAGAGCCGCCGGGCCGGGTCTTCGAACGCTGCCACCGGCGCGCCCTGGGTGTGGGCCAGCGCCGTGAACCCCGGCGGGACGGTCCGCACCGCGACCCCGTGGCTCATCCACACCTGCTGGTGCTCAGGCGACCCCGCGAGCAGCGCCCCAGGTTCGGTGACTGTCGCTGGGGTGTGCCCGTACTCGCCCGCAGCCCCCGCGTCGACCTCGCCGCCCAACGCGTGGGCCATCGCCTGGAACCCGTAACAGATCCCCAGCACCGGCACCCCAGCGTCGAACAGCGCCGGGTCCACCGTGGGGGCCCCAGGTTCGAGCACCGAGGCTGGCCCACCAGACAAGATCACCGCCCCTGGGTCCAGCGCGAGCATCTGGTCGACCGCCATGGTGTGCGGCACGACCTGGGAGTACACGTGCGCCTCGCGCACACGTCGGGCGATGAGCTGGGAGTACTGCGCGCCGAAGTCGACGACGAGCACCGGCCGGGTCGAAGGAGTCACGCGCCCCAGGATAGTTCTCTTGGCAGCCTCCGCCCGACCACGTCCGAGGCTGGGACGGTCACAGCGCTGGTGCCGCGGCGGGGCTGGTGGTGCCACGGATCTTGGCGATGCGGTTCTTCTCGTCGAACGTGAGCTCCAGGCCGCCTTCGGAAAAGGCCAGTGTGCAGCCGTAGGTGTTCCACGTGCACCCGATGGAACGCAGCGAGGCGTACCCGGCGACAGCAGCCCGGTGGTCGGTGAGCCGGACAGCCGAGACCCCCTCGCTGAGGACCGTCACGACACGCAACAGGGCTGGGGCTGGGAGGGCGAGGCTGGGATGGGCCACCAAGAGCGGAGTGATCGTGCCCGCACCCGGGCTTCCGGCGAAGTAGCCGTTCCAGGACGGTGAGAGCGCCGCGACCACAGACATGAGGCGGAACCAGAACGCGGTGGGCGGGTCGTTGCCTCCTGGTCCGAGCGGGATCTCCGCCGTGCACAGCTCAGGGATCCCGTCAGCCTCTCCCACACCCTGCAACCACCGGGCCATCTCAGTCCCACCAGCGGGGAGCGCCTCGTCGGCCCAGCCCCACATCCAGGTGTCCGCCGTCGACGACCCGACCAGCTGCGTCCTGCACACGAGGGTCTCGTCACCGAAAGTGAACGTCAGGGACGGCACTTCCAGGTCCGCGTCCCACCGGTCGTGCTCTCCCACCAGCTCGGCAAGATGCAGCTGTCTCTCCTGCGCGAAAAAAGCCCCCTGGTCCACGAGGGAGGCAAACGCCTGCGATTCTGCCACGCCCTGGACACTACCAGGGCCGTGAGCGCAACCAACCTCGTCCGACCCTCTCAGGCCCAGGCACAGCCAGACCCTGAGTTCTCGCGGGCAGCACAGCACACGCTCGACGGCTCACCGTCGGAGACCACCGCCGCACACCGCCGTGGCGAGGCCAAGACCCTATGGTCGGCGGCGGACGGGCCGGGACCGTGCGAAAGCTATTGGGCGCGTTGGAAAGAACGCAGGGAACGCAAGGACCAGAAGAACAGGAGGGCTGCCACGGTGAGCAGGCAGGCGGCTTTCCACGCTAAGCCGTCGGCTGAGCCCAGGTTTCCGTTGAGAGCGGCTCGGCCAATGTCGACGGCCCAGGTCTGGGGGTTGACGGTGGCCACGTTCTGGACCCACCCTGGGAGCAGGTCGTGCGGCATCATCGTCGAGGACAAGAACGTCATCGGCAAGACGATGATCTGGGCAATACCGATGAGGGCGATACCGTTGCGGGTGATGAGAGCGACCGCGTTGGACACCGAGCTGAACGCGACGCACAGCACCAGTGCTACGGCCACGGCCACGAGGAGGCCGACGACCCCGCCGGAGTAGCGTGCACCAGCCAACCACCCGATGACCAGCACAGTCACAGCCTGGAGCAGGCAGATCACCGTCTGGGTGGCCAGCTGCCCGGCCAGGAGGGCGGTACGGCGCAGCGGCATGGCCATCATCGACGCCATGACACCAGAATCCATGTCCATGATGAAGCCCTGGCCGGCCCACGCGCCGGAGTACAGCACAGTCATCATGAGGATCCCGGGGATCAAGAACGTGACGTAACCGCCGTCGGAGAACGCCGGCAAAGCCTTCAGTGTGGAGAAGACCGCCCCGAACAGGACGATCCAGATGACTGGCTGGAACAACGACGTCCCGATACCCCACGGTTCGCGTAGCTGGCCACGGGTCCAGCGCAAGAACACCTGGGAGAACTGGGTGGTCCAACGCACCTGTCGAACAGTGACGGGCTGGACAGCGGTGGTGGTCATGTCAGGTCTCCTTCGTAGTTGTAGGAGTGGCCGACGTAGCGCAGGTACACGTCGTCGAGGCTGGGACGGGAGACGGCGACGGCGCCGTAGTCGAGGCCGTGGTGGTCCAGGGCCCCGGTGAGGGCGGCCAGCGCCGCGGTCGCGTCGTCGGTGCGCACCGCCAGGCGCACGTCGTCGCCGGTGGTCTCGACCACCAGGTCGCGTACGACGCCGACCGTCTCGACCGCGCCACGCACGTCGTCGGGCTGGGCGGCAGGGACGGTGACGGTCAGGCCGGTCCCACCGATGGACGCTTTGAGCTCGTCCGGGGTGCCACCGACCACCGCACGGCCGTGGTCGATGAGCAGGACGTGGTCGCACAACCGGTCGGCCTCGTCCATGTAGTGCGTGGTCACGATCACCGAGAGCCCGTTGTCGGCTGACATACCTACGATGATCTGCCACAACGCAGCCCGGGCTTCCGGGTCGAGCCCGGCGGTCGGTTCGTCGAGGAACACCACCTGCGGGGCGTGCACCAACGCGCAGGCGATGTCGACGCGGCGGCGCTGGCCACCGGAGAGGGTTTTGACGTACTGGTCGGCACACTCGTCCAGACCCAGGGTGGCCACGAGACGTGCTGTGCTCGTGCGCGCCTCCCCAGCCCCGACACCACGGATCCTGGCCGACATGATGATGTTCTCCCGGGGGGTCATCCGAGCGTCGGCCGAGGTCCCCTGGGAGACGTAGCCGATGGACTGGCGGACGCGTCGGGCGTCGCGCCCCACGTCGAACCCGCCGACGCACGCACTGCCAGAATCCGCGGTGGCGAGCGTGGACAGGATCTTCACCGTGGTCGACTTACCCGCGCCGTTGGGCCCGAGCAGGGCGAACACCTGCCCGGTGGGCACTGTCAGGGACAACCCGTCCAAGGCGGTGACGGTCCGTTTGCGGCTGGAATAGGTCTTGCGTAGGTCGACGGCCTCGATCGCCGCGTCTGTGGGCATATCCGCTCCTGTTCTGCGGCTGCACAGCTTCTGCTGCACAGCGTCGCTAGCAGGACCGGCGCACCTGGCACCCTCGTCCGGCGGGAGGCACCCACCCGCGCGGACCAGGCGTGCCATAGGCTGGAAGTGTCGGCTGGGCGGCACGCCGGTCAGCTGGTCTAGGACGGCCCGGGTGTTGGCGCATCCGGGCCGTTCGTCGTCGGGGCTAGGCACCTCCGTCTTCTGGCCAGGCCATGTCGTCGGCAAAGTTGAACGCCTGGTAGATCTGCTCGGGCCCTGGGCGCTCCCCGTGCGAGTGCAGCCACCGCCACCCGTCGAGCCCCGACAGCTGGCCAGCGGCCAGGCGCTGGGCCAGACGTTCGACGAAGGCCAGCTCGGCCTCGGCCATAGCGAGCGTGTACGTGGTTTCCACAGAGAACAGCTCAGGGATCTTGGCGGTCGCCTCGGCCAGCCCGGCGCGCAACGCCTCGACACCGGAGCGCAGGTGCTCCAGCCGCTGGACCAGCAGCGTCTGCACAGTCTGCGGGTCGAGCGCTGGCAGCAACGACAGGGCCGTGGTGAACTGCGGGTACTCCTTGGCTGGACGTGCCAGCAGGTCAGACAGCCACGAGCTGACCTCGGCCGCCCCGGCGTCGGTGGTCTGGTAGGTGGTCCGCGGCGGCAGCCCACCCTCGCGTGTCACCGCTACCGCTTCGACGAGGCCGGCTTTTTCCAGCGAAGCGACCACCGAGTACAGCGAACCGTAGTTGAGCCTCGCTGCGTCGTCCTTGCGCCGCCCCTTGAGGATCTGCACCACCTGGTACGGGTGCGTGGGGTGCTCCCACAGCACCGCCAGCACCATCAGTGCCAGCGGGTTCCTCCGGGAGAACGCCATCCGTGCCTCCTCGCCCAGTAACCGCTCTCAAGTACTCGATTCAGAGTACCCGTGACCGACTACTGACACAACCCCCATGGCACGAGGCGTTGCGCTGCCCTCCTCGTCGGGCCCTGCGTCCACCACCCCGAAGACGAGGGGCCGGGTCGTCCGACACCTGTTCACATGAGCCCGGGGCCCAGGCTGGGGCCGCGGGCCTGGGCACCTGCTGGGACCGCGGGCCCTTTGGTAGGGGATCGAAGGTGGGGCACAATGGCGGCATGGAGAAAGTGGCTTTGCTTGACGGAGAACCGACGTGGGTGTTCCCCCCAGAGTCGGCAACCCCGGAGGTTGTGGCTGCGCTCGCCTTTTCGGGGGCGCGGCTGCGGGAGATTGCTAAGAGCCTCGGAGGTCGTGCTGGATGGACCGGCAGCGGTCTGGAATACTGGCAGTCCGCCTCCGGGAAATGGAAGATCACGGGTGGTGCGGAAAATCCTCAGGTGACATTTTTTGTCGAATTGTGTCCGCCTGGGTTCTACGAGTGCGTGGAGATCTGGACCGTCCACGCTGAGATCGCCGTCCGGTGCGACCACATGGTCGACTGCGGGATGCACCGCATCGAGTCGCGCCACGCATACCCGCGCACCGGCGCGGCCTGCGTCGACTCCCTCGACGAGCTCACCGCGTGGCTGCTCACCCGCCACCAAGAAGTCCCCCCGGCGACCTGGCGCTCTCGCGACCGAATGGCTGCCGAGGTCTGACGGTCACCGGCTGGTCTGGGCGAGCAAGGCTTCGACCTGGTCGCGTCCGCGCAGGGCACCCAGCCAGCGGTCGGGGATGCCTCCGAAGACGATCCCGGCCAGTCCCCCGGCGATGGCCGCTGTGGTGTCGGTGTCGTTGCCGAGCATGATGGCGCGTTTGACGGTCTCTTCGTACGACGAGCAGCGGGTGAGCAACCAGCGCGCGGCGCGGAAGCTCGCCACGACGTACCCACCACCGTCGGGGGGTTCGTCGAGGGCCAGGCGTTCGACCGCGCCGAGACGGTCAGGGTCGCTCTCGTGGGTGCGCAACCAGGCCAGGGCGTCGGCCCACCCGGCCAGCACGTCATGGCCGTCGAGCAGGCGCCGGGCCCACAAGCAGTAGAAGGCGCAGGCCATCTGGTTCATGACATGCCCGTGGGTGACCAGGGCCTGGAGCCCAGCGTCGCGGACGAGACCGGCGTCGTCGCCGGCGTGCCACAGCGCCAGCGGCAGCACCCGCATGAGCGCACCGTTGCCTTGGCCGTTGGGGTGGACGAGACCAGACGTCCGCGGGTCACGACGCTCCTTGAGGTCACGCAGGGCGTCAGCAGTCTGGACACCGACGTCGAAGACCTGGTTGTCGACCGCCCACAGCCCGTCGTCGTACCAGGCCGTCATCCGTGCGCCGAAGTCGTCCAGGTCGAGCGCGCCGGTGTGCAGCAGGCTGTCGAGCAGGCACAACGCCTGCGCTCCGTCGTCGGACCACGTCCCGGGCGCCGCCGACGCATGGCTGCGGTCGAACCCGTGCGGCGGCTCGAGCTCGATGTCCTCGTACGCCGGGACCAGCTCAGGTGGGTGGAACTCGTACGGCACACCCAACGCGTCGCCGACGAGCAGCCCCCACAACCCGTCGCAACGCCGCGAGTCCCACTCCATGGCACGACGGTACCCGTTCGTCGACGGTCACGGTGGACCGGTCCGCAGGAGGCGGAAGTCGACGGCAGCGAAGGCCAGCAGGACGGCTCCGGCGGCGACCAGGGCGCCGGGAGGGCTGAGGACGGCTGCGAGAGCTCCGACGCCGAAGGGCCCGGCGGAGTCGCCGAGCTCTCGTCCCACTTCGGCGTTACCCATCGTGCGGCCGATGTGCTCGGGAGGGCTGGTGGCTGACAGGTGGGCGAAACCCAGGGGCGTGACGGTGCCGATACCCACACCCAGCAGGAGGGCCGCGACGACGAGAGCCACCGGGTGGCCAAGGGCGGGTGTGGCCAGGCCGAGGCCGGTGATGACCAGACCGACGACGACACCGGTGCGCACGGTGGTGCGTCGCTCGTCGGCGAGGCGTCCGACAGTGCGCTGGGTCAGCGCGCTGGCGATGGCGATCACGGTGACCAGGGCCATCGCGACCCAGGTCGGAAGGTTGTCGCGGGCGGCCAGCAGGGGCAGGAAACCGACGCCGACGGTCAGGGAACCGGTGGTGGCAGCCAGGGCGAGGGTCGCGGCGACAAAAGGCCGTTCGACAAGCTGGCGCACGGCCTGGCCCAGGGTCGACGGACGACGCGGGAGCACAGGGACGTCAGGCATGGCCACGGTGGTCCACACCGCTGCGCCCAGCGCCACGAGCGCCAACGCTGCGAACAGCCAGCGCATCCCTCCGACGGTCATGAGCCCGGCGCCGATGAGCGGGCCCAGCGCGTACCCGAGCGTCTTCCACGAGCCGTACTTGCCGAAGTACCCCGCCGCGGACCCAGGCCCAGCCAGCCGCGAGACAGCCGCCGACGACGCTGGTGAGAACGCTGACGCGCACGCCCCCTGCCCGAAACGGATGACCAGCACCGCCAACGCCGAGGTCCACACCGTCCCCACGAGGGACACCGCCGCGAACCCCACCAACCCGGCGACGATCATGGGTTTGACCCCGACCCGGTCGCTCAGCGCCCCGAAGACCGGTTTGAGGATCACCTCAGCCAGGTCGTACACCGCCAGCGCGACCCCGAACCCGACGAGCGTGGCACCCACGTCCCCCGCCTCGAGCCCCGCCCCGGTCTCGACCCCGAGCCCCGCCGCCACCGAGTGGGCCCCGAACGCCGTGGTGAAACCCGCCGCGTACAGCGGAGCCAGGCGCACCGACCTGACCGTCTGGGCGTCCACAGGCACCTCCCGACGAGAGCCTACGCCCGCGGTCGCCTGGGCGGACGGCACGACACTGGGGGGCGGTTCCCGGGCCCTTCGGAACACACCGATCTGTCCGCCGTCGTGCCTCGTGACCAGCAGCTCAGCCCGAACCGGCCTCGGAGCGCAAAAGTCGTTGTTACCTTGGGGGCACTTTCGTGGAGTTACGGGTGTCCATCGTCGAGGGAGGCACGCGTGCCGGCAGCCACCGTTGAGCCCAGCGCGAGCACGGGTCTGGTTGACACCAGGGCTGTGGTCACCTGCTACCAGGACATGGTCTACCGGATCGCGGTCACCCACACGCAGTGCCGGGGGGACGCCGACGACGTCTTCCAAGAGGTGTTCTTGGCCTACCACCGGCGCCAGCCGGAGTGCCGCGACGACGAGCACCGCAAAGCCTGGCTCATCACCACCACGGTGAACATCGCCCGGCGTGTGTCGACCAGCTCGTGGCGCACCCGTGTGGTGCCGCTGCACGGCGAGACGGTCGACGCGGCGCTGCAACCGTTCCGGTTCCGCACCGAGCTGCAGGACGCGGTCGCCCGGGCCATGTCGGCCCTGGCGTACGAGTACCGCACGGTGCTGCACCTGTTCTACTTCGACGACCTGCCGGTCGCGACGATCGCCGAGGTGCTCGGCCTGACACCTGGCGCGGTGAAGATGCGTCTGAGCCGTGGACGTTCGCTCATGCGCACCCTGCTGCACGAAGGGCTCTTCGATGACTGACCCGACCGACCCTCGCGACCCCCTCTTCGCCGACATGGCCGCCCAGATGCGGCCGGACGAGACCGTCGTGCGCGCCCTGGACGCGCAGCTGGTTGCTGAGCAGTCCACCGTCGTGACGCTGCAACCGGGTACGCACCCTGCCGGACCCCGGTCGCGCTGGTCCCGCCCGACCGTGTGGATCGCTGCTGCCGCAGCGTTGGTCCTGGCGGTGGGGATCGGCGGCGGGGTGCTCCTGTCGCGCGACGGTGGCAGCCCGGTGGTCGGCCCGTCTGGGTCGGTCCCGGCCGACTACCACGCCGTGTACGTCGCCGTGGCCCAGGCCGCGGGCGTAGGCCCGACCCCCGCACCCGTACCCACACGGCCTGGCGGGGCGGACCCCACCTTCAACGCTCCGCCCCCCGACGCTTCCTGGGACGACCGGCCTGTTCCCGACGACGTTGACATGGCTGAAGAGGCGGAACCCAGCGCGAAAGAACCCAGCGCGGACGGGGCTCCCGCCCAACGCTCGCCGTCGAGCGATGACGACCACACGTCCACCAACGTCCAGGTCGCGAACATCGACGAGGCCGACATCGTCAAGACCGACGGCAAGCGCCTGTACGTGGTCACCGGCACACATGTGAGCGTCGTCGAGCTGGCCGGGCCGAAAACCCGCAAGCTGGCGCAGGTGGACGTGGCCACGGCCGACCGGTGGTTGAGCGTCGTCGACCTGCTCCTCGACGACACGACCCTCGTGGTCATCGGCGAGACTCCGTCCGGCGCCAGCACGAAACGCTCTGGCAGCGACCGCTCGGTCGACACCGTCGTGCAGCTGTACGACATCACCAAACCCAGTGCCCCCTCGTTGCGCTCGACGGTCCGCCAGTCCGGCGAGTACCGCACCGCACGCCTGTGGCAGGGCAAGGTCTACCTGGTCAGCGACTTCACGGTGTACGGGTACGAGATCGACGAGGACGACCCGACCACGTTCGTCCCGTTGGTCTCCGACCGCAAAGGTACGAAGCTTGTGGCCCCCTCCGACGTGACGCTCATGCCTGACCCCGCCGACGCCCGCTACGCCGTGGCCACAGCGCTCGACGTGCGCACTGGTGCTCACACCGGGCAGCAGGCCGTCCTGGGCGGTGCCGACACGGTGTACATGAGCGCGCAGAACCTCTACATGGGCGGCACGTCCACGTCGCGTAGCGGCGGCTCGACGACCCTGGTCCGCCTGGCGCTGGCCGACGGGCAGATGAGCGTGGCAGCGTACGGTGAGGTCCCCGGCAAGCTGCTCAACCAGTTCGCCCTGGACGAGCACGGCGACGATCTTCGCGTGGTCACCACCGCACGCGACCACCGCGGCACGACGTCGAACCTGTACGTCTTGAGCGCAGACCTGCGCCTGGTCGGGTCGGTCAGCGACATGGCCCCCGGCGAGCAGGTCAAGTCGGTGCGGTTCGCGGGCGACGTGGGGTATGTGGTGACGTTCCGCCAGACCGACCCGCTGTTCGCCATCAACCTGTCTGACCCAGCCCACCCGCAGGTCATGAGCGAGCTGAAAATCCCCGGTTTCTCTGCCTACCTGCATCCGTGGGACGACGGCCACCTCGTCGGGCTGGGGATGGCCGGAACCAACGCGGGCCTGTCTGGCGGGTTCAAGCTGAGCCTGTTCGACGTGTCGAACCCGTACGACGTCACGCAGACCCATGAGCTGGCAGTGCCCGGCGACCACTGCCCGGCGATGGATGACCACCACGCAGTGTTCGTCGACACCAAGAACGACCTCATCGGGTTCTCCGTGCAGGCTCCCGACGGCCTGCACTACCTGGTGTACCAGGTCAACCCCGCATACGGGTTCACCGTGCAGCACGACCTGCTGCTGATGCCGCGGGGCTGGGAGTCCGGACCTGTGCGGGCCGTGCGGGCAGGCGACTACCTGTACGTGTCGTGGGGCGCGTCCGCGTCCGGAACCGTCGGTGCCTTCGAGCTGACGACCGGGACCATGGTGGCGCAGACCGCCATCTAAGGCGTGTCTGCACACCCCCCGCACGCCGCGGCGCGTCCGCCACGCACGCTGCGGACGTTGGTGGGCCCAGGCCGAGGTACCGGCTGGCCGATCCGGCGTTTCTTCTGCGAGCGCTCGGCTAGGAACTCCCCCCGGATCGCGGATAGTCTCGTATATACACCAGATCACGACCTCGCGACCTGACAGCCGGGCCCGCGGCGAGACCCACAACGCGCGGTTCGGGCTGTCTTCGACCTCAGGCAGACCGGCAGACGACCTGTCGTGCCCCAGACGAAGGAGTCCACGTGGCCCGCACGATCTACCTCGCAGCTCCCGAAGGCGACACCGGTAAGTCCGTGGTGGCCCTCGGGCTTCTCGACCTCCTCGCCCACACGGTGCAGCGCGTGGGGATATTCCGGCCAGTGGCACGCTCCAACGACTCTCGCGACTGGTTGGTCAAGCTGCTCGTCGAACGCACCACCGCTGGCCTGACCTACGACGAGGTCATCGGCGCCACCTACGACGAGGTGGCCGAAGACCCCGAGGCGGCCCTGTCGTCCATCGTCGCGGCTTTCCACGAGATCGAGAGCCGCTGCGACGAGGTGCTCATCATCGGCTCGGACTACACCGGCCCGATCGGCTCCACCGAGCTGGCGTTCAACGCCCGCGTCGCAGCGAACCTCGGTGCACCGGTGGTGCTCGTCGTGCGCGGGCGCGACCGGACCCCCGACCGGATCCGCCAGGTCGCCGACGTGGCTATCGCCGAGCTGACGACCAACCACGCACAGGTGGTCGCCGTCGTGGCCAACCGTTGCGACCCGGCACAGCTCGACGGTATCCAGCGCCTGCTGGCCGCCAAGACCACCGCGTACGCACTGCCCAACGACGCGGCCCTGTACGCCCCGACGCTGCAGCAGATCGCCACCGCCACGCACGCCACGTTGCTGTCCGGTGACGAGCAGTCGCTGTCACGGCCGGTGCTCGACATCGTGGTCGCTGGTATGGGTGTGGACAACCTGCTGAGCAGGCTGTCGGACTCGTGCATGGTGATCGTGCCCGGCGACCGGTCCGACGCGCTCTTGGGCATCGTCATGGCCCACCAGGCCGACACGTTCCCGTCGATCGCCGGGGTCATCATCAACGGCGGTCTGGTACCAGCGCCGGCCATCGCCCGCCTCCTGGAGGGTATGGACTCACGCCTGCCGTTGCTGGGCACCAACCTGAGCACGTTCGCCGCAGCGCAGGCTGCCGCGCACGCCCGCGGCCACCTGACCAGCGACGCGCAGACCAAGCTGGACACAGCAGTCGCACTGTTCGAGAAGCACGTCGACGGAGCGGCCCTGCTGGCCGAGCTGGACGTGCCACGCCCGGCAGTGGTCACCCCGCTGATGTTCGAGCACGCGCTGCTCGAACGAGCCCGGTCCGACCGCAAACGGATCGTCCTGCCCGAGGGCGAGGACGACCGGATCTTGCGCGCTGCGGCCACGCTGCTGCGCCGGGGTGTGGCGGACCTGACGATCCTCGGCGACGAGCAGGCTGTGCGTGCCCGCGCCGGAGAGCTCGGCCTGGACCTGGACACCGCTGATGTCGTCGACCCCACCACCTCGGACCTCATCGACGGTTTCGCCGCGAAGTACACCGAGCTGCGCGCGCACAAAGGTATGACGTTGGACCGTGCCCGCGAAGTCGTCCAAGAAGTCTCGTACTTCGCGACGATGATGGTCTACCTGGGCCTGGCCGACGGGATGGTCTCTGGTGCGATCCACACCACAGCCCACACCATCAAACCAGCTTTCGAGATCATCAAGACCTCGCCGGGTATCACCAACGTCTCGTCGGTGTTCTTCATGTGCCTCGAAGACCGGGTGCTGGTGTACGGCGACTGCGCGGTGGTCCCCGAACCGACCACCGAACAGCTGGCGGACATCGCGATCTCGTCGGCGAGCACCGCCATGGGGTTCGGCATCGACCCGAAGGTCGCCATGCTGTCGTACTCCACAGGTGCGTCGGGCTCCGGCGAAGCGGTGGAGAAAGTGCGTGACGCCACAGCCCTGGTGCACGCGCGCCGTCCGGACCTGTCGGTGGAAGGCCCCATCCAGTACGACGCCGCCGTCGACCTCTCCGTCGCGGCGACCAAGCTGCCCGGTTCTGACGTCGCAGGCCGGGCCACCGTGTTCATCTTCCCGGACCTCAACACGGGCAACAACACCTACAAGGCGGTGCAGCGCTCGTCCGGTGCTGTGGCCGTCGGTCCCGTCCTGCAAGGTCTGCGCCTGCCAGTCAACGACCTCTCGCGCGGGGCACTCGTCCAGGACATCGTCAACACCGTTGCGATCACCGCCATCCAGGCGCAGATGGTCGCTGCTGAGGAGGCAGCGAAGTGACAACCCAAGTTCTCGTCATCAACTCAGGTTCGTCGTCGATCAAGTACCAGCTGGTCGAGGTCGAGACAGCCAAAGCGCTGGCCACCGGGCTCGTCGAACGGATCGGTGCGCCGATGGGTGTGGTGGCGCACAAAGGCCTGGACGGCAAGAACGAGACCGAGGTGCCGGTGCCTGACCACGAGGTCGGTATGCAGGTGGTGCTCGACCAGTTCGCCCAGCACGGCCCAGCGGTCGACGCCGAGCACCTCATGGCTGTGGGGCACCGGGTGGTCCAGGGCGGGTCGGTGTTCGACGCCCCGGCGCTCATCGACGACGACGTCATCGCCACCGTCGAGTCGTTGGTGCCGCTGGCCCCGTTGCATAACCCGCCGAACCTGTCGGGGATCATCGCGGCCCGGCACGCCTTCCCGACGGTCCCGCACGTGGCCGTGTTCGACACCGCGTTCCACCAGACCCTGCCGCCCGAGGCGTACACCTACGCCCTGGAACGCACGGTCGCCGAGGCCCACGGTGTGCGCCGCTACGGGTTCCACGGCACGTCACACCTGTTCGTCTCACGCGCTGCCGCCGAGTTCCTGGGGCGCAACGTGGCCGACATCAACCAGATCGTGCTGCACCTGGGCAACGGCGCGTCAGCCACGGCTGTGCGCGGCGGGCACTCGGTGGAGACCTCCATGGGCCTGACCCCCCTGGAGGGCCTGGTCATGGGCACGCGTTCTGGCGATATCGACCCTGCGGTCCTCGTGCACCTGTACCGTGCGGCCGACCTGAGCATCGGCGAGGTCGACACGTTGCTGAACCGCAAGTCCGGCATGCTCGGCATGTGCGGCCACGCCGACATGCGTGACGTGTTCGCAGCCGCCGACGCAGGCGACGAGCACTCCCAGCTGGCCCTCGAGGTCTACTACCACCGCCTGCGCGGCTACGTCGGCAACTACTACGCCCAGCTCGGCCACCTCGACGTCATCTCCTTCACCGCAGGCGTCGGCGAGAACGCCGCCCCCGTGCGCGCCGGAGCCCTGCGCGGCCTCGAAGAGCTCGGCATCGCGATCGACCCCGAACGCAACGCCATCCGCTCCCCCGACCCCCGCGTCATCTCCCCCGACGGCGCCAAAGTCACCGTCCTGGTGGTCCCCACCAACGAAGAGCTAGAGATCGCCCGCCAGGCTGCCGACCTCGTCCGCACCTCCTGACCCCCACGAAAGGGACCGTCCCCACCCAGGGACGGTCCCTTTCGCATTCCCCGCACCCCCAGCGAAACGGTGGGCAGCCCCCCGAGACAGTGGACGGTTCCGACAGCGGCGAGACGGTGGGGACGGTTCCTACTGTCTTGCTAGACCTCCGCCGTCAGCGGAGGTCTAGCAAGACTGAGGAACCGTCCCCACAGTCTCGCCCCCACGACAACAATGTCCCCACACCCGTCCCGCTCAACGCGGCTGGTAAGGCGACACAACAATCTCGACCCGCTGGAACTCTTTGAGGTCCGAGTACCCCGTGGTGGCGATAGCCCGCCGCAGCGCACCGATGAAGTTCACCGTCCCGTCCGCCGTCGACGACGGCCCGAACATGATCTGCTCCATCGTCCCCACGCTGCCCACAGCAACCCGCTCCCCACGCGGAAGCTCAGGATGGTGCGCCTCAGACCCCCAGTGCCACCCACAGCCAGGCGCGTCCGACGCCCGGGCGAGCGCAGCACCCAACATCACCGCATCAGCCCCGCAAGCCAACGCCTTGACCAGGTCACCAGAACGCCCCACGGACCCGTCAGCGATGACATGCACATACCGCCCGCCAGACTCGTCCAAGTAATCACGCCGGGCCGCAGCCACATCCGCCACAGCCGAGGCCATCGGCACGTGGATCCCCAGCGCAAGACGGGTGGTGTGCGCCGCCCCCCCGCCGAACCCGACGAGAACCCCCGCCGCCCCCGTGCGCATGAGGTGCAACGCCGCGGTGTACGTCGCCGCCCCGCCGACGATCACCGGCACGTCCAGCTCGTAGATGAACCGTTTGAGGTTCAACGGCTCAGCCCGCGACGACACGTGCTCGGCCGACACCGTCGTCCCCCGGATGACGAACAGGTCGCACCCAGCCTCCACCACGGTCCGCCAGTGCTCCTGGGTGCGTTGTGGCGACAGCGCCCCCGCGACAGTGACCCCAGCCCCGCGGATCTCCCCCAGCCGCGCCGTGATGAGCTCAGGACGGATCGGCGCCGCGTAGATCTCCTGCATCCGGGCCGTCGCCGCGGCGTCGTCGAGACCGACGATCTGCTCCAGCAGCGGCGTGGGGTCGTCGTAACGCGTCCACAACCCTTCCAGGTCGAGAACCCCCAGGCCACCGAGCCGCCCCAGCGCCACAGCACTGGCCGGGCTCATCACCGAGTCCATCGGCGCGGCTACCACCGGTAGCCCGAAGTGGTACGCGTCGATCTGCCACCCCACCGACACCTCTTCTGGGTCGCGGGTGCGCCGCGAGGGAACCACCGCGACGTCGTCGAAGGAATAAGCCCGACGGCCGCGTTTACCGCGCCCGATCTCGATCTCCGCCATCCCCCGAGCCTACCGGTCCGCCCGGGGTGCCTGCGCGACCTTCTGCACCCGGTGTCCCCCGGTCGGCCTGGCCGACCAGCCCAGCTCTGACCCTGGTTTTGCGTGGCCCGTGGGTGGTCAGTGGCATGCTCTGTACCAGCACACGAGAGGAAGAGCGATGACGCGCAGCTGGTGGCCTGGTCCCCTGCTGGGGTTCGACACCGAGACGACCGGCGTAGACGTCACCGGCGACCGGATCGTCACCGCCGCCCTCGTCCGCCGCGACGCCGACGGGACCCACACGCGCAACTGGTTGCTCAACCCGGGTGTGGAGATCCCCGCCATCGCCGTAGCCATCCACGGCGTGACCACCGACCAAGCCCGGACCCAAGGCACCGCCCCCGGACAAGCCCTCGACGAGATCGCCGACACCCTGGTCACCGCCTTGCGCCAGGACATCCCCGTCGTCGCCTTCAACGCCCGCTTCGACCTGCGCCTCTTAGACGCCGAGCTCACCCGCCACGAGCTACCCACCCTCCCCGACCGCCTGGGCCACCCGGTCCGCCCCGTCCTCGACCCCCTCATCCTCGACCGCGCCCTCGACCCCGACCGCCACGGCCCCCGCACCCTGGGCGACCTGTGCCACCTCTACGACGTACCCACCGGCTCCCTGCACACCGCCGACGCCGACGTCATAGCAACCCTCGACCTCCTGGCCCACCTGGTCACCCGCCACCCCACCCTGGCCACCACCGACCTGCACACCCTCCACGACCAACAACGCACCTGGGCGCAGACCTGGCACGAAGCATTCCTCGCCTCCCACCCCCCAAACCAGCACCCGTAGCCCCCAGTCAGCGCAGACCCGCCGTGGCAGCATAGTGTCATGGCGCGAAAGTCGTACAACGAGAAGCTCCAAGGCCCGCCAACACTCCCCAAGGTCACGACGATCGACCCCGACCAGGCCGCCCGCCACGGCGGCCCCCGCATGCTCGTCGCCGCTCCCCTGCAGTACGACGCGATCATGTCCCAGATCCCCGAAGGCCAGGTCACCACAGTCGACCGCATCCGCACCCACCTCGCCGCAGCGGCCGACGCCGACTTCACCTGCCCCCTGACCGCCGGAATCTTCGTCAACATCGTCGCCCACGCCAGCGAAGAACGCCCCGACCGCCCCGTCCCCTGGTGGCGCACCCTCAAAACCAACGGCGAGCTCAACCCCAAGTACCCTGGCGGCCTCGAATCCCACAAAGCCCACCTCGAAGCCGAGGGCCACACCGTCCGCCAATCAGGCACCCGCTACACCCTCGACAACCTCGACGACTGCCTGTACGCCCTGGACAACGTGGCCCCGACACCCCCGTAGACCCCTAGAAGCGGGAGGAACACCCTGATGCGGTACGCAATCCGACCTGACATGGACCATGCAGCCCGTCTGTTTCCCTCGGTGCTGTCCGAGATCCTGGCGTATACCGATCTTGTCGACGACAAAGGTGACCCCGATGGTGCGGAGCGTGATGCGATGGCCGCACGGATCGAGGCATTGACCGGGAAGGACACCGAAAAATTTGACCTGGTCGAGTGGTGGGAAGGCGAAGGTGCCGAGGTGATCGCATTCCGTCTGGCCCTGCCGGACCCACCCACTCTGCCTCTGACGAAGGCCGATCTCGAAGAAGTCGTCGGGTGGATCCACGCACCAGGGGACTCGGCGGAAACCTTGGCTGAACTGTCCGACCGGCTCCAACCGGACCCGCCGTGGGAGGATCAGTCGTTCGCCAGAACCTTCACCCCCTACCTGGATGACTATTTCCATGAACTCCTACGACGCAACTGTAAATGGTACGACTTCCACAAACTATTCGGTTCTCACCAACATCCGGATGGCACGCGGACCGAACTTTCGACCACCCAGGTCGTCGATGCTCTGCTCGCTGCTCAGCGATGATGAGCCCCAGCGGCTTCATCCAAGCCAGGTCATTCTCTTTCCCGAACAGTCACGCGCACGGTATCACCCACCTGCTTGCCAATCTTCCCCCGAATCTCCTTGAGAATACCCAAGATATAGCAGATCGACCCGTCATCGTTCGTCACACCCATATTCACAACGCTCCCGTCGTAGGGCTCCCCATCAAAAGTAGCGTGCACCTTCACCCTCCCCCTGCCAAACTCCTCCCGCAGGTCGTACGGGAACGGCACGTAAGCCCCACCCTTCCCAATCTCCGAAGCCCGTATCTCCGCCTCGTACTCATACACCGTCTCGTTCACGTCGGCACCTCCGGCACCAAGCCTACGTGTCACTCGCCGAGGCCGCGTGCCGCCCGCGTGATTCACGGTGTCTTCCGTCCCAGCCCCTATCGGCGGGGCCACGGCGGACAAGATCACGGGTTGCCTCCTGGACCGGGCATCCTCGAGATCATGACGACGACGACCACGACCTGGACACGTTCGTGCAGACCACCGACACCGTCGCCGTCGTGTTGCTGAGAGACTTCGCGGGTCCGGGTCGTAGCCGGTCGTCAGGCAGCCGACCGCCGTCCGGTATGGGCCGATTTTGGCTACAGTGGACGTCTGCGTGCGTGGCACAGGCGACGCGGTGAGTGATCGGGAAGGACCTGAGCATGCCGGGCTGGATCTTGGCGGTGGACTTCGGGACGGTGAACACCGGGGCGACTGTCCGGTTCGCCGACGGCCGGGTGGAGAAGGTCAAGCTGGAAGCGGCGGCTGACACGATGGCGTCGGCGGTGGTCCTGGTCGACGGACGCTGGCGGGTGGGGCAGGCGGCGCTGAACGCCCGCTGGACGCACCCGGCGCAGTTCGTCGGTTCGCCGAAAGCCCGGCTGGGACAAGAACCGATGCTCCTGGGCGACGCCCTGGTGGACCCGGCTGTGCTCGCGTCCCAGGTGCTGTCCGTGGTGCGCGACCGTGCGGTGCGCGCTGCCGGCGGTGGCGCCCCGGACCGTCTGGTGCTCACGCACCCGGTGGACTGGGGGCGCAAACGTCTGGACGCGCTGCGCGAGGCCGCCCGCCTGGCCGGGTTCCCGACCGACAGCATCCGCTTGCTGCCCGAGCCGATCGCTGCCTTGCACGCCCACGTCCAGCCGGGGTCGTTGCCGCCGGGGTCGCGCGTCATGGTGGTCGACACCGGCGGTGGCACGTGCGACGTGGCGTTGCTCCAGGTCACCGACGACCCGACACCGGGCAACGACCTGCTGGTCGTAGCACAGGAGGGTGACGACCGACTCGGGGGAAACGACCTGGACGAGCTGCTGTACCGGTGGGTCCTGGCACAGCTGGACATGTCGGGCCGTTCCGATATCGTCGCCGCGCTGGCCGTCGCCGACAACCTGGCCGCCGCCCTGACGTTGCGCGACATGGTCCGCGCGGCCAAGCAGGACCTGTCCGAGCACGCCAACGCCCCGATCGCGGTGGACGTCAACGGGGCCAGGGTCTCGCTGAACATCACCCGCGAAGAGTACGAAGGCATCATCGCTGAGCCGATGTCGCGGGCCGGGGCGCTGGCCAGCCGGGTCCTGGCCACCTCGGGGACCACCAACCTCGCGGCTTTGTACCTGACAGGCGGCACCGCGTACACCCCTGCACTGTCGCGGGTGCTGCACCAGGCCACCTCGATCCTCGCCACCCCGATGGCTGACCCCAAGCTCGCCGTGGCACTCGGAGCCCTGAAGACCCCGACAGCGGTCCTGGACCCCGAGGGGCTGTTCCACCTCACCCAGCAGCTGCGGGCCGTGCGCACGCCACCACCTGGCGGACCGGCCCCTGCCGTGACCGACGCACCGACACAGCAGATGGTGCCCGGCGGACCGGGGCCTGCTCCGCTCCAGGCTGGGACGCCAGCCCAGCCCCCGTTCGTGCGCCCCGACGCACCTGCCGGACCCCCGGCGGGCGCCTGGTCGGTTCCGCAGCAGCCGACGGGCCCGAACCAGGTGCCCGTCGGCACCGAAGGACGCAAGAAGCCCACGGCCAAGATCCTCGCCGGAGTCCTGGGCGGGTTGCTGGTCGTCGGTGCCGTCGTGGGTGCCGTGCTGTGGTTCGGCTCCAGCGACAAGCCCGACCCGTTGGCCGCGACAGGCGGTCCGGGCTCCCAGTCTGGCGACTGCTGGAGGGGCTCTGCCGACGCCTGCCCCGAGTTTGCCGGCCGCCAGGCTGTGCAGTACGCCTTCGCCCCGTTCAACCCGAGCACGTGCTCCTTCAGCGCGATGAACATGCGCCTCGGGCTCGCCTGGGAGGACAGCTGCTCAGACGGCGCCATCCGGCTGTACTTAGACGTCAGCTCAGCGACAGCTTTTGGCGAGAACAAAGTCGGAACGTGGGAGAACGGCGACGGCGACACCGTCGGCACCGTGTTTTCGCCGTACAACGACAAGCAGCGGCTCTACTGCTACGACAAGATTCCTCTCTGCTTGATGCTGTACGGTAATTCTGCTGTCCGAGACTTCGGGACGTTGTCCACCAGCCAGATCCAGCGCGTCGAAACGTGGCTCAGCGACCATCCCGTGGCCGACCCGACCACCGACTGGGACCTCAAGTCCGCTCAGGCAGCATTCCCCGCCGCAGCCGGAACCGCCCCACCGACCTGCTCTGTCGCCGGCGACCCCAACTCAGATGTCTTCGACGGGTCCGGCGAGATCTTCGAGTGTGAGTGGCCGGACATCAACGATGTCTATATCTCCCGGTGGTCCAGCGCCCAGGACGCCGCCCAGGCGTTCCGCACCGGCGGTGTCGACACGGAGGAACCATGGATGGTCAACGGCGTCGAACGTGGCATCCGGTTCGACACCGGGTCCCTCGCGCCAGGTATAGCGTGGTGCTATGCGGACCTGCCTTACTGCATGGAAGTCTGGTCCGATTCAGATGCGGGTGCTATCGACCGCATCGCTCCGCTCACCGCTGAGCAGGCGGCCGGGTTCTTCGCCGATGTCGAGGCTGCTGAACAGGCGTTTCCCGCTGCCGCTGGCTTCAAACCGTTGACGTGCAAGAACATGTCCACCGACCTGGTCCCCACCTCCAGCGCCACCGGGACCTTCACCTGCAGGTGGCCGACGGACGGTCAGCACAAGGTGATCGTCACCCAGTGGCCGTCCGCGCAGGACGGCCCGGCAGCATGGCGGGCCTACCTCGCCCGCGACTCGGTCTCCCAGACCGTCGACCAGGAAAAACCCTGGACCGTCGACGACGTCGTACGGGGCACCACGTTCGCCACCGACGAGGCCCAGGTGTGGTGCTACGCCGATGCGCCATACTGCATCGAGACCCGTGACACCTCCAGCGGCGACGTCGTGTGGAAGCGCCTTGCCGTGCTCACGGAGGACCAGGCCGCAGCGCTCGGCAAGCCATGACCCCCTACCGGTCGTAGGACTCGTCCGGCATAGTGCATCTTGTTCTGCACGATCTTGAAGAACTCGAGACTCTCAGGGCGTCCGCAGGTCGTAGTCGACGCTGGTGGCGTACAGGTCGAGCACCGGAAGAACGCCTCCTCCGACGACCGGATGTCGCGGAAACGGTCAAGTTCTCTCGGGATCACAGAAGCCTGCGGAGGACGACCACAACACGCTGGTACTTGCTCGCACGGTCAGCGGCACAGGGATCCGCCGCTACCTCGACGAGGTGATCGCCACGTTCGGATTCGACCGCGACGACCTGGAAGCCGCCGCACACCAACACCTGTAGGCACATCCATTCCGCTACTGGTATAGTCGTGCCTATGGAGGTGTCGACCGCTGAAGCGGCCCAGGTGCTCGGGGTCTCGCCCCGGCGTCTGCGGGCGCTGATCGCAGCGGGGCGGGTCCAGGCACGACAGGTCGGCGGCCACTGGCTCGTGGAGGCTGCGTCGTTGCCGTCGAGCCTGTACCGGACCCGACCCATGGCACCTGACGTGGCCTGGGCGTTCTTGGCCGACACCGTCCCCGAGCACTACGCGCCGGACCAGGCGTACCGGTGGCGCCAACGCCGCAAGCGCCTGTCCGCTGACAGCGAGCCGGAGCGGTTGCTGGCCTCGTGGGTGGCTTCACGTGCACAGCACCGCTGGTTCGCCACGCGCAACAACGACCAGATGCTCGACGACGAGCGCCTGGTGCCCTCCGGCTTGTCGGACCCCCGCGCCGGGATCTCTGCAGGAGCCCTGGTGGAGGCGTATGTCGCCAGCGACGACCTGGCGGCGGTGCGCCACAGGTACCTGCTGCGTCCCGGCGGCCCGAACGACAACGTCGTGCTCCACGTCGTCGGTGCCCTGCCGACCCGACCGGTCCCGAGCCTGCTGGTGGCCGCGGACCTGGCTGACCACGGTAGCGACCGTGAGCTGGCGCGCGCCCGCACCCTGATCGCCGAGGCCCTGGCATGACAGTCGTGATGCCCCCTCTGCCCGAGCCTCAGCGTGCCGGGTGGTTAGCGCTGTTCGACGTGTACCACGCGCACCCCACAGGATGGACCCTGGTAGGTGGGCAGATGGTCCACCTGTGGTGCGCCGAGCGCGGCACGAGCCCGGCCCGGCCCACCGACGACATCGACACAGTGCTCGACGTGCGCGGCCAGCCCTCGCACCCCGGGGTGCTGATGACGTTCACCAGCGTCCTGGGCGGCCTCGGGTTCGTCCCGGCGGGGACGTCCCCGAAAGGCCACCAGCACCGGTGGGTGCGTGACGGCGCGCAGATCGACGTGCTCATCCCCCACGGCGTCGGCGAACGAGCCGCACGACGCAAGGGCGCACGAGGTGGCACCACGCTGGAGACCCCAGCGGCACAGCAGGCCCTCGACCGCACCCAGGACGTCCAGGTGAGCATCGGTGAACGCACCGGAACGGTCCGCCGTCCCAACCTCCTGGGAGCGCTGGTCGCCAAAGCCGCTGCCCACACCGTCGCCCTCGACCGCACCCGAAGACGCCACCTGACCGACTTCTTGGTCCTGTGCACCCTCATCGAACACGGCGACCAGATCCACGACGCCACCAAACGCGACCGCCACTACCTGCACAACATGCTCGGGGCCATCGTCCACGACCGTCGTGCGGTGCTGTCGGTCGAGGGAGCCGACGAAGGTGTCCACACCCTACGGCTCGCCCTGGGTATCCCAGACTGACCGGGGATGGACTAAATTCACAGTGGTGACGTGCTCGAAACGGATCGCCTGGTCGACCTGCGACGGGTCGGCGCCGTAGAGCCCAGCAAGTTCTCCACGGTCGACCGAAGGCAGTTGTTGCAGAATCTGCAACAACTGGAGCGGTCAACAACCTACGTCCACTGAGCGATAATCGTCGGGTGCCCCTCCGCCTGTCCTCCGCTTCCCCGAAGCACCTCTCGGTGGCCGATGCGGACAGGCGCGGTATCGCCCGCCTGGTCCGAGACGCTGAGACCAACGGCGCCGTGGTCCGAGGGATCCTCGCTGGGGACGTCCACGACGGCCTGGACGTCACCACCCACCCTGACCTGCATACTCGGCACTCGATGTGTCGAGCATGACCTAGACTCTCCTGAGCCGCACTGCCGACGGCTACCTGGGAGGTCGAACTGACGATCGAGGCCGACGATTCGTTGAACGGTCTGAAACGGTTCCCTGTCGACTGGCTGGGCGAGTGGCGACCAGAGTACGGCGTGCCTCGGGACGAGATACCGGAACATGTGCCACAGCCGCTGGCCGAACTGTACGCCTTTGCGGGCCGCTGGCCGAGTCCGGTCGACCTGGGCGACGGGCCGTACCTGCTGGACTGCCAGGATCATCTTGTCGAACTCACGCTGGCCGACCAGGACGGCAAGATCTATTTCCTGGACGAGAATCAGGGCAACTGGGATTGCTACGTCACGACCGGCGGAGACGACACAAGGGTCTACTTCAACGGCGGTTATCTCTTCGACGATGACTACGACCTGAACGGCCCCGACGAGGGTTATGTCCCGCTGGACGTCTCGCTGTCGCACCTACTCACCACCTACGCACTTCAGTAGACAGCGTTTTCGTCTCCACACCTGGTGGTGGTGAGGTCCGACGAAGCACTCGCCGAGAGCAACCTGATGGACGACGCCGAACCGCTGTGGATGGACGGTCGGTACGTGTTCCCCGAACCTAGCCACAACTTCTGGCGCGCTGGCCCGTTCCTGGTCATGGACTGCGGAGGCACCTGGATCGGCTGGAACGCCCCGGCCGTGTCACTGCCCCCCGCTCTGGCCGCCAACGTCCAGACCATCCACCCTTGATCGCTCGGGCACGGGACGACTGACCAGTCCGCTGCCGTCCTACCCTGCAGACTGGCCGTCGTCGCCGGATCGCCGAGCAGCGCCACCTGGTCGTGGAGTCCCTGATCACGCCCTGCTGGTCACGAAGGGGTGGTGACCTGTTCGACTGCCTGGGCACCCTAGCGGTACTCGTCGGTGGTGGTGTCGTCGGACACAATCCCGACGACGAGCAGGACGACGCGAGAACCAGGCTGACCGCGCTGGTGACCACCCGACGATCGCCATGCCCTGACCACCAGAACCGTCGTGCTTCGTCTGACTGAGCACGACGATGCCCAGGACGAGACCCACGATCGCGGGGACGAAGAACATGCACAGGACGACCGTTGTGCGGTGCTGTCGGTCGACAGAGCCGACGAAGGTGTCCACACCCCTACGGCTCGCCCTCGGAATCCAGGACTGACCAGCCAGTCAGGCCGCTCCACCGGGCTTCGGTCGTGAACGGCGATCCTTCTCGATCTGTTTCCCGGTGGTCGTGATCGCGTCGAGATAGTCCAACTCGGCTGGAGACGGCTGCGCCGTGAGGCGTTTCAGGTACTCGTCGTAGGCTTCTGTGGCGTGCTCGACAGCGTCGTCGTGGCTGACGGTTCCAGGGCCGGAGGGGACTCCTTGGCCGTAACGGGTGGCGAAGTCGTCCAGCTCGGCGACCCAGTCGCGCATGTACATCGGAACACGTTGCATCGCGCGGAGCTCGGCCAGGTCGAGGAACGCTGAGACCATCCGGTTGAGGGTCGCGAGCTCGGGCTCGGTGAGGTAGTTCTTGGCGACGACGACCTCGGCGCGGCGCGGCTGGGCGCCGTCGAAGACGGTCAGGCCCATGAACGGCTGGCCTGCGTCTGCGCGGTCCGCGATGACCTCGGCTGCGGTGTGACCGTGGGCGGCGTAGTGCATCTTGTACTGCACGATCTTGAAGAACTCGAGGCTCTCGGGCGTCCGCGGGTCGTAGTCGACGCTGGTGGCGTACAGGTCGAGCACCTGCCGGTAGAACACCTTCTCCGACGACCGGATGTCGCGGATACGGTCGAGCAGCTCACGCCAGTACGACCCGCCGCCAGCCTCCTTCAGCAGCGGGTCGTTCATCGCGAACCCCTTGGTCAGATACTCCTTGAGCACCCCCAGCGCCCACCGGCGGAACTGGGTCCCCCGCAGCGACTTCACCCGGTAACCCACCGAGATGATCACGTCCAGGTTGTAGTGCGTGACCTGGTACGTCTTGCCGTCCGAAGCAGTTGTTCGGAACTTCCGAACAACTGCCTCCTCCTCCAACTCCCCTTCGTCAAAGACATGCTTGATGTGCTCGGAGACGTTGGCCTTGCTCGACTGGAACAGCTCGACCATCTGCGCCTGCGACAGCCACACCGTCTCGTCCACCATGCGCACGTCGACACGCGTGCGACCGTCGTCCGTCTGGTACCAGACGATCTGCGATGGCGGCGCCGAGGTCATAGCAACGATCCTAGAGACCACCACCCACATCCAGGGAGCGACACCGACCCTGCAGGGTGTGCGTCAGGTTTGTGGTGTGGGCCACTCGTGCACCATCTCGTTCACGTCTTCACCTCCGGCGTCAAGCCCACGCCGCTCACAGCGACCAAAACCCCCGGACTCTCATCCTCTCCGGTACCCGGCCCAGGACCGCGGCTGGCAGCTCCCGAGCGGATGGCACCACTCTCGGCAACCCGTGGACACCCGTCGGCTCTCAGATGTATTGTGAATGCGTTGCAAACGTGAGGAGGGGTGAGATGGCGTCCAGGTCGATCGGGTTCGCTGTCGCCGAGGAAGACCTTCCCCTGCTCGACGAGCTGGTCGAGAAATACGGCGGCGGGAACCGCAGCGAGTTCCTCCGGGTCGCGATGCGAAGGCTGCGCCACGACGCCTGGGCAGAGAAGATGCGAACCCTCCAGGCCGACGCCCGTGCCGAGATGGGTGGACGGGTCTACACCCCTGACGAGGTGCAGGCCCTGGTGAAGCAGGTCCTGGCCGAGAACCGTGAGTGAGCCGCGACCGGCAGTCGTCTTCGACATCAACGTCTACATCGACGCGGTCATCGGCCCGCACACGTCGTGGCCGTTGCTCGACGAGGTGCCTCCCACCACAGACAACCCCGCAGCCGACTGCCTGTCGATCGCCTTCGACGCCGAAGCCTTCCGCCTGGTCACCTCACCGCACATCATCACGAACACAACCCGGGTGCTGCGCGCCGCCGGCCTGTCTGAGCAGATCACGGCCCGCGCCATCGCCGCCATCGTCGAGATCGTCCACACGACCGGAGGCATCGTCGTCGAACCGCCCCGCACCGTTTTCGACATCGACGACCACGAGGACAACCTCGTGCTAGACCTGGCCGTCGCAACCGACGCGATCCTCGTCGTCTCCACCGACCTGACCGCGCTCAGCCCCTGGCACAGCCGTATCGCGATCCTGCGCCCCCGAGAGTTCGTCACCCAGGTGGTCCAGACCCGTCGGCTGCACACACCCAGACGTGTGGCACGGAGCCATCAAGGAACGACCACCAGTCGGGGCATAAGCGCGACAATAGCCCTCGAGGCATGTGCACCCACCAATCCTGGAAGCCCCGACCCAGCGCCGACAGCCCAACCGGGCACCTGGTTAGTTGGGTATTCTGGTGCCCTGAGCCAGGGAGCGAGGTGCCTGATGTCCGAACCCACGACACAGTCGGCCTGTACCGAAGAGTGGCCAGACGAGCCCGTCGAACGGTTGCTAGCGCAGGCACGTCCACTGCCTCCGTACGACCAGATGGTGATCCCAGGCCTGACCGAGGACGAGTCGCGGGTCTTCTTCGACACGATCACCAGCGCATGACACCGACTGCGACCGGCCGAGTCGTCGTCGACACCGGTGTCTTCGGGGCGCGGCTCGCACCCTCAGGTGAAGGGCTGGAGTTCGCATACCGGCCCGTCTTGGCCGACCGGGCCGTCATCATCTCATTCGTCACCGTCGCAGAACTCCGGTTTGGCGCTGCGCTCGCCAGGTGGGGCGATCGCCGCATGCGCCAGTTGGAAGACCGCCTCCACAGCGTCACGACGGTTGGCCCTGGCCACTCCATGATCGCGACCTACGTCGACCTGCGGTGTTGGTGCGTCCAGTCCGGCCACGGCCTAGGCCAGAAGGACCACGAAGCCGACAGGTGGGTCGCTGCGACTGCACTGCACCTTGGTGTACCGCTGGTCGCCCACGACAGGATCTTCCGGGATGTGACCGGGCTTGAGTTGCTGACCTTGCTGGACTGACCCATACCTGGTCAGAAGCCCCGCAACAGCAGGGAACACATCAGCGAGCGAATCGGCAACGGCTCACCCCCGCATCGGCGAGGACGAGCACCACCCTACTGGGCATCTGGCCGAGACTGCCTCAGCCACTGTCCCGTCTCGCGGTCTGTACGAGAGGCACTGCTAGGAGAAGAACAGTCTGTCTCAACTTGCCAATTCGAGAGCAGTCTGTCAGCATGTTCACATGCCCCAGGTCACCGATGGAGAACAGCCCCAGTGGAGCCCCGCAGCGTCCTCGGTCTGGGGGAAGTCGTCGGGATTCGAGGGAGACGAGCGGCTCCCGCTGGTCCGGCACCTCCTCGACGCGGCAGACGTCGCACCCGACGTCTGGGCGTGGATTCCCCCGCTGGTTCGGGAGACCATCGAGCGGGACCTTCCAGATGAGGCTCGGGACGGGGCGATCCTCCTGAAGTGGATGGCTGGCTGCCACGACATCGGGAAGGTCTCGCCCCCGTTCGCCGCGAAGGTTCCCACCCTGGCGGATCGGATGCGTGAGCAGGGTCTGGTCCTGCCCCGCGACACTACTGACTTCTCCCAAGCCCCGCACGGCCTGGTCGGCCACGTTGTGCTTTCCCGTTGGCTGAGGGATCGGTACGACGCGGACCGGCGGGCCGCGAGCACCTACGCGGTCGTCGTCGGGGGTCACCACGGCGTCCCACCGACCAACGCCGCACTCAACTGGCTGGCACAGCGGCGGGACCTGGTTGGCACAGGGTCATGGATCGAGACCCAGGACGAGATCTTGGACGCCATGGCGGACTACACCGGCGCCAGCGAACATCTGGCACGGTGGGCCACGCACCGCCTCAGCCCGACTGTCCAGTCTCTGCTGACTGGCGCAGTGATCGTGTGCGACTGGTTGGCGTCCGACACCAGCCTCTTCCCCTTCAGCCCCGTGGACGAGCATCGGACCGCTGTTGCCTGGAAGACATTGGGACTTGCCAAGCCGTGGCACCCAGCTGGGGTGAGCCATGATGCGGCCACCCTCCTGCACCGCAGGTTCCCCAGCCTGCCGGGGACACCACGCGGGATCCAGGTGCACACCGTGGAGGCTGCCGTGGGGGTCACGACTCCCCCACTGGTCATCGTGGAGTCGACGATGGGCTCTGGAAAGACTGAAGCGGCCTTGATGGCTGGCGAGATCCTGGCTGAGAAGTTCGGCTGCGGCGGTCTCTACGTCGGGCTTCCGACGATGGCAACCTCCGACGCGATGTTCGGCCGGGTCCTGGACTGGATCGAGAACCTCGACGGTGGAGGGATCACCAGCGTCCACCTGGCCCACGGCAAGGCGGGTCTGAACAACGACTACTCCGGCCTGGGTCGCGGCAATCGGCCGACCGACATCCACGATGACGAGCCGGGACGCTGGGATGCACGTCAGCGTGCCCGGGTCGAAGCCCGCGTGGAGTCCTGGCTGACCGGTCGCAAGAAAGGGGTGCTGGCGTCGATGGTCGTCGGGACCATCGACCAGCTGCTGTTCATGGCCCTGCAGTCCAAGCACGTCGTGCTGCGGCAGCTCGCCTTTGCAGGCAAGGTCGTCGTCATCGACGAGGTGCACGCTGCTGACGACTTCATGCGGATGTATCTGTGCCGGGCGTTGGAGTGGCTGGCTGCGTTCGGCGTCCCGGTGGTGCTGCTGTCAGCAACCCTTCCTAGCGCCCAGCGTCGCGAGTTCGCCGACGCCTACCGCCTGGGCATGGGAGCCAGCCAGACGGCGCTGGTCGCCAGCGATGCCTACCCTCTTGTCACCCTCGTGACCGCCGGCGAGGTCATCCAGGTGGAAGACGCCCCCACCGTCACGCCGGTCACAGTCGCAGTCCGCACCATGAGCGACGAACCTGAGGCATTGGTCACCCTGCTCGACGACTGGCTGGTTGATGGCGGGAGTGTCGCAGTCATCCGCAACACGGTGCGACGGGCACAGGAGACCGCGCGGATGCTCCGCGCTCACTATGGCGACGATGTAGTGCTTCACCACTCGCGGTTTGTCGCCACCCACCGTGCCGCCCGTGAGGAGACCCTGCGCCGCGAGCTGGGCCGGTCTGGTGAGCGGCCTCGACGCCGGATCATTGTGGGGACCCAGGTGCTCGAACAGTCGCTGGACGTGGACTTCGACGCCATCGTCACCGACCTGGCACCCCTGGACCTCATCCTGCAGCGGCTTGGACGCGCCCACCGCCACGACAGGCTCCGGCCGGGTCGGCTCACCGCACCAGAGCTCGTCATCACTGGCGTCACAGCGTGGACATCTGCTGGGCCCCGGCCGGACCCAGGCAGCACAGCCGTGTACGGCGCCAGCCGCCTGCTGCGCGCAGCCGGGACACTCGGTATGGACGGCACGACCGAGACCACCGTCACCCTCCCCGACGACATCCGTCCTCTGGTCGAGACCGCGTACGGCGACGTCCCCCAGGTGCCCGAAGCATGGCTGCCCACGGTTCACCGGGCTGACGCTGACCAAGCAGCGAAAATTGCCGACGCCCGCCGCCGGGCAAACGACTTCCGTATTCGCAGCATCGCCGCCCTGGACGGCTCGTTAGTCGACCTGCTGGAAGACTCGACAAAGGAAGCCGAGGAGTCCCGGGGGTCTGCCCGCGTACGTGACAGCGACGACGGGCTCGAAGTCATCGTCGTCCAACAGGTCGGCAACGAGGTGCGCTACCTCGATGACAACAGCCAGTACGCCGGTACCCCGATCCCGGTCGACGCTGGTGGCACACCTGACCACCACCTCGCCCGGGCGTTGGCGGCGTGCACCGTCCGGCTGCCCATGTCCATGACCCGTTCATCAGCAGACTTCGACCGGACGGTTGCGGCCTTGGAAGCCCAGGGTCACGAGGGCTGGCAAGAATCGGGGTGGCTTGCCGGCCAGCTCGTGCTGCACCTGGACGACAGCTGGCGTGCCTGCGTGGCTGGATTCGACCTGACATACACCATGACAGACGGCCTGACTGCGACAGCAGAGGAGAAGACGTGATGAGTGACGCGAGTTTTGACCTGACGAACGCGCCGTGGGCCCAGGTTCGGCTGTGTACCGGCGAGCTGACCGAACTCTCGCTGCTCAACGTCTTCGCCCGAGCCCACGAGATCCGGGCCATCGCTGGGGAACTGGCGACCCAGGACGTCGCGATTCTTCGTTTGCTCTTGGCTATCCTGCGCCGCAGCCACCAACAACTGCGCGGCACCGAGGCGTGGGGCAATCTGTGGCGGAACGGGCATTTCGACAAGGCCCCGCTCACCGCCTACCTGGAGCGCCACCGCGACCGGTTCGACCTACTCCACGCTCGGACGCCGTTCTACCAGGTAGCCCACCTCCACACCACCAAGGGGGAACTGACCGAGTTGACGCGGCTCGTTGCAGACGTCCCCGCCGGCCATCAGTACTTCACGACACGGGCCGGGCCGGCACTGGAGTCGATGACCCTGGCAGAATCGGCACGTTGGCTGGTGCACTGCCAGGCATTCGACCCATCAGGGATCAAGTCCGGGGCAGTTGGCGACAACCGTGTCAAAGGGGGCAAGGGATACCCCATCGGTGTTGCCTGGTGCGGATGGCTCGGGCTCGTGATCGTCGAGGGCGAGAATCTGTTCCAGACGCTGCTGCTCAACCTGCCGGTCGGCACAGGTGATTCCGACCCTGCTACCGACCTGCCAGCCTGGGAACGTCCACCCCACACCGCTGCTGTCGATGAACGCACCTTCCCGGCAGGTCCGGCGGATCTCGCGACCTGGCAGAGCCGTCGTGTCCGGATCGGACACGACGGCACCCAGGCCACTGGCGTCTTGATCGCCAACGGCGACCCCCTGCACCCACGCAACAGGTTCCATGAGGAGTTCATGACGGGATGGCGCCGCAGCGAGCAGCAAATGAGAAACCTCGGCACGACCGAGGACGTGTTCATGCCACGGGCCCATCTGCCCGATCGAGCGGTCTGGCGCGGGTTGGACGGGCTTCTCCTGGCAGGAGACGCCGCAGCCACCGGCCGCGTAGGACGTTGGCTCAACTGGCTCGCACAACTGAAGAATGACGGCGAACTGCCCGAGGACACCCCTGTGCGAATGCGTGCTGTTGGTGTGCAGTATGGGTCGCAGAGTTCTGTGATCGACGACATCACCGACGATGTCCTGCCTGTGTGTGTCGCCACCCTGAGTGATCCTGCGCTCGGCGCACTTGCCGTCGACGCAGTCGCTGACGTCGATACCGCGGTGCGGTTCCTCGGGACACTTGCTGCCGAACTGGCGGAAGTCTCGGGAGCTTCTGGTGACACGCTCGGAGCAGCCCGGGCCTCTGCCCGGGAACGCGGGTACGAGGCACTGGACGTCCCGTACCGCACATGGCTGCGCGGACTGAACTCCCAGACTGATCGAGACGTGGAACGCCCCCGTTGGCAGCGGCAGGTGTGCGACACCGTCATCGCGGTGGCTCGTGACCTGGTATGCAACGCCGGACCGGTGGCGTGGGTCGGCCGCGAAGTTTCCCGGGGCTCGGTCGTCGGCCCTGGGGTCGACGACCCCCAGCGCAGGACCGTCTACCTCGATGCCGCTGACGCGGAAAATAACTTCGACAGTCAGTTGCGCAAGACATTCACATCGATATTTGAGTCAAGAGGAAGGTCATATGGAATGACTGCCACCGAAGCAACAAAAGGCAAGGCAGGCCGTACTCCGGACACACTCGCGGACTACGTCCACCGACGTGCCACGGAGTTACAACGCCGCTACCGAGCCGACGACCCCACCGCCGTGGCAACCTTGGCCCGTCTGCGACGGGTCGTGCCAACCAGCCCACACCTGCACCCAGACACGTGGGAGGTCTTTGAGCAGATTCCCGAAGCACTGGTCTGGGACCGCGACGAACCGTCCCGTGCCGAGCTTGCCGTCGTGGGAGCGCTCACGCTGTTCGCCACGCACCAACAGTCACGTCGTGACCAGCAGATGCACCGACCAGGCCGCGAGCACAGCCTCGGGAGGGCTGTTGCCCGTCTCAAGACCATCGAGGGCCAGGGGGTTGAGCGCCGATTCCGGGCGCTGACCAGGTCAGCAGATTTCACGGCTGCGCTCCAGCACCTTCGCGGGTTGGTCAGCCAGCTCCGCAGCGCACAGATCCCGCTCGATTATGGTGCGCTCGCTCGCGATCTGTACTTCGTCCAGAACCCCACCACCCTGCACGGTGTACGGATGCAGTGGACACGCGATTTTCACCGACCGGTCCGCGGTACTGAACCCACGGACGACACCACCCAGACAGGAGACCAGGAATGACCACCTTCATCGACATGCACCTTCTGCAGACCGTCCCGTCCAGCAATATCAACCGCGATGACACCGGCAGCCCGAAGAGCGCTGTCTTCGGCGGGGTTCGCCGAGCACGTGTTAGCTCTCAGGCATGGAAGCGTGCGACGCGACGCGATTTTGCAACCTACCTCGACGAGTCCGAACGCGGCATCCGTACCCGGCGGATCATGGTCGACCTGGTCGAACGGATCCAGCGTCTCGACGGCTCTCTCACCCCAGACGAAGCACTCACCCTGGGGAAGGCTGTCATGACAGCGGCCTCACGTATCACGTTCGAGAAACCCAAACGGGGCAAGAAGAACGACGAGACTGCGGACACCGCCGACGCCGAGCTGAGCCAGTACCTCATCTTCATCAGCAACCAACAACTTGACCGCCTCGCCGCATTGGCCCTCACCGGGCGTGACGGAACCACGATCGACAAAGCTGCGGCCAAGAACGCGCTCAAGGACGGCAACGGCATCGAGGTCGCCCTGTTCGGCCGGATGGTTGCCGACGACGTCGCGTACAACGTCGACGCCTCAGTACAGGTCGCCCATGCGATCAGCACCCACGCTGTGGAGACCGAGTACGACTACTTCACGGCGGTTGACGACGCCAAGCCAGACGACGAGGACGCAGGTGCCGGGATGATCGGGTGGCTTGAGTTCAACTCGAGCACTCTCTACCGGTACGCGACCATCAACCTCGACCAGCTCGCAGAGAACCTGGGCGATGTGGAGACCACAGGCCGGGCTGTCGAAGCGTTCCTCCGCTCCTTCGTCGTCAGCATGCCGACCGGAAAGCAGAACACCTTCGCGAACAGCACACTGCCCGAGGCCGCCCTGGTGCAGGTCCGTACCCGTCGCCCTGTCAACCTCGTGGGCGCATTCGAAGAGCCAGTCACCACGAAACCGGACGAATCTATCTCCGTGCAGTCCGCCGCCCGCCTGGCACAAAAGGCCCAAGAGATCGATGACGCGTACGGAAACACCCCGACAGCTGCCTACCTGCTCGCAGTCGGTTCTCGTGTCGCCGACGCACTTGCCGGAACAGGTGAGGCTCTCGGCCTGGATGCCCTGGTGGCACAGGTCGGCCGTGATGCTGTGGCAGCCTTGCAGGAGTCGGTGTGAGTGTTCTCCTGCTCCGCCTGGCTGGCCCCTTGCAGGCGTGGGGGGACTCGAGCCGTTTCGCCAAGCGCCACACCAGGACCGAGCCAACCAAGAGCGGGGTCATCGGTCTGCTCGCCGCGGCCCAAGGACGTCGGCGCACCGACCCGATCGAAGACCTCGCAGCCCTGTCCTTCGGTGTGCGGGTCGACCAGCGCGGGCGGATCGAGCGGGATTTCCAAAACGCGATCCGCCGGACTGGCACCAAGCACGAAGCCATGCCCCTGTCCTATCGCTACTACCTTTCGGATGCTGTGTTTGTCGCGGCGGTGGAAGGCGACCGGTCGTTGATGGAAGCCCTGGACGAGGCGATCCAGGCTCCAAGTTTCCCGCTGTACCTGGGTCGACGGGCGTGCCCCCCGATGGGACAGATCACCCTGGGAGTCCACGAGGGCAGTCTCGACAGCGTCCTGCGCGGCGCCGAGTGGCAGGCGGCTCTCTGGTACCAGCGCCAACAAGGGAGCACCGTCGACCTCGAGTTGGTGCTCGATGCCGAACCTGGGACCCCCCTGACGGAGACCGTCCGCGACCTCCCTGTCAGTTACGACCCGACGCGTCGCGTCTATGGGTGGCGCGATGTCGTCCGTCCTGAGCCGATCCGGGTCAACAACGACCTCGCCCCGCCTGCTCCCGATTTCCTCGCCGCGTATGGAGGTGCGTGATGTTCCTCACCCAGATGCACCTGAACCCCGCCCGGCGTGGCACCCGTCACCTGCTGGCATCCCCGCAACGGCTCCATGCTGCGGTGCTGCACGGCTTCCCGCCGGGCTCCACACTTGGCGGTCCCGCTGGTCGCGTTCTCTGGCGGGTCGACCAGGCCCAGGCGTCGATCACGCTCTACGTGAGCAGCCCAGCGGAGCCTGACCTGACCCACATCGTCGAGCAGGCGGGGTGGCCGACGGCTCCGCAGCACTGGCGCACCGTTTCCACGGCACAGATGCACGACCGGCTTGCCGCCGGCCAAGAGTGGGTGTTCCGGTTGACGGCAAACCCCGTCCGTAACGAACGGGTCCCAGGAGAACGCGGGAAACGTCATGGGCATGTCACGGTCTCCCAGCAGGAGGACTGGCTAGGCTCACGCAGCGAAACCTGGGGCTTCAGCCTGGTCACGGCAGAGGTGACCGGCCGTCGCCATGTCACGTTCTCCCGCCGGGGACCTGACACCGCGGGCAGCGTCACGCTGAGCATGGCGACGTTTGACGGGGTGCTCCAAGTCACCGACCCCGATGCTCTGCGGCGCTCACTCACCAGTGGCGTCGGACGGGCCAAAGGCTACGGCTGCGGGCTCATCACGTTGGCACCGGTGCGATGAACCAGATCCCGGGCCCGAGACCGGTCGACATCTCTGCGCTGGTCCGGGCCCAGGACCGGCTGAGTTTCGTGTATCTCGAGCGTTGCGTCGTGCACCGAGACGGCAACGCCGTGACTGCGACCGACGAACGAGGGGTCGTCCACATCCCGGCGGCGACCTTGGGGGCGCTGCTCCTCGGGCCGGGAACGAACGTGACCCACCAGGCGATGGTCCTGCTCGCCGAGAGCGGAGCCACCGCCGTATGGGTCGGCGAGCGCGGTGTCCGCTACTACGCACACGGGCGAGGGCTGTCGCAGTCCAGCCAACTGTTGCAGGCACAAGCGGCAGCCGTCTCCAACCAGTCCACGCGCCTGCAGGTCGCAAGGGCGATGTACGCGATGCGCTTTCCATCCGAAGAGGTCACTCGCGCCACCATGCAACAGCTCCGCGGCCGGGAGGGTGCCCGCGTCCGTCGGCTCTACCGCGAGCACGCCGACCGCACCGGCGTGGCCTGGTCACGACGCGACTACGACACCGCCGACTTCGCTGGCAGCAGCGCCGTCAACCAAGCGCTGTCGGCAGCGACGACCTGCCTGTATGGCATCACACATGCGGTGATCGTGGCACTCGGCTGCTCCCCAGGGCTTGGCATCATCCACACCGGCCACGCGCGCTCTTTCGTTTTTGACATTGCTGACCTCTACAAAGCAGAGATCGCTATTCCGATCGCGTTCGACATCGCAGCCGCCGATGTCGATGACGTTCCAGCCGAGACCCGCAGGGCGGTACGCGACGCCGTAAAGGACGGACGGCTCCTGGAACGTTGTACCCGCGACATCAGACGATTGTTGCTTCCTGATCAAGACGATGCTGAGCAGGAGTGGAACGTCGTCCACCTGTGGGACAGCGGAACCCGGACCGTGGCAAGCGGAACCTCGTACGGCACGACAGAGGCAGACCTCGGGTGGTAGTCCTCGTCCTGACCGCATGCCCGGCGGGCCTGCGCGGGCACCTGACACGGTGGCTCATGGAGATCAGCCCAGGCGTCTTCGTGGGCCAAGTCACCACCCGAGTCCGCGAGTTGATGTGGCTCCGAGTCCTGGAACTGTGTAAAGACGGCAAGGCGATCATGGTCCACCCGTCGAACAACGAACAAGGACTCGAGTACCGCTTCCACCGCCATGACTGGCTCCCCGAGGACTTCGACGGCATCTGGCTGATGCGTCGCCCGGCCGACCCCGATCGCACCCCAGCCCTCAGACCAGGCTGGAGCAAAGCCTCTCAGGTTCGCCGCGCCCGTCGCACAAAGTAGGAAAGTGATCGCAGTTCCGCCTCCACCGCTGTATCATTCGAGGTCAGCAAGTGTGCTCCCCGCCAACGCGGGGATGAGCCGTCAGTCACCGGAGACCTCCTGCTTCCCTGGCGGTGCTCCCCGCCAACGCGGGGATGAGCCCCCAGCTCAGACGCCAGGAGCCAGCACAAGCACGTGCTCCCCGCCAACGCGGGGATGAGCCCGCCGTCGTCTTCTCTATCGCTGGACCTGCGTTGTGCTCCCCGCCAACGCGGGGATGAGCCCAGGGCGCTCGAGTTCACCATCCCGATGCCAGGGTGCTCCCCGCCAACGCGGGGATGAGCCAAAGCAGGGCAGATCTGGTCGTCTATCTCGTCAGTGCTCCCCGCCAACGCGGGGATGAGCCCGAGTCCCCAGAACGACTGGCGGATGATCGGACGTGCTCCCCGCCAACGCGGGGATGAGCCCTGTCTGACCGGGATCTTGGCCCGGTCGGGCATGTGCTCCCCGCCAACGCGGGGATGAGCCGGAGAAAACAATGCCAACGACCAAGCTGGGAATGTGCTCCCCGCCAACGCGGGGATGAGCCCGACATGTACCGCAGGTTGGCCAGGTCGTCGGGGTGCTCCCCGCCAACGCGGGGATGAGCCCTTGATGAAGATCTGTTCAGCTGCCCCCGAACCGTGCTCCCCGCCAACGCGGGGATGAGCCCCGCACAAGGCGGTAGGTACCCGGAGCTTCGGGGTGCTCCCCGCCAACGCGGGGATGAGCCCCGGTCGTGGGCGTGCCCGGTCCCCGAGGAGTAGTGCTCCCCGCCAACGCGGGGATGAGCCCCCTGCTGTGGCGATCTTCGCACCGGAGTCGACGTGCTCCCCGCCAACGCGGGGATGAGCCCCACAGCTGAAACCAAACTATAGCATCTCGCGTGTGCTCCCCGCCAACGCGGGGATGAGCCCACCCGCGGCCACCGCCGCGTCCGTGCCATCAAGTGCTCCCCGCCAACGCGGGGATGAGCCCCCCGACGGACCCGGCAGGGTCTTGGCCAAAGAGTGCTCCCCGCCAACGCGGGGATGAGCCCTGCGCAGGCAATGAGTTAGACGCGTACACCCGGTGCTCCCCGCCAACGCGGGGATGAGCCCTGACGTGCTCGTCGAAGAGTGAGACGGGAGAAGTGCTCCCCGCCAACGCGGGGATGAGCCCGGAGGCCATGAAATGACCACGCAGATCACAGTGTGCTCCCCGCCAACGCGGGGATGAGCCCGCTTCGAGGGCGCGGGTGACCTTGGCGCGCGAGTGCTCCCCGCCAACGCGGGGATGAGCCCGTGACCAGGCTTGTTTCAGCACAACCATGAAGGTGCTCCCCGCCAACGCGGGGATGAGCCCAGGGCCTGGCCGTCTTTCCACTCGCCGCTGGCGTGCTCCCCGCCAACGCGGGGATGAGCCCGATGCGCATGTTCGTGCAGGTCAACGACAACGGTGCTCCCCGCCAACGCGGGGATGAGCCCCATGCCAGCACAGGCCACAGTCAGGATCGGCCGTGCTCCCCGCCAACGCGGGGATGAGCCCTGACCGCTGACCCGTCGTGCCGCCTTCCTGAGGTGCTCCCCGCCAACGCGGGGATGAGCCCGTTGCCGTGACAGACGACGACCAAGGCCCAGCGTGCTCCCCGCCAACGCGGGGATGAGCCCTCCGCAAAGCCGGAGCCACCTACCAACAGATCGTGCTCCCCGCCAACGCGGGGATGAGCCCCGCCAGCGGGGCCGACGCGGTTGCGTTGTGACGTGCTCCCCGCCAACGCGGGGATGAGCCCGAGAACGCGCACAACGCACCACCACCGGACCCATGCCCACCGGCCTGCGCGACCACGTGCTCCCCGCCAACGCGGGGATGAGCCCGTCCCAAAATCGCCGTTCTTCTCTGGCCGCCAGTGCTCCCCGCCAACGCGGGGATGAGCCCTCCGTGGGTCTGCGGATCGCAGAGTCTGTCCCGTGCTCCCCGCCAACGCGGGGATGAGCCGACGCCGTCGTCAAGGCATGGGAGCTGGTCAGGTGTGCTCCCCGCCAACGCGGGGATGAGCCCCGTCGTACACGATCACCCAGTCCAGGCCATCAGTGCTCCCCGCCAACGCGGGGATGAGCCCTGGTACGTGGCCGAGGCCTCGGTGACCACCTCGTGCTCCCCGCCAACGCGGGGATGAGCCCTACTGCACGCACTTGCGCGCGTGGTCGGCCGAGTGCTCCCCGCCAACGCGGGGATGAGCCCTCCGACCATGTGCACCACTGCCACAAAACCTTGTGCTCCCCGCCAACGCGGGGATGAGCCCCCAGCCTCGTCCTCGGCATCCATGACCAGGTTGTGCTCCCCGCCAACGCGGGGATGAGCCCCAGCTCGACTGAAGCGTCTTGCATGGTGGGCGCGGTGCTCCCCGCCAACGCGGGGATGAGCCCACCGTAGCCCAGCGCGTGCACCGAGCCGTACGGTGCTCCCCGCCAACGCGGGGATGAGCCCATCGTCCCGTTCAGCACGGCGGAGAAAGTGTCGTGCTCCCCGCCAACGCGGGGATGAGCCCGCCCACCACCACGGCGGTGCACCAGTGCGGCGGTGCTCCCCGCCAACGCGGGGATGAGCCCACCGTCACTGTGACCTGCTCCGTCTTGTGAGGGTGCTCCCCGCCAACGCGGGGATGAGCCCCGGACCTGGGACCTGACCCAGACAGGAGCTGGGTGCTCCCCGCCAACGCGGGGATGAGCCCGACAGTTGCGCCTGCCACCACTCCCGGTCCGTGTGCTCCCCGCCAACGCGGGGATGAGCCCACCTGGCGGGCCTTCATCGTCGACCCGTCCATGTGCTCCCCGCCAACGCGGGGATGAGCCCACCCCCATCACAGGCCACCGCTCTGGTCGGTCGTGCTCCCCGCCAACGCGGGGATGAGCCCAGCTCATGTGGTCCGCCGACTGGGACACGTTAGTGCTCCCCGCCAACGCGGGGATGAGCCCTCGTCTCCGTAGCCCTGTGCCCGCAGCACCCGGTGCTCCCCGCCAACGCGGGGATGAGCCCTGGGCGAGGTCGGTTCGGTAGACGATCATCCCGTGCTCCCCGCCAACGCGGGGATGAGCCCACCGAGCTCGCTGGTGCCATCCGGAGACACCCGTGCTCCGCCAACGCGGGGATGAGCCCGCGACGTCGGCTATGTTCAGACGTTTCACGTCGTGCTCCCCGCCAACGCGGGGATGAGCCCGTGTACTTGGTGCCTGAGCGCAGCGGGGTGGCGTGCCCCTGCCAACGCGGGGATGAGCCCGGGGTCCGCCAGGTCGAGGTGCGCGGCATGGTGTGCTCCCCGCCGACGCGGGGATGAGCCCTCAACTACCGTCAAGTCCAGGTTGAACCACAGATCCACCGGCGGAGCATAGGCAAAATTGTCGCGCCTGTAGTGCGCCGGGACCTGACCTCGATTCGTCAGCGGGGGTGATGTGCCTGCCTGGGCGCGTGAGTATGGGGTGTTCGATGGTGCGGGGCCGGTGCCGCAGGCTGGTAACGACCGGAACGGACCCGGGTACCGGGCACCGAACCGTCCGTACCGGGTGCTCAGGAACCGACTGTCGCCTGGATTACGAAGCTGCCGTCGCCGACCAGCACCTGTACCGCGACCGGAGTACCGGCTTTGTTCGGGGCGGCGAAGGCCACGGTCCTCTCCGCCGACTCGCCCGGTGCCAGGGTCTGTTTGCCGAACGGCGAGTTGTGCCCGTCGAGCGCCTGGAGCATCCCAGGAGCGGAGTGGGGTCCGTAGAACAGACCCACGTCGGCGAGCAGCGGCAGGTCTTTGTCGGAGACGTTGGTCACCACGATGGTCACCGCCAGACCGTCGCCGGTCGCCTCGCCCCGTGCGTAACCCTGGGTCTGGATGGGCCGCAGCGAGACCAGCCGGACCGTCACCCCCTTGTCGGTCACATCCTCGTTGGGACCGGCTGTGGCGATCGTCTCGGTCATCGGCGGCACCTGGACCGCCTGGGTCGGTGCCGGGCCCGGGAGCACGGTCTGGACCGGGATCGGGGTCGGCGCCGGCGGCGGGCCAGAATCTACGGCACCCGGCGTCGAGCCCGAGTCCGAGCCTGAGCCCGAGCCCGAGCCCGAGCCACCCGGTAGCAGGACCCAGAGCACCAGCAGTAGCACCACGGCGGCGACCACGCAGGAGATGCCCACGATGTACCGGACCTTGTGCCGGCCCAGGAAGATGGCGGCGATCCGGGCCGGAGCGACGCGGACCATAGCGATGATGCCGTGGACCAGAGCGACGATGCCTGTGGCGTTCTTCTCTTCCGCGGAGCTCGTCGTCTTCCTTGTGGAGTCAGTCATGCCGCCCATCTCCCAATCGCTGATCAGCCCCTCCGGGACTGTAGGTGACTTGCCTACCCCGGCGGGCACCGGTCCCGGGTGGTCTACCCGGCCGGCTGATCGGTTCGACAACCAGCAGGCCGCCCGGACGTTCCACCGTCCCCAGCCCGGCCAAGAACGCCGGGGCCGCCTGGACCAGGTCGTCCGGCCGCCGGTAGGTGAGCGTCGCGACGTCGACGAGACCGCCCGCAGCCTGTGACACCGCTCCTCCACAAGTCCGGCGCGGCCTCGTCGGCCACCCACCGGCCCGAGCCTACCTACCGCACTGGTCGGCGCACCCCAGATGCACCCTGACACCGGTCCAGGCGGTCCGGGCCGAGGATCCAACCATCGGCTCGGACCGCCTGACGAACAGGACGGGCCTAACCAGCTGTGGCCGTGAAGTCGTCGAACGACACCACCACTGGCAGCGGGGCAGCCGAGGCGCCGGTGTAGGCACCGACCCCGACCGAACCGGCTCCCGTCACCGATGAGTCGGTGACCTGGATCTGCCAGGTCGCCGGCTCCGGGGAACCGACCTTCCACACCTTGACCTGGACGGTGGTGCCGACCACCCGCAGCCGCAGCCGCAGCTGCTCGCTACCGGTCAGCTTCACGTTCGAGATGCCCACGGCCGCCACGACCGTGTCGACACCCGCGACGCGCTTGAGCAGCTGCAAGGACTCCACCTCGCCGTCGGCGGTGACGTTGGCCCGGGCCAGGTACCCGTCGAACGTCGCCGAGGTGCGAGCCGAGACCCACACCCGGGTCACCGCCGTGGTCGGACGGGTCGGCACGCCCACCGACACCGCGACGTCTACGTTCGCCGCGTTCACGCCAGCCAGCCGGGACCGGGACGTCCACCCGGCCGCCGGGATGGTGATCAGCGCTTGGCTGCCGTTGGTGGAGAAATAGGCCGGCTTGGTGTCCGGCGTCCACGCTCCACCCGCAGCCGCGGTGCCCCAGCCTGAGGCCGTGGTGCGGCTGAACGTGTCCGCTGCCAGGTCCGTGCCGACGACCGCCGCGGCCACGACCATGACCGACCTGTTCGAGGTGCCCTTGGCACCGCCGTCGTCGGTCACCGTCAAGGTCACCTGGTAGGTGCCAGCGGCGGCGTAGGTGTGCGAGACCTTGGCCCCGGTGCCGGTCTTGCCGTCACCGAAGTCCCAGCCGTACGACGTTATGGTGCCGTCCGGATCGGACGACTCGCTGGCGTCGAACGACACGGCCAGACCGTCGGCGCTCGAGGTGAACGACGCTACCGGGCTGAGGTTGCCGGTGCCGGTGCCCAGGGCGTAGTGCTGGGCGACCTGTGCGGCGGTGAGCACCTGCGGGTACACCGCGACCTCGTCCATCGCACCCCGGTAGTAGGTGGTCGTGATCCCGCCGGCCCGCCAGTACCCGGTGATCGAGGTACGTGCGGTGGTCACCGACGTGTTGGAGGCGACGAGCTTGCCGTCGACGTACATCCGCTGCCCGTCAGCGCCGAGGGTAGCCACCACATGGTGCCAGGCGTTGTCGGTGTAGACCTGCTCGGAGGTGATCGTCTTGGCGGTGCCGCCGGGTGCGACCAGGAAGGTCAGCCGGCCGTTGGCGTCCAGCGCGAGCGAGCGGTCGAAGGTCGTCGCCACGCCCAACCGGTTGTTGCCGAAGCCGAAGACCTGCCGGTTCTTGTCCGGGGTCTTGAACCACAGCTCGATCGAGAACGTGTTCTCCGGCGCTGCGGCCGTCTTCGGCGAGACGTAGCCCGCGCCGTTGAACGTCACGGCGGTGTTGGTGTCACCGACCAGTGCTCCGGCGGTCTTCCAGGTCATCCCGGACCCGCTGCTGGGGATCGCTTCCGCCCAGTCCCGGACCGTGGCGTCGGCTGTGTCGCTCATCCGCCAGTACAGGCTCGGGCTGTCGGCGATCACCTGCTGGGCGTACCGACCGAGCGGTTCGGACAACACCTTCACCGACCCGACAGCGGAGCGGGCCTCGTTGCCGAAGGGGTCTACCGCGGCAACTTGGTACTGCTGGGTGGTGCCAGCCGGGGCGGCGTCGTCCCGCAGCTGCACCCTCGGTGGGGCCGTCGGGTAGGAGTAGCCGTAGCCTTGGACAGGCGGGTTGGTGATGGCCTTGGCCTCCCAGAACAGCGAGTCCCGGGTGACTTCGTCCACCGGCGCGTCGGTGCCCACCCGGTACAGCCGGTAGGTGAGCGTGCGGTTGTCCGGGTCCCAGTTGATCGGCATGGTCACCCGCACCGCACCGTGGTGCGGCGAGGTGCCCGTGGGCGTGCCCCAGCTGGCGCCTTTCATCTGCGGGCCCTGTGCGTTCGGGGCCTTGTTGGGCATGGCGAACCGGACCAGGCCTTCCTGCGGGGCCCCGTTGACGACGGGGAACTCGCCCCCGTACACGATGTAGTCGGCGTTGCCCGACACCGACCAGGCGGCCTGGCTCTGACCGGTGTACGCGCCGATCAGCATCTCCGGGTACCAGTACAGCTGGGACGGAGCCGGTTCGCCCGCGTAGCTGACGTAGCCCTGCACGGGCATGCCGGTGACCCCGGCGGTCGCCGTGGTGAAAGCCGTGGCCCGCTGGTGGATCCGCTTGGGGCTCGACAGCGCCCCGGTCTCCGGGAAGCCGTTGGGGACGGCGTTGCAGGAGTGCTCGTGGCTGGCGACGTAGATCACCTCGCCGCGCGGGAAGAGCGAGTAAGTGTCACCGTGGCAGGCGACGACCCACACCGGGTCACCGGTGGTGGCGTCGGCCCGCCAGAACCCGTCCAGGGTGTCCGTCCGGTAGGCCCAGTTGCCTCCGTAGATGGCGTTCCCGACGGTGACCAGTGTGTCCACCGCCGAGGTCGCCGAACCACCGTACTTGGAGTACTTGCCCGCCTTGAAGGCGATGTCCTTGCCTGCGGCGTCTGTGGGCCAAGCGCCGGTCGTGGCGTTCACCCAGCCCACGCCGTAAACGGTCACCGTGACGTTGTCCGCACCCCTGACCGTCGACTTACCGGCAAGATTGGTAAACATTCCGCCAACGACAAGCTTGGACTTGTCGGCGCTCAGGGTCAGCGCCCACACCGAAGCGTTGGGATTGGCCTTGAAATCCAGCACCGAGCCGTCCTTGGTGCTGAACGCAGCAACATAGGACCTGGCGACCAGCGTGGCGTTCGGGTTCGGCCCCACCTTGGTGAAGTCGCCCCCGACGTAGAGCGTGGTGTCGGTCGCCACGACCGCCCGGCCCTGGGCTCCCAGCACCGGCCGGAAGTCAGCCACCAGCGAGCCGTCGGCGGTGTTGAACGCCGCCACCCGCACGTGCCACTGCCCGTCGACCTTCTGGAAGTTGCCCACCGCGTACAGCCGCTTGCCGTCCGGCGACACCGCAAACCCCTGGACCTGTCCGTCCAGGGTGTGGTTGAACGACTCGTCGAGCTTGCCGGTCGTGATGTCGTAAGCCAGCAGGTAGGTGCGGTCTACCTCGTTCACGCCGCGGGCCGCACCGGCCGGGCGGGCCTTGGTGAAGTCACCACCCACATAGACGGTGTTGCCCACCACGGTCTGGGCCCAGACCACCCCGCCGGCCCGCTTGTTCACCGTGCCACCGGAGATCTGGACGGTCGGCAACGCGTCTGCCGAGACCGTCTGGGGTGTCAGCGGGTTGCCTGGGTCTATCGGTCGGGTGTCCGCGGCCGCCGGGACCGACGAGATCACTCCTGCAACTGCCGCGACCACGAGCATCGCACCCAACCGCCACCACGACGTACTCATCGCAGACCTTCCCGAAACTGTTCTTGCCGCATCCCACGGCTCACGTACCTACGACCCGGACCAGTCGCGTGCCCCGAGCATAGGGGGTCAGATGCCATGATTTGTCCTTTTCAACCCAGCTTCACCCGAAAAGCCGCCCGGGTAGGTCGGACGGCAGCCTGTGACGGCTCCTTGACGGCTATTGAAAGCCAATTGTCACGGAATTATCGCGGCCAGGTCACGGCAGTGCGACAGGCATTGGGCCGGTTCGCCCGGCACCGCCGACCCGTCGCCGGACCTGTACGGCTCGGACCTGCAGATGGTGACGGCCTTGGTGGCCGACGGCTGGCAGGTGACCTTCGTGATGCCGTCGGACCGCTGGCCCCACGGGCGGTCGCCGCCGGGGCGCAGGTGCGGATCGCCGCCTTCCCGTGCTGCCCAAGGCGTTGGCGCAGCCCGCGGTGCTCCTGTCACGCGACGATGAGCCTTGCGGCGTGCACGGAGGAAGCAATGAGTTGCTTCGGGGAGCGGCGGCCAGGGTGGCCGAATCGTCGTGGACGTGGGTTTCTACGGAAGGAAGTCAGCGGGGATGACCCAGCGGTCGCGGAGGCGGAAGGCGGGGATGGTCTGGCGGCGGGCCTTGTTGGCGGCGGCGTTCCCGGGGACGGCGTGGGCCTTGGCCCATACGGGCAGGGGGACGGTGCGGCTGCCGGAGAGATAGGCGATGCGTTTGTGCAAGGACTCGCGCAGCAGCAGGGACAACAAGGTGGTGAGGCCGTCGTGTCGGTCAGTCTTGGCGTACTGGTCGAACAGGGGGTAGTAGTGGGTGCGGCGGCCCTTGGCACGGATGATGACTGGTGGCAGGCCCAGCTGGCGCAGCTGGTGGTTGATGATGACCCTGCCGATGCGGCCGTTGCCGTCGGCGAAGGGGTGGATAACCTCGAACTCGGCGTGGAACCGGGCGATGGCGTCCAGGAAGTAGCCGGTGTCGGCGTGGTAGGTGTCGATGGCCTCAGACACCAGGCCTGGGGCGAACTGCGGATGAGCACCCAGGTTCCCACCGACGCGGACCCATTCGCCGGCCCGGCGGAACCGTCCGGCCCAGGTGTCGTCGATATTGGTCAGCAGCGTGGCGTGCCAGCGCAGGACCAGCTCGACGGACAGTGGTTCGTCGCAGGTCAGCAGGTCCCGGGTCACGGTGGCGAGGTTCTGCGCCTCGTAGACCTCGCGCAGGCGCAGGCCACGTGGCACCACCCCGGCGGTGAGGACCGCCTCGGTGTCGGCCAGCGTCAGCGTCGAGTTCTCGATGGCGTTCGACTGGTGCACGGCCTCGGGGACCTCGACCAGGGCGAGCTCCACGAGAGCCTGTCCGTCGGCGCTCGCCAGCTCCCGGTACCGCCCCCACAGGACGTCGATCGCCTCGCGTGTTGTCTGGTTGACCACCCCGAACTCCTCCAGTTCGACTATACGTGAAATCTACCATGTTCGAGGCAAGATTCACGATAGAGGGGCGCCTGACAAACTGGGCGACGTGGATCGCCGGAGGCGACGACGGCTGGTGTGGCGACACACTGTGGAAAAGCTTGCCGCTGCCGCCGATGGGCACCACCCTCAGTTCTATGGAGGTGACGACGCTTGACGTAGAGCGTCTGATCCGGGTTGCGGGTCTGCGGGTGACGCGGTCGCGGTCGGCGGTGCTGGAGGCGGTGCACGGGCATCCGCATGCTGGGGTGGACATGATCGTCGACGCGGCACGGCGGACGTTGCCGGACCTGTCACGGCAGGGGGTGCACGACGCGCTGCGGGCGTTGGGGGAAGCTGGGCTGGTACGACGGTTCCAGCTGGGGTCGATGGTGCGGTTCGAACCGCAGAACGGCGACGACCACCACCATGTTGTGTGCACGTCGTGCGGGCGGCTTGCCGACGTGAAGTGCGTCGCGGGGCACTCGCCTTGTGTGTCACCGGTCGACACACGGGACTTCCTGGTGACGATGGTCGACGTCGTGTACCTGGGGGTGTGCCCGGACTGCGCTGGGCGGTCCAACGGGCGGGCGGACCGCCAGGGCGAACCAGCGGTCCGTGCGATGCAGGCCAGCACGCCAACCGGGCAGTCCCCTGCTCCTCCGGCGCCCCAGGCGTCGCAAGGCCAGGCTCCGCAGGACCAACCGGAAACGGAGCCATCCCCTGCGTCACCAGGGCCCCAGGCGCCACAAGGTCAGGCCCAGCAGGACCACCAACCAGCAGCTGAGCCATCCCCTGCTCTGGCGGAGCCTCACGGCTCGGTGACCGTACCGGTCGCGAGCGCCGGGAACGTCAGCCATCAGCAGCCGGCGCAGACTGTGGGAGCGATTCCCCAGCCGCGTACGCCGGAGACTGTGGCACGCACACCGCCGCCGGGCAGCGACGGGCTTCCTGGCGCGACGGAGACCAGACGGCACCGGCACCAGGCAGACAGTGGGACACCGGCGAGCCCAGCAGGTCATCGACCTGCGACTGTGATCCCCACGTCGTGGGCGACGAGGTGCCACCAACAACGGCCTGTGGGACGACGGTGCGCGGCGAAGCCTGGCGAAAGCCTGGTCGCCACGCAGACCGGCGCAGGCGTCGAGAACCTTCCGAGGCGCACGGCGAACGCAGGAGATCCAGCTGTCGGGGGCACCGGTCGCGGCGGAACGTCCGGACCGCACAGCGGGGCAAGCCCGGGTGTGGGCACCGACGTCAACGCTGACAAAAGGCAGAATGTGCACGTCGCCACTCCACCGAACATGCCGAACGTCTTGGAGTCTGTCGACCCCCAGCAGCCACCACTGGACCTGTTGGCCACACTGTCGCAGCTGCTCACCACCGTACCCACAGAAGCCGACCTTGCGCCGCAGGCCGGAACGGACGAACCACCGCAAGCGGCACCCGCAGCCGACGCTCCGACGATTCCAGATGCTGCGCCAGACCTGCTGCCGTCGGGTTCGAACCCCACGGGCGCTGACGACGCGAAAGCCAGCACCCCGGACCCCGTGACCCCGGGCCTTGCACCCTCCGGCCCGACGACCACCCACGACGGTGCAGCCGACCAGCGGCTCGACACCGTCCCCACGCCGCCGCGACGTGACCGGGCGGCACTGCGGAACAGCTGGTCTTCGCCAGCGACACCGAGCCAGACGGTGCCGCGCACGCGGCACTCCGGGCCGCAGCACCGCGCACCAGGCCCGCAGGACCTCCACCGCGACCGGGCACCCCAGAACCGGCCAACGCCAGACCAGCAGCCGACCCCCGAGCGCCCGGGCCAGCGACCCGAGCCACGCCACGCCACGCCCTCGGGCGACGACCGGCCCCTGTCAGGCCAGTGAGCACATCCCGGCGGGCGGCAACGGCACAGCAGTCCAGGGCGCGGTCTGCACGACCTCGTTCAGCCTGGTCAGGAGTCGAGGGCGCCGCAGAAAGAGGACGCCGCTGACCTGCGCGGGCAACTCGAGAGAGCCAGGGGTGGTACGACATCGGTGGCTGAGGTCGCCGTGGGCGCGGGGGTAGGACAGCCGGACGGTCCCGACTGTCCTACCTGGTTGCGTCGCTTGGTGAGAAACGGTCAGGCCAGGGCGGCGGCGAGGTTCTCGTCGATGGAGGCGAGGAACTCTTCGGTGGTCATCCACGGCTGGTCGGGGCCGAGCAGGAGGGCCAGGTCTTTGGTCATCT
>Ga0123354_10000057_pt1 | contig 83973 bp, 78 predicted proteins | sample TergutLab28metaG_2_FD_97872 | JGI IMG/M metagenome (GOLD analysis project Ga0123354, IMG submission 97872) | Labiotermes labralis P4 segment gut microbial communities from Petit-Saut dam, French Guiana - Lab288 P4 | ecosystem: Host-associated > Arthropoda: Insects > Digestive system > Gut ... | reverse complement strand
ATTTCCGCCTCTGGAGTATAGTATAGCTTTTAAAAAGGCTCCTCCAAGCCTCCGAAGACTCCATGGGCCTCAAAGGGCTGTCGTTCACCTTTTTAAAAGCTATACTATACTCCAGAGGCTACTCTGCTGAAAACTGTTAACTAGTAACATAATTTCGATATAACGTAAATACTAATGTAATTTGAAGCGGATATATAAGTGGATATAAGAAAGAGAGGAGGTATTATGAATAGTATAATTGAAATAAAAGATTTAAAAAAATCTTTTTATGTGAAAGATAAAAAACAGAAAAAAATAGTAGAAGCGGTAAGTGGAGTTAGCTTAACCGTGAATGAAGGAGAAATTTTTGGTTTCTTAGGACCAAATGGTGCAGGCAAAACAACCACTCTTAGAATGCTTACAACACTTCTTCCAATTGATGAAGGAACTGTAAAAATTGCAGGACTTGATGTAAAAAAAGAGGCAAAAAAAGTACGTAATATTATTGGATTTGTAAGTCAAATTGGAGGTGGAGATGTTGAAGCAACTGGAATAGAAAACCTAATGTTGCAAGGAAGGCTTTATGGAATGTCTTTAGAAGAAGCAAAAAAATCAGCAGAAGATGTATTAGAATTATTCGGTTTGAAAGAAATTCAAAACAGAATTGTTCGTACATATTCAGGAGGGCAAAAAAGGAGATTAGAAATAGCTTTAGGAATGATGCACAAGCCAAAAGTATTATTTTTAGACGAGCCAACAACAGGACTTGACCCACAAAATCGTGCAAACATGTGGGATTATATTCGCAAGTTAAACAGCTTGGGAACAACAGTATTTATTACAACCCATTACTTAGATGAAGCAGATGAGCTTGCAAACCGCATAGCAATTATGGATAATGGAAAAATTGTAGCACTCGATACACCAAAGGAATTAAAAAAACAAATTAGTGGTGATGTTATTACAATAAAGACCAAAAATGGTGAAAACGGAATTAATGAACTAAAAGGAAGTATTCAAAAAGAGTCATATGTAAGAGAAGTGAGCATAGATAACGACAAACTTCAAATATATGTTAATGACGGAACAAAAGATTTACCTAAAATTTTTATATTTTTAGAAGGGAAAAACATAGTATTAGACACAGTACATTTAAGAGAACCATCATTAGATGATGTGTTTTTAAAGAAAACTGGAAGAAAATTGAGAGAGGGGGAACAGAGCCAATGAGTATGGTAGGAGAAATATATTTATTATTTAAGCGTAGATTGTTAGCAACACTAAGGCAGCCAGTTTGGCTTATATCGGAACTTATGACTCCAATTTTATATTTAGTACTCTTTTCACCATTACTAAAAAATATGAACTTAGGAACAAGCAATGTACTTGACGTATTCGTTCCAGGAATGCTAGTATTACTGGCTTTCAGTAGTGGTACAGGAATTGGTTGGACTATAATATTTGAATTGCAAGGTGGAGTTATTGAAAGATTAAGAGTAACACCAGTAAGGCGTTTTTCACTAATGATGGGGACAGTTGTAAATGATGTATTTTTTATGGTAAGTACATCAATAGTTGTAATATTTATTTCTTGGATATTTGGGTTAACGGTACATATATTAGGTTTAATAGTGTTACTTATTTTAATTTCGTTATTAACATCAATGATTTCTGCAGTTTGTGGAAGCCTGGGACTTATACTAAAACAAGTAGGAAGTTTAGCGGCGGTGGTTACAGGTCTGCAATTGCCTATTATGCTACTTGGAGGAATACTAGTACCATTGGAAGTGGGACCAGCGTGGCTACAAAATATTGCACATATAAATCCATTGTATTATGCAGTAAAAGCATCTAGGGTGCTAAGTGCAGGAACAATTTTAAATTATACTGTATTGGAGGCATTTTTGGTAATTATACCGTTAACGATAATTGCATTTTGGTGGTCAACGAGGGTATATAATAAAGCAGTTGCATAATACATGATGCCACATTGAAAAATAATAGGGCAATCGCATACGAAAAATAAGGAAAAGTTGACATATTATGCGAAATATATTATAATTGAACGTATATAATGTATGGGTGAAAACCCTTATAACAACCCTTCAATTGGAGGAAAGAAAATGCAAAAGATGCTAGTAGTAGCAATGTTGATGATGGTAGGTATGACATTGGTGGCATGTTCTAGTCGACGGTATGTTGAGAATCAACCATATTATGATTCGCAATATTATGATTCACAATGGCAAAATCAGCCACAATATACTGACATGCAATATGCTAATCCTTCACAACAACAGCAAGGTCTTTATTCGCCGCAGTCGAGCGAACAACAACTACGGAATAATCCGCAGTATCAGAAATTGTATGGCGTAGTAAATGATGCTGTTGTTGCTGGAAGAGGAAAAGCCATACTCCATGAAGTAGTACCTGTAGAGGTTGTAAGTGGAGTTGTGAATGATACCCCAGAAGCAAAAGCAGCTTGTGTCAACAAAAATACACGGCAAACAGTGATTTTTCTTGGGAATATGGTCCGAGAGCCAAATCAGGAGCCAGAATGCACTAGTGGTCCACAAAAGGTGGTAAAACCAAAAAAGAGTTTAAAACCACCGCAAAAAGAGATTGCCAAACCAAAAGAAGACGACGATTGTATGCACAATTGTTTAGGTTCATTAGGTCCCCACGAGAGGGACTCGTGGGAATTGCATCGCTGTTATGAAGAACGGTGCAAAGGCAAGTAGCATCACGGGGCGAAAGCCCTAATTACAACCCTTCAATTGGAGGAGTGTTATGAAAAAGATGTTGGCGGTATGTGGATTTATGGTAGTATTGGCGATGGTAACGGGTGGTTGCGCAAGGTGTCCACGATATGTGGTTTATCAACAACCGCAATCGCAACCGCAATCGTATGTGGTTTATCAACAACCACAACCGCGGGAAATTCCAACGACCACCATGGTAGCTCCAGCGTACAAGGTTGAAAAGGCTCACAAGGTGGTCACAAAAGCCAAACCGGTGAAAAAACACCGTAAGGCGGTCACAAAGCACTGCACGCAAGTAGTTAAGAAGATAACAGTAATCAAGAAGTGCTGCAAGAAGGTAGTCATAAGCAACTAGCAGTTGGAGGGTGTCTTTGTAAAGACACCCTTTCTTTTTTTTTAAATAGACTTCTTTCGAAACATAAAATGTGATATACTTACAAAAAACAAGTAGGTGTCATTCTGAGTGTTGCTACAAAGCCTTTCTCACGAAGAATCTTACTAAATGGTAGGAATACAAATGAAAATAGATAAAGTAAGATTCTTCGTAAGTCGGGCTACGAAGTAAGGCTCAGAATGACAATGCCTGAAATCCACATAAGTTTCGAAAGAAGTCTAATATAATAAGAAAAATCAATTAGTACTTTTTAGGGCACCATTTTTTAAAAGTATTAAAAACCTTTTTATGGTTATTCTAAAAATGAGGTAAACATGAAAAGATTTTTTTTAATTTTAATACAAATTTTCTTAATAATAATATTTGCATATATAAGTAATATAAACAATATTCCAAATAGTATAATACTTTTCGATAACGAACAACTTAACATGAAAACGTTGGCAGGGTTGGATTTTGTATCACAGAATGGTAAAACAGTGTTAACAAATAAAAACTTAAATGAAGAATTAAAAAATAATGAAGAATTATCTTTAAAACTTTTTAATATATTTCCTCTTAAAAATGTTGATGTAAATATTATACCCAATGCTAATGTTGTGCCGCTCGGTGATGTGGTTGGGTTAAAATTATATACTGAAGGTGTGCTCGTGGTTGGGGTTACAGAAGTTGAAAATATGGATAATAAAAAAGTGAAACCATATGAAAATAGCAATATAGATGAAGGAGACATGATTATTGCTGTGAATAATAAAGCAATTACTAGTACAGCAGAATTAATACAAGAAGTTAATAAATCAGATGGAAAGAGCATAGATTTAAAGTATGTTAGGAATGGAGAAATTTTAACTTCCAGCATAACACCAGAAAAAGTAGAAGATAATCAATATAAACTTGGAATATGGGTAAGAGATAGTGCAGCTGGTATTGGAACAATTTCATTTTATGAGCCTTCAACAGGAATGTTTGCAGCTTTAGGACATGGGATAATGGATGTAGATACAGGAGAGCTTATTACAATTTCAAATGGTAATATCGTAACTTCAAATATAATTTCAATTCAAAAAGGAGAAAAAGGAAAACCTGGAGAGTTAAGAGGAAGTATTGTAAACCAGCCGGTAATTGGTGAAATTTCGAAAAACACAAAGTTAGGTATTTTTGGTAAATTAAATAATTTAAGTGCAATAAATGTAGATACAAGTGATGCTATTCCAGTAGCAAGTAGAGATGAAATCGAACTTGGTAAAGCAAAAATAATATGCATGTTGGAAAATAATGATAAAGAAGAATATGATATTGAAATTCAAAAAGTATTTTTAAACAATAATGAAGATAACAAAAGCATGACTATTAAAATTACAGATCCAAGGCTTTTGGATAAAACAGGTGGAATTATACAAGGAATGAGTGGCAGTCCGATTATTCAAAATGGTAAATTAATTGGAGTCGTAACACATGTTTTTGTTTCGGACCCAACTATTGGCTATGGTGTGTTTAGTGATTTAATGATAAAGCAAATGAGAGAATAATCTATGTAGGGGCGAACATTGTTCGTCCGAGACTAGAGGAATTTGATAAAATTATTGAAAAACGAGATAATTATAGTGCAGGACGAACAATGTTCGCCCCTACAACAGCGACATTTTAGCTAAACCCTTAACTAGTATTTGGCAAAAATTCTGCATCAAAAAAGGTTGATAAAATGCAAGAAATATGATAAAATATAAATGATGGTGCATTATTCTAGTGATATTGTATATTGTGAGAATGGGGCTAAAAATCCATTAAAGAGCATATCGTTGAAGTTTTTTGCATATGCGCGAAACGCCCAGTTTTGTGTGTGTGCGGGGAGTAAAGAATATAGGGACCTATGTAATGGCATACATATCTACCCTATGTTCGTGGAGGCTTAAAATTTTCAAGTTTATTGGTGCTAATTCACAAGCAACGTGATTAGCGTTAAGCCGCAAATTTGAAATTATTAAGTAAAACCTACGTTTAAGTTAGCATAAAATGCGTAGTGTAGCTCGTCTTGAGTGACATTATTGGAATTAAAATGAATTTCGCCAAAAATTTATTTTATGAAATTTGTGTTGCAAAAAGGACTAATAATATAACAATATCCCAGGGAAAACCTCTAGAGTGTTTGTAGTTTTATACATAGGAGCTTAGGGATTAAGGTACGGATTTAAGTGGTAATCTGGTGTTCTTTTTAAAAGAATGTTTTGTTAAATGGAAACAGCTAATACAGTAATGTTTAGTACGAAACAGAGAAATTCTACTAGACCTAAACCGTAAAATTTACTTAAGCTCTTACCATCAAAAATTTATATTAAAAGGAGTCTAATACATAATTTAAATGAAGCAAGAAAAAAGCGTTGAAGAAAAATCGCATAATAAAATAAAAAATAAAAAAGATAGAGAAACTTTAAGTTGGTTTATAATCGTTGTTATAATAACATTTATAGTTTCATTGTCTTTTTCATATTTATCTACTACATCAATGAATAAGTTGAATATTATTCCAGCCATTCTAATACTAATATTAGTTGTGCTAATAGGTGTTGTGTTTGACATTATGGCGATTGCTGTTGCAGTTGCTGAAGAACATGAATTTCATGCAAAGGCAAGTAAAAAAGCCAGAGGAGCTAAGATATCATTATTCATGATTAAACATTCACCAAAATTTGCAGCTGTTTTTGCAGATGTTATTGGAGATGTTTGTGGAGTGTTGAGTGGTGCAATGAGTGCAATTTTGAGTTTTAAGATTATGCAGGAATTTGGTTTAGAGTTTAACTTACAGTTTATAATAAGTGCATTGGTTGCATCTTTAACTGTTGGTGGCAAAGCAATTGGCAAAATGCTTGCACAAAAAAATTCAACAAAAATAGTTCATGAAATAGGAAAGTTCGTAAGCTTATGGAAAAGTGAAGGATAAATCTTCTGATTACTGAAGTCTAATATAAGGGGAAGTTTCGCATAATAAAATAGGAATAAAAAACCAAATAATGAATACACATGTAAAAACAATGTATTTATTAGGAGGTTTTTCTTGTATGAGAAGTATTTTGATAGAAGAACGTGCTGTAAATTTGGCACATTATATTATAGATAATAAAGACACGGTAAGAGGAGCTGCAAAAAAATTTGGAATTTCTAAATCGACCGTCCACAAGGACGTAAGTCAACGATTACTACATATTAACAAAGTTTTAGCCACACAAGTTAGGGCTGTATTGGAAGAAAATAAAGCAGAAAGGCATATACGTGGAGGGATGGCGACAAAGCTCAAATATCAAAAACATGCATAAAAGAAAAAAAGATGTAGGGGTCGACGTCATCGACGACCCGAAAACAATGTTTTTTAAATATAAAAAGAGCCTTGGTAAAATCCAAAGCTCTAATTTTTTTAGTTATTGTTGTATGAATTTCTTCTAGCATTTTTTCTAGCTCTTCTGCAATCTGGGCATCTAGTTGGTTCATTTTCAAAACCTTTTTCAGCATAAAATGCTTGTTCACCCTCTGTGAATATAAATTCTGCACCACAGTCTTTGCATATTAAAGTCTTATCAGCCATTATATGAGTCCTCCTTCTTTGAAATATAATTTAATTTATTGACACAATGACACATTCCAATGAAAGAGTAATTAGTCTATAAATAAAATTGGTTTTTTTCAACCTATATATAATATATCACATATATTAAAAAAATACAACAAAAATTTCAAAAAAATTTAAAATATCAAAAAAATTAGAGTTGTAATTTATTTAATTATGTAATATAATAGAAAAATAAAATGGGAGGAAGACATGGTTGAATATAATTCAAAAAATTCAAATAAAAATAAAAACGAGAAAATAAAGAAAAAAAATATACAAAAAAAAGAGGGTAAGCCAAAAAAGAAAAGAAAAGTTTGGAAAATAATATTAATAATATTTCTAGTGCTTGTAGTACTTGGTATTATGGCAGCTGGAGCTGCAATAGGTATATTTTTTGGAATGTTTGGAAATGACTTAAAATTAAGTGCATCAGACTTGGTAGTAGGAGCTACAAATTCAACAGTAGTTGATGCAAATGGAGGCTTTTTAGGCACTATTGCGGGCGACGAGAAAAGGCAGTATGTTAAATTAGATGCCATGCCAACATATTTACCAAAAGCGTATGTAGCAATTGAAGATGAAAGATTTTATGACCACCATGGAGTAGATATAAAGAGAACAGCTTCGGCAATTATCTCTTATATAACCAGCGGAGGACATGCATCTTTTGGCGGAAGTACGATAACTCAACAGTTAGTGAAAAATTTGACAAGTTATAACGACGATACTTGGCAAAGAAAAGTAATGGAATGGGGTAGAGCATATAACTTAGAAAAAATGCTTTCAAAAGACCAAATATTGGAATTATATTTAAATATTTTGTTTGTTGGAGGTTCAGATTTACATGGTGTTGAAATGGGAGCAGAATACTATTTTAATAAACACGTAGGAGATTTAGATTTAGCAGAATCAGCATTTTTAGCTGGTATAAATAGTTCGCCGAATAGTTATAATCCATTCAATTCAGACTCGGATGGTGCAATAGCGGCTAGGATTAAAAGTAGAACGAATACAGTTATAGATAAAATGCTACAATTAGGATATATAGATCAAGACGCTCATGATAAAGCTGTAGAAGAAGTAAATACCGGACTAACATTTAAACAAGGAACAATAGTTACTGCTAATTTATCATATAATACGGAAGCTGCAATAAATCAAGTAGTAAGCGATTACCAGGCTTTAAAGGGATGTTCAGCAGATTTTGCAAAATTATATATATACGGAAGTGGGTTAACAATCCATACAACACAGGTTACATCAATTCAAAAAACAATGGAAACTGAATTGAAAAAGACAAAATATATGTATCCTAACCCAATAAAGAAAGGAGAAGTATCGCAAGCCGCAATGGTTATTATTGATCCGACAACAGGCTACGTAGTAGGTGAAGTTGGAGGAACAGGAGATAAAACGACAGTTTTTGGATTCAATAGAGGAACACAAGCTGAAAGACAACCAGGTTCTTCAATAAAACCACTGGCTGTATATGGACCAGCATTGCAAGAAGGATTAATAACAGCAGGAAGTGTATATGATGATGTGCCGACTAAATTTGGTAATTACCAACCAAAGAATTATTATGGTGGCTATAAAGGCTTATCAACAATTAGAGAAGCATTATCAATTTCTCAAAACATTATACCAGTAAAAATATTATCAGAATTAGGAGTAGATAAATCTATTAATTACTTGAAAGAAGAAGGGATTACGTCATTAACAGATAAAGATGCTGGATTAGCACTTGCACTTGGTGGATTAACTACGGGTGTTAGCCCGCTTGAAATGGCCGCAGCATATAATATGATTAACAATGATGGTGTATATATTTCACCAACATTTTATACTACCGTAACAGACTCAAATGGAAATGTTGTTTTACAATCACAACAAACAAAAACAAGGGTAATGTCTGTGCAAAATGCATATATATTAAAGAATTTATTAACAGCTCCTGTTGTAGGTATTAATGGGCAAACTAAAGTACAAGGAACATATATAACAGCTTACTTATGTAATGATAATCTTCCATCAGGAATGGATGTAGCTGCAAAAACAGGAACAACAAGTTCAGATAAAGATAGATGGTTATGTGGATTTACTCCATATTATACAACAGCTATATGGTTTGGATATGATACCCCAGCAGAGATACCATCGGCTATTACTGGTGGTATTAATCCAGGTGCATATATTTTTCGTGATGTAATGGGAACTATTCATAAAGATTTACCAGCTAAGAAGTTTACTGTGCCATCTGGTATTGTAAAAGTACCAATTTGCATAGATTCTGGAGAATTACCTGGACCAAATTGTAATGATACAATTCAAGGAAATGAAGTATATACAGAAGTATTTGTAAATGGTACACAGCCAACAAAAACTTGTGATGTTCATGTGCAAGCAACAGTTGTAAAGCAAGGTGATAAATATTTATTAGCACCACCAGATTATCCAGGTGCAGTACCAATAACATTTATTACAAGACCAAACAGCGACAAAACCACTGCATGGAAAAGTGCAGCCGATGCTAAGTATATGTTACCTACAGATGTACTTGATACAGGACCAGTGGTTGAGCCAAATCAGCCAGAAAATCCAGACACAGGAAATATAACTGTACCACCAGACCAAAATGTTATAATACCACCACCTAATACAAATACTGTACCGGGTGAAAATACTACACCGCCTAATACGAACAATACAACTGGAGGAAATAACACACCACCGCCTGAAACAAATAATAATACGACTGTAGAAAATCCTACACCACCAGAATCAAACAATAATACAACTGAGGAAAATCATACAGTACCTGAAACAAACGAACCCGCACCGTAGTTTTATAAGGGGTATCATAAGTATATAGAATAGCGTGAGTGGTTGGTGTATCTTTTAAAAAAACTGCCCGACAGCCCTTTGAGGCGTGGGAATACCCGTTAGCTTGGAGGGAGTTTTTTTAAAAGATACACCAACCACGGAAGCGGACCATTGTAGTTGATTTCTAATGGGAGGGAAATTTGTGAAAGCACTAGAAATAAACAAAAAAGACTTAATGCACAACATAAATACAATAAAAAACATATTAAATTCTTCTTACAAAGACTTACCAAGCGATATAAAAAAATGCGAAATAATAGCAGTAGTTAAAAATAATGGATACGGTATGGGGTTAATTGAATATGTAAAAATGTTGATAGATGAAGGAATAAAATTTTTTGCAGTTTCAACTATTGAAGAAGCATTAGAAATAAGGAATGCTAAAATAAAAGAAAAATTACTAATGCTTTCTCCAGTTATTATAAAATCAGAAGCCAAAGAATTAATTGAAAATAACGTAATTTTGACAATAAGCTCAAAAAAGTCGGCTGAAATAGCTAATAAAATTGCTGAAGAAAATGGACGAAAAATAAAAGTTCATATTAAAATAGATACAGGGTTTGGCAGATATGGATTTGTATATAATAATCCTTTAGAAATAGTTGAAGTTATACAAAATAATAAAAATTTAGAAGTGGAAGGTTGCTTTTCCCACTTTTCACAAAGTTATGAAAAAAAGAATAAATGGACAAGCATTCAATACAATAGGTTTTTAGATGCAATCGCAAATCTGCAACAAAATAAGATTCAAACAGGAATGCTACATATATGTAACAGTTCAGCCTTCTTGAAATATCCATATATGAAATTAAATGCAGTACGAATAGGTTCAGCTTTCACGGGAAGAATAAGCATTACAAACTTATATGGATTAAAAAATATAGGTATTTTAAAATCAAGTATATCAGAAATAAAAGCAGTTGATAAAGGTTTTAACATAGGATATTCGAATACATACAAAACAAAAGAAAATACTAATATAGCAATAGTCCCAGTTGGTTATGCTGATGGTATAAATATTACAGTAGGCAATGATAGTTTTAGAGTTATTGACCATATCAGATATATTTACAACGATTTTAAAAATATATTGAAAGGACAAAAGAATAATTTATACGTAAAATTGCGTAATAAAAAGTATAGAATTATCGGAAAAGTCGGGCTATATCATATAGTTGTTGATATAAAAAAAGATTCAATAAATATTAATGATATTGTGTATGTAGATGTAAAGCCTATTTACGTACCTAAAAGCATTAGAAGGGAATATTTAAATGAATGACAAAAAAAGTTTAAATTTTTTTAAAAGTGCATATTATGCCATTGTTGATTTTGAGAAGTATGTAGAGTTAATGTACCAAAAAGGGAGTAAGGCAATTAAGTACTTTTTCATAATACTACTGCTTTTCAGTCTATTAATATCAATAGCTGGTGTAATAAGTATTGTAAAGTTTGTGAACGGAAATATGGATTATTTACAAAATGAATTCCCTAACTTTTCATTTGCAGACAACACGCTAAAGGTTGAATCTGATGGACCAATAAACTTAACTGGAAATAATGGAATGAATGCTTTGCTAATTATTGACACAAATGCAACCGAAGAACAAGTTAAGCAGTATAGCGATGAAGCGAAAGTTGATAGTGATGCCATCACAATTATTGTTTTATCTGATAAAGTTATAGTAAGCAATTTAAGCAATAGCGATAGAGCACTTTTTAATCTTGGAGGCTTACCAACAACAGAAGATAATGGAAATACAATTTTTAAGCTTTCAGATTTATCAGCGAAAATTGGACTAAATTCGTTTACTAAACAAAGTGTTGTAGACTATTTATCAAGTGGCAGTATGGCAAAAATATATTTGGAATTATATGTATTTTTAACTATTTATACTTTTTTAATGTATATTGTTGGAGTATTTGGCGATGTTATCGTAATTGCAATTTTTGCATTTATAACAAGCAGGATATATCGCATAAAACTAAATTTTACAAGTTGCATGAAAATTTCAGTATATGCATTAACCTTACCACTTATATTAAAAGTAATATATATATGGATTAATACATTAACAGGTTTTGTTGTTCAGTACTTTGATTATGCGTATATAACAATTGCATATATTTATGTATTGATAGGGATATTAATGATTAGAAACGATAAATATTTAGCTTTAAACGGACCTGTGAAAAAACAAGAGGAGCCAGAAATTCAAGAACAAGAATTTCCAGAGGAAGAGGAAAAGGAAGAAAAAAAAGACGAAGAACTAGACGACAAGAGTAAAAAGAAAGAAAAACCTAAAATACCAAAACCAAAGGTAGAACCAGAACCAGGAAAAGCGTAGAAAAAGAAAGGATTAATTTATGAAAGACAAGGATAAAGAAAAAAACAATTCAAAATACAAGATCATATATACAATTATAATAATAGTTATTATTATATTAATAGGCATATTAGGCTATATATTAATAAACAATAACAAAAATTCAACCGACACAACCATAGCATATACTGATTTAATTAAAAAAATTGATAACAATGAAGTTAAGAAGATAGAGATGACAGTTGGAAGTACAACATTAAAAGTTAACTTAAATGATGATGATAAAGACTATAAAACAATCATTCCAAGCACACAAGCATTTATAGAATTGATACAACAAAAAGTGCAAGATGGTAAGCAAATAGATCTTATTCAGAACGATCAAAATGTAGTTTTAGTAATTATGGATAGAATTTTTACATTCATGCCTACAGCTATTTTGATTATTTTAATAATATTAATAGTCAAAATGCAAGGCTTGGGAGATAAGGGGAAAGTTTACGATGCTGCTACTTCAAACACAAAAACTACATTTGATGATGTGGCAGGCTTAGATGAAGAAAAAACCGAGTTATATGAAATTGTACATTTTCTGAAGAATCCAGAGAAATATATAAAAATGGGTGCAAAAATTCCAAGAGGTGTTTTGCTTTGTGGTAAACCAGGTACTGGTAAAACCTTAATTGCAAGAGCTATAGCAGGAGAAGCTAATGTGCCATTTATTTCTATGAGCGGTTCGGAATTTATTGAAATGTTCGCTGGACTTGGAGCTTCAAGAGTAAGAAAGCTATTTGAGAAGGCAAAAAAGATGGCACCTTGTATTATTTTTATAGATGAAATTGATGCAATTGGTTCAAGAAGAACAAATGCAATGGGAGCAGAAACTGAAAACAACCAAACACTAAATCAGTTATTAGTTGAAATGGATGGATTTGAAGTAAATGAAACTATAATTATTTTAGCAGCAACAAATCGACCAGAAATGTTAGACCAAGCATTATTAAGACCCGGCAGATTTGATAGGCAAATTACAATTTCAACACCAGACATAAAAGGAAGAGAAGAAATATTAAAAATTCATGCGAGAGGAAAAAACATATCTTCCGAAGTGGATTTAAGAGATATTGCTGGAGATACAGCGGGCTTTACTGGAGCAGAGTTAAGTAATATTTTAAATGAAGCGGCTATCACTGCAACAAGGAATGGTCATGTTGAAATATTGCACAGTGATATTGAAGAAGCTGTTAAGAAAGTAACAGTTGGTTTAGAAAAAACAAGTAGAATAATATCTGAAAAAGATAAAAAATTGACAGCATATCACGAAGCTGGTCACGCTATTGTTAGTAAGTTTTTACCTACACAAGAAGATGTTAAAGAAGTATCAATAATACCAAGAGGACATGCAGGTGGATATACAATGTATAAAACTGTAGAAGATAAATATTACATTTCAAAAACAGAAATGGAAGAAAGGCTAATAACATTACTTGGTGGACGTGCTGCTGAAAAGATAGCATTAAATGATATTTCTACAGGAGCAGGAAGTGATATACAAGTTGCAACTCAAATTGCAAAAGATATGATAGAAGTATACGGCATGAGTGAAACAGTTGGACCATTATTTTTAAAAAATGAAAACACATATGAATCACCAATATTAGGGGAAAATATTGAAAATGTGGTTGGACAAGAAGTGAAGAAATTAATTGACAATGCTTATAACAAAGCACAAAGTATATTAAAAGAAAACATGAATTTATTAGATAAGATAGCGAACGAACTTTTAATGAAAGAGAAAATTTCTGGAGAAGAATTTGAACAATTTTTTAAAAATTAGTAAAAACTATTGACAATTTTTAAGGTTTTGGTGTAAACTAAAAGAGATGTTTGTATATGGTAAGTGAATAATTGGAATAAATATAATATACAAAATATAACAAAAGAAATCGAAACCCACAAAAGTGTGTGAATGCAAGACTTTTAAGGGAAGACGATGAGCGGTGAAAAACAATTAGATTTACAGAAATGCGATATGGTGAAACTTGCTCAGAGGAGAAGGGGGTTATTTACGATGTCATTGTTTAGAAAAAAATTCGGCATAGTAAATGTAAAGATGGTAATCACAGAAGAAAAGATGCTATCAAATATTGATAAAGTTCAAAAATTAATCAGTCCGACAAGTAAGAAACAAATAGTTCAGCTAGAAGATGATTCTTATTTTAAAGATTTAATAGATTCCATCAGGACTTATTTAATTGAATATCCAAAAAAGAAAAATTTTCCTGTTGATGTATATAGAGCAGCATATGATTTAGTGGAATTTGCAACAAACCAATTTGAAGAAGGTACTAAAAAAGTTGAAGCATTAATTAGGCAAAGAGAAGTAAACATCACTTTAGCACATGAATTAAAAGACGTTTACGAAGCAGTTAAAACAAAAAGTGAAGATTGGAAAGAACGTATTGATAAAGCAACAGAAAGATTTTCAGAAGATATAGTTGATACATTGTCAGTTATTGGAAGATGCAAAACATCAGAATCTGCAAATTATAAAGATGCCACTAAGTTAATAGAAGCTAGAATAAATAATCTTGAAGCAAACCTTCATATTGAAATAGATATGGAAAGAATAGAAGACACATCGAAAGCTTTGAGTTATATTGGAATAGAAATTGCAGAAGCATTAAAACAAATACCTGTTCCAGTTGATTATATGATGAATAGGAAATCTCGTGTAGAAACTGTTGAAACAGTTGCAGCAGTTGAAGAAAAAGTGGAAGTAATAGAGAATCAAAACGAAATTATTGAAAATGAGTTGTATAATAAAGAAACAAGAATAGAAGTAAAACCAAGGTTATGGGATAGAGTAAAAAATGTAGGTATTATTAGGGCAGTAAGAATGTTATTTAAAGTAAGAATAGTTCTAGAGATACCAGCATTACCTGATGGTAATTCAAATCATGATGCATAGGTTGTAAGGGCGAACATTGTTTGCCAACTATGTTAGCAATAAAAATGAAGCCCCACGTAAGCACGTGCAGGGCTTTTTGGTTTTTATATATTACAACAAAGATTTACGTAATAATGTTTCTCAACTTTTTTTGCAAAAAAACTTTATTTTAAAAAATATTGACAAATATAAATTTATATAATATATTTGGATTGCTAATTCAAAATAATAAAAAAAGTTTTATGATGTTCGTGTATGGGTTTATTATACTTAATATTATAGTTATCGTTTAAAGGGGTTGTGTTTGTATGGATAAACAAAAAAATGATATTTTACAAGGCGATAAAGTTATGAGACTTGAAAATGCCAATAAGAGTTATAAATCTAAAAATAAAAATATAAATGTGTTATCAAACATTAATAGTGATTTTTCGAGTGGATATTTCTATGCTATTATGGGTCATAGTGGTAGTGGAAAATCGACTCTTATAAATATATTAGGGCTAGTTGATACACTTGATAGTGGGATTTATGAGCTTTATAAGACAAATGTATCCGATTTTAATGATGTGCAACTGTCTAACTTAAGGATGAAAAATATTGGATTTATTTTTCAAGGATTTCATCTAAGTCCTACTTTAAAAGCTTATGAAAATGTAATAGTACCTATGTTAATCAATAAAGAAATTAATTCAAAGGAGCGAAAACAAAAGGCTTTTGATTTATTGAAAAGTATAGGGTTAGAAGCAAGGGTTGACCATTATCCTAAGGAGTTATCTGGTGGAGAACAGCAAAGGGTTGCAATAGCCAGAGCTCTTGCTAATAATCCAAATATTATTTTAGCAGATGAGCCGACTGGAAATCTTGATGAAAAAAGTGCAAAAGATATTTTTGCACTTTTAAAGGATTTATCTAAAAAAGGAAAATGTGTTATTGTTGTTAGTCATAGTAATGAAGTTAAAAATTATGCTGATAAAGTTTATAAAATCATTGACGGTAAATTAGTAGGTGATGGCAAATGAGTATAAAAGATTATTTTAAAACAGCTTTATTATTATTATATAGAGGAAAGAAAAAATTAATTTATACCATAGTTATTCTTTTGTGTGTTATTGTTACTATTGGGATTTTGATTTTCAATCTTAATTTTGATAAACTATTTAATCATGTATTGGAAAATAATATTGGATTTAGAACGATTACTGTTTATCCAAGAGATTCATCAAAGTCTATTGGAGACGAAGAACAATTTAAAAACGATTTGACCGATTTATTAAATATAACACATGTTGTTGATGCTTTTGACAGCAGTAATCAAGAGGTAGCAATCTTTGATAGTAGTTTGGCCAATGAATATCTCGATGGAACGGTTACTTTAAATAGAGGGACACCTAACACTCTTCCAACTATTGTTGCAGGAAGAGGTTTTGAAGAAGGTGAAACTGGTGTTGCAATTGTTCCCGTATCATTTTTCCCTACTTTTAATCCAGAGCTTGTTAATCGTGAACATCTAATTAATGGAAATACTCTTTTAGGGACTACTTTTACAGTTTACTATCATGATTATATATTGGATAAAAATGGTGAACCACAAGAAAATCAAACTTTCAGCAAAGAATTTAAAATTGTTGGTTTATATAATGTAGCAGAAAGATTTGATGATAGCGGAGTTTGTTACATACCAGCACAGGATTTAGCAGAAATTGCAGATACTCAAAAATCATGGACAGAAACTCAAAAAGAAATAGGTATTTCAGCAAGTTCTTTAATAAATGTTATTGTTGATCATACCGATAATGTTAACTATGTTTTTGAACAAGTACAGGCTTTAGGATTTGAAACCTCAGGGTTAAATGCTATGTTTGATATGCAAGTTATTAATATCATTCGTATAGTTATTGTACTAGTTTTATTCTTAACAATATTTACTACTATTGTCATAACACTTTCTTATACAAAAAAGAAAATCAACAGTGAAGAAAAAAATATAGCTATATTGAGAGCCAGTGGCTATTCAAAAAAGACAATACGCAACATATATATTATGGAATCATTAATTCATAATTTGCTTATTTATATAATTGGAGCAATAATAATGCTAATAACCTTTTTCGTGGCGACATACAATGTTCCAATTCTGGAAGGACTTGACTTGATGATGGGTGGAATTGGAATAAATATATTTCCTTTCATATTTACATTTGGAGTAGTGGTTATTATTCCATCTTTAGTTATTATTTATAATATAATTAGAAAATGTAATTTAGATATTGTTAAACTACTTGGAAGTGAGGAATAAAATAAATGATTTTACTAAAAGGATTTTTAAGGCACAAATCGTCTAAAATATATTTAATAATATTTACGGTTATGTTACTTGTAATTTCAATTCTTTTTAGTTTTTCTCAATATTATTCAAACCTTATTACTAAAACTTATCAAGAAAACTCATATTTTTTGGTAACTAGTGAAAAAGATATTTTTGATAATATTAAAGAAATGGGTTTTGCAATCGATATAGAAAATGTAATATTATTAGAACCTAATAACATTAGTTTTCCAGAAAACCAAGATATTAATAACAATATTTTAGTTGATCAAGGCAATAATCTTATAATAGTTAGTCCTAATCGAAATCAAGAAATTAAGCTAGAAGATAATCAAGTAGTCATTGAACTTCCTAAATTTATGCTAAATAATGTATCTAGATTATCCAACTTAACAGGGAAAAAAATCTCTTTTAAAATTGGAGATAATAAAAAAGACTTTGAAATAGTTAAAATATATGAATCAAATTTCGCAAGAGTTGTAGTATCTCAAAATACTTTTAAAGATTTAGTACAAAATAGTAGTTTTTATGCATATACTTTTCTATTAAATGATTATCGTCAAAAGGAAGAAATAGTTAATTATTTCCAATCACAAAAAAATGTTCAATTAAATTTTATTCAGTTTTATGAGAGTGAAGCACAATTTAATACTGTTCAATCATTAGAGAATGTAATTAATTTACTATCTAGTGGAAGTATCATTTTTGTGGTTATTTTTTTAATCTTATTTTTAATTATTACTTATAATGTCATTCGTGATGAATTAGAAAAAATGTATATTGAAAGATTACTGGGCTACAATAAAATGCAAATTAAAAAATTTCTCATAATGAAAATCATTATTTTAGATTTAATAGTAATATTCTTTTATACTATCAGTTATATTTTAGTAAATTTCTTGATAATCAATATCTTTGGAATTAAGATAAATGCATTTAATTTTAATGTAATATATATCGTTTTTATTTTATTTTTAATTTCCATATTTTTATGTTTTTTTGCAGGAGTAAAACGGAAAAAGATTAAAAAAAGATTAAAAATTTTTTTAATATAGTATTGACTAAAGTTGTAAATACTGATATTATTAAAATAACTAAATGCTTTTCACCTAATGTTAAAAATTTAACGAAAAGGAGGTGAAATCATGAAAAAAGTATTAATATTTACTGTTATTGCAGTATTTTCCTTAATTGTAGCTATGACAACTGTCCACGCTTGGTTTTTAGGAGCTCAATTTGATACAAATGGAAAACAGTTTTCACAAGAAGATAGTAGAACAGGAAACTTTAGTAATGGGATGAAATTACTAAACAAATATACCGATCCAGCTATGAAGATTGAGTTGGATGGATATAAAAAAGGTTTTCTAGGTATTGGTTGGTCACAGCTCGGTGGAACAATATATAATATTACAACAAAAGTTGGTGAATTTCCCGCTAATACCACAGTAACTTCAAACTATTCAGCTAGTGGTACAAATAACGTAAAAGTTACATGGACGCAAAAAACTGATGGTCATTTGGGAGCAACCCTTATATTTTAGCAATTAAAATTTTTTGATGATAAGTTAAAATAGAGTTATTGACGTAACTCTATTTTTATTTTTCAGTAATAATTAAAATTCTTTGATGATAAGTTAAATAGAGTTAAGTAAAATAACTTTATTTACTTTATCTGTAATTTATTATATCATGTATTTAGGGATTGTCCATTACAAATATATTACTTTTTTGTTACATCTTTGTTACATTCACAACAATACTTAAGAAAGGATAGACACTAATTAATTATAATAACTGATAGAGGGGAATTAATACCAAAAAGGATTTCCGATCCCTAGTTTTGCAGTAAGTGAATAAAAATAATCATTAACTGTCAACAAAAATACAATAAATTTTCAAATACTTATTGCTATTTTGTGAATATTATTGTATGATATAATCTGAGATAAAAAGTATCAAAGGGAGACCAATTTATATGAAGAAATTTTTTGCAGTAAACTTATTATTAGTTGTGGCACTATTTATAATAGTTGGAGCTAGAAACATATATGCAACAAGCGATGATTTAAATGTATATACACCATATTTTAATCAAACACCATTACCAGACCAGAATAACAACACTGTCATTGAGCAAGAAAATCCTAGTACTGTATCTGAAATAAAATCTACAACAAGTCAAGAATTAAGTGATTATGAACAAAAATATGGATCAAAAGCTTATGGATATACAGCATATGCGTTAAGTAAACTAAGAATATTTAGTATACCACTATGCTTTTTAGGAATAGCAATAGGTTCAATTTATCAATATGTTATAGGCATAAGAAGATTAGATATACATGATAGGGGCTTTACATTAATTGTTGGATTTGTAACGGTACTTGTCATATGTCAAGTATTACCGTTGATTTTTGCTATTATAGTACAAGGTTGGAGGGGATAAACGAATGAAAATATTATTTGCTGTTAGTAACGAAAATATATCAGAGGCTGTAAAAAAGGAGTATCAAAATATATATAAAATGCAACAAGTAGTATCAAAAAATGTTTATTATTTTAATGCGGTTATAAAAGAATTACAAAATAATAAAACATATGATATTGCAATAATTAGCGAAGACTTAGAGCCGTTTGCGAATAATAATTACGATACAATAGATAAATTTTTAATAGAGAAATTATCATCAATTAGAGAAGAAGCAAAAAAGGCTGATGGAACAAGTATGCCTATAATCTTAATAACAACAGATAGGCATGTTCCAGGTGATTTTCTTGTAAAAAAATTATATGAAATTGGTATATATAATGCATTAGTAGGTGCAGATAGAAATGTACATATAGTATGTGATTTAATAGACCATCCTCGTGGACAAAATGAAGCAAGAAGTTATTATAATGTGCAAGCCGCTACTCAACAAGCTGGTGATAGTGATGTTAGTGAAGAAGAAATTCAAAACATAATTGCATATTATAAAAAATTAGGTAAGGATGAAGAAAAATATGTAGAAGGCTTTGATAATATTGCTAGTCAATACACAGATGGGCAATTAAAGGTAATAATAAAATTCTTACCGTTGAATGTAAAAGCAGTTTTGGAAGCGAAATCTCCAAAATATCAACAATTGATGACGTTTGCTAATAATTATAAGTCAAATACATCTTCTTTAGGCTTAACATCAGTTCAAAATGAGCCTAAAATTAAAGAAAAAGATTTAAAAGTAGATTCATCAAATGATAGAATTATGGAACAAATTAGCAGTACGCAAGTTGCTTCAAATATAATAATTCCAAATAATGTAGATATAAATTCTGCAAAAAAGATTGAGGAATTGGAACCTAAGCAAAGTTACGTACCTCCTGTTCATGATGCGTTTACAGCACTTGAGGAAGATGTAGTAAATACATTGCCAGGATTTGAAGAAGATGCACAAACTGCTGAAGAAGAAGTAACCAACACATTACCAGGATTTGAAGAAGATGAAACAGATGTAGGGGTGGGTACCCAGAATGATTCAAACGCAAATGTAGGGGTCGATGCCATCATCGACCCAATGAAAAAGGGCAGAGGAAGACCAAAAAAACCAGTAGATATAAATACTACAGCTACTCCAAAAAAAGGCAGAGGAAGACCTAAAAAAATTGAACCAAATACCATAGAGGATGATTCAATAGCAAGTTTACCAGGTATGGAAGATGATTATTATACTAATACTCAACCAGCAGTGAATCCATATGCATCGCTAACTGCAAATAGTCAGCAAGTGGCCAATAAGGCCGTTTCACCAGTTACCAGTAGTCAGTCAGAGGCAAATGCCTATACTCAACCAGTTACCAGTAGTCAACCAGAGGCAAATGCCTATACTCAACCAGTTACCAGTAGTCAGCCAGAGGCAAATGCCTATACCCAACCAGTTACTAGTAGCCAGCCAGAGGTAAATGCCTATACTCAACCTGTTGCTAGTAGTCAACCAGTAGCAAATACATATGCTCAACCTGTTACTGGCAATCAGCTAACAGCTAATTCGTATGCCCAATCAGCTACTAGTGGTCAATCAGAGACAGAATATAAAAATATAGAACAGTTGATTTCTAGAGATAAAAAAGTAGCATCATTTGTAGGAACAAGCAAGTCTGGAACATCATTTATAGTAAACAACATAGCACAATTGCTATCATCTATGAATATAAATGTTGCAATATTAGATATGACACAAAATAGAAATTCATTCTATATATATACTAATAATAATGAAAGTCTTAGAAGTAAAGTTTCAAATACAATGATAGGACTTAGAAATGGCACTGCAGATGGAATAGTTGTTAATAAAAATTTAACCGTATATACAGCTATACCAAACGAAACAGAAGTTATTTATGAAGCAGACAAAGTAATAGAAACATTAGTGCAATCTCATTCAGTAGTGCTTATAGATTGCGACTATAAAACACCAGTAGGATATTTTGATAATTCACAAAATATTTGTTTAGTACAAAATATGGATATTTTAACAATGCAGCCGTTAACAACATTTGTAAAAGAGTTAAAATCTAAAAATGTATTAAAAGAAGAAAAATTAAAAGTAATAATTAATATGGCGACAAATGTTAAAGGGATAAATGAAAGAGTATTGGTAGGGGCTATTTCAGTATATAAAGATCCAGGTATGGCATATATGTTGGATTTGTTTAATAAAGATACAGTTCAATCGTATTCAATACCATTTGATATAGATGCATATTCAAAGTATTTAGAATCGTTAATTAGTTGCGATATGTCATTGAATGGGTATTCGAAGTCAATTATAAATAGCTTAAAGCAAATTGCTAATGTGTTATATCCTATGGCAAATACGGGTGGAAACAAAAAAGGGTATGCTCCACCTTCATTAAATAATAGTTACTCTCAGCCAGTTTTTGGAAATAATATAAATAATACGTTGGATCAAATGAAAAATAAATACTAAAGTTGTGTCCTATAATTACTCCGCGAGGGTGTAGTGTATCTCTTTTTAAAAACCACCCTCCAAGTCAAGGGGTAATCCGTATGCCTCAAAGGGCTGTCGGGCAGTTTTTAAAAAGAGATACACTACACCCCCGCTCAGAAGTTAATTACAGGACAACACCTACAGGAAGAAAGGAGGCAGTATCTTGTTAATCACAGTAATTTCGATAGCATTATTATCATGTGCAATAATAGTATTGGTTGTGTATAATTTCATCGTTAGAAAAAGGATAAAAACATTGGCCGATACAAATCAAAAAATCAACAGTTTAAATGTTTTGCAAGATTTCATGAATATTGTTGGAAGTGATAATACAGTAGACTATAAATTACAGCAAATCAATGAAAAGTTAAGGGAAAAGTTCGATATAAAATATTCTACAATTGTAATATATAATGGTGCAGAATATGAAATTAAGGCAACGAATGTAGAAGAAAGACATTGGCAAACCATGAAAAGTTTGCAAGATTTAAGTATTTTTAAAGAAAGTATCGTAAGAGCAACTCCAAAGTACATCACAGTAGAACGAGATACAGAAAGCCTACCTTATCAAACAGAAGAAATAGGAAGAGCAAAATCAGCAATATTTTTTCCATTATATATAGATAATGTATATATTGGATATTGGATAATAGAAAGTGGCGTTAAACATGGGTTTGATCAGCTAAATTTAAGTTTATTAGAAATTGTAAAAAATAACATTATAGTTGTTGTAAAAACAATATCTTATCAAACAACAATGGAAAGTATAGTAAGAAAAGATTTATTTACAGGAATTAATTCAGCAGAGTTTTTGTACGGTGAAGGGAAGTTAAAACTAGATAAATTTATATCTTCACAAATTTGTATGTTTAAAATTGCAAATTTAGAAGAAGTTAACAACACCTATAATAGGCATACAGGCAACAACATGGTTGTAACGGTATCTAGAATTGTAAGGGACACTTTACTGCCAGAGCACATTTTTGTAAGATATATGGGACCTAAGTTTGTAATTGTATTTATTGGAGAAAAGCAAGATGAAGTTACACGATTTATACAAAAGCTTAAAGTAAATGTAGAAAGTGCAGATGTGGAAGTAATTTCAAAAAAGAAAAAGCCAGAAGATGAAGAAAAAATTTTTGTAAAACCAAGAATTAACTTTGTAATTTCAACATATTATAAAGGAACTGGAGTTGAAAGAATAAGTAAAAAACTAGAACAATATTTAGATATGGCTTCAGAAACTGAAAACGATATAAATTATTTGTAAATTTGAAAATATTTGGGGATTCAAATTAAGAAAGGAAGTAGTATTATGGTAGCAGATGAAACAATGGATTTTGATTTGGAAAGAGAAAAAAATTCAGAAGTTAAAAAAACTCTTAAAAGCGTATACGATGCTTTGGCTGAAAAAGGATATAACCCAATTAATCAAATTATTGGTTATATTTTATCGGGAGACCCAACGTATATCACGAGTTATAAAGATTCAAGAAATCTAATAAGAAAAATCGAAAGAGATGAATTACTAGAAAAAATGTTAATTAATTATTTAGAATTATAATAATGAAGATGGAGAAAACTAAATATGTAGAATAGCGTGAGTGGTTGGTGTATCTTTTAAAAAAACTACCCGACAGCCCTTTGAGGCATACGGATTACTCCTTGACCTGGAGGGAGTTTTTTTAAAAGATACACCAACCACGGAAGCGGACTAATATATTTGATTTTCATAATGGGGCGAAAATGAGAAAATTAGGAATAGACTATGGTGATAGTAGAGTTGGACTAGCTATAACAGATGCCTTAAATATAACAGCACAAGGCTTAGAAACTATACATCACAAAAACAACGATAAAGTGATACTAAAAAGATTAGATGAAATATTAGAGAAATATGATATAGATACATTTGTAGTAGGTATGCCAATTAATATGAATGGCACATTAGGAATTAGAGCGGAGAAAACTGGGAAATTTATTAATAAATTGAAATGCAAGTATAACAAAATAAAAATTGAAACAGTTGATGAAAGGCTAACGACTGTACAAGCTAACAAGACATTAAATTTTTTAAACTTTGAGAAAACAAAAAAGAAACAAGTAATAGATACTCTTTCAGCACAATATATTTTAGAAACTTATATGAAAAAAATTTAAAAAGCTATTGCAAATTTTTTGATAATAGTATATTATTATCAAAGCTAAGGAAAATTAAAAAATGAAATAAAAGAAAAGGAGATTTGATATGGATAACGAAAATTCAAATGAAATAATGGGGGACGAATTAGATAATATTATAATTTTAAATGACGAAGATGGTAAAGAAGTTCGTTTTGAATTCTTAGATATAGTAGAACTAGATTCTGAAGAGTATGTTGTATTGTTGCCAGTAAATGAGGAAGGCGAAGAAGAGATAGACGGCGGAGAGGTTGTAATACTAAAAATAGAAGACACAGATTCAGAAGAAGAAGAATCATATGTAAGCGTAGATGACGAAGCTGTGCTTAATAAAGTGTTTGATATGTTTAAAGAAAAATTTAAAGATGAATTTAATTTTTCAGAAGATGAAGAAGCATAATTACAATTATTATTTTTGGGTCGTCAGAGAGGTGTCGACCCCTACATTTTTTGTAGGGGGCTGACGCCATTTGATGTAAAAGAATAAAAGGGGAGTGAATAGGTGGAAACAGAACAGAATAAAACAAATAAAAAAAGAAAAACAAACAAAAAAACAAAAAGAAATGTATTAATTACAGTATTAATTATATTAGTAATAATATTAGCAGTGATATTTTTTGTGATGTACAAATTTATGCATCTAGTTAATTATAAAGCAATTGATACAAGCGATTTGGATGCAAACGGAAATTTATATAATGATGTAGAAAATTTGCTACCACAGGATGAATTTAATCAAATAATTAATATACTCTTAATAGGTTCAGACTCTAGAGATACTAGTAGTGCATATGCTGGAAGATCAGATACTATAATAATTGCATCAATTAATCCGATGAAAAAAAGTATGAAACTTATAAGTATACCAAGAGATACATATGTTAATATTCCAGCATATGGTAAATATAATGGTGGAATGGATAAAATTAATGCTGCATTTGCTTATGGTGGTGAGACATTGCTATTGAAAACAATTAATAGTAATTTTGGCTTAAATTTAACGCAATACATGACCATAGATTTTTCGGGTATGATAAATGTAGTTAATGATATTGGTGGAATTCAATTGACAATTACAAAAGACGAAATGGACATAATAAATCAATATTTACCAGCCTCATATGCACTAACTGGAAAGCCATTTGTTCCAATGACTCAATATGGAACAGTAACTTTAAATGGAGAAGAAGCTTTGGCACATTCAAGAGATAGATATGTTGGCAGTGACTTTACAAGAGCCAGCAGGCAAAGAGATGTATTAAATGCAATAATGGACAAAGTATCAAAAATGAGTACAACAAAGCAGTTATCAGTAATGCAAGACTTTTTAAAACAAGTAACAACAAATGTAGATGTACTTGGATATACCACAAAATACGTACCTTCTATTCTTTCAAATTATAGCGAGTATAAATCAAATATGATTTCTAAACAAATACCTGCAACAAGTTATGCAAAGGGACAATATATTAATGGAATATATTATTTTGTTCCCGATAGTATGGATACAGCCAAAAAAGATTTTCAAACTACACTCTACGAAAAGTAAACTGCGTATAATAGTGAAAATCAACCTTGGGGGCCCTAAAAAGCACTAGTAGGTGCGACGAGAATAAAATTTTAAGGAGGCTATAGGACGTGAGGAGTGTATTTAGTTGGTTAATAAATATACTTGCAGTGGGATTTTGGATTTTTAGAGTTGTTGTAACGTTTTTAGAAAATTCAAATGTTAGTTTCGCTGTAAAAACAATTAACTTTAATATAGAAATAGGCTTATTATTTGCAACAGTTATATTTCTTGTACTAATTTTTAAAAGAAATATAATAGGCGGTATAGCCTATTTTGTTGCATATGCAGGGTATTTTGGGGTAGGACTATATAGTATATTGGTTAACTCAAATGGAAATTTTGCTACAGATACAATAACACAAGCTTTTGTATGTATTATAGCGATTTTTCTAGGATTATTAAATTTAGTAGATTTAGTATTAAGCAGAAATAGAAAAAGTGAAGGTAAACACAAGCATACAGATTGGTTTTTTAAAGATGATAAATTTGATAGGAAGTTGGATAAGAGGGCTGATAAGAATAATTATAGAATATTTTAGGATATTGCAAAAGACGACCGCTCTTATGGGATAGTATATGTTTTTTAAAAAGTCCCTCCAGGGCAAGGGGTAATCCGTAAGCCTCAAAGGGCTGTCGGTGACTTTTTAAAAAACATATACTATCCCATAAGAGCTACTTCTTTAAATCATTAAACTATATCCTAAAATATGGGCGAGGAGGAAAAGGTGTGAATATTAATTGGTATCCAGGGCATATGGTGAAGACCAAAAGACAGATAGAAGAAGATATAAAATTAATAGATGTTGTGTTAGAAATATTGGATGCAAGAATACCTATTTCTAGCCAAAATCCAGATATTAAACAGATAATTAAAAACAAAAAGAGAATTATACTTTTAAATAAGAGTGACTTAAGTGATAAAACTGAAAATATAAAATGGGTAAAGTATTTTAAAAATCAAGGCATTTCAGCTGTTTTAACGAATTCGAATACAGGTAATGGCATAAATGAGGTTTTAAAAGAGATAGAAAGTATAATGGAAGACCATATGAAGAAAGATATTATAAAAGGTCGTGTGGGTAAGCAAATAAGAACGATAATTTTAGGAATACCAAATGTGGGCAAATCATCATTAATTAATAGAATAACAAATAAAAAATCAGCAGGGGTTGGGAATAAGCCAGGTGTTACAAAACAAAAACAATGGGTACATTTATCAAATAAAATAGATTTGCTAGATACGCCAGGGGTATTATGGCCTAAGCTTGAAAATGAAGAGATTGCTTTGAATTTAAGTTTTGTTGGAACAATTAAAGAAGAAAATATAGATAAAACTGAATTGGCGTATCAGTTGATAAAAGGATTGGAAAAAGATTATTTAGAAAATATATTGAATAGATATAAAATAGAAAGACAAGAATACGAAGGATTAGAAAAAGGGCAAAATAAGATATATTTATTTATGGAGTTAATTGGGAGAAAGAGGGGAGCTTTACTTCAAGGGAATAAAGTAGATGTTGAGAAGGTGGCAAATATAATTTTGGATGAGTTTAGGGCTGCTAAGTTAGGCAATATAACACTGGAAATGGTTAATAGGTAAAAGTTTTATCTAAAATGTCCGCTTTTGGTGGTTAGTATATAATTTTAAAAAAAGCTTCTCCAAGCCTCCGAAGATTCCATGGGCCTCAAAGGGCTGTCGTACGCTTTTTTTAAAATTATATACTAACCACCAAAAGCTATTTTGCTAAAAAATTTAACTATTAACTAAAATTAGGAAGGGAAGATTTGATTTGAAAGAAAAACGAGATTTTGAATTAATGTCGCCGCTTACTTGGGCGTATGTGGGAGATGCAGTTTATGAATTGTTTATACGAGAATATTTAATAAATACAACAAATTTAAAACCACATAAATTACATATTGAAACAATAAAATATGTTAAAGCGAGTGCACAAGCAGATATATTAAAAAGGATAGAGCCACAGTTGACGGATGAAGAAAGGGATATTGTAAGACGAGGACGTAATACCGAAACACATAGTGCACCCAAAAATGCAAACCCAGAAGATTACATGTATTCAACAGCATTTGAAGCATTAATTGGGTATTTATATTTAACTGGACAAAAGGAAAGATTGAATAAGATACAAAATCTAGTCATATCGCAAAACATATAAACGTTATTATTCTTCATCTTTGCTATGATCAATATATATTTTTTTTCTTTCTCTATATTGAATATAATCCATAACCAACACTTTAATTAAAGCCATTACTGGAACACCTAAAAACATACCAATAACCCCAAATAAGCCGCCACCAATAGTTACCGCCAAAATTACAAGTAGAGGGCTTATTTTTACACGTTGACTAAGGATTTTTGGATTAATTATATTTGCATCTATTTGTTGCAGTACTATTATCACAATAAAAACCCAGAAAGCTTTCCAAAAACCACCAGTAAAAAGAGTAATTATAATAGTAGCACCTACTGCAAAAATAGCTCCAAAATATGGTATTAAGTTGGCAATACCAATTAAAGTTCCAAGCGTTAAAGCATATTTTACTTGTAAAATTGCTAAAGCTATGCTACACAAAGTTCCTATAACTAACGCATCTAACAACTGTCCATTAATAAATCCAGAAAAAATAGTAGAGCTTTTTTCTAAGTATTTAGAAAAAGTATCTTCTGTTTTTTTATTGAAAACAGCCTTCAAAAACCTTTGTATAAAACTTAATATATTATTTCTTTCAAACAAAATGTATACAGATAAAATGATTCCAATTATTACAGAGAAAACCGCACTCGCCACACTGAAAACGCTTCTTATTGAAAGTAAAAGTGTATCAATATTTAGATAATTTTGTAAGTTATCTATAGTAATATTGTCATAAATAAAACTAAAGTCAATGCCATGAAAGAATGAATCTTCAGGTATATTTTTCAAATAATTCATTGCATTATTATAAAGAGTTGGAATATTAGAAAACAAATCTTTCATATTATTATAAATTACAGGAAAGATAAATTTTATAATAATTGTTATAATTATAAAAGTAATAAAATATACAATAACTAGGGCTAATACTCGAGATAGCCTTGGTTTGATTTTTCTTTTTTGTAAAAAAGATTCTAATTTTTTGTTTGGTACATATAGAAGTAAAGCGAATAATAAACCAAGTAAAAATGGCGATAGAATTCCTAATAATCTTAATATAAAGTCTTTTAACGGTACAATATTTATAATTGCAAAGTATATTATAATCAATAAAGTAATTAAAATAAAAATTTGTCCATATTTTTTCATAGTTTCTTTAAACATATATGTTATATCCTCCTAAACCCTGCTACTATTTTACCACAAAATGCTATAAAATGAAAGAGTAATATTTTTTCGAAAAATCGACAAAAAAGGATAAAAAAATATTGAAATGATTTTTGACATGTGATATAATTACACTGTTGTTGAAAATAAGTATAGGATGATTGACACAAATTTACTTAGGAGGCTAACATATGAATCTTAATAGGGCAGTTGATGTAACAACAATAAACGGTGTTAATGAAATAAAGGAAAAACAAAATGAATATGATGTAGTTGTTACAAAACGTTACTATTTAATAGTAAAAAGGTTGTGTGACTTAATTTTGTCATTTATTGGATTAGTATTACTGTCTCCTGTATTTTTGGTTATTGTAATTTTAATAAAAATCGATTCTAAAGGACCAGCTTTTTTTGTTCAAAACAGGATAGGGAAAAACGGTAAGCTATTTAAATTATATAAGTTTAGAAGTATGGTTTTAAATGCTGATGAAATATTGTTTAAAATGTTAAGAGAAGATGAGGTAATGAGGGACGAATATAGAATAAACAAGAAACTCAAGGACGATCCAAGAATGACCAGAGTAGGTTTATTTTTAAGAAAAATAAGTCTTGATGAATTACCACAGCTTTTAAATATTTTTCTTGGAGACATGAGTTTTATTGGACCAAGACCATATTTGGAAAGAGAACTAATAGATATTGATGGATATTATGATTACATAGTAGCGTGTAAGCCAGGATTAAGCGGCTTATGGCAAGTTTCAGGCAGAAGTAATGTTACTTTTGAAAGTAGGCTTAAGATTGATAAAGAGTATTATTACATAAAGAGCTTGAAAATGGATACGAAAATATTCTTCGATACAATAAAATTTGTTGTGAAAAAAGAAGGAGCAATGTAAAAAGTTGGAGGACTAAGTGATGAAAATAGCAATTGTACATGATTGGTTAACCAATATGGGGGGAGCAGAACAAGTAGTTATTAACTTTAAAGAAATATATAAGGAAGCACCAATATATACAACTTTTTACAATCCAGATAAGCTAGATGATAAATTAAAAAATATTGATGTACGTACTAGTTTTTTACAAAAAAAGAAAATGGTAGAAAACCATAAAAAATATTTTCCATTAATGCCGTTAGCATTTGAAAATTTTAATTTAAATGAATATGATGTTGTCTTAAGTAGCAGTAGTTCTTGTGCAAAAGGTGTACTTACAAAACCAGGAAGTATACATATCTGTTATTGCCACACTCCTATGCGTTATGCTTGGGAACAAAGAGATGATTATATAGATGGAATGGGGAAATTAAAAAGAAAGTTAGTAAAATTGTTACTGCATTATATGAGAATGTGGGATTCAACAACAGTCAATAGAGTAGATTATTTTATAGCAAATTCAAATGAAGTGAAAAAAAGAATAGAAAAACATTATAAAAGAGATGCAATAGTGATAAGCCCTCCAGTTAGATGTAATATGTTTAATATATCTGAAACTGATGAAGATTACTATTTTATAGTATCAAGATTAGTGAAATATAAAAGGTTTGATTTAGCAGTACAAGCTTGTATTGAATTAGGTAAAAAATTAATTATAATTGGAGATGGACCAGAAAAAGAAAGTTTAATGAAATTAGCAAATGAAAATATTATTTTTTTAGGTAGACAACCTGACGAAGTTGTAAATAAATACATGTCAGAATGTAAGGCATTAATATTTCCAGGAGAAGAAGATTTTGGTATAGTAACGGTTGAAGCACAATCGTGTGGGAGACCAGTTATTGCATATGGGAAAGGTGGAGTATTAGATTCAGTTATTGATGAAAAAACAGGTATATTTTTTAAAGAGCAAACGGTAGAATCGCTAAAAAATGCAATATTAAAATTCGAAAAAATGGGTTTTGATAAGAAAGAAATACGTGAACATGCTCTTGAGTTTGATGAAAGCGTATTCAGAAAAAAAATAGAAGAATTTGTAGATAAGGTGAGCATGAGAAATTATCAGGAGGAAAGTAAATGAGGATATTATTTATTGCTTCAGAAATACCATATCCTGATGATTCTGGAGGTAAAAGATATACTTGGCAAAAAATTAGACAGTTAAGTAAAGAGAATGAGATAACGTTAATAGCCATAAATGAATTTAATAATTCAATTGATAAAAATATTTTAAAAAAATACGTAAAAGAATTTTATTTTTTTCCCAGAGTAAAAAACTGGATGAAAATAATTTTTAACTTTTATAAACCATATAGTATGATTTCTAGAGAAAATATATATATAAAAAGTAAAATAAAAGAAATAATATATGATAATAAAATAGATGTTATTTGCTTGGATTCGATACATATGTATTATAATATCAGTAAATTGGATTTAAAGAATATTCCTATATTTTTGACTCAACACAATATAGAGTATATGTTATTCCAAAGTATTAGCAATAAAACAAATAATATGTTAAAAAAAATAATCTATAAATTTGAAACAAATAAACTAAAACAAATAGAAAAAAAATTATATAAAAACAAATTTTTTAAAGGTTATATATTTATTTCTGACATAGATAATAAAATATATGAAGAAGAAATAGGACAAGTTAATAGTATTTGTATACCACCATGTGTGGAACAAGGGAATGAACAATTTTATAAAAATATCAATAAAGATGCTATTGTTTTTATTGGTAAAATGGATTATGAACCAAATGTAATTGCCATGGAATGGTTTACAAAATCAATTTTCCCAAATATTCTAGATAAATTACCAAAAAGTAAATTATATATAGTAGGTAAAGATCCAACAAAAGAAATTAAAAAATTGTCATCAAAAAATATAATTGTAACAGGTGCTGTAAAAAGTGTAAAAGAATATTTGTCTAAAGCGCAAATAGTAGTGATTCCATTATTGAATGGAGGGGGAATCAAATTAAAATTATTTGAAGCCTTGGAAACTAATAATATTGTTATAACTACAGAAATAGGTATAGAAGGAACGTGTTTTAAAAACAATATAGATTTACTTGTTTCTAATGATTCTGAATTTTTTGCTCAATTATGTATTGAAAATTTGATAAATCCTAATTATGGAATTGCTGAACATGGCAATAAAACATTAAGAAACAATTATGGATTTGAAATATTAGAGAGGAAATTGAATAAATTTATTCAAGGGTAAAAGAGGGAATGTATTATTTATTATATTGTATTTTAATTTTTTCTATAATATTTCAAGACTTACCAGGGAGTGATGCATTAGGAACATATGGTAGAGTATTAACATTAATATTAACACCTGTAATATTTTTGATATATTTTATTATGACTAAAAAAATTTCTATAAATGAAAATATTAAAAAATTTATAAAATTAATAATTTATTTATTTATAATTAATGTTATTAGTATTGCTGTGATGTATCTTTTTATGTCTGGTAATTTGTATTCGAGCGGAGAATTTTTACCATTAAAGACAATAAAGGGATATACTTTTATATTAATAAATGTAATGTTTTTAATACTAATGTATAATATGCAAAAAGGACTGAATAAGGAAAAGGTGTTTTATCCTTTTTATATTACATATATAATTTTATTTATTATATTATTAATAGAACTATATAATCCGAACTTGTTATCAATTTTTCATAGTAGCAATCAAATATATTATAGAATAAGACTGTTAACAAGTGAATCTTCTTTCACATCATTGTTAATTATATTATTTTTTGTACCATCATTTTATTATACAATGTATATAAAAAACAGTAAAGTGAGAAGCATTATTTTGATTATTACATTAATAATTTTTATTTTAACTACAGGGTCTAAGGGTTTAATAATATCATTAATAATTTCTTTATTTATTTTGGTTATGATTAGTAAATTAAAAATAAAGACAAGAATGCTTATTCTAGGTGTTGTTATAATAATGTGTGTGATATTAGGACCGAAAATATTAACGTCTATAAGTAATGATATAGAAAATTATACCTCAGTAGCTACAAGAGTATACACTATATGTACTGCAATTGCAGTTTCAGTTATATATCCATTTGGAATAGGTAATGGACTATATTTGGTAATATACAAGCAATTTTTATCTAATCATTTAAATTTATTAAATCAATTTGGGTTAAAGCTTAATAATACAGAAATATTAAGCATGATAAATTCAAATAATGACTATAATTTAGCAGCAAAATCAGGAGTGTTTCAATATGGAATATATTGGGGGATAGTGGGAACCGTATATTTTATTAAAATTTTAAAAGACATTTTTATAGATTTAAAGAAAATACATGATAGAAAACTTATAATTTTTGAATTAGGAATGATATTTCTAATAATAAATATAGTGTTTATTATTAATTTTGATGTTCAATTTGAAGTATTTGCATATTTATCCTTAATGGTTTATATATCAGACATAAATAAATATAAAGGGATAAAAGAAGGAGTTAAAAATAATGAAAGTATCAATAATCTTACTGAATTATAATGGTTACAAAGATACAATAGAATGTATTGATAGCATTAAACAAAATGAGAAAGAAATGAATTATGAAATTATAGTTGTTGATAATAAATCAACAGATAATTCAGTTGAAGAATTAAAAAAAATTGATGAAATTATATTGCTTGAATCTGAACGCAATGGAGGATTTGCATATGGAAATAATATTGGGATAAAATATGCAATTGATAAAGGAGCAGAGTACATTTTATTATTAAATAATGACACAATTATAGAATTAAATTGTATTAGCTTAATGTATAAAATATTGAATGAAAACGATGATATGGGGATGATAGGATGTAGAATAATGTATTATAACAATAAAGAGTTAATTAATTATATGGGAGGAGAAATCAATTGGTTTAAAGGAATTGTAGTGGTAAAAGATAAATTAACTATATACAAAGAAAACAACAGAAGTTTTTCTTATACTAATTTTATTACGGGCTGTTGTATGTTAATAAAAAAAGAAGTTATAGATAAAGCGGGATATTTACCAGAAGATTATTTTATGTATTATGAAGATGTTGAATATTGTGTAAAAGTTAAAGATGCAGGGTATAAACTTGGCATATGCTATAATGCAGTTATATATCATAAAGAAAGTGCAAGTTCAGGGCGGCACGGACTCGCCATTTTCTATAAAGTGGAGTACGAGAAATAGATTACTTTTTATAAAAAAGTATAAATGTTATGGAGTTTTTACCAAAAGCTTTTTCTATGTAACTAGAATATTTATTGCATTAAAATATAAGCTAAGTAACCAAAATGAAAAACTTAAAGCATTAATCGAAGGAATCCGTGAAGGGAGAAAAGCAATTATTAGACAAGAAAAATTTTAATTGTGGAATGAGTGGGTTTATGAAAGTATTATATATAACAGATGAAGACGATAAATTTGGAGCTCCAAAATCAATGATAGAAATGATAATTACATTGCGTGAAAATTACGGAATATATCCAATCGTTGTAACGTCAAAAATAAATAATATAAATAAAATTTGTGATAAAAACAATATAGAAAATTATGTAACATTTCATCGAAAATTTACATATATAAAAAGTAAAAATAAAATTATTAATTTTATAAAATACATGATTAGATATATAAGATATAAATATGGAAATTTTATAGCTCCTATTTTAATAAACAGATATATAGATTTAAGCAAAATTGACTTAATTCATACAAATATAAGTGTAATAGACGTGGGTAGTATAATTTCTCGAAAGTACAATATAAGACATGTGCACCATATAAGAGAATTTGGAGATAAAGATTTTAATTTAAAATCTTATAGAAAAAATTATATACGATTTTTTAATAAAACTACAGATACTTTTATAACTATATCCAATGCGGTAAAGAAGTATTGGATAAATAAAGGATTAGATATCAAAAAAACAGTTGTAGTATATAATGGTATTTATTTAGATGATATTTCAATAAGAGATAAAAAAGCCATGGACAAATTAAAAATCGTAATTTCAGGCTCAATACAAGAAGGGAAAGGTCAATTAGAATTAGTAAAAGCAGTTTCCATATTACCCAAAGAGATATTAAGCAATATAAAATTAGATATAATTGGTAGTGGATCTGAAGAATATGAAAATAAAATAATTAAGTTAATTGATGAAAACGGTATAAAAGATAATGTTAAATTATTAGGATATCATGATGACCTAAGAAGTAAGCTGTCTGATTATGACGTTGGTGTTGTATGCTCAAGATCTGAAGGATTTGGACGAGTTACAGTTGAATATATGGCAAGTAAATTGTGCGTGATTGTTTCTAATACAGGGGCAAATTCAGAAATTGTAGAAGATGGAAAAGATGGTTTAATATATAAATATGGAGATTATAAAGATTTAGCTAGTAAAATAGAATATATTTATAGGAATATGAATTTAATAACTGAATTCGGAGAAAAAGCAAGAAAAAAAATTTTGAATGCATTTACAACAGAAATTAATTCAAGAAATATATATAAGGTATATACAAATGAGAAATTGTGAATAAGTAAATTTTAATACACCAATAATTAATAAAAGCAAAAAAACTTGAATATTAAAAAAATAATAAGGTAGGATTTAAAATTATGAAGATTTGTTTTATTATGTCAACTCCGTTTACACAAGGAGGAGAACAAAGAGTGGTATCTGTAATATCAAATATATTGACACAAAAAAATAATGAGGTATTTATCTTATGTGTTGATAAAAAAACGATGATAAACTATGAGATGTATAAATTAAATAAGAAAGTAAATATAATAGTATTATCAGAAAAAGGTATCTTTGAGAAAATGAAGTCATTATTTTTAAAAATTATAAGGAAAATAGGGAGAATCACTAATTTTAGTGTTTTAAAAAATATTCAAATTGAGAAATGCCAAATTATTCGTACAATAAATGATAATAACTTTGAGGTAGTAATTGGGGTGGCTGGTTATTACAGCGTATTATTGGCCAGTATTAAAAACAAAATAAATTCAAAAGTGATTGGGTGGCAACATAACTCATTTGATGCATATTTCAGAAATGAAAATAGATATTATTGGAAACTTGATAATATGTTTATTAAATCAATTCCAAAATTAGATAAATATATAGTGCTTACTAAAAGTGACAAAGAAAAGTTTAAAAAGGAATTCAATGTTGATACAACAGTAATATATAATCCTAAAAGTTTTAATAGCAATGAAATATCAAGATTAGATAATAATATTTTTTTGGCAGCAGGAAGATATACGTATGCTAAAGGTTTTGATATGTTAATAGATGCATTCAAAATATTTGCAAAAAAAAATGAAGAATGGAGATTAATAATTGTCGGTGAAGGAGAGGAAAAAGATAAGCTACAGCAGATGATATTAAAATATAGTATGGAAAATAGAATTACATTAGAACCATTCACTAATAATATAAAAAGGTATATGTTAAATGCTTCAGCATTATTAATATCATCAAGATGGGAAGGAATGCCGATGGTAGTTCTTGAAGCTATGGAAATGGGTTTGCCAGTTATTGGATATAACATACCTGTATTGAATGAAATAATAGAAAATGAAAAAGAAGGAATGATTATAGAAAAAAATAATGTTGAAGAATATGCTCAGGTCTTAATACACTTTTCACAAGATGATGTATTAAGAAAAAAATTATCTAAAAATATAAAAATAAAATCAGAAAATTTTTCACATGAAAAAATTGGACAAAACTGGGAAGATTTGTTGACAAAGGTATGTAACAAAAAATAATTGTGGGGTAAAATATGAAATCAATGATATTAAAGTTTTTAAAAAAAACCAGGTTAATAGGCAAGAAAGATGAAATAGAAGCATATAGAAAAAATGGAGTTAAAATAGGAGAAAATTGTAAATTTTATAATGTTAATTTAGATAATGGACACGGTTATTTAATAGAAATAGGAGATGATTGTACATTAACTAATTGTATTGTATTATCACATGATGCTAGTACAAAATATTATTTTGGAAAATCTAAAGTAGGTAAAGTTAAAATAGGAAATAGGTGTTTTATAGGTATGCAAAGTATAATTTTACCTAATATAAATATAGGAGATGATTGTATTATAGGAGCTGGAACAATTGTTACCAAAAACATTCCGTCAAATTCTGTAGTAGCAGGAAACCCAGCTAAAATAATTATGAGTACTGCAGAATTCAAAAAAAAGCATGCTATATATATGAAGGAAAAACCAGTATTTAATACATATTGGAAATATAAAACGGAAAAAGATAAAATGAAAGAAAAAGAATTATTGAAAGATACCTTTGGATATGATGAATAATAAACAAACTATACATAACTTTGGAGAAATATAAATGAATGATTTTTTTAAAAAATTAACTGGATTTTCTATAGGACCAATTATAGGTGCATTAATTGGATTTATAACCATACCTATAACGACACATTTTGTTGCACCTACTGAATATGGTAAGGCTTCAATGTTCACATTAGTGCAAACTATTATAACAATGGTTGTATATTTGGGATTAGATCAAGCATATGTAAGATTTTATCACGAAGAAGATAACAAGAAAAAATTATTGTTTAATTCAATGATAATACCACTTGTTGTTTCGGTAATTGCTATAGTTTTATTGCCAATTAATCCCCAAATAATTTCTAAAATGTTATTCGAGGATCCACAATATATAATGCCTGTATATGCATTGATGATAACGATTCCATTAATAATATTCGAAAGATTTATTTTATTGTCAATAAGAATGCAAGAAAAAGGTGCACAATATTCAGTATTCTCAATAATATTAAAGTTAGTTACATTTTTTGCCACTTTATTATTTGTATTAAAAATTAGAACAGATTTTTTAGCAGTTGTATATTCATCAATAATAGGACAAATAATTGGAGACATTGTTTTAATTATCATTTATAGAAAAAGTTTAACATTAAATTTTAAATTTTTAGATAAAACACTTTTAAAATCATTATTAAAATTTGGACTGCCATTGCTTGTATATGCTTCTTTAGCATGGGTATTAAATTCCATGGATAGAATTTTTTTAAGAATTTATAGTAATTTTCAACAAATGGGCTATTATACAATAGCAATGAAGATGACGAGTTTATTGTTAATAATACAAACCTGTTTTACTACTTTCTGGGTTCCAACCGCATATAGATGGTATAATGAAAAAGTTGATAATAAACAGTTTGGTTTAGTGAGTAATAGTTTGTTTTTCGTCATGTCTATTGCATTTTTAGGAATTTTATTATTTAAAGATTTAATAGTAATAATAATGCCAACTTATAAACAATCAATTTATATAATGCCATTTTTATTGTTTTATCCCATGATGTATACTGTAAGTGAAACAACTACATTAGGAATTGCATTTTCAAAGAAAAGTTATTTTAATATAGTAGCATCTATTTTAGCAGTTGTTACTAATATAGTATTAAATATAATGTTGATTCCTAAATATAATGCTATTGGGGCAGCAATTGCAATGGGAATTGCGTATATTATCTTTTTTTGGACAAGAACTATAATATCTAGGCAATTATGGCATAGATTTCCAATTCGTAAGTACATAATTATTACCTTTGTTTTATTAATTGCAGCATTATTTAACACAATAGAACTAAATAAAATACTGATGTTTTTAATAAATTTTTCTTGTATGATTGTAGTGTTTTTTATTTATAAAAATTTAATTAAAGAAATTTTTTCCAAATTTAAATTTATAAAAAAAATTAGCCACTGATAAACCCATTATAAAAGGAATGATTAATATTATTGGATAAGTTTTACAAATTAAGCCTAAAATTAAGCAATTACCAATGCAACTAGGAGATGCAGAAAGAACATATGCAAATATTTTAGAGGCTAAAAATTAATTGGATACGACCCAAAAATTTCATTTAAAAAAGGAATAAAAAATTTTATAGAATGGTACAAATCAAAGGAGGTCTACAATGATTACTCGGTGTAATTGAAACACAAGAATCAGAAAAAAGTAATATAAAAACAAGGAACAGTACACTAGAACTTTTAAGAATAATCAGCATGCTTTTAATTATTGCACATCATTATTCTGTGCATGGATTTAATATTAGTGGTACGAACATTACACTAAATGAGCTTATAGTACAGTTGTTGTCCCTTGGAGGTAAGTTAGGAGTTAATTGTTTTATCCTTATAACAGGATATTTTATGGTATCTTCGAAATTCAAGGTAAAAAAATTAGCAAAGATAATTTTTGAAGTTTTTACATATTCAATTATAATATTTTTAATTTTTTGCTTAATTGATAATACGAATTTTTCTATAAAAAATTTAATACACACACTGTTTCCAATTATATTTACAAAATATTGGTTTGCGACAACATATGTAATATTATATATTTTCTCTCCGTATATAAACAAGCTTATTAAAGTACTAGATAAGAGGAACTATAGAATATTAATATTAACACTAGTTTTAATATTTTCAATAATTCCAACACTTACAACAGTGGCTCCTGAATTTTCAAATTTAGCATGGTTTATAACTATGTACTTAATCGGAGGATATATAAGATTATACCCAATCAAATCTATGGAAAATGTAAAAAAGAATGCACTATGGACAATTATTATATTTTTATTAATTGTTTTATCTGTTATTTTATTTGATATTTTAGGGCAAGTGAATTCATTCTTTGTAAGTAAAGAAGTATATTTTAGGGATATGAATAAATTTCCAATGTTGTTGTGTTCGCTTGCTATGTTTTTAACATTTTCAAAACTTAGTATTAAAAACAATAAACATATAAATAATATTGCATTAACTATGTTTGGAGTATATTTAATACATGATAATCCTTTAGTTAGGAATGCACTATGGATAAATATTTTTAAAAATCAAGAATATATAAATTCAAAGTTTTTAATTCTTCATGCTATTACAGCAATTTTAAGTGTATTTGTAGTATGTATTGTAATTGATTATATTAGAATTATTATAATAGAAAAGCCATTATTTAAATTAATAGATAAAAAAGAAGATAAAATTAAAATAATATTTTCTAAAATTTTCAAAATTAAACAGCCACAAACGCAATAAATGTAGCAAGAAAGGACACACCCATGAACCAACCCCTCAAGCGAACAATGTTAATCATACTAATCCTACTCTGGATGCTCACCATCTTCTTCTTTTCGAGCCAAAACGGGGAGCAATCAGGCAATCTTAGTATGTCGATAACAGATGAAATTTGTTCAATTATATACCATAACCATGAAGTAACAGAACAAAATAAAGAAATGATTAACCACATTATTAGAAAAGGTGCACATTTTACCATCTATCTTATTGGTGGCATAATAGCATTCAACCTTCTTAATACATTTAACTTAACGTTAAAGAGAAAAATAGTGTATGCACAAATAATATGTAGTGCATATGCTATAACAGACGAGTTTCATCAAGTATTTAGTGCAGGCAGAACGCCAGCAGTTGGAGATGTTTTAATAGATTCAGCTGGTGCTTTAGTAGGAATACTTATTTTTGCTGGACTTTATTACAAAATAAGAAGAAAAAAGTATGTCGAAGAAACATGATTGATACATAATGCAAGACAAATAATTGAATAGACACGCACAAAAGTACACATATGTAAATATATTTTATATATGTGTATTTGCGTTTTTTGAACGAGAAGGATGGTACGTGTGAAAACTAAATTTTTTGTCATAAAAAATTTCAAGAAAAAACTAGGAATTTTTGTAATATTCTTAGTAATAGTTGGTTCAATTACTTTTCTTATTGTAAGAGAGAAAAACAATAATGAATTAAGCGTATTGCCTGAAACAATAAGTGAAATTGAACAAGGGAATATTAACATACAAATACCAAATGTAATTGAAAATCAAACATCAAATTCAGTCCAAAATCAAGGAGTGCAACAAATTGCACCTATAAAAGACGAAAGCATTCCAGAAAAGGTAGATAAGTATAAAGTAACCGGGAAATTAGAAATTCCCAAAATAAAATTAACCACATACATATTAGAAAGCTTAACTAAAGACAGTTTAAAAAAATCAGTTGCAAAATTTTATGGCCCCAACATAAATGAAATAGGGAATTTTTGTATAGTAGGTCATAATTATAACAGTAAGATTATGTTTGGGAAATTAAATGACTTAAAAGTGGGAGATAGCATATATTTAACAGATTTATACGGCAATAAAAAAGAATATAAAATATATAAAAAATATACAGTAAAACCTTCAGATGTTGAATGCTTGAATCAAAATACTAATGGAAAAAGAGAAGTAACTTTAATAACATGTACTATTACTTGTTTAAAAAGAATAATAGTAAAAGCGGCCGAGGTTTAGTTTATTAGATTTCTTTCGAAACCTATGTGGATTTCAGGCATTGTCATTCTGAGCCTTACTTCGTAGCCCGACTTACGAAGAATCTTACTTTATCTATTTTCATTTATATACCTGCCATTTAGTAAGATTCTTCGTGAGCAAGGCTTTGTAGCAACACTCAGAATGACACCTACAGAAAGGCTTTGTAGCAACGCTCAGAATGACTCCTAAATCAATATATTATTATTAACGAATAACGAACAAATATTACACTCAGAACAACATTCAACTCTGCCTAAAAAAATGAGCTTTAAAGTATTAACAAAATCATTATCTTCCTCATTACAATGAATAATTAATTTTTGAGGAGAAATATGAAGAAGAGTACTTAAAAAATAATCATTATTACAAAAAGTAATATCAGACAAATATCTAATATCATCAATATCCCTATTAACTGGAATTACATTCAAATATTGATCTAATAATAAACAATTATCATTATGATATATAAAATGTACAAGTTCTAAAGCAGAAAATTTAGATTCAATATATACCCTTAATAAATATATAAATTCAATATATTCTTTTTCTAATAAAAAACTATTTACACTTAAATCAACTACTTCGTCTAATAGTGATATACATTCATTTAATCTAAACATAACAAAACCATCTAAAATCATTTTATTATTATCATTTAAATAGTTTGAAACAGCTGATTTAATTGACTCTTTCTTATTATGAATATATTCATCTTCCGTAGAATGTTCTAAGTAGTGTTCATATATTTTTTCTCTTTCATAGCTTGAAAAATAAAAATAATTCTTGTTTATTAAACTGAATATTAAATTTTTTTCATATAAACAAATAATACATTCTGTTAAAATTTTAGATATTGAATAAGTAAATTTTTGAATTTGTTCACCATTATAATGAATTATAATATTTTTATATACTGCAAAAGAGGCATTAGATACAAAGATACCGTTCAATTTGATTTTTTCTAATTTTTTATTTATAAACTCTATAGCTTTTGGATTATTAGTTTTTATACAAAAAGTTTTCAAAATTCTGCCTCCTGACTTCTATTTTCTGACCTTCGTTTATTATTTGCAAGAAATAAACTTATATACATTGGCTAAGATATATTATGATATATGGAATGTACAGTGTGAATATTAATTTAACGACAAATAAATGTGAAAAAATTGACTTTTTGGATAAAAGGGAGTATAATTATAGATGTAGATTGTTGGCATGGTGCCAACGTTCATAATAATAGAGGGGTAAATATGAGCCTGACTAAAGTAGCAATGGAAGTCTTGGGGCAACAGGGAATACGGTGGAATCGGTATCGGTTTGTAGAAACCGAAAGCGGCATAATGGCAATAGGTCAACCTTGGGCAACTTTGCTAAGAGAGGAAGAAGAAACCTCCATAAAAGAGGATTTCAAAGCAATGACGGGTCTAGGAATAGAGTTTTCTTACTCTATTAACGAGAGGAAACCCCCTAACAGTAGTCATCGTTGTTAGATGGCACAAAAACGGAAAGGTAAATACCAATCCGTTTTTTTATTGTTCTATAATAAAAAAATCAATTTTGGGTACCATGAAAAGCATTTTTTTGTTACAAAAATATTACAAATTAAAATAAATATTGACTATGTTTAGCAATTAGTGATAGAATGAATATCAGAAGTCGGAGGTTTGAGTTCGGGAAATGAAAGAATTAATAAGAAATTCAACATATAAAGGTATTTATGCACTAATTATATTAATGCTTATTAGTAGTTTGTTTTTATTCCCAATAAAAGTACAAGCAGCCACTACATATACACAAACTGTAAAAGATGGGATAGATGCTTTCCCAGATAGTTATAAAAAATTATTAACAAATTTTATAGAAAATACAGAGCATACTAACTGGAATTTTCAAGCTTATTACACGGGAATAAATTGGTCAGATTTTTTAGCAGGGGAAAGTGGTAAAAACATGGTAAGCTCAAGCTTGGATACAGCATACAGAGCTTCTGGTGCAAATACTAGTGGCTCATGGATAAACGCAAATCAAGATATAGTAGCATATTTTATGGACCCAAGAAACTTTATAAATGAAAGAAACTTATTTGAATTTTTGGATGTATCTAATTCAGCACTATATACAAGAAGTATAATTAAAGGTATGATTCAAGATTTACCAGTGTTTAATGGCGGTAAGAAAACCGCAGATGGTAAGAGTTATACTACAGATAACAATATGGTAACTTTTACAATGGATGATATAGCTAATGTAAATTGTGGACAACAAGTAACAATAGATTATGCAGATATAATTATGCAAGCTGCAAAAGAGTCTCAAATGAGTCCAATTAGTATTGTTGTTAAAATAGTGCAAGAGGTTGGCTCAAGTGGAAGTGCTTCTGTAAGTGGTACATATAAAGCATCAGATGGTACGGATTACTCAGGATATTACAATTTCTTTAATGTTGGTGCTAATGATACTGGAGACCCAATTGCAAATGGTTTAAGTTATGCTAAGAAAGCCACAAAAAGGACTAGTGCCGATACAAAAATTTCATTTCCTAATGGATGGGATAATCCATATAATTCAATAATTGGAGGGGCATGGTTTAATTCAGACGCTTATATTACAGCAGGGCAAAATACCGCATATTTTTATAAATTTGATTGCGTAGGCACAAAAATATTAAATATTGGAGAAACACAAACAATAGCTCAAAGTGATTTATACCATCAATATATGACTAATGTAATGGACCCATATACTCAATCGTGGTCGTTATTTAATACATATACTAATAATAATTTATTAGACAAGCCATTAAATTTCATAATTCCTGTATTTAATAATATGCCAGATGTAGTGTACAAACCTTCATCATTATCAAATAGTGCAGATCCGTTATATTATGCAAATGTAAGTTCTAACTTAACTGTTAGGTCAAATGCAACTACTTCTTATTCTACAATAATGACCTTATATAAAGATGATTTAGTAGTAATGTTGAAAAGAAATTATGCGACTGTAAGCAGTGTAGATGGACCTTTAAGCTTGGATCAAGTCAAATTATGGAATGGACAAACAGGTTATGTGGCAACTGAATATTTGGAACCGTTCATAAAATCAGGTTCGAGTAATCAAGGACCACCGCTAGACTCGCCATCTGATACACAAGCAGTAGAGCCTAACATAGGCTTTGGATACGTTAATGTATCTTCTTCACTTAGCGTGAGAAGTTCAGACAATTCAGGAGCAACAATAATTGCAAACGCCCAGCCAAATGAAGAAATGATAATTTTGGACGATTTAGACTCTGGCTGGTATAGAGTGAAATTATCAAGCGGAGTAATTGGGTACGTATCGAAAGATTCTATAACTAGATTTGAAAAAATAAAAATTGGTGATACGCAAATTACAGTTACACCAGATATTACAGCAAATTATGTTGCAGGTAGATTAAACACAAGCACATATACAATAAAGAATGGTGCAGCAACAGTAACTGGAAATATCTTAGGAACAGGATATAAATTTGTTGTAGGAGATAAAGAATATGATGTAGTTAAATTAGGCGATGCAAACGGAGATGGGGCTGTTGATGCAGTTGATTTATTATTATTAAAACGACATTTATTAGGTATTGCGACATTAAATGGATTATACTATAAGGCTGAAGATTTAGACCAAAATGCCACACTTGATGCAGTTGATTTGCTAATGTTAAAACGAGATTTATTAAATATATATAAATTAACTTTATGACAAATAGTTCTTGGGGGTGGTATATATTTTTAAAAAACTGCCCGACAGCCTATCACGCCATAAGGAAGGAAGTTAAAAATAGTGAATAAAAAAATAATTACATTCTTAATCTTAATCATATTTTTGATACTATTAGTACAATTATCAGTTCTTTCAACAGTAGTATTGGGTAATGACCCAACGTTAAAAAGCTTATCTGTAAATGTTGGAACTTTGGATCCAAAGTTTGATTCAAGTATTATTGAGTATATAATTGTAGTGCCAGAAAATGTTGATAGCATTGATATTACAGCAACTCCAAATGATTCAAATGCAACAGTTAATATTTCTGGAAATAAGAATTTAAAATCGGGTTTAAATAAAGTAACTATTAAAGTCACAGCAGAAAATGGACAAGATACAAGAACATATACAATTGATGTTACAAAAGGTGATGAAAGCAAGGCAAATGCAAATTTAAGCAGCATTAATGTTGAAAATGCTTCATTAGTGCCAGATTTTAGCCCAAATATTGTCAGCTATGTTTTGGAACAAAATGATACAACAAAAAAAATAAATGTTACGGCACAACCAGAGGATGCAAAAGCTACAGTTTCAATAAATGATAATAGCAGCACAGACAGCACAATATATGTAACATGCACAGCTCCAGACGGCATTACGACAAAAACATATATGCTTACAACAGAGCCAAATGTTTTTTCATCAGGATTAGTTAATGGAGATACACAAGATAATAATCAAAATATCGAAAACTTAAATTCAAATGATGAAAATGCATTAGCGGATTTAAGTGTAGTAAATGACAATACGAAAGGTAATCCAGTACTGGATAAAATTTTATTAGGTGGTGTAGTAATATTGATTATTATTGTTATAGTATTACTATTCTTACCTGAAAGAAAAAAACATGTAGAATAGTGAAAGTAATACGTAATTGTGTGAGCAGTCAATTTCTATAGGGGGGAAATAGATGAAGAAAAGAATATTAATACCAATGATAATATTATTATTAATGATTATAATAATTTCTATCAACACTACTTCAAAAGCTACTGATGAAAACGACAATATTGTGGTAGTGCTTGACCCAGGGCATGGGGGAAACGACCCAGGTGCAGTAAATACTTCTTTAAATTTAATAGAAAGAGACTTGAACTTAAAAATTTCACAATATACAAAACAAGAATTAGACAAATATGCAGGAATAAGGACATTTCAAACACATTATGGAGTTCCAGTAAATCAAGATCCGCCTACATTACAACAAAGAGCAGATATTGCAAATGGACTTCATGCCGATTTGCTTATAAGTCAGCACATAAACGCAATTGATAGCACTACTAAAGTTCAAGGAGCAGAAGTATACGTTACACGAGATACTTCTCAAGATATATTTAATAAAAATTGTACAAAATTAGGAAATATTATATTAAATAATTTATCAGCTTTAGGAATAAAAAATAGAGGTATATTTACTAAACCTGTAACATCTCAAAGTGATACACCTGTATATCCTGATGGACAAGTAGCAGATTGGTATGGAATAATTAGAAATCCAATGTTTTATGGAATCCCAGCAATGATAGTTGAACATTGTTATATAGATAGTAGCGATACGCAATTTATAAATACAGATGCAAAATTGCAAAAAATAGGTCAGGCAGATGCAAAAGCAATAGTAGATTTTTATGGTTTGCAACTAAAAACTTTAAATTTTGCTGTTGAAAGTCCAGATAATAATGTTACAGTAAGTAAAACGGTTGATTTTTCAGGCTGGGCAATTGGTCCACAAACTAATCAAGTAAATATATATATAGATGACAAATTAGTAAAATCAAACGTAGAAAGAATTGAAAGGACAGATATACAGGCACAATATCCAGGGTTTGAAACAACTACACCAAATCCAGGGTTTAGTTATTCAATAGATACAACAAAGTTAACAGATGGACCACATAAATTGAAGGCAGAACTAATAGGAGCGAATGGTGAAAAACAAACTTTATGCAGATACATAACTGTTGATAATAGTAAATATGTTTCTGGTGTAGAATTTAATATACCTAATATAACTGACATAAATGGCTCAAAAATAAATTTAAACTATTCTATTTTGCCAACAACAGCTGTTAATAAGAATGTAACTTTTACAAGTGATAATGAAGATGTTGCAACGGTAGATTCATTAGGAAAAGTTACATTAAATTCAGCAGGTATAGCAAATATAACTGTAAAAACTGAAGAAGGTGAATATACTGCTACGTGTACAGTTACAGCCACAGAATTAGGCGAAGATGAAAGTTTCAACTTGAATTCGCCATTAGTAGAAGAAGATACTATTCTTACAGGAATACCGCCTGAAACTTTAGTAAAAAATGTTAAAGCAAATATACAAACAAGTGAAAATTTGAAGGTAGTTATAAAAGATAAAGATGGCGTTGAATTAAATGATAATCAACCAGTTCCAACAGGGTCACATGTATTAATTATGGATTCAAATGATACAGTAATTAAAGATGATTTGGTATTAGTTTATGGGGACCTTAATGGTGAAACGGTAACAGATTCTTCAACTGGTAATGTTGTAGATGCAGTAGATTTGCTGTTATTAAAACGTCATTTATTGCAGGTGGCTTTACTTCAATTTCCATATAATGTAACAGCAGATATAAATAAGGACAATGTGATTGATGCAGTGGACTTGTTACTTCTAAAGCGTCATTTATTAGGAATACAATTAATAACATAACACAAAAGTGTTGAATAAATAAAGAAAGAAGGAATAAAAAAATGAAAAAAACTTTAACTATGGTGGGATTATTAATTTTTACATTAGGGGTACTAATATTTATTTTCCCAAAAAATGTGTATGCAGCTACTGGAGCTAATTTATCAGCTTCTAAAATGACGGTAACTACAGGAAGTACATTTACAGTATCTGTAAATGTGGTAGACAGTGCAAGTTGGGTATTACATGTTAGTGCGGATTCTGGATTAACATTACAAAGTGAATCTAGTTCTGCATCACTTGCAGATACTTCATCAGATACAAACAATACCAGCAAAACACTTGATACGCTTACATATAAGGCATCAAAAGCTGGAAAATATAGTATAAGTTTAACGGGACAATGTGTTGATCAAGATGTTAAATCTACACCAATAGATACTTCAATTTCAATTATTGTAACTGATCCAGCTCCTGCAAATACCAATACCAATACAAACACTAATACTAATAAAACAAATACAACTACAAATACAACCCCAGTTGCTCCAGTTAAGTCGTCAGATGCAACATTAAAAAGCTTAACTACATCACCAAGTGGAATTACACCAAAATTTTCAGCTTCAACTTTAAAATATGCATTAACTGTAGATTCAACTGTAACTAAGGTGACTGTGACTGCAGCTGTAAATAATTCAAAAGCAACTTATAAAACAACTGGGAATACAAACTTGCAAACAGGGACTAATATTATAAAAGTAGTTGTTACGGCTGAAAATGGAACTACAAAAACATATCAAATAACAGTTACTAAAAAGGCACCTTCAGATATAGAAAATAACATAATATCAACAACACCTCCAATTAATGTTGTAGATAATAACATTACTGCTATTCCAACTCCAAAATTAGGATTAAGCAGTTTAGCAATAACTGAAATAGACGAGCTAAGTCCAGCATTTTCAACAAATACATATTATTATATTGGAAATTTACAAAGTTGGGCAGATAGTGTAGATGTAACAGCAATCGCAAATCAAGATGGTGCAACTGTGGAGATAACGGGAAATACTAATTTAATAGAAGGCGACAATTTAATAGTAGTAACGGTAAAATCAAAAGACGGAAAAGAGACTGCTAGTTACAACATAACGTTAAATAATCCTATAAAAACAGATGATAATGTTATTGCAACTAGTAGCAATACAATAGTTGGTAGCGACAATAGCAATACGAGTAACTTTTTTTCAATGCTAAAAGATAATATAAGTATGATGATATTAGCAATAGTAGCATTTATAATAATAATAGTAATAATAATTATTATTATAAAACTTGCACAGGGTGGTCAATCTGATAACTTGGATAAAGAAGAACAAAAAGATGTAAGTTCTACTAATTCAAAAAAGGGAAAAAGACATAAAGAAAAAGGCGAAGAATAATTGAAATAACAGTATAATCATTATCTAAATACATATAATAGCTAGAGACTAGAAACTAGAGACTAGAGACTAGAAAAAGGTGATTTAGGTAATGGTTATTTTTTTTGTGCATAATATTGCAAAGCCGCCCTGTGAATGTTCTCGGGCGAACGCAGTTCGCCCCGACATTAAAAAAAATTGTAATGTTATTTATAAGTGCATTATTTATTTTGCTCTTTTCTTCAAAGGTGCAAGCGGCAACTTATACACAAACTGTAAAAAATGGAATTGAGAATTTTCCAACAAGTTATAGAAACTTATTAGATCAACTTATTCAAAATACGGATCACACAAATTGGGAATTTCAAGCATATTACACGGGGATTGATTGGAGTGATTTTGTAAAAGGGCAAAGCGTATTAGGATTAAACAGGGTGTATCAAAGTATGGATGTGGCTCATAGAGATCCATCTAATAATTTAGAAAGTGGGTTTTATGCTGCTAATTCAGCCATAACATCATATTTTATGGACCCAAGAAATTTCATTAACGAAAGAAATATATTTCAATTTTTGGATGTTTCATATAATCAGCAATTGTATAACAGAAGTATAGTAGATGATATGGTGAAAAAGTACAAGGTTTTTAATTTTGGTAATCCTATAACCTTTAAAATGAGCGATCCAAAAGATTCAAATTATAATAAAAATGTAACTATGACGTATACGGATATAATTATGAAAGCTGCTGAAGTATCTCAGATGAGTCCTATTAGTATGGTAATTAAGATTATTCAAGAAGTTGGACCAAATGGGAGTGATTCTGTTAGCGGAACGTATCCAGGATATCAGAGTTGCTATAACTTTTTTAATATTGGGGCATATGATGAGGGAGATGCTATTGTTAATGGATTAAAATATGCAAAAGCACAAGGATGGTTCTGCCCATATTATGCGATTGTGCAGGGGGCAATATTTAACTCAAAAAACTATATTATGGCAGGGCAAAACACTGCTTATTTCTATAAATTTGATTGCGTAGGTACAAAAATATTAAAACCAGGAGAAACGCAAACAATATCTTCGGCGAATTTGTATCATCAATACATGACTAATGTACAAGACCCATATGGTCAATCAGCAAATCTTTTTACAACATATACTAATAATGGATTGTTGGGTAAAAAGTTATGTTTTATAATTCCTATATTTAATAATATGCCAGATATAGTGTATAAGCCATCAACATTATCAAATAGTACAGAAACAAAGTATTATACAACAATTACATCAACACTAAATACAAGAACTCAACCGAGTAGTTCAGCAAGTCCTGTAACCGTTGAATATAAATTAGCAAATGGACAAACTGTTTCTGGCACATTATTTTTATATAAAGATGATTTGGTAATAATGTTACAAAGGAATTGTGCTATTGCAAATGGAATAAGCTGGGATAAGGTCAAGTTTTGGAATGGGAAAATTGGCTATGTTGCAAGTGACTATGTGAAGCCATTTAATTCAAGTGGAGGACCAATTTCTGGCGGAGGTACTGGAGGAGGCACAATAAATAATCCGTCTATTGGGCCATGGGGTGTAAGTGCAAATTCTGCAACGCCAATAAGTTGCATAGGATATGGAATTGCAAATATAGCAAGTAGTTTAAATATTAGAAGTGGTGCAGGAACTGGGTATGGTATTGTTACAACAGTTAAAGCAAAGGCTGAATTATTAATTTTAGAAGATTTGGGAACTTGGTATAAAATTACAACATATGAAGGTGTAACCGGGTATGTTTCAAAACAATACGTTTCAACAATTAATTTTGTTAAAATGGAAGATAATAATGTAATAAAAATAATTCCAAAAGTTACAGCTAATGTACTAGCTGGGTATTTAAATTTAAATGATTATGAAGTTAAAAATAGTGATGGTAATATAATACAAGATTATGGCTTAGCTACAGGATATAAAATTAGTCTAAATGGAATAGAATATACAATAGTAAAGCTTGGTGATGTAAATGGAGATGGTAAATCTAATACCGCTGACGCATTTTTAATTCAATTGCATTCTGTGGGTTCTAGAAAAATTAGTAATGATTTTCTAGTGGCAGGTGATGCAAATGGTGATGGAACGGTTAATACAGGCGATGCACTGTTGGTGCAACGATATGTAACGGGGTTATTGAATATTGGTCTTTAAGGATTGTGCCCTAGAATGTCCTTTTTATATATAGAAATCAATTATAATAGTCGCACTTGGGGTTGGTATATATTTTTAAAAAACTCCCTCCAGGTCAAGGGGTAATCCGTATGCCTCAAAGGGCTGTCGGGCAATTTTTTAAAAATATATACCAACCCCAAGTGCTATTCTATGTATTTAATTATATCAAAAATTTTATATTCTAGGACACCATCTTTTATATGGCGGAAATATAGAGAGGAGAAAAAATCATGCAAAAACTTAAAATTAGCATATTATTTATAATAATATTTTTTAGCATAATACTCATCAAAAACACATCATTTGCAGCTGAAATAGACGTAGTAGGTAATACTGTTACAGCAAAACCAGGCGACACCGTTAAAGTACAATTTATAACCATGGGAGTGACCTCAAACAATAAACTAGGTGCACTCGAAGCAAAATTAGGACAAACCGATAGTAGACTAACACAAATTGGCACACTAACTACAAATATCGGCGTAAGTGGAGATGTAATTTCTTATTTTGCTACGGATGAAAAATCAGCACCAAGTGACGATGTTGTTATAAATGCGGAATTCAAAATTCCAAATTCAATGCCAAAAGGCGAAATTGTAGTTCCATTAAGCGTAGATGTATTAATGGATATGGATGCAAAAGATTATGCAAAAACAGCTAATGCGATTATTAATATAGAAGGTGGAAACTCAATTGTTCCTATTACAATATCTGGCAAATCAACAGATGCAACTTTAAAAAGTTTAAGCATAACTCCAGCTATATTAACTCCAAGCTTTTCATCAAATGTATTAAGCTATAATACTACAGTTGGTACCAGCGTAAATAAAGTAGATGTAGTTGCAGTTTCTAACAATTCAAAAGCAACATGTAAAATATTGGGAAATATGAATCTTGAAGAAGGAACCAATGTCATTAGAGTAGTAGTTACGGCTGAAAGTGGCAATGAAAAAATATATAAAATAATAATTTTAAAAAAAGCAGCAGAGATAGATACAAATACAATTATTCCTAATATACAAAGGCTGTCTACTGCAGCAAATTCAAGTGTTATAACAGGGGAACAAGTTACAGAAGGAAATTTACATGGTGAGTTATTAAATACGGCAAATGAAATACATTCTTCTTCACAGCAAATAAAAAGCAGCACGCTTAAATGGATAATAATTATACTAATTTGTGTAATTATTATTATAATTATATCTATATATTTACGAATAAAACATCATTATTAGATATATATTATTTTTAAAAAATGTGTTATAATAATTTTAAAAAGAAAGAAAAGAATAGCATGTCATTTTCAAATTTAGTAAAAGAAGAATTGGAAAAAGCACAATTATTAGATAAAAATAAACGCAAGACCCCAGAGTTTTCAGAAAAAGCATATGTTAGAGATGCTTTTTTTAAACATGGGTTTGTTAATGATCCAAGGAAAAAATATCATTTAGAGGTATCTTTTAAAACAAAAGAAGAAGCAATTAAATTACAAAATTTACTAGTTGAAAAAGGCATAGTTTCTAAAAGTATACCTAGATTGAAAAATTATATTGTATATATAAAAGATGGGGAAGAAATTTCTAAATTTTTAGCATATATTGGCGTTGTAAAATCTGTATTAAACTTTGAAGAGGAACGAGTGGTAAAGGAAGCGAAAAACAATATAAATAGAATTGTAAATTGTGAAGCTGCAAACACAGATAGGATTATAGGAGCTTCTATTAGACATATTGAAGCAATAAATTATTTAATAGAAAATGACAAATTTGAAGGATTACCAGATAATCTAAAAGAAGTTGCTATATTAAGAAAAAATGATCCATCTCTAAGTATGACCCAATTGGGAGAATTGTTAGAAAAGCCAATTAGTAAAACCAGTGTAAATTATAGATTGCAAAAGGTATTGGAATTTGCAAAGAAGGCGAGAGTGTAAATTAGTTGTAACCTAAATGCGAAATAAAGTTGTCATATTCTAAAGAAGTAAGTTCAGCTGATATTTCTATAATCTCATCTATAATATGTTCCTCAACATTATATTCTTTTATAAGTAGGTTTCTTAAAAAAAGCTTTTTATCAGTTGCACGGATATATTCATCAGTTTTTTGTAAATCGTCAATACATTCAACATGTAACATTTCTAATTTTTCATTAAAATTTACATTATTCTTAATAGGAAATTTAAGAATATTCGACATTATAACACCTCTGATTACTATATTTTTACATATAATATCAGAAAATGCTATATTTTGTCAAATATTATTTAACAAAATGTACTAGTTAACAGTTTAGCCTAAAACTTCCGCCTCCTCAAGTATAGTATAGCTTTTAAAAAGGTTCCTCCAAGCCTCCGAAGACTCCATGGGCCTCAAAAGGGCTGTCGTTCACCTTTTTAAAAGCTATACTATACTTGAGGAGGCTACTTAGTATATGTTTTTAAAAAATTGTAATATCGTTTATTATTTTAAATACGTTTTTTAACTTTTTTTCAGAATACTTCAAAAGTTTATTTTCGATCTTTTTATAATATGGAGGTGTATTTTGATCAATTTTATTTAAAATAATGTAATCTGTACTTATTCCAGTTGCATTGCAAATATTTACCAACATATCTATAGTTATTCCATTTTTACCATGTTCAATATTGCAAAGTGATTGTTTAGACATATCACATAATGTTGCAAAGTTTGTTTGTGACAAATTCATATCTTTTCTTATTTGCACAATTCTGTTACCTATTTCTATATTAATATCTTTTCTCATATTTAACCACCATTAATCAAAGTATATTAAAAATTAAAACAATAAAAGGATACAAATTTTCATCACTTATTGTAACTTTTGGTAAAAAAATGTTATAATAGGTAAAAAAATTATAAATTGATGGAGGCAATATGATTATTGATGAAGATAATTTTGAGGATGTTTCAGTTCTATTGGTAGAAGATGATAAAATAGAAAGTGATATTTTTAAAGAATATTTTTTAACTAAAGATAAGGCAATGTTGATTGCTGTGACTAATTCTAGCGATGAAGCATTAAATTATGTAAAAACACATTCTCCAGATGGTGTAATTTTGGATATGGAATTGCATTACGGGGTTGGTTCGGGATATAAATTCTTAAAAGAATTACAAATGCTTAAAATAGATGATAAACCAGTAGTTGTGGTAACAACAAAATTAGATTCGGAAATAGCATATGATTTTATATATAGCTACAATGTTCCTTCTATATTTTATAAAAACAAGCAAGATTATTCTCCAGAATTTGTAGTTAATACATTAATAGAATTAGTGAATACAAAAAGAAAATTGAGAAAAAGTTACATAGAAAATATAGATACAGAAGAGGTGAAAAGAAAAAGAATTCAAAATAGAATTACGAAAGAGCTGGATATTATAGGAATTGGGGACAACTTACGAGGTAAAAGGTATTTATTTGATGCAATATATTATCTTATTGAAAATGGAATACAAAATGTTGAATATCCCGCAGTAAAAATGTTAGAAAGTAAGTATAAAAAATCGCATGCTAATGTGATTAAAGTAATGCAAACAGCAATTTATCATGCTTGGAGAAAGTCTACTATAGAAACATTAGAAGAACAGTATACAGCAGTAGTTTATCACAATACGGGTGTTCCTACGGTAAATGAATTCATATATTATTATGCTATTAAAGTAAATGAATTTTTTAAATAGAAACAAAAGTAATCATTTTTGATATAAAGTTATTAAAATTTGTTACTAAATATTTTTTATAAAAAGTATATCCTTTTCTTAAAAAAGAAAGGGGTATAATTTTATGAACGATTTTTTAAATTGGCTTATGAAATACATGTGGGGAAATTAAAATAGGGGGAATATAATTTTTAATTTTTTGATTTAGCAAGTTTTAAAAAAAATTGAGTTTATACTGTGAGGTAAAAATTAACTCGAAATTTAATATAACTTGCTTATTTATTTGGAATAATATATAATCATTTCGGAGGAATCTCTGGAAATGATTACAGAAGACATTATTAAGTTTTTAATTCAAACAATTTCCATAAACAGTTGTGTGTGCTTATTGTTTTTAAAAATAGTTAATAATAAAGGTAATAATATTATCGTGCTTAGTGTATCAATATTAGTAATATCTTTTGTATATTCACTATTAAAATATTTAGAATTTAATTTTATTATTATACTAGTAATTGGTGCTTTGATATATGGTATTTTACTATCAAAAATAACGAAGAATATAATAAGTAATTCAATGTTTGTAATTATGATTTCGTATGCAATTACTTTTATAGCATATATCATAAGCGGTGCAATTGTATATTATTTAATTGGAAAATTACAAGGGGAAGAGAATGTACTTGTAAATCTAATTGCAATATATACTATACAGATTATTTTAGTTTTTATGTTTTCAAGAATTAAACGATTAAGTAATGGATTTTCATTTTTAAATAATAATAGTAATAAATTAGAGATTTTGAATGTAACTCTTTTTATAATAAGTGCAGAAATAATTTTATACTATATAATGTTATTAAAACCGACAGAAGAATTACAAAAGGTAGATATAATTTCTGTTTTTATAATAACAGGTATTTTTATGGGGCTATTAATATTCATGTCCTTTAGGTCATATTATAAATCACTGCAAACTCAAAAAATAATAAACAAACTTAATGCTGAAAATAAGGAAAAGCAAGAACAATATGATAAATTAGATGAAGAGCATAAAAGGCTTACAAAGAAGATGCATGAAACATCCCATAAAATTAAATCAGTTTATAATTATGTTGCAAACATGAATGTGGAATTCAGCAATGAACTAATAGAAGAGCTTGGTGAGTTAAAAGACCAATTAAGTAAAAATAATGCCATTGATAAAAACAACTTGCCAGCAACAGATGTTTTTAGTATAGACAATATGTTTAAATATATGAGAGGGGAAGTGATAACAAACAAAATAGAATTTGAATTAAGTATTGACGACGACATTAATTGTATGATAAATAATATGGTAGACAAAAAGGATTTGGAAATAATGATTGCAGATCATATAAAAGATGCCATTATAGCAATAAAATCTGGGAATAATCAAAAAAACAGGAAAATATTAGTACAATTAGGTAAATTTAACAAATACTATGAGCTTTCTGTAAGCGATACAGGGATAGAGTTCGAAATAAATACACTTGTTAATTTAGGATTAAAAAGAATAACTACTCATGAAGAAACTGGGGGTACAGGAATTGGATTTATGAGTACATTTGAAGTATTAAAAAAATGCAATGCCAGTTTGGACATAGAAGAGTTCAGCCCAAAAGAAGATATGCTGTATACAAAATCAATTAGCATAATATTTGACAATAAAAATGAATATCGTATTTCTTCATATAGAAAAGAAGAAATTAAATTAGCTGATAAAAATAATAGAATAATAGTATAAAAAGATGCAAATATGTGATAAAATAAATATAAAAAAATTTAAAGTGAGGGCGATATGAAAAATATAGGATTATATGTACATATACCGTTTTGTGAAAGTAAATGTTATTATTGCGACTTTTGTTCTTTTTCAGACAAAGACAGTTATATTGAGAAATATATTAAGGTATTGAAAAAAGAAATTTCAAGTATTAGTCAAAAAAATTGTTGTTTTAGAACAATTTATATAGGTGGAGGTACTCCGTCTATAATTAATGAAAAATATATAAAAGAAATCTTTAAGTTATTTGACACAACAAATACTAAGGAAATAACTATAGAAGTAAATCCAGGAACAGTTACCAAACATAAGTTGCAAACGTATTTCGATGTGGGAATAAATAGGCTTAGTATCGGATTGCAATCAACTAACGATAGTCTGTTAAAAGAAATAGGCAGAATTCATACGTATAATGATTTTTTAGAAACCTATCATATGGCAAGAGAAATAGGGTTTAAAAATATTAGTGTGGATTTAATGTTTGGACTACCAAACCAAACGTTAGAAAATGTAAGGGAATCTTTAAATGATATAATTAATCTGAAGCCAGAACATATATCTACATATTCTCTCACATTGGAAGAGGGAACTGTACTTTATGAAAAAGTACGTAAAAATCAAATTAAATTAGTTCCAGATATAACAGAGAGAAAAATGTATTGGCTAATAAAAAAACAACTAGAAGAGGCAGGGTACATACATTATGAAATTTCTAACTTTGCTAAAAAAAGGTTTGAATCAAAGCATAATAATTGGTATTGGGAGCAAGGAGTGTATGTTGGTGTAGGGCTGTCTGCGAGTTCGTTTGCGGGGCATATAAGATATTCTAATACTGACGATTTGCAGGAATACATATCTACTACAGATCGTCTAGGCAATATAAATATTCAGGAACTTTTAGACGAAGACGACTTAATGAGAGAGTATATTATGCTGGGGTTACGAAGAATAAAGGGTGTGAATTTAAACAAATTTAAAACTAAATTTAAAGAAGACGCAAGAATTATGTTTAAGGAAGTTATTGAAGTTCTGGAAACTGAAGGATTGGTTTGCATTGAGGATAATCACTTAAAATTAACTGAATTAGGGCTCGACTATGCCAATATTACATGGGAGGAATTTGTGTAGGAAAATATTAGAAATTGTCGAAACTGCTTGTCTTTTTAAAAGTTATAATATATAATAAAAATGTAAGCAAAGGAGAAAATGATGGAAAATAACAAATGTGAACATAAAAAAATTGATGAAAAAATAATCGAAGTAATAAATGAATATAAACACGATAAAAGCAACCTAATACAAGTTCTAAACGAAGTACAGGAATATGTAGGATATATTCCTAGAAACATTATGCAATACATTTCGGAACAAATGCAAATACCTTTTGCAGAAATCTACGGGGTTGTTACTTTTTATGCCAGATTTTCTTTAAAACCAAAAGGAAAATACAACATACGTGTATGCCAAGGTACAGCATGTTATGTAAAAGGAGCAGAAAGAATACTTTCAAAAGTAAAAACTGAATTAGGAATAGACCTAGGGCAAACTACAAAAGACGGTAAATTCTCACTAGAACCAACCAGATGCATAGGTGCCTGTGGCTTAGCCCCAGTTTTCACAATAAACGGCGAAGTATACGGCAGAGCAACAGTGGAAAAAGTAGGAGAAGTACTGGAAGAGTACAAGAAGAAATAAAAAAAGAAAAAAATACTGGATATAGAATAGCGTGAGTGGTTGGTGTATCTTTTAAAAAAATTGCCCGACAGCCCTTTGAGGCATACGGATTACCCCTTGACCTGGAGGGAATTTTTTTAAAAGATACACCAACCACTGGAGCGAACCATTGCAGATAATTTCTCATTGAAGTTACGTTCAGATATTCTTATAGAAATAAAATATGTTAAGAAAGGCAGGAAAACCATGAAAACCAGAGAAGAAATCAACAATATAAGAGAACAAAAGATAAAAGAATTAAGCATAAGAGACTGCATAGAACCAGACACAAACGAAAAACACATACTAGTATGTGGAGGCACAGGCTGCATGTCCTCAAAATCACAAGACATAATATCAAAACTAGAAGCAATAATAATAAAAGACAACATCCAAAACGTAAAAGTCGTAAAAACAGGCTGTTTTGGACTTTGTGCAAAAGGACCAGTAGTTATTATAAAACCTGACGACACCTTCTACTCTATGGTAAAAGAAACAGACGTAGAAGACATTATAAACATGCATATAAAAGAAGGAAAAGTCGTTGAAAGACTGCTAGTTAAAGAATTAGACAATAAATTGGTAGAAAAACTAGACGAACTATCTTTCTATGAAAAACAAAAAAGAATCGTATTAAAAAACTGTGGAAGAATAAACCCAGAAGATATAGATGAATACATAGCCTTTGATGGATATAAAGCATTAGAAAAAGTACTAACAGAAATGTCACCAGAAGAAGTAATAAAAACTGTTACGGATTCAGGATTAAAAGGAAGAGGCGGAGCAGGATTTTTAACAGGCAAAAAATGGGAATTTGTAAAAAATGCCCAAGCAGACCAAAAGTACGTTGTATGCAATGCTGACGAAGGAGACCCCGGAGCATTCATGGATAGAAGCGTATTAGAAGGCACACCGCACTCTGTTATAGAAGCAATGATAATCGCAGGCTATGCAACGAACGCAAACCAAGGATATATCTATGTAAGAGCAGAATATCCAATTGCGGTAAAAAGATTTCAAATTGCAATTAACCAAGCAAGAAAATATGGATTATTAGGCAAAAACATATTTGGCACACAAATGGAATTTGACGTATCAATTAGGATAGGAGCAGGAGCCTTTGTATGTGGTGAAGAAACAGCACTGTTGGAGTCGATAGAAGGAAGAAGAGGACAACCAAGAATAAAGCCACCATTTCCTGCAACTAGTGGATTATGGGGAAAACCAACATTAATAAATAATGTTGAAACTTACGCTAACGTTCCTACCATAATTTTAAACGGAGCCGAGTGGTATGCAAGCATGGGAACAGAAACTTCAAAGGGAACGAAAGTATTTGCATTGGGCGGTAATGTACACAATGTAGGACTTGTAGAAGTTCCAATGGGAACAACTTTAAGAGAAATAATATTTGATATAGGTGGAGGAATTCCAGACGGCAGAGGCTTTAAAGCAGCACAAACAGGAGGACCTTCAGGGGGATGCATTACAGAAGAAAACTTAGACACTCCGATTGATTACGATAATTTAAACAAAATCGGCTCAATGATGGGTTCTGGCGGACTAATTGTAATGGACGATTCAAAATGCATGGTTAATTTAGCAAAATTCTACCTTGAATTTACAGTAGATGAATCATGTGGAAACTGCACACCGTGTAGGATTGGAATAAGAAAAATGTTAGACATACTAGAAAAAATCACAACAGGAAAAGCAGAAATGGAAGACCTAGACAAACTTGAACAACTTGCCGAAATAATAAGAAAAGCATCTGTATGCGGGCTTGGTCAAACAGCACCGAACCCTGTATTAAGTACGATAAGATATTTTAGAGACGAATACATAGCACACATTAAAGATAAAAAATGTCCAGCAAGAGAATGCAAAGCCTTGATAGAATTCAAAATAATACCAGAAAACTGCAAAGGCTGCGGATTATGCAAAAGAAACTGCCCAAACAATGCAATTTCAGGCGAAGTAGGAAAACCACACATTATCGATCCATATAAGTGCATCAAATGCGGTATGTGCATGGAAAATTGCAAGTTTAAAGCGATAATAACGGAGTGATATGGTTTATAATCAGGGTCATTTTGTCAATTATGACAAAATTGATGAAATAATCATGGCTTATATTCAAATGGTTTGATTTTACATAAGTTTTCTGTTACAATAGTATTGTATATTCAAAACGGTGAATATTAATATTACATGAAAAGGAGGTAATTTAATATGTTATATCCATATGTGACTTTAGGTGATGGAACAGAAATTTTGCATACACAAATTTTTGAAGAAGATGGTGTAGAAAAAGTAGAAGTCCATTTTGAAAAACCTATTAATAATGGGTTTATGTCGGCAAGATTTGTATTGCCAACATATGAATTAATAATAAGAGATAATGTTTCAGACGAGGAAATCGCATTTTTTATAGAATTTCTTGAACATAATGTTCCTTTAATTTATGAATTCGCAAGAGCTGGAGGTGCTGAAAGTGCCTAGTATTTTTAGTTTTTTAGGATACAAAATATATTTTTGGTCAAACGAAAACTATGAACCAATTCATGTGCATGTATCTAAAGGGGACCCTTATTCAAATAGTACAAAAATTTGGTTAACAAAAAGAGGGCGGATGTGTTATTGCAAATAATGATAGTAATATTCCACGAAACGATTTGAATAAATTATTAAAAATAATATCTATGGAATACTTTTTAATATGTATTGAATGGAAAAAACATTTTAAAGTAGATACAATAAAGTTCTATTGCTAAAAGTAATTTTCGAATAATAAAATATGGAGGTAGTTATGGAAATCAACGGAATAACAAACTGGGGAAGAGGCGTGTTGAAAGGAAGGAAAGAAGCGAGACTTAGAAAACAAGACGCAAAAACATTGAAAGAGATTGAAAATGCTAAAAGTGAAAACGATATTTATTATAGCTTAGTGAAGGGACTAAAACTAGATGAAAGTAGAATGAAACTATTTAAGCAATTTGATGAAAAAGGCATATATGATCGATTTAAAAGTGGCAATTATGATGGTGGTAGTGGTAATGACGACAAACGCATTGAAAGAACCATTGAGAATCCTTTTTTCATACTTAGAAGGTTAAAAGAAGACAAAAATAAGTATGAAGTACTTTTATGGGTAAATGAACGCATGAAAGAAACAAAGATTAAAAATGATAAAGATAGTATAATATCAGATAATATTAATGATACGGTACTTGTTTTTGAGGGTAAAGTTGAAGAAGCGTATCATTATGATAGTGGAGAAGTCCTTTTAAAAGAATGCTTTACGACACCAGAATACAGAGAAAAAGTGTTAGATATGATGTTTGAGTCTACCAATATTTATGGAGAAGCAATGAAGGTGCTAGAGGAAATGGGATCTGAAAAAAGGATGGAATTTCTTTCACATCATAACTTAAAATCGTTCGAGGCATTTGCAATTTATCGTAAATTTGATGATGCAAATTTTATAGAAAAATACTCTACACAAATAAAAGAATATGTAGGCGTTGATGAAAAAGGTGATGAAGACACAAAAAAGTTGAGAGAGAATGTACATTTAAATATAAATGAAAAGCAAGCAAAAGAGTTATTAACTCTATTTGGGGATAAAATGTTACCACAATACATAATTGAATGTATGGGAAAGTTATCTCTTACAGAGTTACCCAAATATATAGAAATGTATAAAGATAGAGTAGCTCCAGAAGACATCAAAAGATTAATAATAGAACCTTTTACAAAGTTACCAGAGGATATAAAGTCAAATGGGTATAAATTAAACCCAGCAGATGTTAAGAAATTAACGTTGGAACATCATGCAAAATTACTAGAAAATATAGAAAGGTATAAGGATATATTAAATCCAGAAGATATTCAGAGATTATTGAGTGCATCTATAAGTGTAATGCCTAAAGGCGAATATAGAGAAAAGCAAATAGAATTACATAAGAATGAACTGGGAACAAAAGTCATGAGTGATATTTTTTTAGATACATATCGTGGTGGTGGTGTAGACTATGGAAACCGTGGGAGGTTAATATTTGAAGTTCTAGGCAGAAACTATGAAAATCCAATGGTTCAAAATTGTTCTGCGGAACAGTTTATAGTAAAGTATGCTGATATGGTAGATGAACAAGCCTTAAGTAAATTTTTTGGCAAATATAATAGAGCAAAAGAAAGAGAGGAGCAAAGTCTTAAAGCGTATCGTAAAAGCGAACCTAATTTTAAAGACAAGGATCTTGGTGGTGGCATATTAAATTCTAATCTATATCCACCAACTTACATTTATAGAAAAGTGACTCAATTACACTATATTAATTCAGAAGAGTATGAAGAAAAAATAGTACCAATGCAGATATTAAGTGCAGAGGAAGCTTGTTATAAGGAAAATCCACATTTATTATATAATATAGCTACATTATATTATGATAAAAGGTTAGAAGATGAAAATTTCAAGAGTGAAGATGCAAGCAATGTAGTTAGAAATCTACCAATATTAGATAGATTAAAATTTACTGAAAAATATAAAGACAGAATACCAGAGATAGCCATACCAAAAGAAGAAGTTATTTCAATTATAGTTTCAGCACCAATTGAAATAAGAGATGATTTAATTGTACAAATGAATTTAACACCAGAACAAAAAAATGAAGTTAAAATAGCAGTTCTTTCAAGACAATTAAGAGATGTTGAGGAAAATGGAAATATTAGCTATTTAGATAAATCAGGGAAAATAATAGAATTAAAGAGACAAATAGAGGAGTTAGGGAAAAATAAACCAACAGGACAACAGATGATTGATGACGTAGTGGCAGAAGGAAAAGAAGCAGGAATAACATCTGCTGAAATAAGTAGTGCCAATGAACAAATTAATCAAGCACAAAGAGATGCTGAACAACCACAGAAGACTACTGAAGAAAATGTTATTGGAGGATAATAAAAATGGATGTAGAAACAAGACAAGCATATTCTGAAGTTAATAGATTTTTGGAACTAATAGGAGAAGAATTATCAAGTAAAATTCCATTAAAATTAAGAAACTTTTTCAAACGAGAAATGGATAACTCATACATACCTACATTAAATGCTGATACACCTATTAAAGAACAGACGTTAAAAAGAAAAACACTTGCTATTATTGCAGGATTAAATTTGCAATATTGGGTGAAAGACGAAGAAAAGAAAAAAGAATTAACAGAAATATACACTCAAAATAACATCAATTATCAAAATGAAATAAAAGAAAAATATAATCCAGATAATTTATTTAAAAATAGAGAAAGACCAAGCATTATAGAAAAAACAGAAGAAGATGCAATGGTAGTGCATGAAGAATTATCTTTGTTTAAAAGAATAGTAAATAAAATAAAAAATATTTTTGCTATAAAATAAACAATTTTAGGAAAGAGAGTGAACGAAATAGAAGAAATTAAAAATGAAATTTTAATTTATACAGATGAAGAAAACATTAGAGTTGAAGTGTTTTATGAAAATGAGAATGTATGGCTTAATACTGAAAAGATTGCCCAATTATTTGATATTGAAAGAAGTGTTATTACTAAACATATAAATAATATATATAATGATAATGAATTAGATAGAAGTTCAACTTGTGCAAAAATTGCACAAGTTCAGAAAGAGGGAAATAGAGAGGTAAAAAGGAATATTGATTATTATAATTTAGACATGATAATTTCAGTAGGTTTCAGAACAAACTCTAAAAAAGCAATTAAATTTAGAACATGGGCAAACAAAATTATTAAAGACTACATGATACAAGGTTTTGCACTTGATGACGATAGATTTATGAAAGCAAGAAAAGGCGACCAAGAATACTTTAAAAGATTACTCGAAAGAATAAAACTAATCCGAACAAGTGAAAGAATGTTTTATCAAAAAATAACGGATATATTTGCAGAATGTTCTATTGATTATGATAAAACAAGCGAAATAGCAAGAGATTTTTATGCTACAATTCAAAACAAATTTCATTATGCTATAACAAAGAATACAGCTGCGGAAATAATATATAATCGTGTTGACAGCAAGATAGAAAATATGGGACTTACCAATTGGCAAAAATCACCTGATGGAAAAATTTTAAAAAGTGATATCGCAATTGCAAAAAATTATCTAAAAGAACAAGAACTTAAAGATTTAAACAGCATTGTTAATATATTTTTAGATATTGCTGAAAATAGGGCTGAAAGGCAAATCGCAATGAAGATGACTGACTGGATAAAAAGAGTTGACATTACATTATCAACTAACGATTATGACGTATTGTCAGATAAAGGCTCTATATCTCATGAGCAAGCAAAAGAGAAAGCAGAAACAGAATATAATAAATTTAAAATTATTCAAGATAAAAGATATATTTCAGATTTTGATAAATTAATTGACGAAACAAACATAATTGAAAATAATACATAGGAAGAAATAGTAAGGCATAATATATTTTTTAATATGTATTGAATGGAAAAAACATTTTAAAGTAGATACAATAAAGTTCTATTGCTAAAAGTAATTTTCGAATAATAAAATATGGAGGTAGTTATGAAATTAGAAGATTTAACAATAGTGAAATATGCAGAAAAATTACGTGGAAGAAGAGACGAAAGACTTATAAAGCAGAATGGAGTTGAATCAATTTGGGATATTGGAAGAATGATGTATGAGGACACTATTATAGAAATGTTTGGTATGGGAGCTGTTAATACTACCAATAAAATAAATATATCACATAGTAATCCGAATGGTGGTGGTGGTGGTAATAACGGAGCTATTGATCCTAATTATAATCTGAATAGTAATATTAGTATTAAAACTAATAATTCTCAAAATAGGAGTAGAAATCAGAGCATAAGGAGATTAGAAGATATTAAAGATACGAAGAATGCACCATCAATCTGGAGAATGCTTTATGAGGAGACTAGAAGGCAACTACTTAGTAGAGGTCCTAATAGTCGATTTAATAATCCGAATAATAGTAATATTAATAGCGGAGCTAATGATTTTGCTTATAGTAATCCGAATGGTGGCAGTAGCGGAGCTATTGATCCTAATTATAATCCGAATGGCAATATTGTTGGTAAATCTACTAATAATGAATACTCTAATATAAGGCAACAACATAGAATAACGAATAAACAAACAGGATATCAGCTGCTTGATGGTGCAATAAAAGATGGATTAGCCAAGGGAATAACATCTGATGAAATAAGCAATGCAAATAAAGAAATCAATCAAGCGGAAAAAAACTTTGAACAACCACAAAAGACTACTGAAGAAAATGTTATTGGAGGATAATAAAAATGGATGTAGAAACAAGACAAGCATATTCAGAAGTTAATAGATTTTTAGAATTAATAGGAGAAGAATTATCAAATAAAATCCCATTAAAGTTAAGAAACTTTTTCAAACGAGAAATGGATAATTCATACATACCTACACTAAATGCTGATACACCTATTAAAGAACAGACCTTAAAAAGAAAAACACTTGCTATTATTGCAGGATTAAATTTGCAATATTGGGAGAAAGACGAAGAAAAGAAAAAAGAATTAACAGAAATATACACTCAAAATAACATCAATTATCAAAATGAAATAAAAGAAAAATATAATCCAGACAATTTATTCAAAAATAGAGAAAAACCAAGCATTATAGAAAAAACAGAAGAAGATGCAATGGTAGTACATGAAGAATTATCGCTATTTAAAAGAATAATAAATAAAATAAAAGGATTTTTTAATTATTTCGACCAATCGAAATAACCTCACAAAAGTTATACATTATTTCGGCATACCGAAATAACTTTACCACAAAGATTTTTATTTAAATAAGATAAATTAAAATTAAATTATACATTACAAGAATAGCTGTAAAAAATGTTTTGATTTTATATGAATTTTCTGTTATAATAGTATTGTATTTACAAAACTTGAGAATATTAATATTATATGAGAAGGAGGTAATTTAAATGGTTAAAAATCTGCATAAAAACAAAGTTAAAAAGCTTGTTAACAAAGCAAAAGAAAAAAATCTAATAAAAACATATGATGATTTTTTAGAAACTGATGAAGCTAAAAAAACTGCTGTAGCTGAAGATGAAATCAAATATTATACTTCTTTAGAAGGAAAGGTTAAAAAAAAGAAAAAATTTAATATTAGAGATATAGTTTTTGTAACAAATTATAAATATAAGAATGGAAAGACCGGAACAAGTCATATTTTTGTTATAATAGATGATGGACAAGCTGTTAATATAGATTATTTCGGCTTTCTTTTATCTTCACAAGTACATAAAATTAATTATCCATATAACGAAGAGCTAAAAAAAGATAGTATTAATAATTTGAATAAAGATAGTATAGTAAAATGTGATGATTTAATAAAGATTGAAGAGGTTTCAATACAATTTAAAATTGGTGAAGTTACACAAGAGGATTTAGAAAGATTTATAAAAACCTTTGAAAAGTATCTTAGTTCAATAAATTAGAGATATCTGTTTTTAAAATGTTATCATATATAATAAAAATGTACAGAGGAGGAAAACAAATGATTAAACTAAATATCGACGGTATAGAAGTAACCGTAGAAGAAGGTACAACAATATTAGAAGCGGCTAGACAAGTTCAAATAAAAATCCCAACACTTTGCTATCTAAAAGAAATAAATGAAATAGGCTCATGTAGAATGTGCCTTGTAGAAATTGAAGGAAGAAGAGGTTACGTAGCCTCATGTATTGAAAAAGCACGGGGAAGGCATGATTGTAAAAACAAATACTTCAGATTTGCAAAAAACCAGAAAAACAATGTTAGAATTAATTTTATCCGACCATAATAGAAGATGCTTAATGTGTACTAGAGACGGGAAATGTGAATTACAAAAACTAGCAATAGATTTTGGCATTGACGAATTAGACTATCCGGGAGATAAAACTGGAAAGCTTGATAACTTGTCACCTTCAATAGTTAGAGATGATAGTAAATGCGTATTGTGTAAAAGATGTATTTCTGTATGTAAGAACGTTCAAAGTGTAAGTGCAATTGCAATGGCAAGCAGGGGAAGAGATTCAAGAGTGGCGACCTATTATGATGAAAGTTTAAATGATGTGAACTGTACATTTTGTGGACAATGCGTGAGAGTATGCCCAGTTGGAGCATTAAAAGAAAAGGATAACACCAAAATAGTTTTAGAAAAATTACAGGACAAGAATTTATTTGTTATAGCTCAAACTGCACCAGCAGTAAGGGTTGCATTAGGAGAAGAATTTGGCATGCCTATTGGTACTAATGTAGCAGGCAAAATGGTTGCTTCATTAAGAAAACTTGGATTTTATAAAGTTTTTGACACAAATACAGGAGCAGATGCAACTATAATAGAAGAAGCACATGAATTTATTGATAGGCTTCAATATAATAAAACATTACCAATGATAACATCTTGTAGTCCAGGCTGGGTTAGGTTTTTAGAACAAAATTATCCAGAACTAAAACCACATTTATCAACATGCAAATCTCCACATCAAATGTTTGGAGCAATATTAAAATCATATTATGCCAAGAAACAAGGACTGGACCCAAGTAAAATATTCTTAGTTTCTGTAATGCCATGTACGGCCAAAAAATATGAAATAACAAGACCAGAGATGCATCAAACAGATGAAAATGGGAATATCTTAAATGACGTAGACTTAGTAATAACAACAAGAGAATTGGCTAAACTTATAAAACAAGAAGGCATTGATTTTGTTAACCTAGAAGATGAAGTGTTTGATAATCCTATTGGAGAAGCAAGTGGAGCAGGAGCAATATTTGGTACAGCAGGCGGAGTAATGGAAGCAGCACTAAGAACAGTTGCAGAAACTTTAACATGGAAAAAATTAGATAAAATAGAGTTTAATCAAGTTCGTGGTGAAGAAGGCGTAAGAAGGGCAACAGTTAATATTGCAGACAAAGAAATTAAAGTAGTTGTTGCAAATGGACTAGGCAATGCGAGAAAGATATTAGAAGAAATAAAAAGCGGAAAAGCCGATTATCAATTTGTTGAAATAATGGCGTGTCCTGGAGGATGTATAATGGGAGGTGGACAGCCAATATGCAACGCCACTACACTTAGTACAGTAGATGTTAGAAAATTAAGAGCAGAAGCTATATACAGTGTAGATGAAAAAAGTGTAATAAGATGCTCACATGAAAATCCGTATTTGAAAGAAATGTATAATGAATATTTAGATAATCCAGGCAGTAAGAAGGCACATGAGTTGTTGCATACCAACTAGAAAACTTTAAAAATGTTAAAGGGAGTGTCATAATTTAGTATGGAAATTTTAACAAAAAAATTTAATGAAATTGAATATTATTTAATAGACACATACGAAACCGAATTTTCTTTTGGAGTAGTATATCATTTTGTATCAGATAATGATGAAAAATTCTGTTTCTATCAAAATGATAACTATATTCCAATTGAAAACGAATCTTATTTAACAGAAATAGAAAAAGAATTAAAAATTGATTCAGATGTTTTATTTAGAGAAAATTCATTACAACATCTAGGCAATATAAAAACGGTTTATATTTCGGCTAGTGAACAAAGATTAACTACAGAAGAAGAATACCAATTATGCGATACTGCTTCTAAAATAATTAATGAATTATTTCCAAATATTTCTTATAAATATTTAATGAATGTGCTAAATGATGGCAGTGGAATTTATTATGACGAAATAAACGACGATGGAGCTTACGACAATACTGGAAGTAAAAAAATATATATTAATTCAAAGTATGATGAGTCATCAAATAATTCTTTATCCTCTTCTGAAAAAATGGAAAAAGCAAGAATATCTTTACACGAGGGAATTCATAAAGTAGCTGATAGAAGTGGTTTTGCTAAAAACATTTATAAAGAATTTGCTGGACTAATAGAAGGGGGTACGGAAAAAATATGTGAAGATAAATATGGGGATAAAAATTCGCATACTTATTTTGAAAAAAATATCAATATTCAGTTCAATTTTTCACGTGAGGCATCGTATAAATTTCCACAAGTTATATATAGACAGATGGCACAGTTAGTACCGTCTGGGATGGCTGATGAAAGCATAATAAATGGAGATGAAGGTTTCTTTATCAAATTTAAAGAATTATATGGAGATGATTTGTTTGAGTATGCAAATCATAGAGCAAATAGACTTTTAAAAAAAGATTTGCCCGAAAAACAAAAATTAAGATATATTAAAGAAGCTCAAGCTATGATATTAACAAAAGCTTTTGATAAAAAATTATCAACTGTACAAACTGAAGAAGATATGATTAATTATATGACTGAATTAAGGAATTTTGAATATGTTACAGCTCGAATTAGTGAGGATGATACCTATAAAAATTACTATAACAGCAAATATAACTTTATTATGCAATTAGCACAACAAAAAGGGATGGAGATATCGAAATTAGAACAATTTCAATATTTTGAAGTACAGTTTTATCCATTAAGAGATTGCGAAATGCCAGATTCTTTTAAAATAGCGAAAATGCATATTCAAAACTTATCGGGTATAAAAGAAATTGATTTAAGCAAATGTACACGTATGCAAATAAAAGATTCACCGTATTTTTATAACTTAGATGTTATCTTTCAAGAAGGAAAGCCTATTAGTATAATAAAAAATGATTTTGCATCTTATATAAGTTGTATAGAAGATGATGAATATATTGATATTATTAAACAACAATTTGGAATCAATGACAATGAAATTAAAATATATAACATTGATTCAAATACTTATATATTTGCTAACACTGATGGAACATCAGAAATATATTCCAAAAATCATAAAACAAATGAAATTTGTACTCCTACAAAAAACCAGATAGATTTAGGAATTAATTCTAAAGATATTGAAGAAGCAAGAAAGATTTATTACGCAGAGAATCAAACAGATGCAGGTATAAGTTGCAATGAAATTGAAGGTACGGCAGGATATGTTCCGTTGTTTAGCAAATTTAAAAACTTTTTTAGTAATCTTTTGAACAAACACAAAACGTCATTATTACCAGAAGCTAGTACGCAATTACCTGCCAATTCAAGGATAGATAATACTGTAAAATCTAGAGATTCATTTATAGCTCAGCTTAAACCTGACAATCCAATTTATGATTATAGTACAGTGATGCCAATTAAAATGAATGACCATATCACTGAAAGAACAATAAGTGATAGTAAAAAAATTGAAAAATAAAAAAGGAGTCGTTTATGCGAAGTAATAAAAGAGCAATATACGTAGGAAATGTTCAAATTGGAGGCAACGATAACGTTGTAATCCAATCAATGACAAATACAAAAACAAAAAATATTGAAGCCACAGTAAAACAAATTAATGAACTTGCAAATGTTGGTTGTGAAATAATTAGAGTTGCATGTTTGGATATAGAAGATGCAAAAGCAATTAAAGAAATAAAGGAAAAAATAAGCATACCAATAGTGGCAGATATTCATTTTGATTATAAAATTGCATTGCAAGCAATAGAAAGTAATGTTGATAAAATAAGAATTAATCCTGGCAATATTGGAGATAAAGAAAAAGTAAAAGCAGTAGTTGATGCATGTAAGGAAAGGCATGTACCTATTAGAATAGGCGTAAATGCCGGTTCACTGGAAAAAGACTTGCTTGAAAAATATAAAAAACCAACAGCAGATGCAATGATAGAAAGTGCTGAGAGACATATAAAGATATTAGAAGATTTAGATTTTAAAGATATCTGTTTATCTTTGAAGGCTTCAGACTTATGGATGACGGTTGAAGCATATGAGAAAGCAGATAAAAAGTTTAATTACCCGTTACATATAGGAATAACTGAAGCCGGAACAGCTTATGGCGGGCTAGTAAAATCAAGCATAGGGCTTGGAATTATACTTAAAGAAGGAATTGGAAATACAATAAGAGTTTCTCTATCAGATAATCCTATAGAAGAAATTAAAGCAGCAAAAGAAATATTAAAAAATTGTGGACTATATAACGACGTACCAGTTTTAATATCATGCCCTACTTGTGGAAGAACTGGAACGGATTTGATACCTGTAGCAAAAGAAATTGAAGAGTTTTTAAGCGGATTACACGGCAAACTAAAAGTTGCAGTAATGGGCTGTGCAGTAAACGGACCAGGTGAAGCAAGAGGAGCGGATATAGGCATTGCAGGTGGAACAGGCGAATATTTATTATTCGAAAAAGGAAAAATTATAAAAAAAATACCAGAAAAGGATGCGGTAAACGTGTTGAAGGAAGAAATATTAAGAATGTTAAAAGATAGTGTTACTAATTAATACTTTCTGTGTTATAATAATAAAAAAAAGAAAGCAGGTGTTATATATGTTATATCCATATGTGACTTTAGGTGATGGTACAGCAATATTGCATACAGGAATAAAAGAAAAAGATGGAGTAGAGACAGTAGAAGTTCAGTTTGAAAAACCAATTGAAACGGGATTTAAAAGTGCAAGATGCATCCTTCCAACTTATGAATGGATTAAAGTAGAAAATTGTTCAGAAGAAGATATTGAATTCTATACAAAAATAGTAGAAAACAATGCACATTTGTTTTATAAATATGCAAGTCCACGTGCATATATCTAAGGGAAATCCAAATACAAATAGTACAAAAATATGGCTTACAAAAGCTGGGCGGTTGTGTAATTGCAAATAACAATAGTCATATACCGCAAAAAGAATTAAATGAATTATTAGAAGTAATATCAGGGTATTATTTGTTAATATGTAAAGAATGGAAAGAGTATTTTGATATGGATGTAATAAAATTTTATTGTTAAAAAGTTTAATACGGGGGATAAATATAGTGGAAATAATTGTTGGTAAAACGTCTGGATTTTGTTTTGGAGTATCCAATGCTATTGAAAAAACAAAACAAGAACTTAAAAAATTGAAAAACGTATATTGCTTGGGAGAATTAGTACATAATTCTCAAGTAATTGATGGACTAAAGGAAGAAGGAGCATATTTTATAAATACAATTGAAGAAGCAAAAGGAAATGTTATCATACGAGCACATGGCATCCCAGAAGATATATACGAAAAGGCAAAAACATTAGGATTAACAGTAAATGATTTTACATGTCCTAAAGTTCGTAAAATACATGAAATTGTAAAAGATTATTCCAGTAAAGGATATTATATATTGTTAATAGGCAAAAGTGAACATCCAGAAATTATTGGCATAGTTAGTTGTTGTGAAAAAAATTATAGCGTTATTCGAAATGTTGAAGATGTGCCTGAAGCATTAAGCAAATTAAAAGATTCAAAAATAAAATCGGCAGTACTTATTTCTCAAACTACTTTTAATATGAAAAAATTTTTACAGTTGGAACAATTAATAAAAAGCAACATAAATCCTGATATTACATTTGAAACAATAAATACCATATGCAATACAAGTGAAATGCGTCAAAAAGAAACTGAAGATATTGCTAAAAAAGTGGACTACATGATAATTATAGGAGACAAAACTAGCAATAATACGAAAGAACTATTTGAAATAGCCAGTAAACACTGTGATAATAGTGTGTTTATTAGCACAAAATCTGACATAGATGCAAATAACTTTAAGAAATACGCCAAAATTGGCATTATGGCAGGTGCATCAACTCCAAAGCAGAGCATAAACGAAGTAGTTGAATTGTTGGAAAGCAATGATTATTTAATAAAAGTTACTGGTTAATGGTTTCGCATAAAATGTCCGCCGAAGACTCCAAGGGCCTCAATGGGCTGTCGCACGCTTTTTAAAAAGATATACTAACCAACACCAGCTAGCTTGCTGAAAAGTATAAATATATATTTAATAAAAGTCATGTAGTATGTTTTTCATACAAATAACAAATACTACAAAAAGAGGGAAATATGGAAGAAATAATTAATAAAGTAATTGAAATTGACACATTTGCAAAGAACTATATAAAATCTGCAGAAAAAAGAAAAATAAATCTCGAAGATTATATAACACAACAAAAAGCTTTTTTAAAAAATCAATCTGAAACCATATTAGAAAATGATTTAAAAAAAGAACAAAATAAAATACAATCACAAGTTGAAACAAAAACAAAAGAAATAAAAGCCCAAGAACAACAGGAACTAGACAAACTAGATAATTTTTTAAACCAAAACAAAGAAAACCTAGTACAACAAATATATAATGAAATTATAACAGAGTAGCTTCAAAAGGGTGCCCCAGAATGTAAAATTTTTGACACCTAAAATGTAAAATTTTTAATATCATAAGTATATAGAATAGCGTGAGTGGTTGGTGTATCTTTTGAAAAAAACTGCCCGACAGCTCATTGAGGCATACGGATTACCCCTTGACATGGAGGGAGTTTTTTTCAAAAGATACACCAACCACGGAAGCGGGCTATTGCAGTTGATTTTTGATGGGAGGCATGTTTTTATGACCATAAAATACACAAACGTAAACACAAAAGTACGAGCAATGTATGAAAAAACATTTCAAACCAGTGACTATGAAGAACTTTTAAGACAAACCTCTGTAAAATCTTGCCTAATGCTCTTAAAATCTAAAGAAGAATATGAAGAACCACTACAAGATATAAAAGACGAAGTTCATAGAGGAGCATTAGAAAAAATTTTACAAAATCTTTTAGAAAAAGATATAGAAAGAATACTTGCATTATTAAACAAGGAAGACAAAAAAATAATCAAACAAATTTTATCAAAAGAACTAACTGATGAAGACAACAAAATAGATATTGTAGGCTTAAGGGCAGATATATTAAACATACTCTCCATATATAGAGCAAAAAAATATTACCATCTTAATAAAGATGAAACAAAACAAAAACTAATTCCAATTAAATTTAGACTTAGCAAAGAAATAATAAACAAAATGTGCGAGCAAACTGACATCTCTGATTTATTGCACATAATAGATAGTACAAATTACGGTAGAATATTTATTGTAGAAAACGAAGATTTAATAGAAAAACGTGCAAATGAGCATTTATATAAATATTATAAAGAACAGCTAAGGCAAGGCAAACAGACTTTGTCTACAATACTTGCTTATATATATTTGCGAAAAATAGAAATTAGGAATATAATTAACATTATTGAGGGAGCTAGATATAAAGTAGAGTTGAATAAGACAAAAGAAAAATTAGTTATGTAATAAGACGACCGTTCCTTGGGGTTAGGGTATACTTTTTTAAAAAGTTCCTCCAAGCCTCCGGGGACTCCATGGGCCTCAAAGGGCTGTCGGGTACTTTTTAAAAAAGTATACCCTAACCCCAAGAAACTACGTTATTATAATTACATTATATAAACATAGGAAGGAACAAATATGGCAATAGAAAAGATGTCAATGCTTAGCATTGTGGGAAAGGAAAGCGAATTAGATAGGTTTACTGTAGAATATTTAATAAATAGCGGATTGCAACCAGAAAATGCAATGCAAATACTCGAAAACGGTTGGAAATTGTCACCATACAACTATGAAGGAAGAGCAAAAGAGGAAAAGAAAAAGTGTGAAGAATTACTCAAACGTTTGAATTTAAAATATTCAAAAGAAACTTCCAAAAACAAACTACATTTAGATGCTCCGATGAATGATGTAAGTATTGATTTAGAAAATATAAAAAATGAAATTGATGAATTAGATTCAAAAATAGGTAAGTTGAAGAATGAAGTAGAAGAACTTGAAAAGATAAAAGAACCAATTACACATCTTACCAATTTGAATTTTCAACTCGAAAAAGTTTATGATTTACGATATATGAGATTTAGATTTGGGAAAATAAGAAGAATTCATTATCATGAATTGCAAAAAAAACTAAATCAACTAGAAGCTATAGTGCTAGATATACAAGAAGATGACGATTTTTTCTGGATTATTTATTTAACTACAGAAAGAAATTCAGGAGCAGTAGATGGCGTGTTTAATATGTTAGACTTTAAGAGAATTTGGATAACTGAGGTAGCAACTGGTACACCTAAAGAATATATTTCAAAATTGGAAGAAAATATTGGCGGTAAGAAAAAAGAGATTGATGAGCTTCAACAAGAATTTAATGAATTAAAGGAAAACCGTAAAGAAAAAATTTTGAAATTATACGAAAACATTAAACTATATGAAAAAGTATACGATACGAAAAGATATATGGCACGTGATAGCAAAGGTTCATTTTATATAGTTGGATGGATTCCTGTAGACGAATTAAAAGAAATTTTGTATAAAATAAAGAAAGAAAAATATATACGTTATGTAGTAAAAACAGACCATGAGGCAATGTCTACTCCTCCAACCAAATTAAAAAACAATTTTTTAGTAAAACCATTTGAAAACTTAGTAGAAATGTATGGACTTCCCAAATATACAGAAGTAGATCCAACAAGTTTTGTAGCAATTACCGCATTCTTCATGTTTGGACTTATGTTTGGAGATGTGGGACAAGGCATTGTTATAGCCATAATTGGATATATTTTAGCAATAAAAAAGATTTCGCTTGGAGATATTTTAATTTATGGCGGGATTGCAGCTACAATATTTGGGGTTGCTTATGGAAGTGTTTTTGGAAGAGAAGATATTTTACGCCCACTTATAGTTTCACCAATGAATAACATTAACAGCATGTTAATTTTTGGTATTGTAACTGGCGGAATTTTAATTTTTGTTGCCATGGTAATTAACATTATCAATGGACTTAAAGAAAAAGATATTGGAAGAGTTTTGTTCGATAAAAATGGTATTGCAGGGATAATATTTTATGTAGTAATTTTAGTATTTGTAGGATTCATGATATTTAAAGGAAAACAACTTGTTCCTATTACAGTATTAATTATTATTTTGTTAGTTCCATTAGGAGTTATATTTTTTAAAGATGCAATTATTACCAAAATCAATACGAAACGAAAATATGGCGAGAAATTTAAAAGCACAGAAGAAAAAGAAGGTACGGCAGAAAAATCTTTCGATTTGTTAGAAACATTATTATCTTTTGCAAGCAATACAATATCATTTGTAAGGCTTTCTGCATTTGCAATAAATCACGTTGGACTTTGTATGGCAGTGTATATATTAGCTGGGATGGTATCTTCCGCAAACACTTGGATGGTTGCAGTAATTGGGAATGTGATTATTATTGCATTAGAAGGCTTAATTGTAGGTATACAGGTTCTAAGGCTTGAGTATTACGAATTATTCAGCAGATTTTATAGTGGTGATGGTCACGAATACAAGCCCCTTTGAAAATCGTTGTCGATGGGTGTCATTATTGGAATTAATTTTAGATAAGGAGAAACTTATTTTATGAATATAATGCAAAACAAAGGGATAACTTTGATAGCTCTAATTATTACTATTATAGTAATGTTAATAATAGCAACAGTGACAATAAGCTTAATAAATAGTGGAGGGTTGTTTAGCAAAGTTAATGAGGCAAAAATTAGATATGAATTAAGCGTAATAAGAGAAGAAATAGATACGTATGCATTAGGACAACAAATGGATGGAAAAACTGGACTAGATATGTATCCATTGCTTTCAGAATCTGGGACTTATATAACAATGAATGATATAGCGGATAAAAGTACTTTGCCAGATAAGCTTAACAAACAACTAGTGCTTATGGCCAATACGGCTAAATCAGGTGAAATACCAACAGTTGATACGATAGATTATACCCAATTCTATAAAATAGATACAACCCAAGTACAAGCGGCAGCAAATTATGGTGATTTATATTTATATCAAGATAGTACAGGGTATAAAGTAATAAGTATAAGTGGATTAACATTAAGTTCAACATTAGCATATATAATAATTCCATGGAACGATATGGCAAATCCACAATATATGACAACAAGCTTTAACACCTATAAGCTATATGGAGATGGAACAGTAAAAGTAGTAGGGCAATTAAATAATTTATCTGGTGCAACAGAACAAGAACAAAATTCATTTACTGGAGTGCAGGAATTCAATATACCAGATGAAATACCACAATATACATCGGAAGATCATCCAATAAATTCAGAAGATGACAAAGTAAATTGGTTATATATTAATTGTGGGACAGTACTTGTGGTGGATAAAAATAACGACTTATGGGCATGGGGAGCCAACGATACAAATAAGCTTGGTCTTGGATACTCATATGTAGTAGGCGAACCGACATTTATAGCACACGACGTAGTAAAAGCATGGTGTGGGGTAAATGATAGCTGGTATTTAACAAAAGATAATAAATTATATGCGGCAGGGGATAATACTTATGGTACATTAGGGCAAGATAATACGGATTCATATAGCACTACTGTTGGATTTATGCCAGTAAAAGGTTTAGAAAATATAGGGAATGATGTTGTTAAAGATGTGTTGAGTGTTACTAACCTAGGTTCTATAATACTTTTTGAAGATGGTAAAGTGTATGGCACGGGATATGGACGGAGGGCTTTCAGCTCATACATATCTCAACATAACAAAAGCTACAGAATTGCTTGATTTTGAAGGATATGACAAAATTTTGTATGATGGAACTCGAGGATATAAACTAAAAGATGGTAAAGCATATGCTACAGGGGATTCAAACGGTTCAAATGCTTTAGGAATTGGAGGAACTAATGGGACAAATAGTATTATGCCAGTATTAGGTGTAGATAATGTAGTGGATATTGCATTTGGGCAGGATGGCAAACTTTTAATAAAAACCGAAGAAGGAGGACTATATGCTACAGGGATATCTCATACAGAAGGAGGCAAGGTAATGAATGAGGATGGCGCATATAAAATAACAAATGATTTGTATCCAGATATTACTTTATTTAATGCAGAGAGTAGTGATTTCTTTTGTAAAATAAATGGTCAATTATATTGGGGATACTATGGTTATGACAGTTTCGAGATGTGGCCGTATAACGGAGTATATACAGATGCAAAACCACTTAACCCAAGTAATGCAAGTAATCCCAATAACACAGATATGCTTACAGTATATTTTTCAAATACAAGGCAGGTCACAGAGAGAGTTTTTAGAGCTAATAACAACAAAATATATATAGAGGAAGATTCTGATATAGCTCTTCCTGGGAAAAGAACAATTAATAGTTTGAAAACTGTGTTTAATGGAGCAACCTTTATACAGGGTGTTGGAAGTTTAATAAATATAGCTACATTGGATGGAGAAATATGCGAAAACCTAATTGATAATCCGATTACTACTGTGTCTGATGTAATACAAGTGTTATCATCGGCAGGAACTAATACAGGCAGATACGCACTTACAAAAGATGGTGAATTATGGGCAAAAGGTAATAGTATTGCAGCATGGGGACAAGATAATATAAAGGCATCAGATTATACTTTGATATCAACAGCAGCAGGTGATGTAACTCTTGAAAAAGTGAAAAAAATTTTTGTACAAAATACACTTGGATCAGGATGCGATTGTATATTTATAACAGAAAACAATAGAATTTATTGGATTGGTAGACAAAATACTTTATGTTTTGTAGGGGCAAAAGGAGATTATGACAGCACATCAGCAACCGGATGGACTGCATACCCTAAGGATTTAACAGACAAAGGGAATGTTTTAAGTGGTATTGTGGATAAAATAGAAGATATACAAATGATTAATGAACAGATTGGAGATACAAATCAAGTTAGTACGTTTATTGTAACAGATGATGGACAATTATATTCAATGTCAAACAATGCCAACATGTCAGGTTACGGGACTGCAACACTATTTAACGGAGCAATGGCAACGGAGGATTTTAAATTAGTAAATGATGGAACAGAAGCTTCAGGAGGCTTGGGAAATAAAAAAGTAGTTGATGTGAAAACAGGAGGAGGAACAGTATTTGCAGTAACAGATACTGGCGAAGTATATACATGGGGATATAATTATTATGGTCTTATGGGACCAGGTTTTGATGTAGGTGGGTGGTACCCCAAACCAACAAAAGTAAACGGACTATCAAATATAAAATCAGTAGAAGTATCAATAGGTGGTGGATTTGCAATATTTATTAATCAATTTAATCAAGTGTGGGGTATAGGCAATAATACATACGGACAACTTGGAGATGGAACGACAACATCAACCAATACTTTTGTAAGGTGTACAGAATTAGAAAAATAAAAAAGAAAAGAAAAAATTATTAAAATATGTATATTAAAATTAAATAAAAAATTAAAAGGAGGAGGATTTAGTATGAAGAAGAAACTTATTGGAATTATTTTATTAATGATGATAGTACTAATAGCAATTGGAGCTGTAGCAACACATGTGCTTGCAACTAATATTTATCCAACACAAGTCTCATCTGATTTGCAAGGCGGTACAACAGAAACAGGCACAAGTACGGGTTCAGTTACTACAAATGGAAATGGGCTAATAGCAGCAGCATTATCTACTGGACTTGCAGCACTTGGAGCAGGTATTGCAGTTGCAGTTGTTGGCTCTGCCGCACTTGGAGCAATAAGTGAAAATCCAAAATTACTTGGTAGAACAATAATATTCGTAGGCCTTGCTGAAGGAATTGCAATCTACGGCTTAATCATTTCTATTATGATATTAAGTAAGATTTAGATTGGAGATTAATGCATGAAAATGTTTGTAATTAGCGATAATATGGATACCTTTATTGGACTTAAGCTAGTTGGCGTAAACGGAGTTATTTTGCATAAAAAGGAAGACATCGAAAAAACTTTAAAAAGCACAGCATCGGATAAGTCTATTGGTGTTATTATTGTAACAAAAGGAATAGTAGAACTTGCAAAAGAAATTGTAGACGAAATAAAAATAAAAAATGGACTGCCATTAATTGTAGAAATTTCAGATAGACATGGAGACTATAGTTCTGCTGAAGATATTGAAAAATATATTAATAGGAGTATCGGATTATAATGGATAAAATACAAGAAAGACTTTTAAGTTTAGAAAATACCGTAAAACAAGAAGTTCAAAAAGAAACTGATGAATTAAATAAAGAAATTGATTATGAAATAGAAAACAGTTTAAATTCTATAAAAAAAGAGTTTGAAAAAATAAGAAACGATAAATTTCATACTAATTCAAAAATTCTTGAACAAGATGGTAATAAACAAGTTTTTGAATTAGAAACTTCGTATAAAACTAAAATTTTAAACAAAAAAAATGAAATTGTACAAACAATTATAAACGATGTTTCAAACAAAATTAATGCATTTATTGCATCTCCAGAATACGAAGAATATTTGAAAAGAAATATCGATTCTGCAATGAATAACTTTAAAATAAATTATAAAAATGTCACTCCTGCGAATGCCAGTAAAATGGGATTCACTGTGTACATCACGCAAAACGACAAAGAACGTTTTTATAAGGATATAAATACAGAATCTTTAGAATTTCAAATTCAAATAAATAACGATATTATAGGTGGGAGTATAGTAGAAACTGCAGAAATGCAAATAGATAATTCAATAAAAAGCAAATTGGAAGAGGAAAAGAGAAAATTGGAAGGATTAAAATAAAATGTAGGGGCGAACATAGTTCGTCCGAGATTAGAGGAATTAGATAAAATTATTGAAAAACGAGATAATTATAGTGCAGGGCGAACAATGTTCGCCCCTACACGCATAAGGCGGTGATATCATGGAAAAAATAAAACACATTAGCAAAATAAACGGACTAGTAATACAAGCCAAAGGCACTGGTGATTTCTCTATGCACGACATGGTATATGTAGGCAAAGAAAAATTAATCGGCGAAGTAATTAGTTGCGAGTTAGATATTGCAACAATACAAGTGTATGAGTCAACTACGGGGCTGACTATAGGCGAAATCGTAGAAACAAGTCAGGAACCGCTTTGCGTGGAATTAGGTCCTGGCTTAATTGGTAATGTATTAGATGGAATAGGAAGACCACTAAATGTATTAAAAGCTGTTTCAGGAAACTTTATTACACGTGGAATAGAAGTACCTCTCCTAGATGAAGAAAAAACATATCACTTCAAACCAATTGCAACAGTAGGAGATAAAACATATAAAAACATGTTAATAGGAGAAGTTTCAGAATCTGAAAGCATTGTAAACAAAATAATGAATTATTTCGATGAAGAAGGAATATTGGAATATGTTGCACCTGAGGGAGAATACCGCATAACAGATACAATCGCAAGATATAAGAATTACAACATCACCATGTCTCACAAATGGTCTGTAAGAAAGCCAAGAACATATAAAAATAGACTAAAACTTGATATGCCACTTATTACAGGGCAAAGAGTTATAGATACATTATTCCCAATTGCAAAGGGTGGAACCGCAGCAATACCAGGTAGTTTTGGAACAGGAAAGACCATGACACAACATCAATTTGCAAAATGGTGTGATGCAGATATTATAGTTTATATTGGTTGTGGAGAACGTGGAAATGAGATGACAGAGGTTTTAGAAGATTTTCCTAAACTAATGGATCCGCGAACAAACAGACCTCTTATGGAAAGAACTGTGCTTATTGCAAATACATCAAACATGCCAGTGGCAGCACGTGAGGCTTCAATTTATACAGGAGTTACCATAGCTGAATATTACAGAGATATGGGATACAATGTTGCAATTATGGCAGATTCCACTTCTAGATGGGCGGAAGCTTTAAGAGAAATATCTGCGAGACTAGAAGAAATGCCTGCAGAAGAAGGGTTTCCTGCTTATTTGCCATCAAGGTTATCTGAATTTTATAGCAGGGCTGGCAAAGTAACAAGTTTAAATAATGAAGTTGGCTCTATTTCAATTATAGGGGCAGTTTCGCCACAAGGCTCTGACTTTTCGGAACCAGTTACTTCAAACACAAAGCGATTTATTAAGTGTTTTTGGGGATTAGATAGGGAACTAGCATATGCAAGGCACTACCCAGCAATTAGTTGGGTGTCAAGCTATAGTGAATATTTTAGTGAATTAGACGATTGGTATGTAAAAAATGTTTGCGAAGATTTTGTAGAAAAGAGAAAAGAAATTACAAAACTCTTGAGCGAAGAAAGTTCTTTAATGGAAATTGCAAAACTTGTTGGACAAGATGTTTTACCAGACAGTCAAAAATTAATACTAGAAACATGTAGAGCTATACGATTAGGCTTTCTACAGCAAAACGCATTTCATAAAGAAGATAGTTTTACACCTCTTATGAAACAATATAAAATTATGGAGTCTATTATGCTTTTGTACAATGAAGCAAAGGCATTAATTCAAATGGGAATTCCTTTGTCGGAAGTGAAAAAACTAGACGTTTTTGAGGATTTAATTAATATTAAGTACACTATAAAAAATAGTGAGTTGCATAAGTTTGAGGATTTGAATAAGAATGTAGAGGCTAAGTTGCAGGAGCTAAAGGAAAGGTATGTGGATTGAGATTGAAAAATGGGAAAATAGTAGTATCATGCATTTAAGGAATTAAATCGTGATTTAATTAATTACGATTTAACATAAATTTTACGCTATTCCCAATATTGTAGTGATTTTACTAACATAGTATCCTACAAATTCAACAGGTGTAGGTACCCCAGTTTTATAATTTATTTGAGCAGTATATTTTTTTCGCAACTCATCTATAGAGTTGTTGTTCCAAGTCTTGCTTATAGCTGTTTGCATAGCATTTAGAACACCAGTTGTAGAAATATCATAACAATCAGCTACATATTTAATATATGAAGTATCTAAAGTAGTATTTTTTTGTATGGAATAAAGTATGGCTCTATATAGGTAATCTCTGCCTTTTAATCTATGACTTATTCCAATATCATTTAATTCAGCGTTTATCATTTTGGGCAGTTCGTTATTTTGCAGTGTAACTACTTTTTCAGTGAGAAGAGCTTTATTTTTAAAGCCAACATATAAAATGTCAT